>Ga0308161_1004732_pt1 | contig 12279 bp, 10 predicted proteins | sample PhyFR2_FD_201034 | JGI IMG/M metagenome (GOLD analysis project Ga0308161, IMG submission 201034) | Phyllosphere microbial communities from UC Gill Tract Community Farm, Albany, California, United States - DLSLF.R2 | ecosystem: Host-associated > Plants > Phyllosphere > Unclassified | place: USA...
GATTTGTCGAAGACCCCGCTCCTCCCCGTCGGCAAACACCTTCTATGCGCCGAAATTTGTGACGGCTACAAGAGGACGCTACAGCCGTGGGTCGTAAAATTCGAGAAAGAGACTTCGGAATGGATCGAGTTCGATGTCTAATGAGTGAGTCCCATCTTCCCGATCATACCGCACGCGGAGCTTACCCCTAGCAACGGTTCAGGATTGGAGGTGTCGTTTCGTGGAAAAGTTAAGACGGAAAAGCTTGAAAACTCTGCTGTACGGTTTCTTTTGAATATGCAATCTCTGTTTCGGACTCTGTCGTTCGAGGGTAAGAAGAGAGCGACAGAAAGCTTTTATTGGGATTGGAGACCGAGTCCGAGCTGGGAACTCAGCAACTCAGATCGTCGCGCCAACAAAGCAGACTTCAAGCTGGGCTTCCTCTATTCTTTCGGAGGTACCTGCTTTGCCTCATTGTCATCGTGAAGCGATACAGCTCCCCTTCCTAACACAATTTTCCTTCTCCACGAACGCCGAAGCGAAATTACAGCGAATTGTATTCCTGCTATCATTCTCCCATTCTACTTCTCCTCCTTACTCATTTCGAGACCAACGCTCTTCATTTCGTGCTCTGCTCGGCGATCTCCAACTCGTCTTGCTTTTGTCCAATACGACAGTTTCCCGTTCTTGCGAGCATGGTGTCGATTTGAAGCAATGATTGAGAGAACTTGACGCTGATGACGGAAATTTTGAGCGGAGAAGGGGAAGAGATAAGGGGGGGAGGAGGCGTGTCATCTGCGAGAGAGTCGAGGAATCGGGAGGAGCGCAGAGCGGAGAAGGTGACTCAGTGAACTCGATCGAGGCAAGCAGTTTGAGAGGCGAAGGAGAAGTGCGAGCGTTCCGGATGGGAAGACGGAGATCGGGCCGACGAGAGGATGGGGAAGGAATCAGTGAGCGTCGAGATTCTGAGGCGGAGTGCGCGTTGCGGGAATATTGTTGAGCAAAGGTAAGAGCGAGAGGAGAGGAGTGCTTGGTACCGAGAGGAGCGGACTGAGGAAGATGCGGAAGAAGGGTAGCGAGTCGAGCTGAGATCCTCCTAACGTCCCCCCTCAAGTTCTCCCTCGTTTTCCACCTTCTTCTTCTCCTTCCTCCTCTTGATCCATCGCAATAGTGCTGGAGTGATAGCTGAATCTGCCGACTTTGAAACCGGTTGCTCCTCCAAGACTACTTCAGTTCTATCCTCGTCGCACATTTCAACAATATGCTCGTAGCTGTCTTGCAGCCCTTGAAACGATTCGATTCCTTCATAGAGTCCATGATTGAGGAAGAGTGTCTTGTAGGCAGTTTTCGAGGCACAGCGAGAATCCCACAACCAGTTGAAAGCCTCGTTCAGGTTCCCTTCGCTATTCGGCTCCTTCGTTCGCTTCCAAGGTTCTTGCTTCGACCATCTGTCGATGCGCTCCTCCTGACTGAACTTGCTCCGTTCTTCTAGCATCTCGCCGGGAGTGACTCGAATTCGAACGTGTTGGACGGTGGGAAGCAATTGACCCGAAATCTCATCGTATCGAACGTCCATCAAAATCTTGTCTCCATGTTTCTCCATAAGCTCCTTGTCCTCCTCGAAGCACTCCATTGTACAAGGAGTACCGATGAGGAGATCGAGTCGAGATAATAGGGCATCGAAATCGATCTCTTCGTAGTAAGGTAAAGCGTAGAGAAGAGCGAGAATTCGAAGGGAAGGGAGGACTGATGGTTGTAAGAGTGAAGCGATCTCGTTCTCGTTTGATCGGTAGATGGTGAGGTATCGTAAGGAAGGGAAGCTAGCGGGGATAGGGAGTCTCGCGTCGGTCCAGGAGATTGTCAAATTCGTCAAAGCTAAATATTTGAAATCTTATCAGTCTCAAGTCGAAGAGAAAGGTCGGATGTCGCTCACATGATAGAGATACGAATCGCGAGACATCGATGAAGCGGTAGTCTTTCCAGCGCGAGTAGATGTGAAGTTCCTCCAAATTGGGATATTTGAGAACGAGCGACTCAACGCTGCCGAGTGGTCTCCCCGAAAGGACTGCGACGGATAGTACTCGAGTCGACTTGAGATGTTCTTGGCGACGATTCGAATCGGTTCCGCTTTCGGAAAGGTGTAGGTCGTCGAAATGCTCTAAGAGAGGTTGAGCGAGTTTGCGAAATAGTCGACAAGTGAGGCAGAGGTTTCGAAGGGTAGCTTGTCTGTGTTGGAAGGTGAGAGAGTGATAGTATGAAGGAACAGAGCGTTCAATGATCTGACCAAGGAGTTCGACGGGGAGTTGAGGGACGGGACAGTTGGACAGAGGGAGATTCGAAGAGGACGAAGTAGACATCTCGTTGGAGCTTAGCTGTCTGTAGATATAGGTTATCAGCTTCTGATTTCCCTGAGCTGTCCTTTGACTGTGTCCGTAGTCTGAGGGAAGAGAGAGAGACCATCCGAGATGAAAAAGTGGGAGGGAAGAGAGAAGGAGAAGCAGCGTACTGGAGGATCTCCCGCCTGTATAGATAGTATATTGTAGCTTCTTGAAGTCCGTTCGAGCTTGTTGTAGATTCGAGTGAGGTGTCGAAGTGAGAAAGTTGAGTCAGTTCCTCTCTTCCCTTTCTACGTTTCACTACTGCCTCTATCGAATCTTACAGACAGCGGAAGATCCTTTCAGGAGCTATATACGATGCCTCTCAATCCATTGGCGGTCAGTACTGCTCCATTCAGCTCTCCGTCGTCAAGCTGACCTCCTTTGTTGTTAGCCTGTTTTCGTCTTCAACCTCGCAACCCCCTCACCTACACCTGTACGGTAACGCGACCACTTCTCCTGCCTTCCTCCCGAGCTTCTCGATATCATCTTCGACGAAGCTCACTCCGAAGAATTTCCTCTCTCTGGTCCCCTCTCCCGCTCCCTCCTCTCGTTCTGGCGCAGTCGTCACTTCAAGAACGTAGATATCGATTCCTACAAGCAGTTAGCCCTGTTCATCGATACCATGAGCGATCGTACCCTCGAGCTCGTTGAAAAGTTCAGCATTGCTCTTCTGCCTTTCAAACCCGAATTCGAACAGGATTTGCGCACCGGAATGCTCGAACCAAGCGTGATGGAAGAACAGGCAGACTCAGAAGAGATCAGTAACTCGGACTTGAAGCGACTCTTCACTCGACTCGTCGCCGTCAGGGATCTGCGCCTCTCTGGATCAACTCGTCTCGCTCGACTAGTTCTCTCCTCGGAGGTCGCAAGCTCTTCCTTCCCCCTCCTTCAAATTCTCTGCCTAAGATCCTCCTTCTCAGATGTCTCCGACCCCTACCATCCCGCTCACCTCCTCATGCTACCCTTCTACACTGAACTCGAGTCGCTCGAACTCTCCGTCTATCGCGGTTCCTCGACCATTCGTGAATCTGCAAAACCCGCACCTCCTCCCGATTACCACTTGACCTTCTTCTCCTGGATGGAAGTTCGAGGACCTCTCTCGGCTACGAAATCAGTTCAATCCCTCTTGCAATCCTTCGTTTCCCTCGATCAACTCACTCTCGCCGATTCCTCCCAAACGTCACAACTCCCTCGTCTTCTCGAATCTGTTCGACTCCCAAAACTTGTCAGAAGGCTCCGTCTCGGACTCGCTACGACTCAGACTATCACCGCATCGAGCGTTCTGCCATCCCTTCGGAAATTCACAGGAGTGGAAATTCTTCGTATTGAAGGCGGGATCTCGTGCCTCACCATGCCTCTCTACGAGTGGATTCAGACTCTTCCTCTCCGTCTCCTCCAACTCGGTCACAGCACTCAACTCTCCGTCGACGGACTCCTCACTTTAGTATCGGGTGTTACGAAGATTTCGACGCTCGAACACTTGCTTCTCGACAACATCGAGGGACGCATCGGTCTATCGTTGGAAGCAGATGAGCTGACTGGTGTCGTGTCAGCTCCAGGCTGGATCATTCCTCGTTGGACAGACGATTTCTCATTCGAAGATTTCGGAAGGTTGCTCAACGTTGCAGCTGAGGAGAAAATTCCGATCGGAGGGGAAACGTTCAGAGCTTTGTTGGTGTATGCCGAGTTCGAGGGGCAGTTTCAAGATCTCCAACTCGCGATGACACTGAGGCAACTCTTCCCCTTTTCGAACCCTACTCGCACTCGATCTGGCGGTGGAAATGGCAGGGGTAGGGGACGCGGACGTGGAAGGGGAAGGGGGAGGGGACAAGGAGGAGGAAGAGGAAGGTCTCGTCGTGGGGGACAGTACGCGGAGGGGTTCTGGATCGAACAGGCCTGACGACAATTTTAGTTTTTGAATTCTCACGATACCAGCTTTGCTTTCTCATTTGTAGCTTCAAAATGTACAGTAATAGAACTTTGAGCTAGCTGTACGATCGTCGAGTCATGAGAGATTGCGCAGAATCACAGCAACTTCTAGGGTTTGCTATCCTACTTGAATCGAGATTGCGGGAGAAACGTATTCCGATTAGAGTATTACAACAACATGATCACTTGCTCACGTCTACTATCCGCTATTTGTCCTCCCCCTTCTTTCCGACGATTCGATCCGTAACTTCTCGAGGCATACAATAAACCGGATCAACCTCTTTCAATCCCTCGTATCCCAACAAGCTCAGACCTACATGGCGACCATCCAATCAGTGCGTGCTTGAGGAGACGAGAGGCTGAGAGAATAGAGGGAAACGCACCAGCTAATCCAAAAACTGTATGCCAAACATCCGCTACATCTTCTGGTCGATCCGCTATTCCACCTTTATCTGGATCCTGTACATCGACATCCAGTCATCATCAGTCCACTGCAGCAGAAAGATGAGGAAAGCGAAGACGAGCGTACTTGAGCAGACAAGATGAATTCTGATAATTTAGTCCCATCAATCCAATGTGATCTTCCCAGTATCGCTAGAGTAGCGACAGCCCACCACGAGTAGCAGACCTGTGAGCCGACAAACACCATCTATCAGCAGCTCACCCTCAAACTAGGATAGGAAAGACTCTTTCGAAAACTCACATCCTCTAATTTCTCAGGTCTCCCATTCAACCCTCCATTCGGTAATTGTCTCTCACACAACCACCAACACAGTGTATCTGAATCAACGAGATCTAATCGATCCAGAATCGCCAACGTTCCCACACAAGTCCAAACTGAACCAACCACCTTCGCTTCATCAGCCCCTTCACGGTCAGAGATGAGGCGGAGAGAGATCGCTCACCATAAGCCGCATGACTTTCCGCCCCTTCTACCATCCCGAATCCTCCGTCGAAATTCCTACATGCTTTGATAAACTCCACTGTCTTCTCTCTTGTCAGTTCGAGATCCTCTAGTCTCCCGAGTAGGGAGAGGATAGAGACGGCGCAATAGGTGAAACGGGAAGCGTGTTCTCCCCAAGAGTCGCCCGAGAATGAACCTCGTGAGGGATCTTGTAAGGAGAGAACATCTACGAGAGAGAGTAGAGTCAGCGGCTATAATTGGAGGGCAGCAAGGGAGAGACTGACAAGAGACGATAGCGTCTACGTTGAGGAGATGAAGGGAATCGTGAGTTGCAAGGATTTGGACGGCTGAAAGTGTAGAATGAATATTGGGATCATGTCCTGGATGAGGTGCGAAACCGCCTGCACTCCTCTTTTCGATTCAGTGTTCGTCCATTATGCCGCTGAGAACGTGGGAGAAGCAGTACCTATGTCTTGTATCCAACAAGTCATGACCCAATTCAACATTTCATCCTTTGGTAATTCATCTTTCTTATCCATCAACGCCAACGCGGTCAATCCCCAATAAATCCCATTCATCCTCAGATGCTCCGTGAAATGATAGGATAGCTCATCTCTATTCTGTCGAGCGAGAAAGGGAGGTTCGAGTAAGTTGAGCGAGAAAGAAGGAGAGAGGAAAAGGGAAGCGTTACCTTGTCTAATGATTGAATGTACTTGACGTGTAGAGGTATATCCAAACTCATCCTTGAGGGGATTCTCCAAGGCAGAGTGAGATATAGCTAGTCAAGCAAGGAAGGGTTTGGATTTCCCCCTCTTCTTTGATCCGATACCACAACCCTCCACTTTTCATTCCCAAATCAAAGACAGAAGATGGAAGCAGTAAGAGATCTGACAGAATCAGGAAAGACTTTCATTAAGGATGGTAACAACGTAAGTCCCCTCTCTCCCGTCTCCTTCGATTTGACGTGTTCATCAACTAACTCCACCTCGCGTCGATTCGAGAGAATAGTTCATGACTAGATGTACCAAACCTGATCAGAAAGGTCAGTTGCTACCTCTCCCGTCTCCTCCGAATGCGAGCTGATGAAGGAGCGAGTAATTGACAGAGTACATTCAAATCTGTCGAGCGGTCGCTATCGGATTCGCTATGATGGGTGGAATCGGTTACTTGGTCAAACTCATTCATGTACGTGACAGTCATACTTCAGCTTACTCTGAGAGAAGAGCTGATCTGATTGATTTCTTTCGTACAGATCCCAATCAACAACATTCTCGTAGGAGGAGCTTGATCGAGACGAGACCACGAGACTGAAGGGGAAGGTTCTAGTGAAGCAGGAAGCAAGGGAGACGAGTCTCGAAGCGGTGGATTCGAGTTTTACAGCGTTTTCTTCGTTTTTTTTCACAGAACGTGTACTTTTAACGGCTTAGGGCAGTGTGTGTACCCCCCCTATTACTTGATACCTCGCAGTGCATCACATTCGACATGACTCGACGCTTCGTCGATTTCGAGCGAGACAAGAAAGACGAGAAGAGAGTTTGAGAGCGAGGTCTCGCTCTCGAAGACGCTCTTTGTCGCTCGGAAAAGACCAGAGTATACTTCATAATATAGTACTCAACATTTCATCGGAAACACAACTAGCGAACAGATAGCAAAACCTCACTGAACCCGTCTTACGAAACAACCTTTCTTCCGCCTCTTCCGCCTGACATTCCCTCCTTCGCTTTACTTAGCAGCTACTCCAGTGCCGAGTACCTTCCCGACCTGACTCCTATCAAACTAGTGACGAATCCTACCAATCCAAGGATTCCATCGTCCAAATTATGGTAACCCAAAGTTCCAGCGGGTAGAAGGATATCCAATGAATCTTGAAGTAACTGAGTCTTGACCGCTTGCATTTGCCTATATCCCTTCCCATCTCATCAGCTCTCCGCTCAATCCGCATTGGTGCAAGGAAAACTTACGAGTTGATTTGTTTAACCGTCATTTTCCTTTCCAACTCTTTCTCTGCGTCTCCTCTAGGACGTCTGACTTCCTCTGCTCGCTTCCTCAATCCCACAAACTTGTAAGAACTAGAAATCAAAGAGAACAAGATCCCAGTGAACCAGAGTTTCGCGGCTCTTCGTTGAATCTTTGCGAATTGAGGGAGAGCCATAGGTCGAACTTTGGTTGAGTGAGCCTATTACACGAGAGAGGAGGATGAGTGAGTGAGGAAGCAGGGAACAGGGAAGGGAGAGGAAAAGACAAGGTTACCCAGACGAGCATATCGTTGAACAAGTAACCGGCGTATCCGAGTTGACGACCCAAAGCGGTGAACTTGAGGACTGGATCAGAAACGTCCAAAGCTTTGACTGCTGCTTGGGCGTGCTCGAGGGGTTTACCAATACGCATCACTGCGAGCAACAAGAGATTCTCAGCCTGGATAAAGAGAGATTAAGCTGAGAGAATCGAGGGTTGAGACGCACACTTTCGGGACATTCCGAGAGTTGATTTGAGCGCTGATAAACGAGCTACCGTTTCATTCGTGTAACCTTTACGAAGGCAATCTGTACGCAGCGGAACACGCACGAAGAGATAGGATCAGGTTTCAGCTGATAGTCCTCAGATACTCTTCGCTTGGGAGATGTTACGTACAGAAAGCGAGGAATCTCGCAAAGTATTGAACAGCACGATAAAGCTTATCTCTTCCGACTACACTCAAAGAAACGAAGGAGAAGTTAGTTTCTCGGAAGGAAGAGGGGGGGAAAGAGGAAGGAGAAAGGAGAGAGGGGAAGGAGAGACTGACCGGTTGTGGATCCTACTTTGAGGGAAGCGGTGATCGCTGGGTGGAGTACTAATTGGTGTACGACAGTCTGAGAGTGAGAGGGAGAGAGAGTCAGTACGAGATGAAGAGAGAAAGGGTGGGAGAAGGACACTAACCATTTTCGAGCGAGATTCAGATGGGGTACTTGGAGATGAGCTCTAGAAGAGTATCAGGAGCAGTAGAGCAGAAGCGGGTGAGAGGAGGAAGAGGAAGAGAAGAGTGAATTCTCGGTTAAGTTTGTCCCGAACCCTTTCATTCTCATTCAACAAATGCTCTGGTCCAGTCTACTCCTCCCTCTCCTAGTAGCTTCAGTATCAGCTCGCGAGACTCTCGAAGAAGCCGGTGAGTTCCCTTCCACTCTTCCTCTCCTCCCGATCCAGCCACTCATCTCTCAATCGGGATCGCTAGCTGTACACACGAGAGAGTTGATCGCTTACAGATCTTACAATGTCGGAACTCTGATCAGTAATTACCCTCAAGACGCTCAGTCTCCTGTTGCTGGATTACCATTCGGTTTAGTGAGTTCTATCTCGAACTCCTAATCGATCGCAAGCTGATAAGTAAGTCTGTCAACAGCAAGAGTACTATGCTCATTACCCAGAATCAAACGGCGATCTCCTCTTGCTAGCCATGCCAATCGCAGCCGTACGCTCCATATCTCACTCTCGCTCTCTAATCTCGCTAATCTCCTCGTTGCCTCCTTCTAGATCTATCGCAATGCTTTACCACCCAACGCACCGAATCTCACAATGACGATTAACGATATGTATGGGTTTGGAGATGGTAACTTGGCGGCTGGGAGAATGAGGGTTGCGTTGTATGGAACGATTGAGAGGGTCGAAGGGGAGGAAGAGATTGAGAAATGCAAGCAGGCTTATCTCGAAGGTGAGTCGCATTCGCTCTGACTACTCCTTCGATCTGGACTGATGTAGGATGAACGAGACTCACAGCTCATCCCGATTCGAGAGGTTGGATTCCTCCCAATGGTCCTCACTCTGCATTCTACGCTCGTTTCCGCGTAAACACCATCTACGCATTCGTGAGTCCTTCCCCATCCCTTTCTCGTTTCTCCTCTGTCTCGCTCAAAACTAACCTCTCTTTCGGATTTCGCAGAATGGTTTCGGAGACGTCGCTTATATCGGTTGGATCCCTCTCGACCTGTACCGTGACAGTGGGAAATTGATGAGGAGCCCAAAGAAAGTTCACAAGGACTGGCCAGTTCCTAGACAACCTGAACAGGACGAATTGGTTGGATTTGAAGGGTTTGGAGAGGAGAGGGAGGAGAGGTTGAGGATTCAATTGTAGATGAGGGGTTCTTGAGGGGTTGGGATTGGGTCTCGCTATCAATTCGTCTCCCGTGGTTTCACTCTCGTTGGTTTGCCTCATTCTCTAGCCTTGTAGTGTTATTCTTCTCTCTCTTGTTACTCTACTCGCTTCTCCATTTCTACAAGTACACTATTCTTCGCAATCCTATTTCGCAACTCTTTCTTCGATGCAACAAAGCGTATTCAGTTCTCAAGCAACATCTCCCATTCGTCTTTCCAACTCATCAGAGAAAGCGTGCCCTCTCATCCATTTCCTCTTCTATCGCTATAGCTCCGAGTACACAGAGCTCCTCTTCAATTCCATCAATAACGTCCATCTCCCCTTCCCACTCGGTCTCGACTTCTAAAGCTGTCAAAGCGGTTCCTTCGATCACGATGTCGACATCTTCCATATCTTCGAGAAACTTGACGAATCCTTCTCGACTGAAAGTGTCTGTCCATTCAGGGATGACCCAATCTGGATGAACCATGAACCTTCCTTGCGAATCCTGGTACGGCTCTCCATCCGGTTCAACCCTCGTTCCAATTTCTCCGTTCACGTTATCGAGTATGACCGTTTCGAGAGTCTTGTGTTTCGTTCGACCGCTGACAAGGGTTGTGAGATGCTCGAGAGAGACTGGTGCGTCGAGGCCGAAGATGAGGGTTTCGAGTTTCGGGAGGTTGTGTAGGATCGAGTAGAAAGAAGGGGAAGTCGAAGAGCATGTACCGGTGAAATCGAGGATAGTCAGCGAGCGGAACTGGAGGAGAGCGTTGGGCGAAGTGACGTTGAGGGGAGGTGGACCGCTGTCGGGATAGCGAGAGAGGGTCAGGTAATCCAATGCAGGTTTCTCGATCATTCCATCGAGGAGTTCGAAGATGCGAGAGGTCGTCGAAGAATCTTGTAAATGAACCGAGAAGAGGAAACCGAACAACGTCAATAGATGTTTGACTGATTCTTGACTTGATGTGAGAGGTCCTGTGAGTCGAACCATACACATATTGCTAGCGAGGAATGGAGCAACCGCTTCGATCGGTTTCGAATGTGGACGAATACTCGAAGGGGATCGTAGGACGTTGAGTCGGAAGTAGGAGAGTTCGGAGTAGTAGGAGAGGAGAGCGTAATGTCCAGGATGAAAAGGATCTTGCCAGGAGCGAAAACTCGAGGTGAGCGAGAGATATTCGAGTTTCGGTAGACAGTTCAAGGCGATTTCGTGACTGAGGGTGAATTTGGAGAGACGATAAGATCCCATGATGGTGAGCTTCTTCAAGTGAATCGTAGACTCAAGGAGCTGCTTGAAATCCTTGAGAGAAACGGTTTCCGGGTCTTCTGCCTCCTTTGGTACACGAGTTCCGAAGATTGGCTCGATGTCGATCATCAAGTAAGTAACGTGCGCCGTGATGGTTGGCTCCAAGCGAGCTGTGTTGCAGATTTGCTCGAGTCGAAGCCAGGAATCGAGGGTTACATCGTGATAGAGAGTTCGTTGCTGCGAAGGGAGAAGACGTTTTGAGATAGGATGAATGAGAGCTACTTTCTCGGAGTAAAGATGCTGGAAGATGAGCGGAATGATCTCGGCGGGTAGGGCGGAGAAGCGATCAATGGGCTGAAGAAACCAGGGTGAGGAAAGGTTCAAATGGACGTGGAGAGAGTATGGCTCACTTTGCTCTGATTCATGATAGTTCTCTTGTCGCTCTTAACCGTATTCAAGTCGTATTCGAGGTGACGTCAAAGTAGGAAGTGAAAGGAAGGAAAGAGAGTGAAGAAACACTCTTCAACTCTAACCCCTACACCTCACTCGAATCTACAACAAGCTCAGGAAGACTTAGAAAGACTAAACTAGACTATCCTCACAGGCTGGAAACACTTCAGTACGCTACTCTCTTTTCTATGCTCCCTCCCACTTTTTCATCTCGGATGGTCTGTCTCTCTTCACTCGGGCTTTGGAGAGAGCTGAAAGGTCGACTAGTGATTAGCTGTACTGATGATTCTCGAACTACAGGCAACACGATTTCAGAAGATGTCAAGTTCATCCTCTTCGACACTCCCTTTGTCAACTCCTCCCCTTCCTCAACTCCCGGTCGAACTCATTGGTCAGATCATCGAATCTTCAGTGCCCTCTCAATATCACTCTCTCACCTTCCCACAAAGACAAACTACCCTTCGAAACCTCTGCCTCACTTGTCGACTATTTCGCCAACTCGCTCAACCTCTCTTGGAGCAATTCGACCACCTTCACCTTTCCGAAAGCGGAATCGACTCGAGTCGTCGCCAAGAAGATCTCAAGTTGACTCGGGTGCTATCTGTGACTGTCCTTTCAAAGAGACCTCTCGGCAGCATCGAATCTCTCGTTCTCGAACATCCAAACCTGGAGGAACTCCACATCTACTCACGCTGGAAAGACTACCGCTTTATCGACGTCTCGAGGCTCTCATCTTTGACATGTGAGCGACATCCCACCTTTCTCCTCGACTTGGAACTGACAAGATCTAAGTGGACTAGCTTTGACGAATTTGACAATCTCCTGGACCGACGCGAGACTCCCTATCCCCGCTAGCTTCCCTTCCCTACGATACCTCACCATCTACCGATCAAACGAGAACGAGATCGCTTCACTCCTACAACCATCAGTTCTCCCTTCCCTCCGAGTCCTCGCTCTTCTCTACGCTTTACCCTACTACGAAAATATCGACTTCGAAGCCCTCTTGTCTCGACTCGATCTCCTCATCGGCACTCCCTGTACTGTCGAGTGCTTCGAGAATGACAAGGAGCTAACGGAGAAACATGGAGACAAGATCTTGATGGACGTTCGATACGACGAGATTTCGGGTGAATTGCTTCCCACCGTTCAACACGTTCGAATCCGAGTCACTCCCGGCGAGATGCTAGAAGAACGGAGCAAGTTCAGTCAGGAGGAGCGCATCGACAGATGGTCGAAGCAAGAACCTTGGAAGCGAACGAAGGAGCCGAATAGCGAAGGGAACCTGAAC
>Ga0308161_1004733_pt1 | contig 12278 bp, 11 predicted proteins | sample PhyFR2_FD_201034 | JGI IMG/M metagenome (GOLD analysis project Ga0308161, IMG submission 201034) | Phyllosphere microbial communities from UC Gill Tract Community Farm, Albany, California, United States - DLSLF.R2 | ecosystem: Host-associated > Plants > Phyllosphere > Unclassified | place: USA...
GCGCGGCGTGATCGGCGCCTTGCGGTAGTTGGTTGCCAGATGGTCGGCCAGCAGCGGGCTCTTCTCGAAGATGCGCAGCAGCGCGCCATGCGCCACCACGCAATACAGGCACTGGCTCTGGGCGCTAGTGGCCACCACGATCATTTCCTTCTCGCCCTTGCTGAGGCCGCCTTCGCGCAGCATCAGCGCGTCGTGGTAGGCGAAGAAGGCGCGGTATTCGTCCGGACGGCGCGCCAGCTTCAGGAACACGTTAGGCACGAAGCCGGACTTCTGCTGCACTTCCAGGATCTGCGCCCGGATGTCCTCCGGCAGGTTGTCCAGCTCGGCCAGCGGATAGCGTTCGTCGGCGCCTTGGGTCGTCTGCATGTCGTCTCCTCCTTGTAGATTGGACATGCATCTTAACCGAGGCGCCGGCCCCGATGGGCCGCCACGCGCGTCAGGCGAACCGGGTGGCGCGCGCCCGGCCGGTCGCCAGCAGCGCCAGCAGCGTCAGCAGCGCCGCCGCCGCGAGGTAGTAGCCGACATAGGACAGGCCGTAATGGCTGGCCAGCCAGGTTGCGATGTAGGGCGCGAGCGAGGCGCCGAGGATGCCGGCGAAATTGAAGGTCAGCGACGAGCCGGTGTAGCGCACTTCGGCCGGGAACAGCTCGGAGAGCAGCGTGCCAAGCGGGCCGTAGGTCATGCCCATCAGCGCCATGCCCAGCGACATGAACAGCGTGACCTGGACCATGCTGCCCGAGCCGAACAGCGGCGCCAGTACCAGCCCGAACACGATGATGGCGGCCGATACCAGGATCATCGCGGCGCGCCGGCCGTAGCGGTCGGCCAGCACCGCCGACGCCGGGATGGTCAGCGCGAAGAACAGCACCGAGAACAGCTGCAGCTGCAGGAACTGCGGGCGGCTGTAGCCGAGCGCGCTGGTGCCCCAGCTCAGCGCGAACACCGTCATCAGGTAGAACAGCACGAAGGTCGCCAGCGCCATCACCGTGCCCAGCACCAGCGTCAGGCCATGCTCGCGAAACACCGTCACCACCGGCACCTTGACCCGCTCGTTCTTCTCAAGCACTTTCTGGAAGGCCGGCGTCTCGGTGATCTTGAGCCGCACGAACAGGCCCACGCCCACCAGCAGCGCGCTGGCCAGGAAAGGGATGCGCCAGCCGTACTGGAAGAACTGGGCGTCGCTCAGCACTTCCGACAGCAGCAGGAAAATGCCGCCCGACAGGAAGAAGCCGATCGGCGCACCCAGCTGCGGGAACATGCCATACCAGGCGCGCTTGCCCGGCGGCGCGTTCTCGGTCGCCAGCAGCACCGCGCCGCCCCATTCCCCGCCCAGCCCCAGGCCCTGGCCGAAGCGGCACAAGGCCAGCAGCATCGGCGCGGTCGCGCCGATGCTGGCGTAGGTGGGCAGCAGGCCAATCACCACCGTGGAGACGCCCATCGTCAGCAGCGCCGCCACCAGCGTGGCCTTGCGGCCGATGCGGTCGCCATAGTGGCCGAACACGGCCGAACCCACCGGGCGGGCGAAGAAGGCGATCGCAAACGTGGCCAGCGACTGCAGCGTGGCGGCCGTGGCGTCGCCGGGCGGAAAGAACAGCTTCGGAAACACCAGCACCGCGGCGGTGGCGTAGATGTAGAAGTCGAAGAATTCGATGGTGGTGCCGATCAGGCTGGCAAACAGCACCGTGCCACGGGAATTGGCGGGAGGGGGATTGCCCGGCAGCGCGCTGCCGGCTGGATGACTTTGCATGATGCTACTTCCTTGTTTCAGTGAAATTGATTGAATCCGCCGCGGCCCGGGGCTCGGCGCTTTCCCAACCGCCGCCCAGCGCCAGGAACAATGCCACCTGGTCGCTTGCCAGCTGGGCGTCGCTGGCCGTGAGCGCGCTTTCGGCCGAGGCCAGCGAGCGCTGGGTGTCCAGCGTGGTCAGGAAATCGGTGCGGCCGTAACGATAGAGTTCGCTGGCCTGGCTGGCCGCCAGCGCGCTCTGCTCGCGCGCCGCTTTCAGCGCCGCATTGCGGTCCAGCTCGCGTGCATAGACTGTCAGTGACGTCTCAACCTCGCGCAGCGCATTGAGCACCGTGCCATCGAAGCGCGCCAGCGCCGCCTCGTTGGACGCCTCGGCCTGGGCGATGCGGCTGCGCGCCGCGCCGTTGACCGGCAGCGACCAGGAAATCAGCGGCCCCAGGCTCCAGCGCAGGGCATTGCCGGCGCCGAAGCCGGCCAGCGCGCCGGTGCTGCCGGCCGACAGGCCCAGCGTGATGCTGGGATACAGGTCGGCGGTGGCGACGCCGATGCGCGCGCTGGCGGAGGCCAGGCCGCGTTCGGCCTGGCGGATGTCGGGCCGGCGCCGCAGCAGCGCCGCGCCGTCGCCCACCGGCACCGGGAAGGCCAGGCGTGGCGGGGCGGTGCAGCGCTCGGCGCTGTCGGGCAACTTGTCCGGCGTGTCGCCCAGCAGCGCGGCCAGGCGCAGCAGCGCGCCGCGCTGCGCCGCCTGCAGCGGCGGCAATGCCGCGCGCAACTGCTCGGCCTGGGCCTGGGCGCGGCTGGCGTCGAGCGCGGTGCCGCGGCCGGCGGCAATGCGCTGCGCGGTCAGGTCGAGGAAGTCCTGCTGCAGCCCGAGCGAGCGCCTTGCCACCTGGAGCTGGGCGGCGGAGGCGCAGGCATCGGCATAGGCGCGCACCGTGCCGGCGGCGACGTTGATGCGCGCCAGGTCGTAGGCGGCGGCTGCCGCGCCGCTGTCGGCATCGGCCGCCTCGATGGCGCGGGCGATCTTGCCGAACAGGTCGACCTGGTAGGACACCGAGACGCCGGCGTCATAGGAAGCGGCATCCGGCAGCGCTTCCGGCAGGCCGCGCGCCGCGGCCGACGGCCGGCCATAGGCCGGCGCGGCGCTGACGCCAAGCGCGGGCCGGCCGGCGGCGCCCACTTCCTGTTCCAGCGCCCGGGCGCGCCGCAGGTTGGCAGAGGCCACCCGCAAGTCGGTGTTGGCGGCCAGCGCCTGTTCGACCAGACGGTCCAGCGCCGGGTCGCGATACAGCCGCCACCAGCGCGGCGGCAGCGGCGCGACGCTGTAGGCCGGCTCGGCAGCGCCGGCAAAGGGCGCGGCGGCGGACGGCTTGTTGACTGCGGCCTGCTCCGGCACCCGGTAGTCGGGTCCGACCGTGCCGCAGGCGGCGAGCAGGACGAGCATGGAGGCGGCGGCCAGGCGGCCCGGCAATGCGGTCTTCATCGCGCAGCCACCCGGGTGTCCTGGCGATGATGCACTTCCACCGTCACGGTCTGCCCCGACACCAGCCGCACGCCGTCGGGCACGCGGTCGAGCGCGATGCGCACCGGGATGCGCTGCGCCAGCCGCACCCAGTTGAAGGTCGGGTTCACGTTCGGCAGCAGGTTGCCGGCGGTGTTGCGGTCGCGGTCGGCGATGCCCTGGGCGAAGCTGTCGACGTGGCCGGCGAGCTGCTGCTTCGTGCCCATCAGCGACACGCTGACCGCGTCGCCCAGGCTGATGCCGGGCAGCTTGGTCTCCTCGAAATAGCCTTCCGCGTAGAAGGAATTGCGGTCCACCAGCGCCAGCACCGGATGTCCGGCGCTGACATAGGCGCCGGCCTGCAGGTCGAGGTTGGTGACGATGCCGTCGCTGCTGGCCGCCACCCGGGTGCGGTCGAGGTTGAGCCGGGCCACGTCGCGCGCCACCAGCGCCTGGTCGACCGCTGCGCGCAGCTGGTTGACCCTCGCCTGGCCCTGTTCGCGGTTTTCCTGGGACACCAGGTTGCCGAGCTGGCGGTTGCGGCGCGCCTCGTTCTCGGCCTGGTCCAGCGCGGTGCGCTGCGCCTGCAGCGAGGCTTCGGCCTGGCGCAGCGCCAGTTCGAAGCGGGCGCGATCGATCTCGAACAGGGTTTCGCCCCTGGCGACCTGCTGGTTGTCATGCACCAGCATGCGCGTGACCTGCCCGGTGACGTCGGGCGCGACCTGGATCACGTTGGCCTTGATGCGGCCGTCGCGGGTCCAGGGCTGGACTTCGTAGCGTTGCCACAAGCCGGCGCCGGCCACCACCGCCGCGCCCACCGCGACCAGGGTCACCAGCACGCGGCTCATGCCTGAAAGAGAAAATTGCATATCGACCTCGACTTCAAAGCGTTAAAAAACGGCACAGCGCACCCAGCACGACGATGAACATCGCCAGGTCGAACAGCGCCGGATGCCATACCAGCCGGTAAAAGCCGGCGCGCGCGAGCAGCCACGACAGGCTGCGCGACACCACCAGCGCCAGCAGCGCCATCAAGAGCAGCGATGGAATGTAAATGCCGTAAAGGCTGACTTCGCCTGTCATTGTTCCTTCTCCGTGATCCGGTTGCGTGGTTCCGCCGCGCCGGCCAGGTAGCCGGCGGCGCCGGGAAACAGGCCGCGCCGTATGCCCACCAGCGCGGCCGCCGCGTCCTGCCGGGCGGCGTCCGCGCTGCCGGCGGCGGCGCAGACAGCGGCCAGGGTTGCATCCAGTTGCCGCAGCAGCGCGGACCCGGCGCCTTGCTGCGGGCCGGCGCGGAAATGGCTGGCCAGGTCCTGCAGCAGCCGCGCCAGCGCCGCCTGCTGTTGCCGCAGTTGCGGCGCCAGGCGCCGCAACTGCGCGATATTGAGGCCAATGCGCAGGTCGCCGAAGGCATGCAGCGCGTCCAGGCTGGCGGGGTCGTGCTGGCCGCGCGACGCCGCCATCGCCAGCCGCGGCGTGAGCATGCCGATCCGGTCCACCATCCGCGCCGATACCGCTTCCACCGACGGCACGCGGCGCTCGCCCGCCAGGCTGGCCAGTTCGCGCCAGCCGGCGCGCAGCAGCCGGCGCGCGGTCCAGTCGGCGCTGACCGAGCGCAGCAGCCGCGTAAACACCGCGGCGGCGCCAATGCCGGCCAGCTGCGCCAGCATGCTGTTGATGAAGGACACCAGGTCCATGGCGCCGGTGTCCTGCATGCTGAGCATGCCGGCCACGCCGAACAGCATCGCCATCGCCGCGCCGGTGGTGGCGGGCCGCGCCACGTAGATGCCCAGCAGCAGGAAGCAGGGCGCCACCGCCAGCATCAGCATCTCGAAGCTGTGCACCGCCGGCATCACCAGCAGCAGGTACACCGCCGACACCGGAATCGACGCCAGCGTGTAGTTGAAGAACAGCCGTATGCCCGGCACCGGGTCGTCCTGCGTGGAGAAGAAGCAGCAGAACACGGCCGCCATCATGGCCGCCGCTGCGCCGGCCGGCCAGGCGGTCAGGATCCAGAAGGCGCAGCACGCCAGGATGGCGATCAACGCGGCCGCCGCCGACAGCAGCGCCATGCCGGAATCGCGGTGCAGCACCCGCGGCCGAGATCCCGCCACCCGCGGCATCGCCGGCTGCCTGCCGTGCAGGCTGTCGTCGAGCGCCGCGCGCAGGTTCGCGCATTCCGTGCACAGCCGCAGCAGCGCATGCAGGCGGCCGGCCAGGTTGACCTGCAGCAGGTCGGTCCAGCCGGAGCTTGCGGTCAGCGCCGGACGCAGCGCGTCGATGTCGGCATGCAGCCGCCCGGGTGCGCCCTCGCCCTCGCTTGCGCCGGCGCCGGCCTCGTTCCAGGCGACGATGCGCGAGAGCAGGTCCTGCCAGCGCGACGCCGCTTCGGCATCGGCATCGCGCAGCGCATGCAGCCTGTCCTCGATGCCGGCCAGCAGCGGCATCATCAGCGCCAGCCTGTCCTGCAGCGCATGGATGGTATTGCCGGTCCAGCGCAGGTTCGAGGTGTCGAACGGCAGGTGGGTCGCCATCAGGCGCAGTTCGGTGATGTCGCCCGCCAGGCTGCGCCGCTCGCGCGCATTGCTGCCGGCGCCGAGCGCATCGCGCAGCCAGCGCCGGGCATCTCCCAGCGCCCGGTCCAGCCGCGCCAGCAGCGCCGGCGCCATGCTCTGCGGCAGCACCACGCTATGGATCACGGTGGCGCAGACGATGCCCAGCGTGATTTCCTCGACCCGCGCCAGCGCCACGTCGAACACGGTGTCCGGTGCGCCCACCGCGGGAAAACCGATCAGGGCAGCGGTGTAGCCGGCCAGCATGAAGACATAGGAACGCGGCGTGCGGTCGTGCAGCGAGATATACAGGCAGCCGCCAACCCAGAGCGCCAGGGCCAGGGCCAGCAGTTCCGGCGCGTTCGACAGGCGCGGCACCAGCAGCACCGTCGCCATCGAGCCGAGCAAGGTGCCGCCGACCCGGTACGCCGCCTTCGAGCGCACCGCGCCCGACAGCGGATTCGACACCACGTAGGCGGTCAGCATCGCCCAGAACGGACGCGGCAGGCCGATCGACATCGCGAGATAAAGCGCCAGCATCGCGGCGGCGAAGGACTTGACCGAGAACAGCAGCTCGGTACGGCTGGGCCACTTCACGATGCCCGCCGTCTCCCGGCGGCGTCTTCATAGTCGGCGATCGCCGCATCCAGGCGGCTCAGCACGCTGGCGCAGACGGCGATGTCCTTGTGCGGTATGCCGTCGAACAGCGTGCGCCGGAACGGCACCAGCGCCTGTTCCAGCCGGGCGGCGCAATCGCGGCCGCGGTCGGTCAGGTGCAGGGTGCGGGCGCGGCGGTCGCTTTCGTCCTCGCGCCGTTCGACCAGGCCGGATGCGATCAGCTGGTCGATCACCCGCACCAGCGACGACGGCTCCAGGCCCAGCGCCTCGGCCAGCGCGCCGGGACGCACGCCGTCGCCCAGCCTGGCGATCATCACCACGGGCCAGGCGGTTGCCTGCGACAGCCCGAAGCCGGAGGCAACCTGGTCGGCCACTGCCTTGTAGCTGCGCGACACCGCGGTCAGGGCCATCGTGAGGCGCATCAGTTCCTGGTCGAAACTTTCCATTTAAAAATCCGCAAGAAAAATTAGTTTGTATGCGAAATATTAGCATACAAAGGAAATCCCTGCAGGCATGCCGGATACATTCCCGACACATTGGCGTGACAATCGGCGGGGAGAATGGTGTCCTGGCAGGCAGAAGGGCCGCCGTCGTCCGGCGGCCGATAACAACAGGAGGATGCGAGCATGACGAAGCAATCGATGTCATCCCACACACCAATCGACGATGCGCCACGGGACCTGGCGGCGCAGCCGGTGCCTGAACTGGTGGCGCGCCTGTATGCGGATGCGCCGCCGGCCGAGAAAAGCCGGCTGCTGGAACCGCTGCTGCGGCCGCTCGGCCTGCTGTCATTGTTCGCGCTGGCCGATGGCGCGTTCGCCCGCATCTGGCTGCGCAACGGCGCCAGCGAGCTGCGGGTGAGCCCGGACGATGCCCAGGCCATCTCGGCCGCCCATGTCGCCGACCTGGTCGGCTACCTGGAGCAGGCCAGCGTCGAGGCGCTGGACGGGCTTTGCCAGGTCATCGGCGCGTCGCCGCTGTTGGCCGGCTCGGCCAGCGCAGTGCTGGTGGTGCTGGTATTGCGGCGCCTGCGCGCCAGGCGTTTTACCTGAACGGCCCCGGCGCCCGCGTCACGCGCGCTGGCCGCAGTGCGCCAGCGCGAAGTGGCGCACCGTTTCTAGCGCCGGGTTATGGCTGTCGGCCCGCCATGCCAGGTAGATCTCGGCCCGGATCGGGCTGTCCCAGAGCGGCTTCAACACGACGTCGGGAAACTGCAGGTGACCGGCCGAGGCCGGCACGATGGCCACGCCCAGACTCTTGCGCACCATCGACAGGATGGTGTGGTTCTGTTCCAGGTATTGCGCATGCGGCGGGTCGATGCCGGCGGCGGTCAGCAGGGCCGTGATCAGGTTGTAGAAGTATTTTCCTTCGTCCGGCGAATGCATGATCAGCGGCTCGCTGCGCAGGTCTGCCGGCTCGATGCCGGTCTTGCCCGCCAGTGGATGCGCGCCATGCACCGCCAGCAGCAGCGGCTCCGACAGCAGCAGCGCCTTTGAGAAAGGCGATTGGGCGCTCAGGGGGCGCGTAAAACCCAGGTCGATGAGGTTGGAGGACAGCGCCGCGGCCTGCTCCAGCGACACCATCTCCTTCAGCACGATGTCGATTTCCGGCAGCGCCATGCGCGCCGCGGCAACCAGGTCGGGAATCAATTCATACCCGGCCACCGCGGTGAAGCCGAAGATCACCCGGCCCGCCTGGCCGCGGTCGATGCGGCGCGCCTCGATGGCCGCCTGGTCGGCCTGCCTCAGCAACTGGCGCGCATTCAGGTAAAAGCTCTGCCCGGCGGTGGTCAGCGCAACCGAGCGTGTCGACCGCTCCAGCAGGCGCACGCCAACGACATGCTCCAGCAGCTGGATCTGGCGGCTCAACGGCGGCTGCGTCATGAACAGGCGCGCGGCGGCGCGGCCGAAATGCAGTTCCTCGGCAAGGGCAACGAAGCAGCGCAACTGGAAGAGTTCGAACATTTATACAGTTTCTGGATTAATCGATACAGCATCTAGCTTAGACTAAACGTAATCCCCTTTCTACAATGCCATCCATCCCGCTGCGCCCGGCGTCACGGCCAGCGCAAGCGGATGGCGCACAGCGCGCCATGTCTCCTGCTGGCCAGCTTGGCCAGTCACGACCAATCATCCTGAAGGATCAAGCATGAAGAACTGGAATGCCGCCGGTGCGTCGTTGATTGCGCTTGCCTGTGTTGGTCCCGGCGCGTCAGGCGCGGCCTGGGCGCAGGGTTTCCCGTCACGGGCTATCACCATCGTCGTGGGCTCCAGTCCGGGCAGCACCACCGACGGCCTGGCAAGGGCGGTCGCGCAGGAAGTCACGGCGGCGACGAAGCAGCCCGTGATCGTGGAAAACAAGCCCGGCGGCAGCGGCGGCATCGCGGCGCAGGCAGTGGCGCGCGCGGCACCGGACGGCCACACGGTATTCATGACCACCAACACTACCCAGGCCGCCAACCCGTTCCTGTTCCGGAAGCTGACCTACGACCCGGTGCGGGACTTCACCCCGGTCGGCGCGCTGGTCAAGGGTTACCTGCTGATGGTCACCCATCCGAGCGTGAAGGCGAAAACCGTATCCGACTTCATCGCGCTGGCGAAGAAAGAGCCGGGCAAGCTGACTTTCGGCTCGGGCAGTTCTTCCGCCCGGGTCGCCGGCGAACTGTTCCAGCAGATGACGGGCGTGCGCATGACCCACGTGCCCTACAAGGCCAATCCGAATGCGGTGCTGGACCTGGTCGGCGGCCAGATCGACATGATGATCGTCGACCTGACCACCAGCCTGCCGCAGGTGCGCTCCGGCCGCCTCAATGCGCTGGGCGTGACCAGCCTGCAGCGTTCGCCGCTGGTGCCCGACCTGCCGACCCTGAATGAAACCGGCCTGCCGAATTACCAGATCAGCTACTGGAATGCGCTGTATGCGCCGGCCAACACGCCCGAGCCGGTGGTGAAAACCCTGAACGAGTTGATGCAGAAGGCGATGCAGTCGGACGCGGTGAAGCGCTTCGTTTTCCAGAACGGCATGGAGGTGTTCACCTCGTCGCCGGAAGAGCTGAAGCAGTTCCAGGCCGCCGAACTGGAACGCTGGGGCAGGATCATCCGGACGGCGGGCATCGAGGCCGAATGAAAGTCAGGCCCGGCAAGGCCGGCGCTGCCCTTAATACTGACTACACAAGCAACAAGCAAGGACAACAATGAAACCCGAAATCCTGCAGCTCAACCCTATCCTGGTCCCGTCGATCAACGACAGGCTCGACGCCCTCTACACCATGCGCCGCTACTACGAGCAGGACGACAAGGACGCCTACATCCGTGAAATCGGCCCGCGCATCCGCGGCGTGATCACCGGCGGCCATACCGGCATCGGCAGGGCGCTGATGGCGCAGCTGCCGGCGCTGGAGGTCGTGGCGGTCAATGGCGTCGGCACCGATGCGGTCGATCTGGCCCATGCGCGGGAACGCGGCATCCCGGTCACCGGCACCTTCGGCGCGCTGACCGAGGACGTGGCCGACATGGCGCTGGGCCTGATGCTGGCGGTATGCCGAAACCTCTGCACGGTCGACCGCTTCGTGCGCGACGGCCTGTGGGTGCAGCATCCACAGCCGGGTGCGATCCCGCTGGCGCGGCGCCTGAGCGGCATGCGGGTCGGCATCGTCGGCATGGGCCGCGTCGGCCGCGCCGTGGCAACCCGCGCCGCCGCGTTCGGCTGCGCGATCGCCTATACCGACCTGGCGGCTATCGACGGCCTGCCATGGCAATTCGTCGGCGAACTGAAGCAGCTGGCCGAAGGCAGCGACATGCTGGTGCTGTGCGCGGCCGCGGACAAGGCCGAGGGCATCGTCGACGCGCAGATACTGCAGGCCCTCGGCAGCGGCGGCTATCTCGTCAACGTCGCACGTGGCAGGCTGGTGAATGAACCCGATCTGGTGCAGGCGCTGCAGTCCGGCGTGATCGCCGGCGCCGGGCTGGACGTCTTCGTCGATGAGCCACATGTGCCGGCCGCGCTGCGCGGCATGGAGCAGGTCGTGCTGCAGGCCCACCGCGCCAGCGCCACCATCGAGAGCCGCACTGCCATGGGCGAGATGGTGCTGGCCAGCCTGGCCGACGCGCTTGACGGGCGCAGGCCGGAGAACAGCCTGACGACCTGAGGCGTGTGACGCAGATCACCCGGCCGCCGGTCGAATGCAGGCATAATCCTCCACACCCCAACACGCGGGCGGCAGCCATCAGGCAGGCCGCCCGCCAATAACAAGGAGGAGACATGACGGAAACATGGCGCCTGTCGGCGGCGGAACTGGCTGACCGCATCAAGGCAGGGCAACTCTCGGCGCGGGAAGCGGCGCAGTCGGCGCTGGACCGGCTGACCGCGGTGAACCCGACGATCAATGCCGTCGTCGACTGCCGCCCGGAAGAGGTATTGGCCCAGGCCGACGCCGTCGACGCGGCGCTTGCGCGCGGCGAAGACCCGGGCATCCTGGCCGGCGTTCCCATGACGGTCAAGGTCAACATCGACCAGGCCGGCCATGCCACCACCAACGGCGTGACCCTGCAGCGCGACCTGATCGCGGCAAGCAACAGCCCGGTCGTCGACAATCTGCGCAAGGCGGGCGCCGTGATCCTGGGACGGACCAACACGCCCGCATTCAGCTACCGCTGGTTCACCAGCAACCAGCTGCACGGCACCACCCGCAATCCGCGCAACCCGCTTCTGACGCCCGGCGGCTCTTCCGGCGGCGCGGCATCGGCCGTGGCCAGCGGCATCGGGCATCTGGCCCATGGCACCGACATCGCCGGCTCGATCCGCTACCCGGCCTATGCCTGCGGCGTGCATGGCCTGCGCCCGACCCTGGGCCGCGTGCCTGCATACAACGCATCGTCACCCGAACGGGCGATCGGCGCGCAGCTTACGGCGGTGTCCGGACCGATAGGACGCACCATCCAGGATCTGCGGCTGGGCCTTGCCGCGATGTCCGCGCCCGATCCACGCGATCCGTGGTGGGTGCCAGTGCCGCTGGAAGGCCCGGCATTGCCGAAGGTGGCGGCGCTCTGCGTGCGGCCGGACGGGCTGCAGGTGGCGCCGGAAGTCGAGTCCGCCCTGCAGGACGCTGCCCGGCGGCTGCGCGAACGCGGCTGGCGCGTGGACGAGATCGACCAGTTGCCGCCGCTGAAGGAGGCGGCGGACCTGCAGATCACGCTGTGGCTGGGCGACGGCTATGCGGCCATGGAGGCTGCTGCCATCCGGGAAAACGATCCCGGCGCGCTGGCAGCGCTGGCCGGACACAAGGCCCGCGCCCTCGAGCTCGACCTGGCAGGTTTCTCCCGGACGCTGACCCGCCGGGCTACTCTGCTGCGCCAGTGGCAGCAGTTCCTGGTGGAATACCCGCTGCTACTGCTGCCGGTTTCGGCGGAGCTGCCTTTTCCGGATCAGCTCGACCTGCAAGGCGACGCCGCCTATGCACGGGTATGGGCGGCGCAGATGACCCAGATCGGCTTGCCCTTCCTCGGGCTGCCTGCATTGAGCGTTTGCACCGGTATGCATGGCAGCTCGCCGCTTGGCGTACAGCTGGTGGCGGCGCGTTATCGCGAGGACATCTGCCTGCTTGCCGGCGAAGCAATCGAGCAGGGCGGCGTCGCGCCGGCGCCTGTCGATCCGGCCTGAAGTTGCCGCAGAGGCGTGACCGGGTTCAGCGTGCGGCGTTGCCGCACGCCGGCACTTGGCCTTCCTGCCGCAGCGGAATGGTTTTCCTGGACGGCGCGGCGGCACGTGCCCGCAGCTGGCCGCATCCGCCGTCCACGTCCTGGCCGGCGGAGTCACGCAGTTTGGTCAGGATGCCGCGTTGATGAAGCATGCGCGCGATCTC
>Ga0308161_1004739_pt1 | contig 12270 bp, 12 predicted proteins | sample PhyFR2_FD_201034 | JGI IMG/M metagenome (GOLD analysis project Ga0308161, IMG submission 201034) | Phyllosphere microbial communities from UC Gill Tract Community Farm, Albany, California, United States - DLSLF.R2 | ecosystem: Host-associated > Plants > Phyllosphere > Unclassified | place: USA...
GACTTGCGGTTGTGAAAATTAGACTAAATACGTCGTTTAGCGACCCACTTTGGTCGTACGGTCACAGCGGAGAACGGGATGTTCTCAAAAAACTATTGGATTGTTCCAGATAAATATAAAAATGGTACACGATTTGTTTTCGGGGGCCCCCGGGTCCACCTTGTAGATTGAATTCAGAGGGCTTCGCCATGGACCATCTTGTACTCACAATTATCGCCGCCGACAAACCCGGCCTGGTCGAGCGCATCGCGCAGAACATTGCCGCCCACGGGGGCAACTGGCTGGAAAGCCGCATGGCCCATATGGCCGGGCAGTTTGCCGGGATCCTGCGGGTCAGCGTGCCAGCGGAAAGCCGTCAGGCATTGTTGGGGGCGCTGGAGGACTTATCCACACACGGCATTCGCGTGCTGGTAGGTGAGGGCAGTACCGGGCAGGCTTCGGCGTCCAAACCGATTGTGATGACGCTGGTGGGCAATGACCGTTCGGGCATCGTGCGTGAGATCACGGCATTGTTGAGCCAGCAAGGCGTGAACCTGGAGCGCTTGAGCACGGATGTGCGTCCGGCCCCCATGAGCGGCGACCCGCTGTTCACCGCCGAAGCGTTGTTGCAGGTGCCGCCGTCGTTGTCCCTGGAGAGCTTGCAGCTATCCCTGGAAACCTTGGCGGATGACTTGATGGTGGAGCTGCGCAACGAGGAATAATCTGTCCACAGGGTTATGCATGGAAAACTTGCATGGGCCTGTGGATAACCTTGGGGTGAATGCCTGCAAGCCACGCTAATCGTGGCTTGCAGGGCGTTGTACGTTATTTGATCAGCGTTTGCGCACGGTCAGCCAGGCATCCACGCTGTAGACCACCAGGCCAGCCCAGATAAACGCGAAGGCGATCAGCGTGCTGGGCGCCAGGTGTTCGCCGAACAGCAGCACGGCCTCCAGCAACACCAGGGTCGGTGCGACGTACTGCAAGAAGCCCAGCGCCGTGTAAGGCAGATGCCGTGCGGCGGCGTTGAAGCACACCAGCGGGATCAGCGTCACCGGGCCCGCAGCCACCAGCCACCAGGCTTCGGAAGTGCTCCAGAACTCCAGTTGCGCACTGTGGGCCGAGGGGTTGAACAGCAACCATGCGACGGCAATCGGCACCAGCATCCAGGTTTCCACCACCAGGCCCGGCAGCGCCTTGACCGGCGCCTGTTTGCGGATCAGGCCGTAGAAGCCAAAGGTCAGCGCCAACACCAGTGACACCCACGGCAAACTGCCCACCTGCCACACCTGTTGCGCCACACCCACTGCGGCCAGGCCCACGGCCGCCCATTGCAGTCGGCGCAGGCGCTCACCGAGAAGCAGCATGCCCAGCAGCACATTTACCAGCGGGTTGATGTAGTAACCCAGGCTCGCTTCCAGCATGCGCCCGCTGTTCACCGACCACACATACGTCAGCCAGTTGCCCGCAATCAACGAACCGCTGAGGGCCAGGATCGCCAGGCGCTTGGGGTTGTCGCGCAGCTCGCGGAACCAGCCGGGGTGCTTCCACACCATCAACAGCAAGCCGCCGAACAGCGCCGACCACAGCACGCGGTGCACGATGATCTCGGCGGCGGGTACGCTGGCGATGGCTTTGAAGTAGAGCGGGAACAAGCCCCAGATGACATAGGCGCTGAGGCCCAGGATGTACCCCTTGCGGGGGTTGGCGGCGTGCATTGCAGAGTCCTTGTTCTGGCAGTTAAAACAGTTTCAATGGTTCTTCGTTGAGGGCTGAGAGTTGCTCACGCAACGCCAGCACCTGATCGCCCCAATACCGCTCGCTGCCAAACCACGGGAAGCTGTGGGGGAACGCCGGATCGTCCCAGCGCCGTGCCAGCCAGGCGCTGTAGTGCATCAGGCGCAAGGCGCGCAGCGGTTCGATCAGCGCCAATTCACGCGGGTCGAAGTCGTGGAATTCCTGGTAGCCGTCCATCAATTCCGACAGTTGGCCCAGGCATTCCTGACGGTCACCGGCGAGCATCATCCACAGATCCTGCACCGCCGGGCCCATGCGGCAGTCATCCAGGTCGACGATATGGAACATCTCGTCACGACACATCATGTTGCCGGGGTGGCAATCGCCGTGCATGCGGATGTTCTTGTGCGGGGTGGCCTTGTAGACCTCTTCCACGCGCTTGAGCAGGTCGCGGGCCACAGACTCGTAGGCCGGCAGCAGGCTTTTTGGAATGAAATTGCCTTCAAGCAATGTGTTGAGTGAGTCGTGACCGAAGTTCTTCACACCCAGGGCTTCGCGGTGCTCGAACGGGCGGGTGGAGCCCACCGCGTGCAAACGGCCGAGCAGTTGCCCGAGGCGATACAGTTGATCAAGGTTGCCCGGCTCCGGCGCACGGCCGCCACGGCGAGGGAACAGGGTGAAGCGGAAACCTTCGTGTTCGAACAGGCTTTCGCCGTTGTGGATCAGTGGCGCGACGACCGGCACATCGCATTCGGCCAGTTCGAAGGTGAAGCGGTGTTCTTCGAGGATCGCGTCGTTGGTCCAGCGCTGGGGGCGATAGAACTTGGCAATCAAGGGTTCGGAGTCTTCGATGCCCACCTGATACACGCGGTTTTCGTAGCTGTTGAGCGCCAGGACGCGAGCATCGCTGAGGAAACCGATGCTTTCGACGGCGTCGAGCACCAGGTCAGGGGTGAGGGTTTCAAACGGATGGGCCATGGGAACTCCTGCGGGCAGCAGGGCGCCGCGTCCGGCCGGGTATGGTAACGCACCGGGCTTGGGATAGGTGGAGCCTGTGCTATCGCCTTCGGGGGCAAGCCCCCTCCCACATTTGAAATGCGTTCCCATGTGGGAGGGGGCTTGCCCCCGATGGGGTCCTATCAGGCGCCGACGATCCCGCCATCATCCCTGCGAATCGCCATCACCGAAGACCGCGGCTTCCCATTCGGCAGATGCTCCGGCCACGTCGAACCGCCGGTTTCCCCCGGATGCTGGATCCCCACAAACAGCGTTTTCTGGTCCGGCGAAAAGCTGATTCCCGTCACTTCACAGGCCACCGGCCCGACCATGAAACGGCGGATTTCGCCGGTCGCCGGGTCGGCGCAGAGCATCTGGTTATTGCCCATGCCGGCGAAGTCGCCCGCGTTGCTGTAGTCGCCATCGGTGAGGATCCACAGGCGGCCGGCCTTGTCGAAACCCAGGCCGTCGGGGCTGTTGAACATGTTCTGCGGGTTGATGTTGGACGAGCCGCCCTTGGGCTTGCCCGCGTGTACGCCGGGGTTGCCGGCCACCACAAACAGATCCCAGCTGAAATCGGCCGCGCCGTGGTCATCGGCATTGGCTTTCCAGCGCAGGATCTGGCCGTAGACGTTCTTCTCCCGTGGGTTGGGGCCGCCCACGGGTTGGCCGTCTTCGCCGCGCTTGGCGTTGTTGGTCAGGGTGCAATAGACCTGGCCATCGGTGGGGCTGACCACGATCCATTCCGGGCGGTCCATGCGCGTGGCTTTGACCACGCTGGCGGCCAGGCGCGCATGGATCAGCACTTCGGCCTGATTGGCAAAACCGGTGCTGGCGTCGATGCCGTTTTTCCCGTGCGTCAGCTCAACCCATTGGCCTTTGCCTTTTGGATGGTCGGCATCGCCATCGCCCGCGTCGAAGATCGCCACATACAAGGTGCCGTGGTCGAGCAGGTCTTTGTTGGCCTTGGGGTTCTTGTGGTTGATCTTGTCGCGGCTGACGAACTTGTAGATGAACTCACCGCGCTCGTCGTCGCCCATGTACACAACGGCGCGGCCATCGCGGGTTTCGGCGAGGGCGGCGTTTTCGTGTTTGAAGCGGCCCAGGGCCGTGCGTTTGGCCGGGGTGGATTGCGGGTCGAACGGATCGATTTCCACTACCCAGCCATGGCGGTTGAGTTCGTTGGGGTTCTTGGCCATGTCGAAGCGCGGGTCGTGCAGGTGCCAGTTGATCTCTTTACTGGCGGCCACTACGCCGTAGCGTTTCTGCCCGGCGTCGAAGGTTTGTTGTGGGTTGCTGCTGCCGAAGCAGTCGGTGAAGTTCTCTTCACAGGTCAGATAAGTGCCCCACGGTGTCATGCCGTTGGCGCAGTTCTGGAAGGTGCCGAGGGCTTTCTTGCCGGATTTGTCGGCGCTGGTTTTCAGCCAGTCGTGGCCGGCAGCGGGGCCGCTCAGGCGGATCGGCGAGTTGCCGTGGATGCGGCGGTTGTAGCGCGAGTCCTGGACGAACTGCCAGGTGTCGCCCTTGCGCCGCACTTCGATCACCGACACGCCTTCGCTGGCCTGGGCCTTGTGCACGTCTTCGGCCGATTGCGGCGCGCCGCCGTGGGCGTAGAGGTAGCGGTAGTTGGTGTATTCGTTGTTGATCGCCATCAGCGCGCGGTTGTCGTCACCGGGGAAGGCGAACAGGCTCATGCCGTCGTTGTTGTCGCCGAATTGTTGTTCCTGGGCCTTGGCCGTGCCGTTGCCGGATGGGTCGAAGGCCGGCGCGCTCTTGTGCAGCGGCTGGCCCCAACTGATCAGCACCGAGGCGCTGTAGCCCGGCGGCAAGGTGATGGTGTCGCTGGTCGCGGCGGCGATGCTGGCAAACCCCAGCAGCGGGCTGGCGGAACTGGCATTCACGGCCAGCGCGCTGCGGCTCAGCAGGTTGCCGCCCAGGAACATCGCGGCACCGCACAAGGCACCGGCGCCGATAAAGCGGCGGCGGGTGAGGCCAACCATTTGTTCAAGGTCGGTGGCTTGGTTTTCTTCTAGTAGGCTCATCTCAGGCTCCCTGCGGTTTTTGCAGACACCTTAAGGAGCTGGTGTGACGAAGTTGTTGCAGTTTGAAGAACTCTGCAGCTCAGACCGGCGTGCCGAGCAATACATGACTGGGGGCAAATTGCACGTGGATTGCCCGGCCTTCGGCAGCGTCCACGTCCTTGAGTACGGCGGGCTGCGCCAGGGCGCATAAAACCTGGCCATTGGGCAGGGCGATGCGCACTTCGCTGGGGCCGTCCTCGGCGTGGAGAATGGCGTCGACCGTTCCGCTCAAGCAATTGTGTCCGAGTGTTGCAGTGCTGTGCGATGCGAGCAATTCCAGCCAGCCGGCCTTGATCAGCGCGACGACTTCCACGCCGATCTCCAGCTCCAGCCGTTGCGTACTGTCGTGGGTGATTTGGGCTGTGAGGCTCAGCCCACCCGCGAGTTGCAAATGAATCAGATCGTTGCGGCCGTGGCTTTCAATCGCGCAGACCTGGCCATGCAGCTGGTTGCGCGCACTGGTGCGCAGCATCAGGCGGCCCAGCAGATTGAAGTCACTGGCCGCTTCATCCGAACCCAGCACCTCGGCCTGTAACGCTTGCAGGCGTTGGTAGAGGCGCAACACCCGTTTGCCTTCGGCAGTGAGTTTGGCACCGCCACCGCCTTTGCCGCCGACACTGCGTTCTACCAGGGGTTTTTGCGCGAGGTTGTTCAGTTCATCGATGGCATCCCACGCGGCCTTGTAGCTCAAGCCGGCACTTTTGGCGGCGCGGGTGATGGAGCCCTGTTCGGCGATATGCCCCAGCAGGGCGATGCGCTGGGGGCGGCGGACGATATGTTGGCTGAGCAAAGTCGGGAGAGACATGGGCATACGCTGTGTTGGGATGAGCGGACGTTGCGGCCGTGTGGCATGAGAGTCAAGTGCCAGGCTTGGGGGTGCGGGCCAGGCAGTACACATCCACCTGCCGCGCGCCGGCGCTGATCAACAGCCGCGCCAGGCTGTGGGCGGTAGCGCCGGTGGTGAGAACGTCGTCCACCAGCGCGAAGTGGCGGTCTTGTACCTGCGCGTCAGGGGCCAGGGCAAAGGCGTTGAGCAGGTTGCGTTTGCGGCTCTTGGCGTCGAGGTGCTGTTGCGCCAGGGTTTCATGGGGGCGCAACAACACGCGTTCATTGCAGGGGAGAGTCAGGTCGGCGCTGAGCCAGCGTGCCAGCATCAGCGCCTGGTTATAACCGCGCTCGCGCAGGCGCTGGCTCGCCATGGGCACCGGCAGCAGTGCGTCCGGGCGAATGAGTTCGTGGTTCTCGAAGCGATGTTGCAGGTATTTTCCCAGCAAGTGCCCCAGCAGATGCCCAAGTGGCCAGCGTGCCTGGTGCTTGAAGCGGCTGATCAGGGTGTCCACGGGAAAGCTGTAGGTCCAGGGTGCGATTACTTGTTTAAAGGCGGGCGGTTGTTTGAGGCATTGGCCGCAGATCAATCCGTCCATCGCCAGGGGCAATGCGCAGGTTTGGCAGTGCTCCATCAGCCAGGGCAGCTCGGTTTCGCAGACGTTGCACACACAATCGGCTGTTTCTGTGGCTTCGTCGCAGATTAAACAGGTCTGTATGTTTTTTGACCAGATGTAAACTTGGTGTTTGTATCCAGGTTGACAGTGCATGAATCTTCCTTAAATATGCCGAGCATCCGTGTCGCGCCTGTGGGTATTGCCCTTCCCGCAGCGAAAGCCCAAGCATAATCAAGGAATCGCCCATGAGCGCCAGCATCACCGCCACCTTGCGTCACGATTGGTCCCTGGCCGAAGTCAAAGCACTGTTCGTGCAGCCGTTCAATGACCTCTTGTTCCAGGCGCAGACCGTACACCGTGCGCATTTCGACGCGAACCGTGTACAGGTGTCGACCCTGCTGTCGATCAAAACCGGCGCCTGCCCGGAAGATTGCAAATATTGTCCGCAGTCGGGCCACTACAACACGGGCCTCGAAAAAGAAAAACTGATGGAAGTGCAGAAGGTCCTCGAAGAGGCCGCTCGCGCCAAGGCCATCGGTTCGACCCGCTTCTGCATGGGCGCCGCCTGGAAACACCCGTCGGCCAAAGACATGCCCTACGTACTGCAGATGGTCAAAGGCGTGAAGGCCATGGGCCTGGAAACCTGCATGACCCTCGGCCGTCTCGACCAGGACCAGACTGAAGCCCTGGCCCAGGCTGGCCTGGACTACTACAACCACAACCTGGATACCTCGCCGGAGTTCTACGGCAGCATCATCACGACCCGCACCTACAGCGAGCGCCTGCAAACCCTGGCCTACGTGCGTGATTCGGGGATGAAGATCTGTTCCGGCGGCATCCTCGGCATGGGCGAGTCCCTCGACGACCGCGCCAACCTGCTGATCCAGTTGGCCAACCTGCCGGAGCACCCGGAGTCGGTGCCGATCAACATGCTGGTGAAAGTGGCCGGTACGCCGCTGGAAAACGCCGAAGATATCGACCCGTTCGACTTCATCCGCATGCTCGCCGTGGCGCGCATCCTGATGCCGCAATCCCACGTGCGCCTGTCGGCCGGTCGTGAAGCCATGAACGAGCAGATGCAGGCCCTGGCGTTTTTCGCCGGCGCCAACTCGATCTTCTACGGCGACAAGCTGCTGACCACTGCCAACCCGCAGGCCGACAAGGACATGCAGCTGTTCTCGCGCCTGGGCATCCTGCCGGAAGCCCGTGAAGAGCACGCCGATGAAGTGCATCAGGCGGCGATCGAGCAGGCGTTGGTGGAGCAGAAGAGCACCGAGCAGTTCTACAACGCTGCCGTCTGATTCGGACCCTGTAGGAGCCGGCTTGCTGTGGTGAGCAGGCTTGTCCTGCGCTGGGCTGCGAAGCAGCCCCTCCGACATTCTCGACTGAGTTAATCCTGTTAAACCGAGGCCTGCATGTCTTTCGATCTCGCCGCGCGCCTCGCTGCCCGCCGTGCCGAACACCTTTACCGTCAACGCCCTTTGCTCCAGAGCCCTCAAGGCCCGGAAGTGGTGGTCGACGGCCAACCGTTGCTCGCCTTCTGCAATAACGACTACCTGGGTCTGGCCAATCATCCGCAAGTGATCGAGGCCTGGCGCGCCGGGGCGTCCCGTTGGGGCGTGGGCGGCGGTGCTTCGCACTTGGTGGTCGGGCATGCCACGCCGCACCATGAGTTGGAAGAGGCGCTGGCCGACCTGACCGGTCGCCCGCGTGCGCTGCTGTTTACCACCGGCTACATGGCCAATATGGGCGCCGTCACAGCGTTGGTGGGGCAGGGCGATACGGTGCTGCAAGATCGGCTCAATCACGCGTCTTTGCTGGATGCGGGCTTACTGTCCGGGGCGCGCTTCAATCGCTACCTGCATAACGACGCGGCCAGCCTGGCCAAGCGCCTGGAGAAAGCCACGGGTAATACGTTGGTAGTCACCGATGGCGTGTTCAGCATGGACGGCGATTTGGCTGACTTGCCCGCGTTGGCCCGTGAGACCAAGGCCAAAGGCGCCTGGCTGATGGTGGACGACGCCCATGGGTTCGGCCCGCTGGGCGCCAACGGCGCAGGCATTGTCGAGCATTTCGGCTTGAGCCAGGAAGACGTGCCCGTATTGGTCGGCACCCTGGGCAAAGCCTTCGGTACTGCGGGCGCGTTTGTGGCGGGCAGTGAAGACTTGGTCGAAAGCCTGATCCAGTTTGCTCGCCCGTATATCTACACCACCAGCCAACCACCGGCGCTGGCCTGCGCCACCTTGAAAAGCCTGGAACTGCTGCGCACCGAGCATTGGCGGCGTGAACACCTCAACGGCCTGATTCGGCAGTTCCGCCACGGCGCCGAGCAGCTTGGCCTGGACCTGATGGACAGCTTTACGCCGATCCAGCCGATCCTGATCGGCGACAGCGCCAGGGCCGTGCGTTTATTCCAGATGCTGCGCGAGCGTGGCCTGATGGTCACCGCGATCCGCCCACCTACTGTGCCCGTCGGCAGTGCCCGTTTGCGCGTGACGTTAACGGCGGCCCACAGCGTGGCGCAGGTGCAGCTATTGTTAAACGCATTGGAAGAGTGTTTCCGCTTGCCAGGCGCCCTGGAGCCCGACCATGCGTGATCGACTGATATTGCTGCCCGGCTGGGGCCTTGGCGTATCGCCGCTGGAACCGTTGGCCGCCGCATTGCGTGGGCTGGACGAGCATCTGCACGTACAGATCGAGCCGTTGCCGGCGCTGGACTCCAGCGACCTCGGCGAATGGTTGGATGAACTCGACGCCACCTTGCCGGACAACACCTGGCTCGGCGGTTGGTCACTGGGCGGCATGCTGGCCTCTGAATTGGCGGCGCGACGCGGTGAACGCTGCTGCGGCGTGCTGACCCTGGCGAGCAACCCGTGTTTTGTCGCCCACGACAGTTGGCCGAGCGCGATGCCCGCCGAGACCTTCGATGCGTTTCTCGCCGGGTGCCACGCGGACTCCCAGGTCACGCTCAAGCGCTTCGGCCTGTTGTGTGCCAAAGGCGCCGCAGACCCTCGCGGGCTCGCGCGTTTATTGGTCAGCGGCGCGCCGAATACGCCGTCCGCCGTGTTGATGACCGGTCTTGAACTGCTTGCGCAACTGGACACCCGCGAAGCCCTGCTGGCCTATCGCGGCCCGCAGCTGCATCTGTTTGCCGGTATGGACGGCTTGGTGCCCGCCGAAGCCGCCAGCTACCTGCTGGCGCTGCTGCCCGATGTTGAAATCGGCCTGATTGAACAGGCCGGTCACGCGTTTCTTCTGGAAGACCCCCACGGCGTAGCGGGGGCCATCCAGGCTTTTTTGCATGAGTGTGTTGATGACTGATCTATCCCATCCCCTTCTGCCGGGTGCCTTGCCAGACAAGCGCCAGGTGGCGGCGTCGTTTTCCCGTGCGGCGGCCAGTTACGACAGCGTCGCCGAGTTGCAGCGCGCGGTGGGGCACGAACTGCTGTCGCGCCTGCCAGCAGCGTGTGCGCCGCGCCGTTGGCTGGATATGGGATGTGGTACGGGGTATTTCAGTCGCGTGCTGGGGGATTTATTGCCCGCCAGCCAGGGCGTGGCCCTGGATATTGCCGAAGGCATGCTCAACCATGCGCGGCCCTTGGGTGGCGCGCAGCACTTCATCGCGGGGGATGCCGAACGCTTGCCGCTGAAAGCCGAGCGCTTTGAGCTGCTTTTTTCCAGCCTTGCGGTGCAATGGTGTGCGAACTTCGATGCGGTGCTCAGCGAGGCCCATCGCGTGCTGCAACCGGGCGGGGTGTTGGCGTTTGCCAGTTTGTGCGTGGGCACATTGGATGAACTGCGCGAAAGCTGGCGCGCCGCCGATGGCCTGGTGCACGTCAACCGTTTCCGCACCTTCGAGGCTTACCAGCAACTGTGCGCGGCCAGCGGTTTACGCGTGGTCAGCCTGGAGCGCCGGCCCCATGTGCTGCATTACGCGGATGTGCGCAGCCTGACCCATGAATTGAAGGCCCTCGGTGCACACAACCTCAACCCCGGCCGCCCCGGCGGGTTGACCGGTCGGGCGCGGATTGTGGCACTGGTCGAGGCTTATGAGCGGTTCCGCCAGGCCCAGGGCCTGCCGGCGACTTATCAAGTGGTGTACGCCGTACTGGAGAAACCTCAATGAGCGTCGCTTATTTCATTACGGGCACCGACACCGATGTCGGCAAGACCACCGTCGCCGCCGGCCTCCTGCATGCCGCGCGCCAAGCCGGCAAAAGCACTGCCGCCGGCAAACCCGTGGCCTCCGGTTGTGCAGTGACGCCCAACGGCCTGCGCAATGCCGATGCCCTGGCGCTGCTGGCCGAATGCTCATTGCCGTTGAGTTATGCCGAGGTCAATCCGGTGGCGTTCGAACCGGCCATAGCCCCTCATCTGGCAGCGCGGGAGGCCGGTGTTTCGCTGACGGTGCAATCGCTGCTCAAGCCCATGCAGCAGGTTCTGGCGCGGCGAGCGGATTTCACCTTGATCGAGGGCGCGGGCGGTTGGCGCGTGCCGCTGGCTGACCAGGCCAATCTGTCGGACCTGGCCATCGCGCTCAAACTGCCGGTGATCCTGGTGGTGGGCGTGCGTCTGGGCTGTATCAGCCATGCCTTGCTCACCGCCGAAGCCATCGCCCGGGACGGTTTGGCGCTGGCGGGTTGGGTCGCGAACATCATCGACCCCAAGACCTCCCGTCTGGAGGAAAACCTCGCCACCTTGGCCGAACGGTTGCCCGCACCGTGCCTGGGGCGCGTGCCCAAACTCAAGCATGCCGGCGCCGAAGCGGTGGCGGAATACTTGCAGTTGGACTTGCTTGACTGATTTTGGCTATCGCTAAGGCATTATGCCATTAGGGTTTTTGACGGGCGTTTTGTTACGTTCTCTGCTTCAATCAGCGTTCATGATTCTCTAAAGGCAGGCTTACGCCATGGAAATCTCTGGAAGCAGCGCGTTTTACTCGGGCCTGAATACCATTCAGTCCGGGCAAAGCCGTGTCGACCAGGCCGCTGGCAAGATCGCCAGTGCAGCCACCAGCCAACCTTCGGATGCGCAGAATGATCGCTTGCAGGCGGTCAACCGTGGCCAGCCGACCAACTCCGCCAGCAATATGGTGGAACTGGCCGAAGGCAAGTTTCAGGTGGAGCTGGGCGTCAAAGTCGCCAAGGCTTCCGACGAAATGCTCGGCACCCTGATCGACACCTACGCCTGATCTAAATCTGGGAGGGGGCAAGCCCCCCTCCCATATTTGCCATCCTTCACCCTGATCAATCTCTACTCCCATTTGATGTGGCATCTCGCCGCAGGCCTTGTTGCGCCTGGATTGATGCACGTCATGACAAACGGCATCTGACCGACGCTTGACATCCCCAGGTCGTAAACGTATGTTTCAAACACCTGTTTGACCGCCACAACACATTCCATGCGGTTGTTCATTCCAGCTACATCAGCAGAGGTTTATCGCTATGCCTGACTACAAGGCCCCCTTGCGTGATATTCGCTTCGTTCGTGACGAACTGCTCGGTTATGAAGCGCACTATCAGAGCCTTCCGGCTTGCCAGGACGCTACTCCGGACATGGTTGACGCCATCCTTGAAGAGGGCGCCAAGTTCTGTGAACAAGTGCTGGCACCGCTGAACCGCGTAGGCGACATCGAAGGGTGCACCTGGAGTGAGTCAGGCGTTAAGACGCCGACGGGTTTCAAAGAAGCCTACAAGCAATTCGTCGAAGGCGGCTGGCCTAGCCTGGCCCACGACGTGGAGCACGGCGGCCAAGGCCTGCCGGAATCCCTGGGCCTGGCGGTGAGTGAAATGGTTGGCGCCGCCAACTGGTCGTGGGGCATGTACCCAGGCCTGTCCCACGGCGCGATGAACACCATCTCCGAGCACGGCACCCCCGAGCAGCAAGACGCTTACCTGACCAAACTGGTGTCGGGCGAGTGGACCGGCACCATGTGCCTGACCGAGCCACACTGCGGCACCGACCTGGGCATGCTGCGCACCAAGGCCGAACCTCAGGCCGACGGTTCCTACAAAGTCTCCGGCACCAAGATCTTC
>Ga0308161_1004742_pt1 | contig 12266 bp, 8 predicted proteins | sample PhyFR2_FD_201034 | JGI IMG/M metagenome (GOLD analysis project Ga0308161, IMG submission 201034) | Phyllosphere microbial communities from UC Gill Tract Community Farm, Albany, California, United States - DLSLF.R2 | ecosystem: Host-associated > Plants > Phyllosphere > Unclassified | place: USA...
AAGACTACGACGTTGATAGGCCGGGTGTGTAAGCGCAGCGATGCGTTGAGCTAACCGGTACTAATGACCCGTGAGGCTTAACCTTACAACGCCAGAGGCGTTTTTGAGAGACACGATTTTCAGCCTTGTACCGGATATAACTGCGCGGCCTTAACGGGCGGCGCGGAGACAGAATTTGCCTGGCGGCTTTAGCGCGGTGGTCCCACCTGACCCCATGCCGAACTCAGAAGTGAAACGCCGTAGCGCCGATGGTAGTGTGGGGCCTCCCCATGCGAGAGTAGGGAACTGCCAGGCATTATATAAGTGAAGAAGCCCCGCACGGAAGTGCGGGGCTTTTTTACGTCTGAAGTCTGTCAGTTTAAGCTGGAATAGGGACCTTTAAGCCCGTTTCAGGTAGCCCCTGTTACCTCATGTTTTCTCTGATAATCACCAGCAACCCGCTGATTTATCGATAATTAGCGACATGGTTCACAATAATCATTCCGGAATACCCCACCTTTACCTCTGGTAGACTTAAATGCTTTACTCACTCTTTTAAACGATCTTTATCGGCAAGGGACAGAGGTAAGGCATGACACCCAATAATAAAACTCAAACAGATGATACAAAGAAACGCATCTGGGCTATCGTCGGCGCGTCCTCGGGCAACCTGGTTGAGTGGTTTGATTTCTACGTCTATTCATTCTTCTCGCTCTACTTTGCACACATTTTCTTCCCGCAGGGCGACACCACCACGCAGTTGTTACAGACGGCAGGTGTATTTGCGGCAGGATTTCTGATGCGTCCGATTGGCGGCTGGCTGTTCGGCTATATCGGCGACAAACATGGCCGAAAAAATTCGATGCTGGTTTCGGTCTGTATGATGTGCTTTGGTTCGCTGGTGATCGCCTGCCTGCCCGGTTATGCAACGATCGGCGTGGCGGCTCCCATTATTCTGCTGCTGGCACGTATGTTTCAGGGATTATCGGTGGGCGGGGAATATGGGACCAGCGCAACCTATATGAGCGAAGTAGCTCTGGAAGGACGTAAAGGGTTCTACGCCTCATTCCAGTATGTCACATTGATTGGTGGCCAGTTAGCGGCGGTACTGACTGTGGTGGTCCTGCAATTTCTGCTCACTGATGCAGAGCTGCGCAGCTGGGGCTGGCGCATTCCGTTCTTCCTCGGCGCACTGCTCGCCGTTGTCGCGTTATGGCTACGACGCTCTCTGGAAGAAACGTCAGATAAGGCCAGCCGTGAACACCGCGACGCAGGAAGCGTAATCGGGTTACTGCGCAATCACACTCGTCCCTTCCTGATGGTGCTGGGTTTCACCGCGGGCGGCTCCCTGAGTTTTTACACTTTCACCACCTACATGCAAAAGTATCTGGTTAACACGTCGGGTATGGATCCTAAAACAGCCAGCGGGCTGATGACCGGTGTGCTGCTGGTCTTTATGCTGATTCAGCCAATTATCGGAGCTCTGTCAGATAAAATCGGTCGTCGCACTTCGATGATCATCTTTGGCGCAGGCGCAGCGATCTGTACGGTACCGATTCTGACTCTGCTGCAAAACGTGCAAAGCCCTGGCGTCGCTTTCCTGTTGATTATGCTGGCACTGCTGATTACCAGTTTCTACACCGCTATCAGCGGCATTCTTAAAGCCGAAATGTTTCCACCACAGGTGCGCGCACTGGGTGTAGGGCTCTCGTATGCGGTAGCGAATGCGCTGTTCGGTGGGTCGGCAGAGTATGTGGCGTTGCTGATGAAGCAGCAGGGGATTGAGACCTCCTTCTTCTGGTATGTCTCAGCAATGGGCGCGGTGGCATTTCTGGTGTCGCTGTTGCTGCATAAGCGAGGGAAGGGTATTAAGCTTTAACAGGGCGACTGACTCCGATTCAACAGGGCAATGCCGCTGGCAGTACCGGCGGCACCCCACGCGACATCTTTCCAGCGCCAGCCGCTGCCCTTTGGGCACATCCACAACACAGCAGCAGAGCAGGCAACACAATTCGTATAAGGGACACCCTCATAGAGCGGCAGTGATTAAAGAATACGGCTGATAAGGCGATCGATACGTATCCGGCGCAGACGGCGAATCAGTTTCCGCACTTTAGCCGGATAATCGGCAATACTCTCAAGCTCACGGAAGTGCGTCACTATCGTCGTGTTCTGGCGGATCAACATCAGCTCCTTTTCACGCTGAGCGGCTAACTCCTGATGAGGATCGTGGATCAGCACCGCATTTTCCAGATCGAGCCGCCATGCTCGGGGATTGAGGTTATTACCGGTAATCAGCTGCCACTCGTCATCAACCCACATTCCTTTTAGGTGATAACTGTTTTCACCATCTTTCCACAGTCTCACGACCAGCTGATCGGTCGTAACGTAGTAGTGCAGACGACTCATGAAACGACGCAGATTGATTTCATACAGGTAAGGCAGCGCGCCGATGATTTTGAACGGCTGATCGGGCGCAATATAGAAATCATTAGCTGTTTTATCACCAACGATGATCTCAACCTGTTTCCCCTGACGCAGCAGATGAATGATATTACGCACCAGTAGAGCGGGCATGTTGAAATAGGGGGTACAGATAATCAGCTTCTGTTCCGCACAGGGCATCAGGTGGAAAATGGTTTTATTGAGCAGACTATGCTTACCCAGACCAACCAGCGGCGTAACCGTCAGTTCATCGTTGCCCGCATTGCCTTCAAACTGATAATTAAAACCTCGCAGATCCTGACGAAACTGGCGCGTCTCATTTTTAATTTCAGGGCTTGAAGGGCGCTCAGCAAAATCGAGCCGGTTGACCGCTTCCGCTGGCTTCAGATTGAGTGTGATCCAGTCATACATCGTATCGGTCAGTTGGGGATTACGGATAACCTGGTAGCGGTCATAACGATACTTATCATGCTGATGCAGGTAGACATCATTGATGCTGGCTCCGCTATAGAGCAGCATATCATCAATGATAAACCCTTTGAGATGCAGTACCCCCAGCGCTTCACGGGTATTAACCGGGATACCATAAACCGGGATGGCGATATCCGGATAGCGGGTTGCCATTTCGCAGTACCAGTCGGCATTGGTTACACCTCGCGCTGCGCCAATTCGGCCACGCTGCGCACGGTGCCAGTCAACCAGAATCGAGATATCCAGATCCGGCCGCGCCTGCTTCGCACTATAAAGCGCATCCATAACGGCACGTCCGGCGTCATCATTTTCCAGATAGAGCGCAACAATACAGATGCGTGTCTGCGCGGCCGCAATCTTCTCCAGCAACGTCTGGCGAAATTCGGCAGGCGAATAAAGTGTCGACACATCCGCAACGGATTGTGACAGTTTCGGCAGCTGTGCGAGGTGTTGTTGGTGTTTGTTACGTTTAAATTTAGACAACATCACAGTGCACTTCTTCTCTGTTCATTGCATGGCCTTTTGCCATCAAATCAGGGTTATAACCACAAATAATAACATCAACTCCGTCGATTCGAACGTTTTTTACCTTTCTCTACAAGGTTAGTTGATCTCATTCTGTAAAGACAATTTCAGGCTGACAATACCGTCATCCAGTTGAATATCAACATTAAAATTCAGTTTCCGGGCCAGCGTAATCATGCCGCGATTATGGGGCATCGTGATACCGTTCAATTGTTGCAAGCCGTGATGTCGGGTGTAACGAATCATCTTTTCAAGCAGACGACGACCCATGCCTAACCCTTTCAGGTCGGAACGAACCAGTACTGAAAACTCCGCATCAATGTTATCCGCATCAGAAATAGCGCGGGTGACGCCGATGATCTCTGGGCGTCCCTGATGCTGACGTACTGCCACAATCGCCATCTCACGGTCATAATCGATCTGGGTCATATTGGCGAGATCATCATGCGTAAACTCATTGATTTCACTGAAGTAGCGGTAGTAAAGATCCTCTTTAGTCACCTGACCGATGAAATCGCGCAGCAAGGGTTCATCTTCAGGCAGGATGGGCCGGAACAGGCAAAACTGCCCATCTTTTAACTCCACTTCTTCTTCCAGATGCTGCGGATAGGGACGTATTGCCAGTCGTGCTTCGTTATCGCCATGGAACGGAGCCAGCGTCAGAGTCACATCCAGCAGAGTAAAATCATTGCCCGCTGCCAGCAACGGATGAATATCCAGTCGCTGGATTTCCGGGCAATCCACTACCAGGTTTGAGACCTGCACCAGCAACTGACTCAGACCGGGGATATCAAGCGGATTCAGGGCGCTGCGGCTGCGGATTTTACCGCTCTTAATCGCCTGGATTACCAGATAGCGCGCCAGCGTCATGTTCAGCGGAGGCAGGGCAACGGCAGCCTGCTTATCGGCCTGCCATTCAAGGCCGCCTTCGCCCAGCATAATGATCGGGCCAAACAGGGCATCCTGTTCGACCACGACCCGCAGTTCCTGCGCGCCCGCACGGCTGGCCATGCTCTGAACCAGCAGCCCTTCGATACGTGCCTGCGGTAGTGTCTGTCTGACTCGATCAAAAATGGCCTCTGCGGCATGCTCCACTTCGCTGGCATTGCGCAGGTAGAGCATCACACCCTGTACCTCCGACTTATGGACGATATCGGGCGAACGCAATTTCAGCGCAACCGGATAGCCAATCTGATCGGCAATTGCCACAGCCGCCGCGCTGTCGCTGGCGATCCAGGTCGGCAGCGTCGCCAGCCCGTAAGCTTGCAGCACCGGCTGCACTTCGTGCGTATCCAGCGCGGTAATACCGCGCGCCAGCGCCTGTGACAGCAACTGGTGCGCATGGGCGCTGTCCTGATTCAGCGTGACGGGCAGGGCAGGGGTTTCACGCAGCTGCTTCTGGTTACGCCGGTACTCAACCTGATGCATAAAGGCGGTGACGGTACCTTCGGGTGTGCGCCAGGTCGGTATACCCGCCTGCGTAAAGGCACGACGCGCAGCCTGGGAAGAGAACTCGCCACTCCAGTTGGTCAGCAACGTCACCAGCTTACCGCGCGGGTGACGGGCAATGGTGTCGATCAGATGCGAGGCCGTTTCAGTCGCAGGCGCAACCGCGCTTGGCGCATGAATAATCATTAATGCATCAAGCTCATGGCTGTTGAGCAGGATCTCCACACAGGCAGCATAGCGCCCGGCGGTGGCATCATCTTTTAAATCCAACGGATTCCCACGCCCCGCACCTGCGGGCAACAACGCCTCCAGCTGCTGATACGTCTCATCGCTGAGTTGCGCCAGTTTCCCGTTGCGGGCATAGAGCTCATCCAGCGCCAGCGCGGCGGGTGCGGCACCATTGCTGATGATCATCAGCCTCTCGCCCCGCAGCGGCCGCATATGACTCAGTGACTCCACGGCGGAGAACAGCTCATGGGTATCCTGTACCCGCAGTAACCCCGCACGCTGAATGGCCGCATCCCAGGCCGCGTCCAGACCACTGTGGGTGCCAAGCAGCGCCTGCGCTTCACGGCTGCGGCCACTCTTGATGACCAGTATCGGTTTATTACGTGAGGCGCTGCGTGAGGCGGAAACAAAACGACGTGCGTCACTGAGGTGTTCAAGATAGAGCAGGATGGCGCTGGTTTTCCCGTCGCGAGCCAGGAAGTCGAGCAGGTCATCAACATCGGTATCCAGGCTGTCACCCAGCGCGATAAACCAGGAGAAACCGAGGTTACGCTGCTGCGCCCAGTCGAGAATGGTATTAGACACGGCGGCGGACTGAGAGATAAACGCAATGCGGCCTTTCTCTATCGGCACCGGCGAGAAGCTGGCATTCAATCCCTGCCAGGGTGCCAGCAGCCCCAGACTGTTCGGTCCCAGCAGACGTATCTGCCACCGGCTGGCGCAGGCTTTGAGTTCGGCTGACTGGCTGGCGGGTGCGGAGAGGATAATGCAGGCCTTGCAGCCTTTTTCGCCGAGCTGTTGCAGCAACTCAAGGTTACGTTTCGAGTGGGTGCAGATCACCGCAAGGTCTGGTGCAAAAGGTAAGCTGCCGATGGTGGGCCAGGCCAGTACACCGCTGACCGCTTTATATTTTGGTGTCACCGGCAATACTGGCCCGCTAAAACCGCCCGCCAGCAGGTTACGCATCATAAAGTATCCGGCACGCCCTGGCGTTACCGAGGCACCAATTACCGCAATTGATTTAGGTCGTAACAGCGCTTCCAGTCCGCGTTGGCTCATCTCGCCCTCCAGAGATCGGGATTTGCGTGATTGTAAACGCTTTTTGCGGTCAGTGCTTCCGGGCAGATCGCAGGCTGAACATCCGCAACCCGGGATCGGTCAGAGCAGGCTTTCGCCTGCCAGAAGAAGAGGGTTGAGGCTAAGCCTGTCCGGCGTGATGCGGTTTCCCAGCCAGGTAGGCCGCACGGAACTGATCAAAATGGTGAGATAGCGCTTCTGCTGCCCGCCGATCGCCCGCCTGTGCCAGCAGCGCCGCAGCGACTTCAGCGGTGCAGTGCTGACCTTCGCCGTGCGCTTCACGCAGCGTATAGCGCGAAGGCGTGGTGACATCCAGCGACATCACCGGCAGGGCATCGAGCCAGGGGCTTTTGCGGAACATTTTGCGTGCTTCAGTCCAGGTGCCATCCAGCATAATAAACAGCGGCGGTTTGCCGCTGGTGGGTGGCGTTGTCAGCACCTCGCGACCGGGATCGGCATAGGCGGCCGGAAAGACGACCAGTGGCTGAAAATCGGGATTGCGCACGGCTGCCAGCAGCAGCGGATCCGGCTCGGTGCGTGACCAGCCAAAAGCCTGGGTATCCGGCAGAATATCGGCAATCAGACGCCCGGTATTGCTCGGCTTCATCGGCTCGGTATCAAACATCACCAGGCAGAAGCGGCTATGGGCAGTCTGCGGCACAATCTGACTACAGAGACAGTTGGCCTCTGGCAGCAGACAGCCCTGGCAGCGAATGACCCGATTTCCGCGTGCGAGGAAAGGACGAGTGGCACGGGCCAGGCGTTGGGTGCGCAAGCGCAAAACAGCATTATCAGACATGTGTATTCAGGGCAGGAAAAACGTCAGTGTAATCGAAGCGCAGGTTAAAAGGAAAAGGCCAGACTGGCTGGCCTCTGAAGATTACAGTGATTCATCCAGCCATTCGTTAAACGGCGCTTTGGGCATGGCACCGTTCAGCATGTCGACCCGTTCGCCGTTCTTAAATAGCATGATGGTCGGAATACTGCGAATGTTGAAACGGGCGCTCAGGGCCGGTTCCGCTTCGGTGTTTACTTTAATAAAGCGAACTTTCCCGCTGCGCTCACTGGCGACATCTTTGAACACCGGCGCAAAATTGACGCAGGGACCGCACCAGGGTGCCCAGAAATCGATCACCACCGGCAGATCGTCCTGCAGATATTTGTCAAAGTTAGCGCTGGTGGCATTCACCACTTCGCCATCAAACAACGCATTTCCGCAGCGGCCACATTTCGCCGCGTCGGCAAGGCGTTCTTCAGGAACGCGATTGGTTGCCTGACAGGAAGCGCATACCGTATTCATAGGAACCTCTGGGGTTGAAAAGTGTCAGTCTGGTAATAGTTGTCCATTATGAAAGGGGGCGGATTTTTGCTCAATCTGGATTGCTCTATAGGTTCAATAGTTGATAGCTAAGCGCCAGCACATCAGGTAATCTGCGCGCTCTAAATGCAGGAGGAAGACATGAACGACGAATTTAAAGGCAAGAGCGGTAAGGTAAAGGTGATGTACGTGCGTGGCGAGGACGATAAAAGCGCGCGTGCGCCGAATCCTCGTACAGGCAAAGGTGGTCACTCTGCTGCCCGCCCGGATGATAATCGTCGTTCGTCTGGCCCCCGAACTGAACGCAGTCAGGAAGGCGGTCGCTCTGCTGGCCGTCGCAGCGACGACACCGGTCGCAGCAGTTCACCACGCCGTGACGAAGGCGGACGTGGCGCACCACGCCGTTCAGACGATGGCGCAGGTCGCCGCAACGATCGTGGCGATGATAGCCGTGGTGCCTATGGCAGCAGCGATTCCCCGTGGCGCACTGTGTCACGTGCGCCATCAGCCGATCGTGCAGCATCGCCTGAGAGTGATAAGCCCGATCATGGCGGCATCAGCGGCAAGAGCTTTGTCGATCCTGAGCAGATCCGTCGTCAGCGCAACGAAGAAACCCGCGTCTATGGTGAGAACGCCTGTCAGGCACTGTTCCAGAGCCGTCCGGAAGCGATTGTTCGCGCCTGGTTCATTCAGGAAGTGACTCCGCGTTTCCGTGAATCGCTACGCTGGCTGGCGGCTAATCGCAAAGCCTATCACGTGGTAGAAGATGCAGAGATCACCAAAGCGTCAGGCACTGAGCATCACGGCGGCGTCTGTTTCCTGATTAAAAAGCGCATGGGTATGGCGGTTTCAGAATGGCTGAGCCAGGCACCGGCCAAAGATTGCGTACTGGCACTGGAAGATGTCAGCAACCCGCATAACCTTGGCGCGATTATGCGCAGTTGCGCGCACTTTGGCGTAAAAGGTTTGCTGGTAAACGATGCTTCACTACTGGAGTCCGGCGCTGCCGTGCGCACTGCAGAAGGCGGTGCTGAGCATGTGCAGGCTATCAGCGGTGCAACCTTCAGCGAAGGTCTGGAAGCGTTCCGTAAAGCGGGTTACACCATCGTGACCACCTCCAGCCATCAGGGCACGCCGCTGGCGCAGGCTCAGCTGCCGGAGAAAATGGTGCTGGTGTTAGGTCAGGAGCGTGAAGGTCTTTCTGACACTGCGTTCAAACAGGGTGACATGAGCCTGTCGATTGGCGGCACTGGTAACGTAGAAAGTCTCAACGTCTCAGTCGCAACTGGCGTACTGCTCGCCGAATGGTGGCGTCAGAACGCATAAAAAAACGGGCCGAAAGGCCCGTTTTTTTTGGCAGGTACGGGTCAGTGTTAAGCTAATCCGTTGCTGCCGGGTTTATCCAACTGCGTGATATCAGTGCGCGCCACCCCCACCACCGCCTGGGCTAAACGGCGGACGGGCAAACCAGATCAGCACCAGCAGGATAAGGAACACGCCTGCCGACGCCCAGAAGATTTCATTCGCTGAAATAATCAGTCCCTGATTGGTAATCTGCTGTGCGATATAGGCTGACGCCTGCTGCTGCGTCATCCCCAGGTTCTCCAGCTGGCTATACATCTGCTGCGAATTGACGTTGTACGGGGTAATCGACTCCGTCAGGTAGCTATGATGCATCGACTCGCGGTTAGTCCACATCGTGGTAGTAATCGACGTTCCCACCGAACCGGCAAAAGTACGCATAAAGTTCGACAGGCTGGATGCGGCGGCCATACGTTCTGGCGGCAGTCCCGACAGCGTAATGGTGGTCAGCGGCATAAAGAAGCAGGCCACGGCAAAGCCCTGGATAAACTGCGGCCACGCTGAGGCACCAAAATCCATCCCCGGTTCAAAGGTATACGCACGCCAGTAGAAGCAGACGGCATACATAATAAAGCTGAAGGTGACCAGCCGTCGCATGTCTAACTTATGGGCAAAGCGACCGATGATGGGCGACAGAATCACCGGCAAAATCCCCACTGGCGCAGACGCCAGACCGGCCCAGGTTGCGGTATAACCGTAAACCTCCTGTAGCAGTTGCGGCAACAGGACTATCGAGCCGAAGTAGAGCATGTAAGCCAGACTGATCGACAGACAGCCAATGGTGAAGTTTCGCGACTTAAACAGCGACAGGTCGATGATCGGATGATCGTCGGTCAGCTCCCACACCAGCAGCACGGATAGCGCAATCACGGCCACCACCCCAAGCACGATAATCTCGGACGAGTTGAACCAGTCGAGCTCCTTGCCGCGATCCAGCATCACCTGCAGACAGCCGATCCCCACCACCAGCAGCACCAGCCCGACCATATCGATCGGCCGGATTTCGGTTTTGGTTTCACGCCCACGCAGGGTTTGCAGCGTCAGTATCACCACGGCCACACCAATGGGCACGTTGATAAAGAAGATCCAGCCCCAGTGATAGTTATCGCTGATCCAGCCACCCAGTATCGGGCCGCAGATTGGTGCGACAATCACCGTCATCGCCCACAGTGACAGCGCAACACTGCGCTTAGCGGGCGGATAGTTGTTGAGCAGGAGGCTTTGCGACAGCGGGATCAAAGGACCCGCGACGATCCCCTGAATGACGCGGAAGAAGATCAACATCTCCAGGCTATCTGACATGCCGCACGCCCAGGAGGCGACAGCAAACAGAATGGTCGACCAGGTGAACAGCTTTACTTCACCGATGCGTTTTGCCAGCCAGCCGGTCAGGGGAATCGAGATCGCATTGGCAACGCCAAACGAGGTAATTACCCAGGTGCCCTGCGAGTTCGACGCGCCCAGGTTACCGGCAATCGTGGGGATAGCCACGTTGGCGATGGTCGAGTCCAGAACCTGCATGAACGTCGCCAGCGACAGCGCAATGGTCATCAGGACCAGCGGCATTCCTTCAAGCGGTTTTTGTGCCATTACAGACTCCGCGTCATCATCCGGCGTTGGCGCGGACGATATCGGTGATCAGCTGATTGACCGGCGCAAGATCAATCGCCAGGGCGTTGCTGCTGTAAGCGGCCTGCTGACGGGCGCTGGTGGCCAGCGCGCTGCCCTCGTTGCTGGTGGTATCGATTTTTACCAGCGTGGAGAGACCAATACGCAACGGATGTCTGGCGATATCTTCCTGATTCAGTTCAATACGAACGGGCAGGCGCTGAACCACTTTGATCCAGTTACCGGTGGCATTCTGTGCTGGCAGCAGCGAGAAGGCGCTGCCGGTGCCCATATCCAGTCCTGCCACTTTGCCATGATAAACGATGTCGTCACCGTAGATGTCGGCAACCACGGTGACAGGCTGACCAATGCGCACGCCAGCCAGCTGAGTCTCTTTGAAGTTGGCATCGACCCACAAATTGGTGGCAGGTACGACCGCCAGCAGCGGGGTGCTGGTGGAAATTTGCGAACCGACCTGCACGCTGCGACGGGAAATAAAACCATCCATCGGGCTGCGGATTTCAGTGCGCTGCAGCGCCAGCCAGGCGTCACGCAGCTCAGCCGCGCTCTGTTGAACGGCAGGCTGATTTTCCAGCGAGGTGTTGAGGATCATTGCCTGATTGGCATTGTATTGCTGAATCGCTACGTCCAGCTGCGCTTTGGCGGTGGCCACCGCGTCGCGGGCGTGCTGCAACTCTTCACGACCAATCAGGTTAGCTGCACCCAGCGGCTCACGACGTTTCAGGTCGGCTTCTGCCTGCGCCAGTGCGGTCTGCTGCAGCGTAATGCTGGCCTGATACTGTTTGCCATTGATCATCAGTTGATGCGTCTGACGCACGCTGGTGGCCAGAGCCGTTTGCGCTTTTTCAAACGCCTGTTCCGCATCGGTCTTATCGAGTGAAACCAGCACATCGCCTTTTTTGACGAAATCGGTATCTTCAAACCAGACTTTATTCACGCTACCGGAAACCTGTGCCATCACCTGTACCTGATTACCCGCAACGTAGGCGTCATCCGTTTCCTGAAAATGGCGCAGGACCAGGAACCAGTAAACACCCCAGGCAATACCAATCAGCACAAAGATCAGCGCCAGCACAATGAGCACACTTTTGCGCTTCTTCTTTTTGCTGGCTGATGGTTGCGGGCTTTGTGCTTCTGCCGTTGCACTCATGACTTTCTCCACATTTTCCATTTAGTCGGGCGGCAGAAATCCATTTCCGCCAGCGCCCGAGTCGAAAAAGCCAGCGACTGAGCGCTGGCCAGATAAAAAGGAAATTAAAATAACGATTTCGACAGGTGATTGTGTCGCACTTATTGCTATTAGCGGGACAGCGAGGCGATCAGCTGATCTTCATCCATTTTATCAAGACGATTAAGCAGCTTACGGGTGATGCCTTCCAGCTGGGATTTCTCATCGACCGACAGCGACGACCAGAGGTACTGCAGGCTCTGATGCTGAGGTGGCAGCAACTGACGCAGGAACTCCATCCCTTTTTCAGTCAGGTGCAGGTGCAGGCAACGACGGTCGTGATCGCTTTCGCGACGCTCGATCCAGCCGCGCTTCTCCAGCTCATCCGCAATGCGCGTCGCATTAGTGCGTGAGGAGCCAAGAGCAGAACTGAGCTCAGAAGGCTGAATGCTGTGATTTTCCTGCGCATCCAGCGTAATCAACGCCATAAACAGGGTTTCATTAATCCCCTGTGCTTTCAGCATCTTATTACGGTTGTCCAGCAGTTTACCCTGCATATGCATACAGAGACGCGTCAGAATAATTTCCTGTAACGGAAAATCCTTATGGCGATTG
>Ga0308161_1004743_pt1 | contig 12266 bp, 16 predicted proteins | sample PhyFR2_FD_201034 | JGI IMG/M metagenome (GOLD analysis project Ga0308161, IMG submission 201034) | Phyllosphere microbial communities from UC Gill Tract Community Farm, Albany, California, United States - DLSLF.R2 | ecosystem: Host-associated > Plants > Phyllosphere > Unclassified | place: USA...
CGGCGAGATCGATGTCCAGACGTTCGAATTCGCCACTTTGGGAGTCATGGCTGATGCGTACATGGCCTACCGCGGCAGACTCCGCGAGGACCGCGAGCTCTGAGGACCGCGAGCTCTGAGGACCGCGAGCTCTGAGGACCGCGAGCTCTGAGGACCGCAGAGTTGGAACGCGGATCAGCGCGGCGTCGAAGGCAGAATCAGGACGAGCGCCAGGGGGCCATCTGCAAGCTGACTCGACGTCGAGCACGCGACAGTAGTCCGCGCACAGTGGACTCCGGGAGGTCGAGCGTCGACGATATTTCCGAATAGCTGTAGCCTCCCAGCTCGCGGAGCTCCCAGCTCAATCGCTGCAAGTCAGGCAGCGATCCAAGTGCGGTATGCAATGCGGCTAGCATTGCTGCTCGCTCCGCCATCTCCGGGGGACCGGCGGCACCGCCTACGAGCGCCTCAGCGTCCACGATCGTCGTCTCGGGGAGCGTCCGACGGAGGTGATCGAGTGCCCGGTGGGTGGCGACTATCATGAGCCAGCTCTTGATCTTCGCGGGATCCTTCAGGAGGGGGAGTTTCTGCCAGGCGACCACGAGGGTCTCCTGCACGATGTCGTCGACTTCGCCCGAGTCCCGGAGAATCCTGTTCACAACCACCCACATCATCCGTGAGTGTCGGAGCACGAGATCGGTGAACGCAGACAGGTCGCCACGGGCAGCTTCGGACGCCAGAACCGCGTCGTATACAGCTGGCGGCCGTAGTCTCTCGTCGTCCGGCATCAGCTCACCGACAGGATTCCGGCAAGCGGAGACACGGAGTGGTAAGAGGCCTCATGCGCAAGACGCCTCGATGACGAGACTCTGTGAATCCGTCGACCCGTCGACGTTCTGCAGACACATCACGAGTAGCAGCCGGTCGGGCGTGTTCGCCCAGATCGTGCTGTTCGAGGAAATCTCCGTCCCAGGGATGAGCTCCCATGAGCTGACCCGAAAGGTCGCCCCATCCACCTTGACGAGGCCGGCCCGGGCCACTCGTGTCTGACCGGTTCGCGGATCAGCTCCGATGCCGACGAACCCGGAGGATACGTCGATCGCGGGGATGAACGCCGTGTGGAGTCGAGGCCAACGACGGGGGTGACGCCGCGGTCGGTCTGTTCCATCCCCAGCCCTGCGCGTGCGATCGCCTGCGCTCATCACGTGCAGTGTCCAGTCACGGGTGGGACCTCCGTGGGGAACGTGACGCACGATCCCGGGCAATGTCGGGCGAGGCGCAGAGGACAGCGGTCCTCAGGGCAGATGCCACGGCCGCTTCCGGGCTGAGCCCCGTCGACATCAGTGAATCGAGGTGAGCGATGGCATCTGCCGCCGAGATCCGAACATAGAGCGGTGCTGGTGGCGGCGAGGACTGAAGCGCTCGAGCTGAGCGTCGTCGTGCCGGGAGGGCGGCGTAGCGACGTGCGATCCACTCGCGACTCGCATGTGTGTCGATCTCCCACCGTCCGCTGACGCGGGTCGCGACAATGTGGGAGCGAGAGATGCTGTAACGGACCACACTGTGACTCAGGTAGAGACGCTTCGCGAGATCAGCGGGATGAGTGGGTCGGGGAAGATTGTCGAGGAAGTCCTCCAAGAGGGCCTCTTGTAGGTCGAGCCAAAGCCTCTTTGCGGGAGCTCGGGTCGCCGCTGTCGAGAGGTCAGGCGTGCCTGGGGGGAGCGAGGGTGACGTTCGCGCGGCAGACGGAACGCGCTCGAGAGAGTGGAGGGGAGGGCTTCCCCCCTCGTGCTGTCCTCGACTGTCTCGATCGCTGACAAGTCTGTGATCCCTGTGTTCTGCAGGGGCCTGTCGCTCGGGGTCCGGGAGCGATGGTGCTGTGGTCACGCGTTGACCGACCTCTCAGACATGGGAGCCTTTCGTGAGCGAATTCGCTCGGTAGCGGACCTGCGGTCGCGGCTGATCGGCGGTCGAGGGTCGTTCCACGATGTCCTCCTGGATTGAATGGGCTCTCGGCGCAGCGAGTCACCTCGATGAGCCCGAGCGGCAGGCGGCTCTCGCACCGGGACGCACGAATGTCGCGGACAGGCGAGTAGGTCAGCGGTCTCGGGCTGAGGTGTTCGAGCGGGCGACTGCAGCGAATCGCGAACCGCACTTGGCATTAAGTCACACGTGTGATTTCGTGTCAATGTCCGAGCAATTTTGTAACCCCCCGACGGGGGTCATGTCTGTTCGATTACGCTATGCGAATGATGGAAGAGCGGTCACTGGGGCGCCGAGTCACAAGCCGAGAGGTGGCGAACGTCGCAGGGGTGGACCGCTCGAGCGTTTCGCTCGTCGTCAATGACCCGGAAACTCGTCGGGTGGGTGCGGATGCGAAGCGAAGGATCCAGGCGGCCGTCCATGCCCTCGGGTACGTCCCGGACCGCGCCGCGAAACAACTCCGCGGTGGCGTCTCTCGTACGGTACTCCTGTCCTATCCGTCTTGGATGGTCGGGCCGACCTTCGACCTCTTCATCGAGGGTTTGTCGGACGCGGCCGAAGCTGCTGACCTGCTGTTCCTCATCCACGGATCGAGCAGTTCGACCGGACTGGCGGCAGCACGGGATTGGGCTGCTGTGGGTCCGCGCATCTTCATCGGCGAGCACCGCCGGATCGACGCGGAAGGTATCGCGCTGCTGTTTCGGTCAGGGACGAAAGTCGTGCTCTTGGCCGGCGATGGGGTAGAGCAACCTGGTGCGCTGACGATTCCCCTGAACGCCCATGAACCGGGTCGCATGGCAGCGGCTCATCTGGTCGAGCGCGGCTACCGACAGCTGGTTGTCGCTGTTCCCTCCGATCCGCGCCACGCATTTGCGGTGAACGCGCGTATCGGCAGCTTCGTCCAGGAGGCCGATCGACTCGGCGTCGCATCGCGAATCGTCCGGTTCGGCGAAGCGGACGATTCGCTCACTCTTGCTCTCGAAGAGATCATGTCGGTTGGGGGCCGCGTCGGCCTCTTCGCGCACAATGACCGGTACGCCGTGCCGCTGCTCGGAATCGCGCGGGAGCGCGGCATCGACGTTCCGGGCCGACTTGGGGTGGTCGCTCTCGACAATATTCTGGCCGCGGGGTCCGCCACGCCTCAGCTCACATCGATTTCGTACGATCCGAGGCAGTTCGGGGAGGCCATCCTGCAGTATGCCCTGCATGGACAGGAGGGCACCAGCGCTGCTCCGGGGCCGTTGTTTCGGCTGACGATTCGTCAGAGCTCCTAGATGCTCCTTCTTCTGTGCTGGCAGAGCGCCGGCAACACGGAGCTGGCCCTCATGGGTGATTCAGGCCGCGATCCCGCGGCTTTGGCTGCGTCGAGATGCTCACGCGAATAGCCCCCGGGCCGGGTATTCGTCTCCTATTGCAGCGGTGCGAAGGACTGCAGTGTGTTGACGTGGCGCGAGCGCGGTGGTCGAAGCCGTGCCAAGGTGAGGAGGTTCTGCGCGGCGAGACCGCTCTTGCTGCGGTCATGCTGGGGCGCTAATCTCGCCCCAGCATGTCTTAGGTGACCCGTTTCACGCTGCCGAGCCCTAGCGGTGTCAATCGCGGTTCATCGCCAGTGCATTCCGGGGGAGGAACAGGTCTTCTCTGGCTGTTTAGTCACACGTATGACGAAGAGGAGATTCATCATGACCGTGCCGCTGGCCGTGGAAACGGGTGTTGAGCTGGTGCCCCGGGTGGGCCACGTCACGACGCAGCACATCCTGCTCTCAGGTGCCTGGCAGGGTGTCTACGGTCCGAGCGTCAGTCTGGTGATCGTTTGGGTCAGGGAGGGGGAGGGCGTCGTCGTCGACGACAGTGGCACTGCGACTCGATTGGGTGCGAACTCGGTTGTGGTTTTTCCACCTGGTCGGCGGTATTTGATCAGTATCTACGGGCGACGTTTGTCCATCATGTACCTGGACAGCGATCTGCTCCTCGCATCAATCGATGATCGAGACGATCCGCGGCTACGTCAACTGACCTTCTCAACGGAGACAGCCACCGACACTGAGGCCGCCGTCCTCCGCAGGATCATTGCGACCGTCGGCGCTACGCTCCCGGGACTGACCGATCCCGTTGAGGAGATGCGGATCAAGCATCGGCGAATCGCTCGAGCGGTCCTACACCAGCTGTCCATTGCGCCCCCTCCGCGCACGAATGAGCAACTCCAGCGAGCCGTGATGGTCATGTACGAATTCGCCAGATCATCCGCGACGGTTCCACAGGTCGCAGTTCAACTTCATATGGGAATGCGCGCATTACAAAACATTTTCCGGGATTCGTTGAACACGACTCCCGGGCGCTTTCTCCGGGATATCAGACTTGATGGCGCACGACTCGAGCTTTTGAATCCCGACTTGGAGCTCACCGTCGCGGAGGTGGCTCGAACCTGGCAATTCGGCAATCCAGGTCGATTCTCCGCGCAGTATCGAGAAAAGTACGGCGAACTGCCATCAGAGACTCTGGCTCGTGGTGACCGCGTCGAAAGGATGTGACCTCGCTAGCGATTTAGGAGAGCCCTTCGACCACTTTGCGCAGCTATTGCCGTGTCTTGTGCGCGAACGGTACAGCCCCATCGAGACGACGTGGGATCAGTCCCTAGTGTCCAAGCCGAAGGCACTTGGGCCTTCGCTCACAGCTCCGCAGGAGGACACAGATGCGTCAACGACCAAGGCCGGGTTCAAGCCCAGCCCGCACGATTTTCGGGATATGCCTGACGGCTGGGCTCGTCGGGGGGTCGCTTGCCCTGACGGGCACACCGGTCCTCGCGGATGACCTCGATCCCGCAGCCGGTTCCTTCGGAGGCACCGTTCGGAACTACGCCGTGTTCGCCGGCGTGGGACTGCTGAACAACGCCGTCAACGCACGTGCCAACATCGGTGAGGGTGTCGTCGTCGTCGATTCCACTGGTTTGTCCGGCTATGACGGTACGGGCGTCGGCCAGTTCGCTGTGCCTGGGACCGTCGCCGCCGACCCGACCTCGAGGGCCTACAGCCGATCGGCACCGATCGGTGCAGGGTTCACCGGTCTGAACCTTACGCCGGTCAACGCGACGTCCACCTCGACCACCGTCCAGCCGACGGATGCCGAGAACCAGGACTTCGGGCAGCTGAACGCCTCGCCACTCGCGACCATCGACGCCCTGACCGGCGAGACCTCGACCAACTGGACCGATGAAGTGTTGACCAACGGTGGCGTCGTCGCGAGCGCGAACACGACGACAGGCAACCTCGTTCTGGTCCCAAGCATCACTGCCGGCGGCATTCCCATCCCTGGGTTGAGCGAGATCCTTCCGCTCGGACAGGCCGATCTCGGTCAGAACACCAGCGAGGTGCGCCTCATCGCAGCACCGACCGAGACGTGTCCGGCAGGATTGGCCGCAGAGTCCGAGGCCACCTGGCGATTCGCCGATATCCAGCTTTTCGGCGGTAACGTCGGCGTGAGCTGGGGCGGTGAAGCCGGCATCGGAGACACAGGCACGATCGTCGCGCGAACGACCGGCCAGCCGGGCGGCGCCTCGCTCACCGTGTCGCAGCTCCCGAGCATGACCGTGCAGATCGGTGGCGCGGACGGCGCGGTTCTCCAGATCGAGCCGGGAGCAGCGATCGAGCTCTCCGACCTCTTCGCGGGATCCCAAGTCGGGCAGGTGCTCAGTCAGATCGTCGACGGCCAGCTGACCTACGGTGGCACGACGAACATCGTCGAAGCCGCCGATGGGACACGAGCCGCGGGCACGATGAACGGCCTCAATGCCGATCTCACGCTGCTGCCGATTCCGATCGTGGCACCGAGCGGGCTCGGCTCGGTGGAGCTCGGGTTTGAACGGGTCGACGTCGAGTCCACCATGCAGGCGGGCGGGCTCAACTGCGTCGTCGACGGGAACGCGAACACGAACGCGTCGGCGTCTGCTGCTGCGGATTCGAATGCGAACGCTGCGGCTCAGGCTGCTGCGCAGGCGGATGCGTCGACGACGAGCTCGGCGGCGGCGAACGGTGATGCGAGTGCTGCGGCCGCGAGTGCCGCTGATGCTGCCTCGTCCACGGATGCTTCGACGGACGCGACGAGTGCTGCTGACGCGGCATCCGCTGCGGCGGCGAACGCGGCTTCGCAGGGCGACAACTCCTCGTCGACGAACGCGAACGCGTCTGCGAGCGGTGACGTGAGCGGTAACGCTGCAGCGCAGTCGGCAGCGACTGCTGATGCTTCGACGAACGCGAGCGGCACGAGCAACGCCACCTCGAACGCTTCCGCGAGCGGTGCCACCAACGCGACGTCGAACAGCAACGCTTCGGCGAACGCTGCCTCGGCGAGCAACGCCTCCGCAGCATCGAATGCGGAATCGAGCGCGAACGCTGGAGCCGTCGACGGGTCGACGAATGCTTCGGGGTCTTCGCGAGCTGGCGGCAACGGATCGTTGGCCAACACGGGTGTGAGTGACTTCTGGGTCGTCGGGTCGATCCTGGGTCTCCTCGCGCTCCTGGTGGGCATCACCATGACGGTCGCGGGCCCGGTGGCCCGTCGACACCAGCGTCTGGTCGCCGACAAGGGCTGATCAGATCCGGTCGCCATCGCAGGTGCCGCGGGAGCGTTCGCTCCCGCGGCACCTGTCCACCATTTCACCAGAGGAGACGTCAGAGATGACGCGTACCCCCACTGCAGCGCGATTCCCCGGTTCCATCAGGCAGGTGGTCAGTGGCTTGCTCATCATCTTCCTGGCTTGGCATGTCTTCGCCAGTTTCCTGTGGATCGCCCCTCCGACACCTCTGCGTGAGGTCGTTCCCGGAACGTTGTTGCAGAGCTACATGATTCCCTGGTTCGGGCAGAGTTGGTCCGTTTTCGCCCCCGAACCGATCAACGGGGACAATGAGATCCTCATCCGCGCTGAGCTCCGCCCCGCTGGTGAGAGCTCAGTCACAGCATGGATCAACGCCACAGACATCGAGTATCAACTCGCCTACCACAACCTGGTTCCCCCCAAAGCGGCGACGATGGGTATGCACCAGGCAGCCGATTTCAGAAACGTGTGGACGAAACTGAACGCGGAGCAGCAGGCGTCCGTTACTCGAGACCTCGGCCAGGACGCGGACCTGAAGGCGGTGCTGACCGATGAGGACGGCCGCCTCACGGAAGCGGCTCGTGCCTACATCGCGCAGGAAGAACGCACCCGTGCGTATGCGACCGAGGTTGCCTACGCGGTGTGGGGTAGTCGGGTCACCGCGGTTCAGTACCTCGTGCAGCGACATCCGATCGTCCCGTTCCAGAGCCGAAACGACTCGACCATCGAGAGACCGGACGCGATCCAGTACGTCACAGGCTGGCGGGCCCCGTCCTCGACGTTCGACGCGTCCGACGAGTCCTTCCGAAAGACATTCCTCGACGCGTGGAGGTCGTATAAGGAGCGGAACAAGTGATCGACGTTCTTCGGGCGATCGTCAGAAGTCTTCGCACATTGGTGATCGACGGAGTCAGCTCCGCGTTGGAGGCGACGGACCGGCTACTCCGGCTGGGCTACGACTGGTTCGTCGGCAGCCTGCATGCCCTACACGGGTCTGCGGCGGCACGGATACTGATCGGTGTATCGATATTCGGGTTGGTCACGTCGAACTTCTCATCGCGAGGGTATTCGTACGGTGCCGCCTGGACGGAGCAGTTCCGCGTCCCCCCGACGAGTTTCGCGGCGATGTTCCCGTTCGTCGAGATCTGGAAGTGGGCCGCGACGCCGGCCGGCCTCACCAGTGTGTTCATCGTGGTCATCGTCGCTTCCATCGGGTTGATCCTCGGCTTCGCCACACAAATTTCGATCATCGCGCTGCTGGTCTTCTGGGTGGCCCTGTCGCAGCTGACGACATACACCGCCGACCAGAGCGACAACCTCATCCGGATCGCGCTCACATTCCTCCTGATCTCACAGTCCCATCGCGTCTGGTCGGTCGACAGTTGGATTAGATCGCGCCGTGAGCGGAGCGTTGCTCCGGCCGGTCAGGTGGCGACGGTGGCCCACAATGTCGCCGTCGTCGCGCTCATGTGCCAGATCTGCTTCGTGTATGTCTCCGGTGGGCTGTACAAGGCCGGTGGTCAGGCATGGGCCGGGGGATGGGCCATTTATGACCCGCTACACGTCAAGCAGTTCAGCACGTGGCCGGAACTCGCGGACCTCGTCATGACGTTCGGCCCGGCTGTGGCATTCGCAACCTCGCTGACCGTTCTCGTGCAAACCCTGTTCCCGCTGATGCTGCTGAACACCTGGAGTCGTCGCATCGCCCTGGTCGTGATGGTCTTCTTCCACATCGGCATCGGGGTGTTCATGGGGCTCCCGTGGTTCTCGTTGAGCACGCTCGCACTCGACGCGCTGTTCATCCGCGAGTCGACCTGGAAGCGGCTCGTCGGAGCACCTGCTGCGTTCACGAGCTCCGTGAGGAAGGACCTCGAAGATGTCCGCCCGTAGTCGATCGGTCACCTCCCCCCGGCGGAGGAGAAGCAGATGGTTGGTGTTGTACATCATCTTGGCGTCAGCGGTGATAGCCGCATTCGTCACCATGGGGCTCGTAGCGAAATCGTCTCTCGTGGTCGACGATTCGAGCCCGACGCCGGTGTCGGCCGCCACGTCGGTGCCACAGTCGAAGACCTTCTGTGAGGCTGCTCGAGCACTTGAGGAAGCCGCAACGACGGCGCCAGCCCAGGAAGGCACTGAGCGCACCGTGGGGGACGGACTCCGCAAGGCAGCCGGCCTCTTCGACCAGCTCGCCGACCTGGCGACGCCGGAGTATGGGTCCGCCGATTGGAAGTCGGTCTCCAGCACCTACGACGCCGCGGTCGACCGGTACGACGCATCGGGAGGGAGTGTCGCGGACGACACGTTCCTGCTGCTCCTCGCTCAGGCGGTAGACGCACAGAATCACGCGATCCAGACGTGGTCGCCCGCGGTTCTGGCTTCATGCCAGGTCGACCTCGGTCCGCTGACGGTGACGAGGTGAGTCGTGCACAGCTGGTGTGAGTGCGGGTCGGCTTTCAGCCTCCGGAGCACCGCAGATGACTGAACCGGGATATGTGGAAGGACAGGTCGTGGCCATCGCGTCCCGCCTCATCGGCCGCGGCAACATCGCGGTCGGGACTATCGTCCGCAGCGGCAGTGAGCTGCGGGTCGGTCCGCTCCTGCTCTGGCACGATCGGCGCGGCTCCAACCGTCTGGTCAGAGTCATCGCCATTCAGGCATCGAGCCGCCCCGAACCGGGCGGCTCTGCGGCCACCTCTGTGTGATCGAGGAGAGCTCGCGCTGATCTACGACAGGTCCTGCAAAGCGCGCCGAGCGGCGTTCACGCCGCACATGCCGTGAATGCCTGGTCCTGGGGGAGTCGCCGCAGAGCAGATGTATGCACCGGCGGTGCCGGTGTCATAGGGATGTCGTGTCAGGCGAGTTCCCAGTGCGAACTGGCTCGGGGTCTTCGCTCCGGTAAGGATGTCGCCGGCGACGAAGTTGGCGTTGTCCCGACTGAATTCGAGAGGGGTCGTCGCTCGGCTGGCGATGATCCGTTCACGAAAACCTGGCGCGAACCGTTCAAACTGCGCGATGATCTGCGGCGTCGCGTCACCGCTGTAGCCCGAGGGAACGTGCGCATAGGCGTACACCGGTTGAACGGAGCCGACCGCCCTGCTCGGATCGGCGACCGCCTGCTGACCGACGAGGACGAACGGTCGTGCAGGCATCCGGCCAGCGGTCACGTCCCGCTCGCTCTGAACGATCTCTGCGGCCGTACCTCCCAGGTGGAGCGTTCCCGCTCGAGTAGCCTCGGTGGCCCGCCAGGGGACGCCACCCTCGACCGCGAACTCGACCTTGAACGCGGCCGGTCCAGGACGAAACGCTTGGAAAGCGGAGCGAAGTCGGCCAGGCATCTCCTCGCCGAGGATGTCTGCCACGGCATGAGGGTGGAGATCGAACATCGCGATGTCGTGCTGCGGGAGGTCGCTCCGCTGTCGAATCCGCCTGCCGGTCTCGAAAGTGACACCGAGGTCTCGCAAGCGGTCGAGGACTGCATCCGTCAGCGCGCCAGTCCCGCCCCGTACGACCGGCCAGCCGACGGCATGGCCGGCGGTGATGATTCCGGCGCCGATTCCACCGATGAGCGGGAGACTCAGCGGTTGGAGCGCGTGGGCTGCGATGCCCAGATACAGCGCCCTGGTCCGTTCATCTCGAAAGACGCGCGAGACGAGTGTCGGCGGTAGAGCAGCTACCATTCCGAAACGCGCGAGCAGCAGCGGGTGGCTCGGGACCCCGACGAGTGGGCTCAGAATGTCGTCAGCCAGTCGTCCGAATGCTCGGGATGACGCGCCGAAGAGCATCCTCCAACGACGACCGTCGCGACCCAAGCCGTCGGACGTGGAGTCGATCGAGCGTCGCAGCAAGACGGCGTCACCAGTGTCGAGCGGATGTGCACAGTCGACATCTGCTGTGAGCCAGTCGACTCCGGTCAAGTGCAGTCCCAGGAGATGCGGTGAGGCGGCTGCCATCGGATGGACGGCGGCGCAGTGGTCCTGGACGAGGCCGGGCACGAGCGGGGAGCTGTTGCGCGCTCCGCCCCCGAGGCGGTCTGCCGCCTCCACCACATGAACCTGGATGCCGGCTTCAGCGAGAACGAAGGCCGCTGCGAGCCCGTTCGGTCCGCTTCCCACGACCACCGCTTGCGTCATCGTGACACCTCGATGGCGGGCGCATTGTCTGCTTGCACCGGTGAGGAAGCTCCAGTCGTGTGATGGCCGGCGATCGAAGAGATGATCAGGACAGCGCGAATCGACTGCGCGACTCGCTGGGCGCCGCGTCGCCCGGACACTGCGTGACCGGGACGGTGGAGGGCACACCGCATATTCATCGAGGGACTCCGGCCGTTGCGAGGTCACGCCTGCGAGATGGAACAAGCCGTTCAACCACCCGCGACGGCCCCGAGCGCTGTAGCCCCCACCGTTGTTCGGGGGAGTGGGTGATCCGCTGACTCATAGACAGGCTCCTTGGAGGGGACACCGGGATGGAGCGGACGGCGAGACGCCCGGCCCTGACGTCCGCGGCGGCGCTCGGTCCCCCGCGGCGGGACGATACGACACTCAATGGGGAGAGCACGCCCGCCGACGGGGATCGGCGGCCCGGACAGACTCCGCCCAAGGAATTAAGTCACACGTGTGATGCAGCTGTCAATCGACGTGTTCTCTGTGAACCCTGTCCAGGGGACAGGTGATGCTCCGACCGGTCCAACGGACGGAAGCAGGGCACTTGGCCGGGCGATCGCTCGTGCAGGCTCGTCGTCGAGGGGCTTTCCGAGTTTCTCTTCCGCGGCTTCGAACGTCCCGCGCGGTGGGGACCTCGTTCAACTCGCTGGGCGCTTACGGAGGTCGCGCCGCAGAGTTGATCCAGTTCTGCCCGGAGTCATCCGACGGCTACCGCGCCCGATTCCTTCCCGTGATGCGGTGCCCCGGTAGCTCCTGCCCGGCATGGTCTCCCGCTGCACTCAACGATCGCTGCGATCAGTCTGTTGCGGTGTCGGTGCTGCCGGGTGGTTCCCAGTCAGGGAAGCTGTGATCGTGTCCGATCGGGCACCAACACTGCACGGAGATCGTCTCGCCGGTTCGTTTCGAGGTGAAGGAACCGAGGTGTGGTGTTCCGGGAGAGGGATGGCGTGGAGTCATGTGTGCCCTTAGATCTGGGGAGTTGAGGCGGCAGGTGAGAATCCTGCTCGTCGTTGGTGTCGACGTGTATGTCGCATGGCCTTTGTCGAGGAGTGTGGCAAGACGGCGCGCACGTCACAACTGGTTGCGTTCTGCGGTGATGAGCATCTTCTTGGTGTCGGGTGATCCGTCGGTGCCTTAAAGACAGACGATCAGGCGGAGGCGGTTGGATGTGTTGTCTCGCGCGGGGAGCGGGTGTCGTGGTTCCCATCAACGGACGTGCCGGCGTGGCCTGAGACTGGCGGGGGTGGCCTCATGGGACCGCGACGGTGGCCCCTTCGGCTGATGTGGGGTTCCACGGGAGAGAGAAGCTGCACGGTCGTTTATGACGCGAGCGGGCTTACCCGGCTCGGTATTCGAGTCAGTAGATGGTTGTACAGGTCAGCGGCTAGAGCCGGTTTCCGCGTGATCCGCCGGGTGTAGTCGACACGCGATAGGTCTGGCTGTCCGGTGCAGTTCGGCGGGCTCGAGAACTGCGGTGGGTGTCGGCTGTGGAAAAATGGTCTGCTGCAGGAAACGTGCCGTGCCAGGGCAGGCTGCTGGGACGCTGCCGATTCCGG
>Ga0308161_1004745_pt1 | contig 12261 bp, 9 predicted proteins | sample PhyFR2_FD_201034 | JGI IMG/M metagenome (GOLD analysis project Ga0308161, IMG submission 201034) | Phyllosphere microbial communities from UC Gill Tract Community Farm, Albany, California, United States - DLSLF.R2 | ecosystem: Host-associated > Plants > Phyllosphere > Unclassified | place: USA...
TTCTACCAGCTCACCACCGGCGGGGTGCTCGTCTCGGTCATCCCGCTCGTCATCGCCATCATCGTCCTGCAGCGCTTCTGGCGCGGGGGCCTCACGGAAGGATCGGTCAAGGGTTGACCATCGCTGCTCACTCGTCCTCCACCCACGCAGCCCCGGAGGCAGCCGCCTCCGACCCCGCCGCGACCGCGCTCGCCGAACTCGCCTCGACGGCACCGGGTTCGGACACCCGGCTCGCCCCGAGGGCGTGGCTCCACACCGACGCCCCGTCCCTGTCGCTCGACGGGGAGTGGGACTTCCGGTGGTCGCCGGTCGCGGACGTCCCGGTGCCGGGGGTGGCCTCGGCGCCGTCCGGAGCGTCGTCGGGGGTGGCGGACGAGTGGGGCAGCATCCCCGTCCCGTCGCACTGGGTCCTGCACGGACACGGTGCGCCGAGCTACACGAACCTGCAGTACCCGTTCCCGATCGACCCGCCGCACCCGCCGGAGGAGAACCCCACCGGTGACCACCGGCGCACCTTCGCGCTGCCGTCGTCGTTCGACGCGGCCGACCGGGTGCTGCTCCGGTTCGACGGGGTCGAGTCGCACTTCCGGGTGTGGCTGAACGGCGAGCTCGTCGGGTGGTCGACCGGGTCGCGCCTGGCCACCGAGTTCGACGTGACCGCACTGCTGGTGCCGGGCGAGAACGAGCTGCTCGTCCGCGTGCACCAGTGGAGTGCGGCCTCGTACCTCGAGGACCAGGACCAGTGGTGGCTGCCCGGCATCTTCCGGTCGGTCACGCTGCTCGCCCGGCCGACCGCGCCCGTCGACGACGTCTTCGTGCGCGCCGGCTGGACCGCGACGCTCGGGGACGCCGCGACCGCCGGCACCGCCGCCTCGGGCCGTCCGTCGACCGGGACCGGCACCATCACGTTCCCGACGCTCGACGCGGCGTTCCCGGTGCGGTTCACCGTGCCGTCGCTCGACGTCGACGTCACGTGGGCCACCGCCGACGACGTCGCGCCGATCACGGTCGAGGGCGTCGAACCGTGGAGCGCCGAGCTCCCGCGGCTGTACGACGCCCAGGTCTCCACCGGCACCGCGGCCGGCGGGCGGACGGGCGGCGAGACCGTGTCGCTGCGCCTCGGCTTCCGCACGGTGCAGATCGTCGACGACCGGTTCCTGGTGAACGGCGAACGCGTGGTCTTCCACGGCGTGAACCGGCACGAGACCCACCCCGTCCGCGGCCGGGTGTTCGACGAGGAGCACGCCCGCGCGGACATGGCGCTCATGAAGCGGAACAACGTCAACGCGATCCGCACCTCGCACTACCCGCCGCACCCCCGCGTGCTCGATCTGGCCGACGAGCTCGGGTTCTGGGTCGTGCTCGAGTGCGACCTCGAGACGCACGGCTTCCTGTTCACCGACTGGGTCGGCAACCCCTCCGACGACCCCGCGTGGCGCGACGCCTACCTGGACCGGATCGCCCGCACGGTCGAGCGGGACAAGAACCACGCGTCCATCGTCATGTGGTCGCTCGGCAACGAGTCCGGCACCGGACGGAACCTCGCCGCGATGGCGCAGTGGGTGCACGACCGCGACGACGAGCGGCCCGTGCACTACGAGGGCGACTACACGGGCGCCTACACCGACGTGTACTCGCGGATGTACCCGACGCTGCAGGAGACCGAGTCGATCGGCGGCGGCCCCGCTACCCCGCTGCTCGGCTGCGGTCCCGCCGAGGCCGCCCGACAGCGGTCGAAGCCGTTCCTGCACTGCGAGTACGTGCACGCGATGGGCAACGGCCCGGGGCAGATCGCCGAGTACGAGGCGCTCGTCGACAAGTACCCGCGCCTGCACGGCGGCTTCGTGTGGGAGTGGCGCGACCACGGGCTGCTCGCCCGGACCGCGTCCGGCGAGGACTACTACGCGTACGGCGGTGACTTCGGCGAGGTCGTGCACGACGGCAACTTCGTGATGGACGGTCTCGTGCTGCCCGACGACACCCCGACCCCGGGTCTGGCCGAGTTCGCCGCGGTCGTCGCGCCGATCCGGTTCTCGGTGTCCGACACCACGCTGCTCGTCGAGAACCGGTTCCACTCGGCGTCGACCGCGGGACTGCGGTTCTGCTGGACGCTCAGCCGGAACGGCGTCGTGGAGTCGTCGGGCCGGTTCGCGCCCGGCGTCGTCGCCGCCCGGCAGTCGGCCACGGTGCCCGTCCCCGACGAGGCCCTCGCCGCCGCAGCCGACGCCGCAGCGCTCGCCCCCGGCGACGAACTGTGGTTCGACGTGACCGCGGAGCTGGCGGGGCCGACCGCGTGGGCCGACACCGGCCACGTCGTCGCACGCACCCAGCGGCTCGTCGCGAGCCGACCGGCGGACGTGCCACGGGCCTCCAGGACCGGGTGGGAGGGCGACCGTCTCGGTGACGGGACCTTCACCGCCCGGGGTGACCTGGTGTCCTGGAAGGGCCACGAGGTCGCCGGACCGCGGCTCGAGCTCTGGCGCGCACCGACCGACAACGACAGCCTCGCCTCGCAGGGCGGCTACGAGACGGCCGACCCGGTGCTCACCCAGGGTGTCGGCGACCCGACCGCGCCGCCCTCGGCCACCCGGTGGCGCGAGCGCGGCCTCGACCGGCTGACGCACCGGCTCGTCGCGGTGACGCGGACCGAGCACGGGCTGGAGCAGCGTGTGCGGGTGGCCGCGGCGAACAGCGGGTGGGGCGTCGACGTCACCCACCGCTGGACCCTGACGGACGCCGGGCTGCTGCTGCAGACCGACGCGGTGCCGTTCGGCGCGTGGGACGTCACCTGGCCCCGGATCGGCGTGCGGTTCGACCTGCCCGCGGCACTGCTCGACGACGAGGCGACCTGGTTCGGCACCGGACCGGCGGAGTCGTACGCCGACTCGTCGCACGCCGCGCGGGTCGGGCGGTTCTCGGCGCCGGTGCGTGCGCTCGGGGTCGAGTACTCGATGCCGCAGGAGACCGGACACCGGCCGTCCCTGCGTGCGCTGTCGGTGGGACCGTTCACCGTGACCACCGTCGGGGCGCACCGGGCGGGCTTCACGCTCTCGCCGTGGACCGCGCAGCAGCTGACCCGGGCGATGCACCCGTACGAGCTGCCGACGCCGGACCACGCGTACCTGTACCTCGACGCGGCGCAGCACGGGCTGGGGTCGCGGGCGTGCGGGCTCGACGTGCTGCCGGAGCACCAGCTGTGGCCGCAGGCGTTCTCGTGGAGCGTGGTGCTCGGGTAGCGGGGGCGGGCCGCGGGCGCGGGGCCGCGCCGCGCCCGCGGGCGGCGGCCGCGCCAGCGGGCGGCGGCCGCACCGTTCCGCGGTTCGGTTTGCTCGCGCACAACGGGAAGCACCTCGCGCCGCGGTTCGCCGTGGCGTGAGGTGCTTTCCGTTGTGCCGCAGAGTCGCTCGGCACCACAGCGCCCGACGCTCGCGGAGGTGAGTCCGAGGGCCCGGCATCGAAGCAGAGCACGGGACTGATCGGCAGTCAGTTGCGTGGACCGCGGCCCCTGTCGGCGAATTCTGACACTTGGCTTCGAAGCGCACCACGCCCCGAGAGGGTTCATCTGCGCTGCAGTCTCGCATCGACGGCGGACCCCGGGCGCTCGGGATCACCTTCCGGCGCAGCAGCTGCTGCAACATTCGACTTGCGACATATCCGGCACCGAAGCCTTGACTCAACTGGTACATCACGTTTCACTGGGGACATGGAGTTGTCCGGGCTTGCCCTCGCTTTCAGCGGAGTCGTCGTCGGCGTCGTGGCAGAACTCGCCGCCCGAGGCGTACTCGGGCCGAACGGCGCAGCCGGCATCCGAATCAGATCGGTCATGAAATCGGACGGGACATGGCGAGCTGGCCATCGCGCGGCCAGGCTCTGGCTCGACGGGGCAGGCCTCTGCTTCGTGGGCGGGGGCTTGTTGAACGCGTTCGCAACAAAAGCTGTCGCAGATGCCGCTGTCCTCATCGGGATGGTCGCTGGTCTGGCCTTGGTGGTCGCAGGCTCGGTCATCGCGAGCCGAGCGGCACAGCGCTGCGACGAGCGTTGACCGCTCACGGCGACCTCTCCGGCGGCATCTCGCGAGACCGGACGCACTCTCCCTCACCAGTCACCATCAGGAAGACGCCATGAAGAAGATCATCGCAACGGTCGCGCTCGGTGCCACCATCGCCGCAGCGGGCTTGTCCACTGCCGCAGCTTCCCAGTCGCGGCTGTACACCGACGAGCAGATCGTGCGCGGTCTGATCTTTGGTCAGGGCAAGCTGGCACACGAGATCGACACAGAGGTACGCCTGCCCGACAGCTTGACTGCCGATGACCGGAAGAACTACGAGCGATTCACCGACCACATCGTCGATGATGTCCTCCACAACCCTTCCTACGAGACCACCACGGCTCTCGACGAGGTTCAGTCCGGCGATCCGTACGAAGTCCTCAACGGTTTCTCCGGTCTTCGAGACGCCTTCTTCTCGTCCCTCCAGTCGAACTACCCGGAGGCGATCAAGGCCGGGGCTCGAGAAGACTCTGCGCGCGTCTGTGGTCCGACAGTCTGCGCGGCGGCCCTCGTCCTGGCCATCGCCGTCGGCACCGTGATCGCCGGAGTGAACTTCAACGTTGCTGGGAACGTGAACATCGTGGTCAACCAGAACGGCCTCTGGACCAACAACGGAGTCTGGAACTCACGCATGACGACAACCTCGACTGAAGGCCTTCCGACTGCGGATCCGTCGAAGGTCGCGGAGCACTACCCTCGTCTCCGCGAAACGGAAGTCGCCGCTCGCCTCGCTGCCCTCTTCGCCTGAGGAATGCGCAATCGCAAACTCGCCACGACCGTGCTGGTTGCCACCGTCAGCTGCACCGGATGCATCCTTCTCTGTCTGCTTTCGTTCCTCGGGAACAAAGCGCCGCAGACTGTCAGTGACCCGTCCGGGAACGGCATCGCCACTCGCACCGTTGCGCAGATCTTCCGCCAGGGCTGGGGCTTCTTCACACGAGACGCGCGGGAAGACATCGTACGAGTTGCTCACTTGCGGCAGGGCAGGTGGGTGATCGACGAGGGCAACGTGACCTCCGCGCCCGACAATGCATACGGCCTGTCGCGACACGCACGCAACTTTGACCAAGATCTCTCGTACTTGCTCGAGAGTCTCCCCGACAACACTTCCTGGTCCCGATGCCGCAACGTGAGGCGACCCGCCAGTTGCGAGCCCACTCGCACATCGCGGGATCCGGAAGTGTCGATGCACAGCTCATCGAAGGCTCTCTGCGGCGAACTCCTGCTGATCCGACAGCCACCTGTTCCGCTTGCCTTCGCTCGCTTCCGCACTCCGCCACCGGGAAGCATCACAAGGGCGCACGTACTGTGTACCGGAAGTTGAGCAACGCCGCAGAAGGGCTCGGCGCCGCAGTCCTTCGCTACTGGGCGAGGTCGCCGCACGGATTGCAGCTATCGGTCGCGCGGTCGGTGCTGGCTCTTTCGACCGTTGTTGTCCTCGCGGTGAACGATGCGTCGGTCCTCCTGCACGATCCCTCCTCGCCGGGGCTGAGACCGTCGAACTGCACGGGGCTTGCAGCGCTCGGAGCGTTCTGCCTGGCTGAGCCGTCCAGTGCCGACGTCGTCCGCTGGCTGCTCGTCCTGCTGTGCCTGCCCACGCTCGTAGGCGCTGTACCCGGCCTAGCCGCACCGTTGCATGCTTATGCCGCGTTCACCCTTGCGTCCAACACAGTTGGCATCGAAGGTGGCGATTACCTCACCGCGAGCGTTACCGCCGTGCTTGCACTGGTGTGCGCGACTGACTGGCGCGCATTCGGGTGGCGACCGCGCAGTTCAGGTATCCCAGCCCTCCGGCACATTCCGAGTCAAGTCCTGCTGGTGACGCTCAAGGTGCAACTGGCGTACGTCTACCTGGAAGCAGCCGTAGTGAAGCAGACGCATCCGATCTGGGCTGATGGCAGCGCACTCTGGTTCTGGCTACAGCAGCCGAACTTCGGAGCTCGGGCTGAGATTCGCTCCCTGCTCGAGGCCGCCTTTTCCCATGCCCCGCTCCTTCAGGCCGCTACTTGGGGCGTCATCGTGACGGAGTACGTCCTCGCGTTCTCCGTCCTGACCGCGAGGCGTCGGAACGCCCGTCTGATGACGCTGGCACTGTCCGCCACCATGCATCTGGTCTTCGCTCTGGTGCTCGGGCTCGTCACATTCGCAATCTCGATGATCGGCCTCGTGCTTCTGATCACGTGGCGCTCTTCAGACGCAATGCCCTGGGCGCTGTGCCGCGCCCTCCGCCGGACCGAGCCTCGATCTCTTGGTCCTGACAAGCGCCCTGAGCGTCCGCTCCTGGTTGCCCCTCGACGAGTCCGGTCGGACGAGTGAAGGGGCGGCGGGGTGCCTCGCCGCGACTTGCTCGTGAACAACGGGAGGCACCTCGCGCCACGGAAACCCGTAGCGCAAGGTGCTTTCGGTTCGGCGAAAGGCCGCGCGGGCGCAGCCGCAGCGGGCGGTGCGGGCAGCGCGGTGCGGGCAGCGCGGTGCGGGCAGCGCGCCCGCGCTACTCCCCCGCGGTGAGCGCGCGCAGCGCCTCGGGGTCGCTCTGGTCGAGGAAGTCCGTCAGCCGCTCGGGCTCGCCCGGCTCGTCGATCGCCTCGGCTGCCCGGCGCAGGGCGAACAGCGCGCGGAGCACGCCGCGGTTCGGCTCGTGCGACCACGGCACCGGCCCGGCACCGCGCCAGCCGGCCCGCCGCAGTGCGTCGAGACCGCGGTGGTACCCGACACGGGCGTAGGCGTAGGACTCCAGGGTCGCGCCGCGCTCCCACGCCTCGTCGGCGAGCAGCGCCCACGCCAGGCTCGAGGACGGGTGCGACACGACGACGCTCGCCACGGGGGCGTCGGCGGCGAGCGCCGCGGTCACCTCCGGCTCCTCGGGCAGCAGGGTCGCGGGGTTCGCGGTCGGGTTCGGCAGCAGGTTCTCCGGCATGCCTCCAGCCTGTCACCTCTTGCCTGCGGCCGGGTCCGCCCGTACGGTGGACGTCACCTCGTCGTCACCACGGGGCTGCCGGGGCGGGAGACCGACCGGCGGCACGGGTGGCGGACACGGGGGTCCCCCGACGGAAGAGCAGCAGTGCAGTCGACCACCGGTACCGCGCAGTCCTCGCGCTGACACCGTGATCGTCGCGCCCCGTCGGGCGCATCCGCGTCGCCGACCCCTCCGGGTCGCCGCGGGTCCGGTGTCGTGCGCCCAGCTCACGATCCGGGAGGCACCTCCATGCCCGCAACGACCCCCTCCGTCGTCCTGCACGACGTCACCTTCACCTGGCCCGACGGCTCCGTCGCGCTCGACCACCTCACCACCGCCTTCGGCCGGGGCCGGACCGGCCTGGTCGGGAGGAACGGGGCCGGCAAGTCCACGCTGGTCCGGCTCGTCACGGGGCAGCTCCACCCCACGTCGGGCAGCATCCGGACGACCGGTCCGGTCGACCTGCTGCCGCAGCGGCTCGCCGCCCGCCCCGGCGACACCGTCGCCGACCTGCTCGGCATCCGTCCGACGCTCACCGCGCTGCGTGCCGTGCTCGCCGGGACGGCGTCCGCCGAGGAGTTCGAGGTCGTCGGCGACGACTGGGACCTCGAGGAGCGTGCCGCGGCCGCGCTCGCGGATGCCGGGACCGGACTCGACGGCGACGACCTGGACCGCCCGGCGACGACGCTCTCCGGTGGCCAGGCCGTGCTCGCCGCCGTCGCCGGCATCCGGCTCCGCGGTCGTCCGATCGCGTTCCTCGACGAGCCGACGAACAACCTCGACCGTCGGGCACGGGCGGCGCTCCTCGACCTGGTCGACACCTGGGACGGGGCCCTCGTGCTCGTCAGCCACGACCGGGAGCTGCTCGAGCACGTCGACGAGACGGTCGAGCTCCGCGGCGGGACGGCGACCGTCTTCGGCGGCACGTTCAGCGCGTTCGAGGAGCACCTCGCCGTGCAGCAGGCCGCGGTCGAGCGCGAGGTCCGCGTCGCCGAGCAGCGGCACCGGGCCGAGCAACGGCAGCGGATCGAGGCGGAGACGACGATCGCGCGCCGGGCGAGGGCGGGCGCGCGTGCCGGCCGGTCGATGCCGAAGATCCTGGCGAACGAGCTGCGCAAGCAGGCCGAGCAGACCGCCGGGCGGCTCCGGGTCGCGCACGCGTCGGCCGAGTCCGGGGCGCTCGCGTCCGTGCGGGAGGCCGAACTCCGCCTCCGCGACGACGAGGCGATCCACGTGGCGCTCCCCGACCCGGACGTGCCCGCCGCACGGCGCATCGCCGCCCTCACGGTGCACGGGCGCGAGACGGTCGTGCAGGGTCCGGAGCGGATCGCGGTCGTCGGGGACAACGGCGTCGGCAAGAGCACGCTCCTCGAGCAGCTCGTCGGGGTGCCCGGCGCTCGGGAGCACCCGCTGCCCGGGACTGCGGCGGTGTCGTTCGTGGACCGGGTGGCGTACCTGCCGCAGCGGAAGGACACGCTCGACGACGGCGCGACCGTGCTCGACAACGTGCGACGGGCGGCACCGCACGTCCCGGACGCCGAGGTCCGCAACCGCCTGGCACGGTTCCTGGTCCGCGGGGACACGGTCGACCGGGTCGCCGGGGCCCTGTCCGGCGGTGAGCGGTTCCGGGTCGCGCTGGCGACACTCGTCCTCGCGGACCCGCCGCCGCAGCTGCTCGTGCTGGACGAACCGACGAACGACCTCGACCTGACGAGCGTCGACCAGCTCGTCGCCGCGCTCCGGGCGTACCGGGGTGCGCTCGTGGTCGTCAGCCACGACGAGGCGTTCCTCGACCGGCTCGACCTGACCGGTCGGGTCGCCCTGTCGTGACGCCAGGGCGGCGCTACCGCCGTCGGGTCGGCCGGATCGCGAGCGACTCGATCGTCCCCCGCTCCGGCAGGTCGACGACGGTGCGCACGGCGGCGGCGACGTCCTCGGGTGCCAGGTAGTAGTCGGTGTCGTACTCCTCGCCGAGCTTCTCGACGAGGGCGCGCTGCATGTCCGAGTCGACCCGACCCGGGTGCACGCTCGACACCCGCACGCCGTTCGCCCGTTCTTCCTCGCGCAGGGCGTCGGCGAAGGCCCGCAGCGCGAACTTCGACGCCGCGTACACACCGCCGCCGGGGCCCGCCGTGAAGCCCGACCCGCTGTTGATCGGGACGACGATGCCGCGGGCTGCCCGGAGCGCGGGCAGCGCCAGTCGGGTGAGCTCGGCGACGGCGAACACGTTCGTGGCGAAGACCTGCTCCCAGACCGCGCGCGGGGTGTCGCCGACGCGGGTGCCCTGCTCCACACCGGCGGAGTGCACGAGCACGTCGAGCCGCTCAGGGAGCGGGGCGGTCTCCCCCGCGCCGAGGTCGGCCACGAACGGCGAGGCGTCGGGCAGCTCGGCGACCAGGGCGTCGACCGCGTCGGCGGTCCGGCCGCCGACGACGACGTGGTGCGTGCGGCCGAGCTCGATCGCGATGGCCCGGCCGATCCCCCGGGTGGCCCCGGTGACGAGTGCGGTCGGACGGCTGGCGGCAGGTGCGGTGTCGGTCATGGCCACGAGCCTACGGACGGCGTGGGACGGACCGGCACCGCGCCTCCAGGCTGTGGACGGCACCACCCGACCTGCCGCCTGTGCAGGAACGAAGGAGGGCGACGCACCCGCGCCGCCCTCCCACCGGGGCGGAAGGCGACGCTCCCGCGCCGCCCTCCGCTCCGACCGCTGCCGGTCAGTCCTTCTCGCGCCCCGCGCTCTCGCGGATCCGGATGCCCTCGAGGACGTCCTTCGCGTGCTGCTCGTCCTGCTTCTCGATCTGCCGGGTGTCGCGCTCGGGGAGCTGGATGTCCTCCTCGGCACGGATGCCGGCCTGCAGCTGGCGCCCACGCTCGAGCTCGGCGTCGAACTCGGCGCCGAACAGCAGCGCGTTGTTCGTGATCCAGATCCACAGCAGGAAGACGATCACGCCACCGAGCGAGCCGTACGTGGCGTTGTAGTTCGAGAAGTTGCCGACGTAGAAGCCGAAGCCGACGCTCGCGACGACCCAGATCGTGATCGCGACGAGCGCGCCACCGCTGACCCACTTGAACTTCGACTGGCGGATGTTCGGCGCCCAGTAGTACAGCACCGCGACGATCACGATCATGATCGCGAGCAGGATCGGCCACTGCACGATCGAGACCACGAGCGCGGCTGCGTCCCCGAGGCCGACGACGTCACCGAACGTGCGCGCCAGGGGCCCGGAGAGCAGCACGAGCAGGCCGACCACGAGCAGCACGACGGTGAACACCGTGACGCCGAGCATGGTCGGGCGGAGCTTCCAGATCGGACGGCCCTCGCGCACGTTGTAGATCCGGTTCATCGCCCGGCCGAAGGCCCCGACGAACCCGGAGGCAGACCACAGCGCACCGAGGAGACCGACGATGAACGTGACCGGGGCCGCGGGCGAACGGACGAGACCCTCGATGGGGTCCTGGAGCAGGTCGGCGACCTGTCCACCGCCGACGTTGCGGACGACGTCGAGGAGCGTCTCGATCGTCTTCTGCGGGTCGGACACCAGCCCGAGGATCGAGACGATCGCCAGCAGGCCCGGGAACAGGGCGAGGACCGTGTAGTACGTCAGGCTCGCCGCGAGGTCGGTGCACTGGTCGCCGGTGAACTCGCGGAGCGTCTTCTTCAGCGTGTACGTGAACGACGGCTTCGTCAGGTCGGTCGGGCTGTCCGGCTTGCGCGGGTCGTCCGGCGCCGGCTTGCCCTGGTTGCGGTCCGTGTCGTGGTCCTTGCGCGCCATGGCCCTAGCCCTTCGCCTTCGCGAGGGCCTTCGCCGCCGCCTTCGACCGCTTCGCGGCCTGCTTCCGGTTCGCCGTCGCACGGCGTTGCACCGCCGAGATGCCGGCGCGCTGCTTGACGCGGTTCTTGTGCACCGGGTCGCGCTCGAGCGACTCCTCCGCCGCCTTGCGTCGGGCCTTCCGCCCCTTCCGGCCACCGCGGGCCTGGTCGGGGTCGGGCTCCCCGCGCGCGCCGAAGGGCAGGAGCGCGGTGAACGCCGTCTGCGCCGGCGGCTGGTCGAGGTGGCCGGCGTCGGTCCGACCGATGCGCGCACCGAGCACGATCGCCGCGACGCCCGTCGCCGCGGTCACGGCCATCGCGACGAGCGGGGTCGGGTCACGGTGCCAGCGCTGCCGGGCCTTCGCGACCGCGAGCCGGGTGCGTGCCGGCACGTTCGCGCGCCGCTTGATCTCGGTGACGCTGTCCGTCAACCGCTCGCGCGTGCGCACGTTCGCGAGTTCCAGCTCGGGGAGACTGTCCTTGGCCATGCAATCTGCCTACCAGGACGGGTCCGCGCCGGTGCTCAGCAGGAGCCGTCTAGCGTGCGCCGCATGCTGATCCGGGACGTCGCCGAGGGGATCCACCGCCTCGAGCTCGCACACACCAACACCTACCTCGTCGAGACCGGCGACCGGCTGCTCGTCGTCGACGCCGGGCTGCCCGCCGTCTGGCCGCACCTGCTGCTCGCGGTGCACGAGCTCGGCTACTCGCCCGCCCGCGTCGAGGCGCTCCTGCTCACCCACGGCCACTTCGACCACGTCGGCACGGCCGCCCGGATGCACCGGGAGTGGGGCACGCCCGTGTACGTGCACCCCGGCGACCGCGAGCTCGCCGCGCACCCGTACTCGTACCGCCCGCAGACGAACCGGTTCGGCTTCGTCGCGGTGCACCCGGGCGGGTTCGCCCCGCTCGGCCGGATGCTCGTCGCCGGTGCGCTGACGGTCGACGGGGTCGCGGACACGCTGCCGCTCGCCTCGCGCGCCGAGGTCCCGGGCACCCCGTGGATCATCGAGACGCCCGGGCACACCGACGGGCACGTCGCGCTGCACTTCGCCGACCGTGACGCCGTGGTCGTCGGGGACGCGCTCGTCACCTTCGACCCGTACACGGGCGGGATCGGTCCGCGCGTGGTCGCCCCGGCCGCGACGGCGGACGTCGACACCGCGGTCGCCTCGCTCGCGCGCCTGGAGGACACCGAGGCACGCCACGTCCTGCCCGGCCACGGGCCCGCGTGGTCGCGCGGGGTGCGGGCCGCGGTCGCGCAGGCGCGACGGACGGCGGGGGTCGCGGAGGGCGCGGCGCGGTAGACGCGGGACGCGCGCGGGAGTGCGGCAAGCGCGCGGCAGGCGCGCGGCGGACGCGCGAGCGCGGTCAGTGACGCGAGCGCGTTCCGGGAGGCGAGCGCGGCCCTGGTGGTGGGCGGCGACGGACGGGAGGCGCGGT
>Ga0308161_1004746_pt1 | contig 12256 bp, 10 predicted proteins | sample PhyFR2_FD_201034 | JGI IMG/M metagenome (GOLD analysis project Ga0308161, IMG submission 201034) | Phyllosphere microbial communities from UC Gill Tract Community Farm, Albany, California, United States - DLSLF.R2 | ecosystem: Host-associated > Plants > Phyllosphere > Unclassified | place: USA...
CGGCATCGCGGTGGGCATGCAGGAGCAGGGCTTGCTGCCGCTGTCGCAGCATGCGCTGCGCTTCTACGAACAGGTTGGCTATCACGACTATGAAGGCCTGGCGCTGTCGGCGCAGGAGCAGGGAAGGCTGGTGCAGCGCCTGGGCGGCTTTCCGGCGCTGTTCCTGCGCAACCATGGCACCCTGGTGTGCGGCCGTACCGTGGCCGAAGCCTTCGTGCTGATGGATACGCTGGACAAGGCCTGCGCCTACCAGCTGAAGGGCCAGTCCGGCGGCGTCAGGCTGGTGCAGCCCTCGCCCGAGGTGTGCCGCAAGACCTGGCGCGAACTGGTCGGCGACGGCGCCCCGGAAGGCGCGCTGGAATGGCCGGCGCTGCTGCGCCTGCTGAACGACATTGATCCCACTTACCAGCAATGAGGAAAACAGCCATGCCCACCATTAACGTGCAGATGTTTGAAGGCCGCAGCGTGGAACAGAAACGCGCTTTCGTGCAGGCGGTGACGGAAGCGACCTGCAAAAGCCTGGGCTGCGCGCCCGGCAGCGTGGACATCATCATCCAGGATGTCAGCCGCGATAACTGGGCAACCGGCGGCAGGCTCTGGAGCGAGCCGGCGCCGGAAGCGTGACAACCTCTGCCTGGCCGCCGCTACCATGGCGGCCAGGCAGATGACAGCGGTCGTCAGTTGCAGGAATAAGCCGCGGCCAGCTTGGCGCGCGACGTGGCGATGCCGGAGCTTGCCGGTTCATCGACGGTCAGCGTGTTGTCGGTGAACTTGCAGCCGTACTTCGGATCGGCCACCACCGAGGCGGTCAACACGTCATCGCCCTGCGGCTTGGCGCCGCCGCTTTCCCAGGTCACCATGTCCTGGAATGCCTTCACCTGCTCATTGACGGTGAAGTCGCAGTGCGCCACGCCACGGATGGCCCGCTGCACCAGCATCCCCGATGTGCCCTGGGCATCCGCGCGCTTCTTGAAGATCTGCTCCATGCTGAACGGCACATACATGTCGCCCAGCGTGTGGATGGTCACGACGGGGATGTTGAAGCGGGCATTGGTCTTGGGCACCCAGCGCAGGCCGTCGCTACGCAAGCGGTTCGCATCGGGCGTTGCCTGCACGCGGTAGATCGTGTTGTTGAAGGCGGTTTCCTCCGCCGACAGCGCCGGTGAATTGTCCAGCTGATAGACGAAGTCCTTGGTCGACACCACATCGTCGTTCAGGATGCCCAGCATCTTGCCGTCCCGTCCGAACGTGCCCCAGACCGTATCGGTGTAGGGGCCGGCGAAGCCGACATCGAACATCGGGCGCTGGCCGCCGGTCAGGTTCTGCACGATGGTCTTGAGCTTGTCGCCCTGCGCCGTGGTGGCGCTGGGGAAGGTTGTGAACAGGGCGCTCTTGACCGTGGGCTGCAGGGTTGCCCAGTTCGTCACCGGCCAGCTGGTGGCAGGCACGCCGGCAAGCTGCATCGCGGCTGCCTGGTAGGCGGCGAAGAAGTCATACAGTTCGGTGTCGCCGAGCACGCCGCACATCGGCACTGCGCCGTTGTAGCTGACCTTGTGGTTGGCGTACGCCAGTGCCTCTTCGTCGATCGCCGCGGCAGTCACATGGCCGCCCATGGAGACGCCGGTGATATAGATCTTGCTGGGCGCTGCCAGCGGGCGGCTGTTGGCGGCGGCGATCTTGTTGAATGCCAGCGCCAGCGCATTGGTGTCTTCCACGCCGGCCCGGACATCATAGTAGTTTCTGGAATAGCTCGATGCGGCCCAGGCATAGCCCTGCTCGATCAGATAGCGGCGGATGCCCGGATTGCTGACGGTCAGGGCGGCGCCGGTGCCGGCATAGCCGTGGGCATACATGACCAGCTTGCCATTCCAGTTCTTGGGCACTTCGATGCGGTAGCCCGCGCCTTCCAGCGTGCCCGACCAGCGGTCTGTCTCGGGTGCGCCGGCCAGCGCGGTGAAGGGCAGGCTGGCTTCCGACACGGCGAAGGTGCGGGTGTCCTGGGGACGCTGTGCTTCCGGGGTGGGATCGCTGGAGCCGCCGCAGGCAGACAGGACAAGCGTGAGCGCGGCAAGGCCCAGCGCGGAACGTACTGGTTGTTTCATTAAAACAGTCTCCGTAGTTATTGAAATCATTTTTGAATGTCTGCCGGAAAACAGCATGTTCTGCAGTGCAAAACATCGTTTCAAATTCGGCCATCAAATGTTAAGACGGCGAGAAAAGCTTGTAAAGAAGAAATCGGAGGAGTTTGTTTTTCGCAACGCCGGCGTGCTCGCGCCGGCTCGCGGGGGAGCGTTTTTCGCCTTGGCTGGAAAGGCGATAGCGGGTGCGCTCCCGTGCTTGCGGGAGCGGACATGCCAAGGGCAGGGAGGGAACTGAAATGACGATGACAGGGGCTGGGCTGCAACGCTACATTGCAGCCCAGCCCCTGCCGTTGGGTCGCCGCGCCGGGCGGCGCAGGGTTATTGCGGCGTCTCGGTCGACAGCTCCAGCCGCGCCTCGCCTATCCGGATGACTTCGCCGCCAGGCGCGGTGTTGCCGCTGACGCGGACAAAGGACAACGTGATGTTGCGCGGGTCGGCTGCCACCAGTGCGCTCAGTTCCTGGCTCAGCGCAAATGTCAGCGTGACAGTACCGGGTTCGCTGCCGCCGGCATCCTGGCGCATGTGTACCCGGTGCTCGGCCGCGGAGATCTCAAATGGCCCGATGCTGCCGATACGGTAGGCGGTGGCGCTGCCGACATCGGTGCTGGACGGCAGGTTCAGGTACAGGTGATAGAAATAGCCGCCCATGTCACCGCCGCCGTTAATGCGCACGCTGTCCAGCACCACCAGCGCCGAGCGGTAGGGACCGGCTGCCTGCGGCGCGGCGGCTGCGAGGGTGCGTTGCAACAGGTCGGCGCTGGTCTGATCGAGCTTCAGCTGCACGCTGATCGAGTTCTCATTCAGCGGTATGCGCAGCACGCCGCCCACCGACAACCGGTTGCCGCTGATCTGGCGGCTTGCGGAAGCGGCGAGATCGGCGACGGCGGGCCGCGTCAGCAGCCGCGGCGCGGCGCCGCTGGGGCGCGGGCCGAGCTGCGCCAGTTGCAGCGCCATGTCGTCCTGCCGCAACGAGGCAAGCATGAAGCCTCCCTCGCCGGCCTGGGCGGTCTGCGCCGCAGGCAGGGACGTGGGCATGGTCTCGCTCTGGTAGTAGTACGACAGCTGGCTGCGCGTATCGATCGTGCGGCTGCGCTGCATCGTCAGCCGGTTGGCATAGGTGAAGGTGCCGGCCCAGTAAGTGCTGGTGGCGGACGGCGTGGTGCGCCCGCCGCCGGCCTGCTGCCATGCCGACCAGAGACGGTCGATGTTGGCGTGGTGCAGCCAGAAGATCGGATCGGTCGGCGACTGCATGGTCGCCATGGTGTTGCCGATGATGTTATGCACCGGATTATGCGGCTGGTCCTCCAGCAGCACCTCGAAGGGATTGCTCAGCCCGCGCTGCATGTTGGTGACCGTGCCGGCAAACGGCGCCAGGCTCAGCGCGTCGATCACGTTGGTGTTCTGGCGTGACAGGTAGAGTGAATTGAACGGCGACGGATTGGTGAATTCGCCCGGCATCTCGGGCGTGGTGTAGTAATCCCAGTAAGGCAGCACCAGCGACTTGTTGCCCGATACCGCGCGCAGCTGCTGCTCGAGGTAGTACAGGTAGCCGCGGTGCCATGCGAGGAAGTACGCGATGCCATGCGGGCAGAAATTGACATGGACATTGGTCCAGTACGCCCAGCTGCGCTTGTCGCTGGCATTGGTGTTTTCACGCATGCGCGCAATGCCGTCGACCAGCGAGCCATAGTCGCGGGTGTTGCGGAAGGTGTTCCAGTCGAGCCTGCGGGAAGCGCTGGTCTGCGCCAGCAGGTGCTGGCCAGGCAAGGCGGTAGCCAGCAGTGCAGACGCGCCCTTGAGGAAGTCGCGGCGGGTAAATACGCTCCTGTGCATGGTCTGTCTCCGGTGAATCACCAGACCATGGTATTGACGTTCGTCCATGCTCCCTTGAGAAACCTCAATGATGGCCGCATACATGTGCCGTCGAGGAAGGGAAAGCGCCAGCAGCGCATGAGGAACCCGCGGCGTCGGCCGGGCCTAGTTCACGCTTGCGCGTGCGCGCGCGCGGCGGTCCGTGGCGGACCTGCGGTCGAAGCCTGGTTGCAGCATCTGCAGTTCCGGGCTGAGTGGTATCGCCGCGGTGACGGTCACGCCCTGGTCAGGCGCGGCGGTGATGGTGAGCTTGCCGCCGAGCGAGCCAATGCGCTCGCGCATGCCGCGCAGGCCAAAGGCTTCGGGCTTGTCCTGCTTGCCGAGCTGGCCGATGCCATCGTCGGAGATGCGCATCAGCAGGCTTTCCTCGGTGGTGTAGAGCTGCACGTCGACATGGCTGGCATGCGCATGGCGGCTCACATTGGTCAGCGACTCCTGCAGCGTGCGAAACAGCGCGGTGGCGCAGGCATCCGGCAGCGCGATGTCCTTGCCGTCGGAGAGCAGGGTGCAGGCAATTCCAGTCTTGCGCTGGAATTCCCGGGTCTGCCACTCCACTGCCGCATGCAGGCCGAGGTCCAGCACGGCCGGACGCAGATCGTTGATGATGGCGCGCATGCTCTGCATCAGCGTGGTCATGCTGCGCAACATGCCATCAAGCTGGGCGGCTGCCTGCGGCACATGCGACATCTGGCCCTGAAGTATCGAGACATCGATCTTCAGCGCCAGCAGTTGCTGGCCCAGCTCGTCATGAATCTCACGTGCGATGCGCTTGCGCTCTTCCTCGCGCACCGATTCCTGGTGCTCGGCCAGTTCGCGCATCGATACCGCAGAGGCGCGCAACGCTGACTCGGTTGCCTTGTGCTGCGTGATGTTCTCGTGCACCACCAGGATATTGCGCCTGTCGCTGCCGCCCATGGTGCTTACCGTAGCGCGGCACCAGAAGAACTCGTTGGCGCCGCGGCAGATGTATTCCATGGAAAACATCGGCGTTTCCCCCGTGGCCACCGAGCGTATGCCGGCTGCGATGCGCGCCGCTTCGGCAACGCCCTGCGCGGCCGATGAAGCGCACACATCGAGGTAATTGCTGCCGGTGCAGTCCAGGCCGCTGAATTCAATGAGCGGCTGGTTGACCATCAGGATCTTGCCGTCGTGGTCGAGCAGGAACACATGCGACGGTTGTACGGCGCCAGTACGGCTTTCGGCGACGTGGTCCGGAAGGGGCGCCGCCGCGATGGCGGGCGCTTCGGCAGGCTTGTGGCCGGGCCCGGCCAGCGCAGCGCCGCCCGAATCGAGATAGATCGCAAAGGCGCCGGCCACCTTGCGTTTGGCGTCGCGCAGCGGCGCCGCGCTGACCATCAGCCGCCTGGTGGAGCCATCCTGGGCCACGATGTCGACCGGATCCATGTTGCGCCCGGCGCCGCGGCGCAGCGCCATGAAGAGCGCGCGGTTCTCGGGCCGCATTTCCAGGTCCGGCCGCCGCCACTCGCGCTGCTGGGTCAGGTCTTCGGTCCACAGGCGCTGGGCGGCCGCATTCACGAGTACCGGCTGGCCGTCCCGGTCGACCATGCAGAACGGGTAGGGCAGGGTTTGCAGCGCCTGGTGCAGCAGGCCGTCATGGTGGTCCGCCGCGCCGGCGCCGTTCCTGCGGCCGCGCCAGGACAGAACGAGCAATGCGCCCAGCAGGCCGGACAGCAACGCAAGGGCCACGATATCGGCATAAAACCGCGCCTGCAGGCCGGCATCATCGCGGCCGACCTCCGACTTCACTTCGGCTGCCAGGGAAGCGATGCGCGCTGCCTGTCCCTGGGGTGCGTCCTGCAAGCCGTCGCGCAATTGTGCGACACGGTCCTGCAGCGCGGGATAGCCTGCCAGATCGTCGTTCAGGGCAGCCAGCGCGGCGTTGGCCTGCTCACGATGCTGCAATTCCGTGGCCGGAACATGCAGGCTGATGTCGACCAGGTGGCCAAGTGCATTTTCCAATGCCGGCTTGGCTGCGGATATCATGGAGAGCGTTCGCGCGGTATCCCAGCCGACAAACCCCGCCATGACGATGAACGCCACCGCAACGCAGGTTCTGATGAGTCTTGAAGCGCCTCTGTCATCCATCTCCGGTCCCAAGGCAGTCGCCGGAGCGACTGATGGCTTGCGGCGAAAATCGTGTCGGCATGTTACGACACCTGATGCCTGATTGTCATGGCCGTCCTGGCCCTATGCCTTGGGCCTCTTCAATAAAAGCCGGTTTATATAGCCATCGATTTTGGCTGCCTGCAGACCGGCCGCGGGCGCATAGTCATACATGTAGACCGGAAGCAGGGAATACTGGATCTGCAGCAGCAGCCGTGGCTTGTCGCTCGGAAGCAAGCCCTTGTGCACGCCGTGGGTATCGACAGCGAAGAACGTGCCGGCGGGGCCGGTGACCCTGACCGTCTTCTGCGGGCCATAGCGCGCGGCGATTTCCTCGTCTGCATAGGGCGCCAGACGCACGGTGCAACGCTCGCGGTGGCTGCCGCTGACATACACATGAGGGCCGGCGCCTTCGTCGACATCGGTCAGGTAGGCAAACACCTTGATGAAGCGCCAGTCGTCGCAGTCGCGGTGAAAGCCCTGCAATCCGGTGCCGGTGCCTTCCCGCGGGTAAGACCAGCGCAGGCCGATGGCGGAAATCGTCGGCTTGCAGCCGATGTACTGGGCAGCGAGCCGGATCAGCGGCGCGCTGTTGGCCAGTTCGAGCAAGTGCGGGCAGCCAAGTACGTCGGCCAGGCTGTATTCCGCCATGCGCACCTCCGGCGGCGGCGCATCGGCCAAAAACAGCGGCGCCGGGCGGCCGTGCGGCGACAGCGGCCGGTTGCGCAGATAGGCATGGATGTCGTCGATCTGCGCACGGTCGAGCAGTCTGGGCAGCATCGCCAGGCCATCGGCGCGCAAGGCCTGCAGGCTGTCAGTGTCGTCCCTGCCAACCGCATTGTCGAAACGCGGCATGCCGTGCCTGATGCGCAGGTAGCCAGCCACTCCGGTGGCGACCGCTCGCCGAAGCCGCCGTGGCGTCACGGCGCGCTGTGCGTAATACATCAGACTCTGCCATGGCCTGAAGGTGCGTCCCGGCATCAATTGCACGTAGTCCATAAATCTTCCTTTAGAGGAGAAACGTGGATGACATCGAAGTGCTGGAGAAAAGTTGTTCTTTCGAAAATCTTACTGTGTTTCCTGGTGTAAAAGTTAATACTGAATAACTTTTAACAAAAGCAACTTTCCATTAGGAAATGCAAGAGTTTAAGGGAATCGATACCTTCGCGCTGCCGTGGCAGGGACTCTCGTTTCCGCTGGCTATAATTTTTCCCATTTCATGCCGGCGATAAACGCTCCAGACAATGACATTTCTTCCCGTACGCTCAACAACCATCGTCCTGGCAATCGGAGCGCTCGGCGCACTGAGCGGCTGTAGTTCCTTCCTGCAGCAGGGCGCCGGCGCGGTGGCCGGCGTGGGAGGCGCCGCCGTCGCGGCCAGCGTCACTTCCGATGCCGCCGTGGCCACCGGCATAGGCGTGGGCGTGCAGTCGCTTGCGCAGGCCGGGGTGCAACGCGCCCAGAAGGCAGTGCATACCACCTTGCAGGACCAGATTGCGGCTGTCGCAGGCGGCCTGGCGGTAGGCGAGGTGGGCAATTGGGAAGTGGTGCATCCGGTCCCGATCGAGCCGGCCAGCCGCGGTGAGGTGACGGTTAGCCGCACCGTGGGCGCGCGTTCACTGGATTGCCGTGAAATCGTGTTTTCCGTGGAGAACGGACCGCGCGCGGAAAACAGCAAGGGCTTTTACGTGGCCATGATCTGCCGCGATGGCGCCCGTTGGAAATGGGCGTCGGCGGAGCCTGCCACCGAACGCTGGGGATCGCTGCAATGAGAACGCTGCGGCTGGCCGCCAGGGCCATCATGGCTACGGCGGCGCTGGGCTTGTCGGCCTGCTCCACGGTGGGCGGCCTCGCCGGCACGGTGGCCGGCGTCGCCACCGGTTCCTTCACCAGCAATCCGGCCATCGGCATAGCGGTGTCGGTCAGCGTCAAGGCGGCTACCGACGCCGGCATGAAGAATCTGCTGCGCTCCCTGCAGAAGGATGAGCAGGACGAGATCGCCGCGCTGGCCGGCACGATGCGGGAAGGCGAGGTGCGGCCATGGCAGGTGCGGCATAAAATTCCTTATGGAAATAACCAGGGCGACATGCAGGTCACCCGTTCCATCATTACACCCCTGGCCAGTTGCAAGGAAGTCATGTTCACCGTGAACGACGCCAAGGCAGCGCGCGACTCCGACGGCGCGGTGCGGCCCTGGTTTGCAGCCCATGTCTGCCTGCAGGAGAACGGCTGGAAATGGGCGAGTGCCGAACCGGCAGTGGAACGCTGGGGCGCCTTGCATTAAAGTGGCGCGCTTGCCGTATCGGAAATCAGGAATACGGCCACAATAAAAAAGGAAGAGACATGCCCCTGCAATCCTCCGCCAGCGGCGCCGCGGCGCCGACTGTCCGTTCCCTGTGGGCAATGCTGGCTGCGCTATGCATGGCTTTCATGCTGAGCCAGGCCTATCGCACCGCCGCCGCGATGATGGCCAGCCGCCTGCAGGCCGAGTTTTCCCTGTCGCCCCAGCAACTTGGCAGCTATGCCGGCGCCTTTCATTTTGCGTTCGGCGCAATGCAGTTGTTCATGGGCCTGGGCATCGACTTGCACGGCGTGCGCAAGACCGTGCTGACCTCGTTCCCGGTGGCCATCGTCGGCGCGCTGCTATCGGCTTTCGCGCACAGCTACGCCATGCTGGTGCTGGGCCAGGTGCTGATCGGCGTCGGCTGCGCGGCCGCCTTCCTGGTCTGCACCGTCTTCATCACCCGTCATTTCCCGCAGGAGCGCTTCGCTTCCGTGTCGGGAATGGTGCTGGGCATAGGCGGAGGCGGCATGCTGCTGACCGCCACGCCGCTGGCCTGGGTCGTGCAGGAAGCGTCCTGGCGGGCCGGCTTCATGATGCTGGCCGGCCTGTCGGTGCTGGCCTGGCTGGTGATCTTCATCCGGGTCCGCGAGCCGGCGCAAGGCCAGGAACGGCGGCATGAATCCCTGGCGGCAGCGCTGCGCGGGCTGGGCGCCTTGCTGCTGCTGCCGCATACGCTGGGCATCATGGCCTTGGGCGCCGTCACCTATGCGGCCTTCATGGCGCTGCGCGGATTGTGGCTGGGACCGCTGTTGATCGGGCGCTATGGCTACACCCTGGTGCAGAGCGGCAATGTGGCCCTGCTGGTATCGGTCGTGTCGCTGTTCGGCCCGCCGCTGTTCGGACGCTTCGGTCCGCAGGGCGCGGGACGGCGCCGCTGCATTATTGCCTTCACGCTGGCCCTGATCGCGCTGTTCGCGGTCATGGCGATGGCGCCGAACAGCGCGGTGGTGGTGGGCTGCTCGGTGCTGGTGGGCTTTCTGTCCGGCTTCGTCGTGCTGCAGTACGCCGATGTGCGCGCCTCCTATCCGGTGGCGCAGATCGGCCGCGCGATGGCGCTACTGAACATGGCCATGTTCCTCGGCGTGGCCCTGGTGCAATGGCTCAGCGGCGTGGTGGCGTCCGCCGCGCCGGCCTGGCATGCCGATCCGCACTCGGCCGCGCTGACGCTGATCGCCGCGATGCTGACGGCCGGCGTCCTGGCCTTCGCGCTGCTGCCGGCGCCGCGCGCCGGCCAGGATGTCATTCGATAAACAACTGTATTGTTTAGCCGACGTTCGACCAGCCGCTCGGAAAGTTCGCTTTACAGAAGTTGCCTCATGGATATAATCGGATGGGTCAGTCCTGCCAACCGAGGCCTCCATCATGCATTCCGTCCAGCCTGTCATCATCCGGCCCCGCGTCATCGTGGTGGACGTCAGCGCCCAGTGCGCCGACGCCGCCCTGCTCGACGCCGCCGGCGGCGCGATCTATGGCGCCTACCATTACGATGCGGCAGCGCCATTTACCGATGGCAATGGCACGCTGTGCTACCAGGTTTACCCATTGGCGATCACGCCGCTGCGGCAGACGCCCGGTTTTTCCGCGGAACGCGCGCTGGGCGACAAGAACCCCCGTACCGGCATGCCGCTGGCGCTTGCCTACCTCGATACCATCGCCGAGCGTTTCGGGCCGCCGCAGGAATTCCCGGCAGTCACCGTTGCTGACCCAGCCGATTACCGGCAAGCCTATGCGGATATCCTCAACGATTGTCAGCGTGGCGCATTCAACTGCCTGCCGCTCTGGGCCATCCAGGCCAGGCAGCACAAGACCCTGCGCGTACGCCAGAAGCAGTCGGCAGCCGGGAAAATGGCGCCGGAAAGTTTCCTGGTCGACTACATCGCCGCCGACGGTTCGCGCGGCTGCTTCGGCATCGACATGCGCAACCACGTCGACAGGTCATTGCCCCGTCCGGCTTGCGCTTCGGGCTGGAGCACGCCGGCGGAAATCCTGCAGGCAGTGGAAAAGCAGTTCTCGCGCTGCGCCGACATCCGGCGCGAGGACTACCAGGCATTCGAAGTGCCGGTGCATGGACGACTGCTGCGGGAAAGTTTTTTCTGGGCCGAGGATATCGGCCAGGACGAGGTGCTGCACGTGCGCGGCAATGCGGCGGGCGCCTGCTTCACGGTGTTCTACCTGAACCATCAGGGACTTCCCTGCGAAGTCGAACTGAAGGTCGTGCTGCATGGCGCGGCCAGGCTGGCAGGCACGATCGACTGGCTCGACATCGTGGTGGCCATCGAACAGGAATGCGCGGGCTATCCGGGCTTCGACCTCAACCGCTATCGGGTGGCGGAAGTGTCCAATGGCGTGCGCAGTCAGCGTGAACTGTTCCTGCCGCACAGCCGGGCCGACATGCGCCAGGCTGCCTGAGAGGCTTTACCTTACTCGCCCAGCAGCAGCGCGCCGCGGCGCGGCGCGTCGGTCTCGGCCAGCGTGCGCACGATGGCGCGGGCGATGTTGTCGGCGCCCAGGCTGGAAGGTTCGATCGCGTTGGCATAATCCTCGGGCCGCCGGCAGATTTGGCGCAGTTCCAGCACCCGCAACTGCTTTTCCAGCGCCAGCCTGATAATCACATCATTGAAGCCGGACAGCGCAAACGCCACCCGCTGGCGATAGGCCGGATCGGGAAAGTTGCCGTTATAGATGGTGCAGACCACCAGCGGCAGGCGGCGCCGCAGGCAGGCTTCCAGCGCGCGCCGGTAGGATGCCTCGAATTCCCGCGCCGCCATTGCCAGCCTGTCCAGCGCGTCGGCGCTGGAACGCACCGGCGTATCCAGCAGGTCCTGCCGCATCAGCGCATCATTGCCGCCGACGCTCAGCACCAGGTGCGTCGCATCCGGCGCCAGCTGCGCCAGCTGCGATGGAATATCCCGGGTAGTGGCGCCATCCTGCGCCAGCAGTCGCGCCTTCCAGCCGGCGGGCAGGCGGGAACGCAGGCGGGCGATCACATCCGGCTGGCCGCCGACATAGGCGGCATTGTCGAAAATCGAATCACCCAGCAGATGGATATGTGCAGACGATGGCATGCTATTGACGATGGGAGCGGCCGCCAGTAGCGTGGACCCGGCCAGAAGACGCCGACGCAAGGGATTCATGAAGGGATGGTTGTCGTGCCATGCATGGTATTGACCGCGTTCCAACGCCGGCGTTCAGGTCATCAGGAAGCCCGCCCGCCACCAGGAGAACAGCTTGAGCACCACCGACGACGCCCTGCAGCAGCTGGCCCGTTTCATCGAACGCCATCCGGACGCGCTGGTGCTGACCGGCGCCGGCATCAGCACCGCCTCCGGCATTCCCGGCTACCGCGACGCCGACGGCGTGCGCCGTGGCCGGGACCCGATCCAGGGACCGGAATTTCGCACATCCGAAGCGGTGCGCCGGCGCTACTGGGCGCGCAGCTTTGCCGGCTGGCCCGTGATCGACCAGGCATTGCCCAACGCCGGCCATCGCGCGCTGGCCCGCCTGCAGGCTCATGGCCGGCTGGGCGCAATCATCACCCAGAACGTCGACGGCCTGCACCAGCGCGCCGGCAGCAGCAATGTGCTGGAACTGCATGGCAGCATCCGCACCGTGCGCTGCCTGCAATGCGACGCCAGGCAGGCGAGGGCGGAGGTGCAGGCGCAGCTGCAGGCATGTAATCCGCAGATGGCCGAGGTGACCGCGGCGCCGGCGCCGGACGGCGACGCCCATCTCGACCCGGCATGGCTGGACAGCTTCCGCATACCCGACTGCCCGC
>Ga0308161_1004748_pt1 | contig 12255 bp, 7 predicted proteins | sample PhyFR2_FD_201034 | JGI IMG/M metagenome (GOLD analysis project Ga0308161, IMG submission 201034) | Phyllosphere microbial communities from UC Gill Tract Community Farm, Albany, California, United States - DLSLF.R2 | ecosystem: Host-associated > Plants > Phyllosphere > Unclassified | place: USA...
ATACTAGCATTTGTTATAATCCAATGGCTCTACGGTAGCAGACGGTCGTACTTGACGATATGCAGCAAAATAGATTTTTCATTGTATCCACTGAAGACAATAGTCTCTGCCCCAAAAATTGCAATGCAGTTTTCTAGCTGGATTGCAAACCGCCTGCGCTGATTATCGAACCGATGCTTGGGATGTAGAAACTATCTAGGACCATCCGGTTCAACAGTAAAAGCCCCGAACTATCGGGGCTTTTTGATGTTAAACCTATTCAGCTGCACTATTGGTCATATCGGTGAGCATAGCATTGGCTGCTTCAACACCGCTTGATTTACGACGCTCATCAACGATTAATTCATCACGAGCCGTCGCAATCCGACGAATTTGAGCGATTGTGCCACCGGTACCAGCAGGTATTAAGCGACCAACAATGACGTTTTCCTTTAAGCCCTGCAGGGTGTCAATTTTTCCAGCAACTGCAGCTTCTGTAAGGACACGCGTTGTCTCCTGGAACGAAGCTGCGGAAATGAATGACGGCGTTTGTAACGAGGCCTTAGTAATGCCCAGTAGCACGGGATTACCCGAAGCAGGCTTCTTGCCCTCTTCAATCAACCGATCATTGATCTCATCAAGTTCAATCCGATCAACATTATCACCAGCTATATAGCCTGAGTCGCCAGGTTCGGTGATCTCGACTTTTTGCAACATTTGTCGAACAATCACTTCGATGTGCTTATCGTTGATAATCACACCTTGCAGTCGATAGACTTCCTGAATCTCATTGACGAGGTAAGAAGCCAGTGCTTCGACACCCTTAATCGCAAGTATATCATGCGGTGCTGGATTGCCATCAAGGATATAATCCCCTTTTTCAATCTGATCACCATCCTGAAGGTGGAACGGTTTGCCCTTTGGAATTAGATATTCTACAGGCTCAATCGTCTCATCATTAGGCTCAATCATGATACGGCGTTTATTCTTATAATCGCGACCAAAACGGATCGTACCATCAATCTCTGCTATGATAGCATGATCCTTCGGACGACGTGCTTCGAACAATTCAGCAACCCTTGGTAGACCACCAGTGATGTCCTTGGTCTTAGCACTTTCCATAGGTAAACGCGCAATGACATCGCCAGCTTTGACATGAGCACCTGGTTCTACCGACAAGATTGTTTGTACGGATAGCTGAATGCGGGCCTCACCACCCTTAGGGAGTTTAGCAATCTTACCCTTCTTGTCGTGAATGATGATCGCTGGTTTGAGGTCAACGCCGCGAGGATTGGCACGCCAATCTATAACCTGACGTTTTGTAATACCCGTCGATTCATCGGCTGTTTCTGTAACCGATACACCGTCAAGCATATCTTCAAATTCAACAATACCATCAACCTCAGTCAGGATTGGGCGGGTGTAAGGATCCCATTCAGCAATACGCTGCCCACGCTTAACAATGTCGCCATCGTCAACAAATAGTCGCGCACCATAGGTGACGCGGTGAGACGCACGCTCGACCCCATTGTCATCTTTAATGACCACCGCTACGTTACGCCCCATCACCACAAAAACACCGTCAGAATTGCGCACGACATTGCGGTTCTTAAGCTCAACCTTACCTTCAAAAGACGCCTCAACATACGACGAGTCAACAACTTGCGCTGTGCCACCTAAGTGGAAGGTACGCATCGTCAGCTGGGTTCCTGGTTCACCAATCGATTGGGCAGCAATTACGCCCACTGCCTCGCCCTGATTCACCGGCGTTCCGCGTGCGAGATCGCGACCATAACATTTTGCGCAAACCCCAAGTCTGGTCTCACAGGTTAAGGCTGAACGAATTTGCACCGACTGAATCGACGCCTCTTCTATCTTTGCAACATCAGTTTCTTCAATCATCCGGCCACCTTCGACGATAAGTTCGCCAGTGATCGGGTGTATAATATCCACCAATGCTGTACGACCAAGAATACGCTGGCCAAGCGATGCAACCACTTGACCTGCATCAATGATCGGCTGCATGGTTAAACCTTTTTCAGTTCCGCAATCAACCTGAGATACAATGGCATCTTGGGCGACGTCCACCAAACGCCGGGTCAAATAACCTGAGTTTGCTGTTTTCAACGCGGTATCGGCAAGTCCCTTACGCGCACCGTGGGTTGAGTTGAAATACTCATTAACCGTCAAACCTTCTTTGAAGTTGGAAATAATCGGTGTTTCAATAATTTCACCCGATGGCTTGGCCATTAAGCCACGCATGCCTGCAAGCTGTTTCATTTGGTTTGCAGAACCCCGAGCACCTGAATGCGACATCATATAGATCGAATTCATCTGCTTTTGCCGGCCAGTCTCTTGATCGAATTCGACAGCTTGTAAACGCTTCATCATCTCATCAGCGACGCGATCGGTACATTTGCCCCAGGCGTCAACAACCTTGTTATATTTCTCGCCTTGAGTGATAAGACCATCATTATACTGCTGTTCGTATTCTTTAGCCAACGCTTCTGTTTCAGCAACCAATTTCGCTTTCGTCTCAGGAATAACCATATCATCCTTACCGAAAGAGATACCCGCTTTACACGCCTGCGCGAAACCGAGTTGCATAATACGATCACAAAAAATCACAGTCTCTTTTTGTCCACAATGGCGGTATACGTGATCAATCGTTTTAGAAATGTTTTTCTTCGTCATCTCTTGATTGACGATATCGAAAGATACATTGGCGTTACGCGGTAACAACTCACCAATAATCATACGCCCAGGTGTGGTGTCATAGACTTTAGATACGCTATTGCCTTCAGCGTCTACTGAGACAAAACGCCCTTTGATCTTACTGTGCAGAGTGACAACATTATTCTCCAAAGCATGTTGCAATTCACCCATATCGGCAAACACCATACCTTCGCCCGGCTCTTTTTCCGAAACGATCGAAAGATAATAAAGACCCAACACCATATCTTGCGAAGGAACAATGATAGGCGCGCCATTTGCTGGATGCAAAATATTGTTGGTTGACATCATCAACACGCGTGCTTCCAATTGCGCTTCAAGCGACAGCGGAACGTGTACAGCCATCTGATCACCATCAAAGTCGGCATTGAACGCCGTACAGACTAGTGGGTGTAATTGGATGGCTTTACCTTCAATGAGAACTGGCTCAAATGCTTGAATTCCCAACCGGTGCAATGTCGGGGCACGGTTTAGAAGCACGGGATGCTCGCGAATGACCTCATCAAGAATATCCCAAACTTCTGGACGCTCCTTCTCAACCAGCTTCTTGGCCTGCTTAACAGTGGAGGAAAATCCCTTAGCATCAAGACGCGCATATATGAAGGGCTTAAATAGCTCCAACGCCATCTTTTTAGGAAGCCCACATTGATGAAGTTTAAGCTCTGGGCCAGTAACAATGACAGAGCGTCCCGAATAATCAACACGCTTTCCGAGCAGGTTTTGGCGGAACCGCCCTTGTTTACCCTTCAGCATATCTGAGAGAGATTTCAGTGGACGCTTATTGGCACCAGTTATAGTTCGACCGCGCCGACCGTTGTCAAACAACGCATCGACGGCTTCTTGCAGCATGCGCTTTTCATTGCGAACAATAATGCCCGGTGCACGAAGTTCAATTAACCGTTTCAAACGATTGTTACGGTTAATAACACGGCGATATAGATCATTCAAATCAGATGTGGCAAAGCGGCCACCATCTAACGGCACGAGTGGGCGTAAATCAGGCGGTATTACTGGGATAATCTTCATGATCATCCACTCAGGACGATTACCCGATTCAAGAAAATTCTCGACGATCTTGAGCCGCTTCATCAATTTCTTTTGTTTGAGCTCAGACGTCGTCTCAGCTAATTCAGCACGCAAATCACCCGCGATCTTCTCCAACTCCATCGAAGCCAGCAATTCATAAATTGCCTCGGCACCAATGAGAGCAGTGAATTGATCTTCACCAAACTCGTCAACAGCAATCATGTACTCTTCTTCGGAGAGAAGCTGATACATTTTAAGCGAAGTTAAACCAGGTTCAGTAACAATGTAGTTCTCAAAATATAAGACGCGCTCGATGTCTTTTAGCGTCATATCAAGCAGAGTACCGATACGACTTGGTAGTGATTTTAAGAACCATATATGAGCGACTGGTGCTGCCAGCTCTATATGACCCATGCGTTCGCGCCTTACTCGCGACAAAGTTACTTCAACACCACACTTCTCGCAGATAATGCCCTTATATTTCATGCGCTTATACTTGCCGCACAGACACTCGTAGTCTTTTATCGGCCCAAAAATTCGTGCGCAAAACAAGCCGTCACGTTCCGGCTTAAAGGTACGATAATTGATGGTCTCAGGTTTTTTGATTTCACCATAAGACCAGGACAGAATCTTCTCAGGGCTGGCGATTGAAATCCTAATAGAATCAAATGTTTGCGCGGGTGCCTGAGGATTAAAAAGATTCATGACCTCTTGGTTCATGCCGTTCTCCTTAGGGGTTCATCTTAGAACCCGTTGCGATAGCCATTGCTATCTCAATAGAATTTTCTGTCAAAAACCGCCGCAGCGGGGAAAACGTGCTGGTGACCCAGCACGTTTGTTTTATTCAGCTGCATCTGGCAAAGCTGGTTGCGCTACCAAAGTGCGGGTATCATCCAATTCGACATCAAGCCCGAGCGAACGCATCTCCTTAACAAGAACATTGAAGCTTTCTGGGATGCCAGCCTCAAACGTATCGTCACCACGCACTATTGCCTCATAAACTTTGGTGCGGCCAGCAACGTCGTCAGACTTAACTGTGAGCATTTCCTGCAGCGTGTAAGCTGCACCATAGGCTTCAAGCGCCCAGACCTCCATCTCACCGAAACGCTGACCACCAAACTGGGCTTTACCACCAAGCGGCTGCTGCGTAACAAGTGAATATGGGCCGATTGAACGTGCATGAATCTTATCATCCACCAAGTGATGCAGTTTTAACATATAAATATAACCAACTGTCACTTGACGATCAAACGGCTCACCCGTCCGGCCGTCATAAAGCGTAACTTGTCCTGATGTAGAAAGACCTGCTTCACGCAGCATATCATTAATGTCCGCGTCATGAGCTCCGTCAAAAACTGGTGTTGCAATTGCTACACCACGCTTCATCTGATCAGCTAACCGTACGATGCTCTCGTCATCATATTGACGGATCGGCTCATTGCGATCATTATCAGGAATGACGTCCTCAATTCGGCTTCGTAGAGGTTTGATGTCTCCTGTTTGCCGATATTTTTGCAATAGATCGCCAATTTGCCTGCCCATTCCTGCACAGGCCCAGCCCAAATGGGTTTCCAAAATCTGCCCCACATTCATGCGGCTGGGAACGCCAAGAGGGTTAAGGACGATATCCGCATGGGTGCCATCCTCCAAAAATGGCATGTCTTCTACTGGCAGAATGCGGGAAACCACACCCTTATTGCCATGGCGACCCGCCATTTTGTCACCAGGTTGGATTTTGCGCTTCACCGCAACAAAAACCTTAACCATTTTCATGACGCCAGGCAGCATTTCATCACCGCGCTGCACTTTTTCGACTTTGTCCATAAAACGCTGTTCGAGCAATTTTTTGGATGCGTCATACTGGTTACGTAAGGCCTCTAATTCGCTTTGAAGTTTTTCATCTTCAAAAGCAAATTGCCACCATTGTGACCGCGGATATTCGTCCATAATCGCTTCATTAAGGGTCGTACCCTTTTTGAATGATTTGGGGCCGGAAATGGCAACTTTGCCCTTGAGCATATCGACCAAGCGTGAATAGACATTGCGATCTAGGATAGATTGCTCATCGTCACGATCTTTGGCTAAACGCTCAATTTCCTCGCGTTCAATTGCCATGGCGCGTTCGTCTTTTTCAATGCCATGGCGATTGAAAACACGAACCTCAACAACGGTACCGAACGTCCCCGGGGGCATACGCATGGATGTATCGCGGACATCGGAGGCTTTCTCACCGAAAATGGCTCTCAAAAGCTTCTCTTCGGGTGTCATCGGGCTCTCACCCTTTGGTGTGATTTTACCAACCAGAATATCGCCCGGTTGAACTTCGGCACCAATATAGACGATCCCTGCCTCATCCAAATTCTTTAAGGCCTCTTCAGAGACATTAGGAATGTCACGGGTTATTTCTTCAGGCCCGAGCTTGGTATCGCGGGCCGCCACCTCAAATTCCTCAATATGGATCGAAGTGAAGACATCGTCTGCAACGATACGCTCGGACAATAAGATTGCATCTTCGTAATTGTAGCCATTCCATGGCATAAACGCCACCAGGACATTACGCCCAAGAGCAAGATCACCAAGATCGGTTGAGGGACCGTCCGCAATAATGTCACCCTTTTCGATCCGATCACCAACCCGCACCAAAGGCCGCTGGTTAATGCAGGTCGATTGGTTGGAACGCTGGAATTTTTGCAACCGGTAGATATCGACGCCCGATTTAGAAGAATCCAGATCTTCCGTCGCACTAATAACGATACGTGTCGCATCAACTTGGTCGACAACGCCACCGCGCTTTGCAGCGATTGCCGCACCGGAATCACGCGCAACAATCTGTTCCATACCTGTGCCAACAAAAGGCGCTTCAGCGCGAACCAAAGGCACCGCCTGGCGTTGCATGTTAGAGCCCATAAGAGCGCGGTTGGCATCATCATTTTCCAAAAATGGAATGAGCGCGGCAGCAACAGAAACCAACTGTTTAGGGGACACGTCCATGAGGTCGACTTGCTCACTGGGTGCCATCATAACTTCACCAGCATGGCGACAGACAACGAATTCTTCCGTGAATCTACCTTGACTATCAATCGAAGAATTAGCTTGCGCAACATAATGTTTAGATTCTTCCATTGCCGATAAATAAACGACTTCCCTCGTCACTTTGCCATCAATGATTTTACGATATGGGCTTTCAATAAAGCCATATTTGTTGACGCGAGCGAACGTCGCGAGTGAATTGATTAACCCAATATTCGGCCCTTCAGGTGTCTCAATCGGACAAATCCGCCCATAATGGGTTGGATGAACGTCACGCACTTCAAAACCAGCTCGTTCACGCGTCAAACCGCCCGGCCCCAAAGCAGAAAGACGACGCTTGTGCGTAATTTCTGACAATGGATTGGTTTGATCCATAAATTGCGACAATTGCGACGAACCAAAAAATTCACGCACAGCTGCAGCCGCCGGCTTGGCATTAATCAGATCCTGCGGCATAACTGTATCAATCTCGATCGACGACATGCGCTCTTTTATGGCCCGTTCCATGCGCAATAAGCCGACACGATACTGATTTTCCATCAATTCACCGACAGAACGCACCCGCCGATTGCCGAGATTGTCGATATCATCAATCTCGCCATTGCCATCACGCAAATCAACCAACATTTTTATAACAGCTAAAATGTCCTCTTTGCGCAAAACGCGTATCGTGTCCGGGCAATCCAGATCCAAACGCATGTTCATCTTGACGCGGCCAACTGCCGACAAATCATAGCGCTCTGAATCGAAGAACAGCGAGTGGAACATTGCTTCAGCTGATTCAAGGGTGGGAGGCTCACCCGGGCGCATCACCCGATAAATATCAAATAAAGCGTTTTGGCGACTATCGTTCTTGTCAATTGCCAAAGTATTACGGATATAACCACCGATATTAACGTGATCAATATCGAGAACATTGATCTCTTCCGTGCCCATATCCAATAGTGACTTTAATGTCTTCTCGTCAATCTCGTCGCCAGCTTCAAAATAAATTTCGCCAGTTTCATAATTGACGATATCCTCAGCAAGGTAGGCGCCATATAAATCATCATCTGTTGCTTTGATTGCTTTAAGGCCCTTTTCAGCCAGCAACTTCACAGCACGCGCCGTTAATTTTTTTCCTGCAGACGCAACAACTTCACCGCTATCGGCATCAACAAGATCTGTTAGCAGCTTTATTCCCTTAAACCGTTCTGGAACATAAGGAATACGCCAGCCGTCCTGTGATCGAATATAGGTCGCAGTATTATAATAGGTCGAAAGGATTTCCTGCCCATCCATACCCAACGCCATCAACAGCGTTGTAACGGGCAATTTGCGGCGCCGATCGATACGCGCATAGATCACGTCTTTTGCATCGAATTCAATGTCAAGCCACGATCCGCGATAAGGAATCAAGCGGGCGGCAAAAAGCAATTTTCCTGACGAATGCGATTTACCTTTATCGTGATCAAAGAATACGCCCGGCGAGCGATGCATCTGCGAAACGATAACGCGCTCGGTACCATTAACAATAAAAGTACCATTATCGGTCATCAAGGGCATGTCGCCCATGTAAACATCTTGCTCTTTTATATCTTTAATTGACTTCGAACCAGTATCTTCATCAATATCAAAGACGATCAAGCGTAAAGTGACTTTAAGTGGCGCCGAATAAGTTAAATCCCGCTGCCGGCATTCTTCAACGTCAAATTTCGGCGAATCGAATTCATAGCGCACGAATTCGAGCATGGAAGCACCTGAAAAATCTGTGATTGGAAAAACAGATTTAAATACCGCTTGTAAACCTTCGTCAGCACGCCCGCCCTTTGGCTCATCTACCATCAAGAATTGGTCATAAGATGCTTTTTGAACCTCAATAAGATTCGGCATCTTTGCCACTTCAGGTATCTTGCCAAAAACTTTGCGTACGCGCTTACGACCATTAAATGTTAGGGCCTGAGCCATCGTCGCTCCTCAATCTCTGCCTTATTGGCCGACAAAACCAATATAGGCGCATGTTCCGCTCACAACAAATGAGCCTACCGTACGATTGTCACCCTGGAATACCCAGAATAACGCCAACGTCTTTCAGTCTGACGGCCAACAATCCAATCGCTTGACTCTAATCAGACCCCTTAACGGGTTAAACCCGTTTCCTAAACACATGAAGTGCATTTAGGAAAAGGGCTCACAAACTTCCCAAACTGAGAAGTTTGGTGGGTTGAAAACCCACCAAAACAAAACTATTTAAGCTCAACCTTAGCACCGGCTCCTTCGAGCTGGGCTTTGATCTTTTCAGCTTCGTCTTTAGCGACACCTTCTTTAATGGCTTTAGGGGCACCCTCAACCAAGTCTTTGGCTTCTTTAAGACCAAGACCGGTGATTGCGCGAACTTCCTTGATAACGTTAATTTTTTGCGCGCCACCTTCAACGAGAACAACATCAAATTCTGTTTTCTCTTCGGCAGCTGGAGCTGCTCCGCCGGCGACAGCTGCAACAGCTACTGGCGCAGCAGCCGATACGCCCCATTTTTCTTCAAGCATTTTTGAAAGCTCAGCGGCTTCCAAAACTGAAAGATTTGATAACTCTTCAACGATCTTAGCAAGATCTGCCATTTTATATTTTCCTTTAGATATAAGGTTTGAACATAGACTTGTCGTTTAACCAAACTTGGCAACAAACTAATGCTGTCCGCACTTGGCCCGAGAAACGGCCTTAAGCCGCCTCGTCCTTCTGAGCATAAGCACCAAATACGCGAGCCAATTGGCCTGCTGGCGCCTTTACAACCTGTGCAATACGTGTCGCTGGCGTAGAAATCATTCCAACCAACTTCGCGCGCAGCTCGTCAAGTGACGGCAACGAAGCCAAAGACTTCACCGCTTCAACACTTAAACTTGTCGCACCCATTGCACCGCCAAGAATAACGAGATTTTCGTTTGTCTTAGCGAAATCCACAGCAACTTTCGGCGCTGAGATCGGATCCGCAGAGTAAGCAATCAAAGTCTGCCCATTAAACAAACTTTCGATACCTTCTGCTTCTGTGCCCCGAAGAGCGATTTTGGCAAGGCGGTTTTTCGCAACTTTTACGGTACCACCAGATTCGCGCATTTTAGTACGAAGATCGTTCATTTGCGCGACGGTGAGACCGGAATAGTGTGCCACAACAACAGAACCAGACTCTTTAAAAGCCCCATTCAGCCAAGTGACGAATTCGCGTTTTTCCGCTCTATCCACTGTCTCTCTCCACTTGACGGATCAAAATAATCCGCCTGGTTGCCTTTGATTGTAAAAATTTCTTACAATCGTTAAGGTTCCTGTCCCCTTCCTTTGCGACAAGAAAGGCAACTCTGGTTCAAACCTTATATCACGCGCGATGCGTGCGATATTTAGGCCATCTTCCAGTCTCATGTAGGCAGAATTAAGATATAACTAATATATCACCCACAATCTCGGACAGGACATACCGGAATTCCTTCCGGAATGACCCGAGCATTTCACTCGGATATCAATGCTGGCTCGAAAGCCAGCAAATTCTTGAAGCGCGAATAATATAGTATGAGCGCCACAAATACAATCAAATTAAGCGACCGGGCGAACCGATGCCAACTCGACCTTTACACCAACACCCATAGTCGAAGAAATGGCAACTCGCTTCAAATAGTCACCCTTCGCACCCGTTGGCTTGGCCTTTAACACAGCTTCGGCAAACGCCCGGATATTTTCTTCTATCTGCTCAGTAGAAAATGAAGCTTTACCCACGCCAGCATGCACAATACCAGCCTTCTCGACCCGAAACTCAACCGCGCCGCCCTTCGATGCTTTTACCGCAGCTGTCACGTCGGTGGTAACCGTACCCACCTTCGGATTAGGCATTAAACTCCGCGGACCGAGAACTTTACCCAAACGACCAACAAGTGGCATCATGTCCGGTGTCGCGATGCAACGGTCAAATTCAATTTTACCGCCATTAACGATTTCGAACAAATCTTCGGCACCAACAATATCCGCGCCCGCAGCTTTAGCTTCCTCAGCCTTATCGCCACGCGCAAAAACAGCCACACGCACTTGTCTACCTGTCCCATTTGGAAGATTAACAACGCCTCGTACCATTTGATCTGCGTAACGTGGATCAACACCGAGATTCATCGAAATTTCAATCGTTTCATCGAATTTAGCTACCGCACGGTCTTTCACCATGGCGACAGCAGTTGCCAGCGGGTACAGCTTATCTTCGACACCCTCGCGAATTTTCTTTATTCTTTTTGTTAGCTTCGCCATGATTTAGCCCACCACTTCCAAGCCCATAGAACGGGCAGAACCTTCAACCATGCGAATTGCTGCCTCAATGTCATTGGCATTCAGATCTTTCATCTTTGCCTCAGCAATCGTGCGAACTTTCGCGCGTGAAATCGTACCAGCAACAACTTTTCCCGGCTCTTTAGAGCCTGATTTCAAGTTGGCCTCCTTCTTAAGAAAGTAGGATACAGGGGGCGTCTTCATAACAAAAGTAAAAGACTTATCCTGATAATAGGTAATGATAACGGGGATCGGAGAGTTTTTCTCCATTTCCTGTGAGGCCGCATTAAACGCCTTACAAAATTCCATGATATTGATACCGCGCTGACCAAGTGCCGGGCCGATCGGCGGTGATGGGTTTGCTGCCCCCGCCGGCACCTGCAATTTCAGCTGGCCTGCTATTTTTTTAGCCATAATAAACTGCCTTCAAACTATGCCTTAATAAAAGACGTTTTTCATTCACCGGCAAACCGGCATGCAGATGGTGGTCGGGTAACAACTTGCTGGCTAAGCAAATCACACCTCCCACCCCAATGATGAACAAGTCACCATTGTTGGTCAAAGTTTCTCAACCTGACCAAATTCTAAATCTACGGGCGTTGCCCGACCAAAAATCGAAACCTCGACCTTCAACCGCGATCGTTCGTGTTCAACTTCCTGAACAATTCCATTAAAAGAGGCAAACGGTCCATCTGCCACCCGCACCTGCTCGCCAATTTCAAAACTAATAGACGATTTCGGTCGGTCGACACCTTGCTGAACCTGTTTCAAAATCTGCTCTGCTTCACGATCGCTAATTGCAACCGGCTTCGAATCAGAGCCTAAAAACCCAGTTACCTTTGGCGTATTTTTGATGAGATGAAATACCTCGTCGGTTAAATCGGCCCGAACCAAAACATAACCAGGGAAAAATTTGCGTTCTGAATCAACTTTACGGCCGCGTCTCACCTCAACAAACTTTTCAACGGGGACAAGGATCTTTTCAAACAGGTGAAATAATCCCTTTTGAACAGCTTCCTTCTCAATTGCTTCCGCGACTTTTTTCTCAAAATTTGAGTAAGCCTGAACGATGTACCAACGTGCCGCCACTTAAAAATTCCTTAAACTTTTAGCTGAATAAGCGCTCAAAAAAACCTACTACCTGCCAAACACCGTATTCCATGATGCGATCTGCCACAAATAGAAAAACAGAAACAATGAGCGCCATTA
>Ga0308161_1004753_pt1 | contig 12253 bp, 5 predicted proteins | sample PhyFR2_FD_201034 | JGI IMG/M metagenome (GOLD analysis project Ga0308161, IMG submission 201034) | Phyllosphere microbial communities from UC Gill Tract Community Farm, Albany, California, United States - DLSLF.R2 | ecosystem: Host-associated > Plants > Phyllosphere > Unclassified | place: USA...
CCGATTTGCCGGTGCTGCATTTTCCCGACTGGGAAACCCTGCCCTACGATTTGTTCTCGCCGCACCAGGACATCATCTCCCAGCGCATCGCCAGCCTGTACCGTCTGCCGGAACTGGCCCACGGCGTGTTGGTGGTGCCGATTACCACGGCGCTGCATCGCCTGGCCCCGACCAAGTTCCTGCTGGGCAGCAGCCTGGTGCTGGATATCGGCCAGAAGCTCGATGTGGAACAGATGCGTACGCGCCTCGAAGCCAGCGGCTACCGCTGCGTGGACACGGTGTACGAGCACGGTGAGTTCGCGGTGCGCGGCGCGCTGATCGACCTGTTCCCGATGGGCAGCAAGTTGCCGTACCGCATCGACCTGTTCGATGACGAAATCGAGACCCTGCGCACCTTCGATCCGGAAAACCAACGCTCCATCGACAAGGTCGACTCGGTCAAGCTGCTGCCCGCACGGGAATTCCCGCTGCAAAAAGACGCGGTCACCCGCTTCAAGGCGCGCTTTCGTGAACGCTTCGATGTCGACTTCCGTCGCTGCCCGATCTTCCAGGACTTGAGCAGCGGGATTACCCCGGCCGGTATCGAGTACTACCTGCCGTTGTTCTTCGACGAAACCTCGACCCTGTTCGATTACCTGCCCCAGGACACCCAGGTGTTCTCGCTGCCGGGCATCGAGCAAGCCGCAGAAAACTTCTGGAACGACGTGCGTAACCGTTACGAAGAGCGCCGCGTCGACCCGTCCCGTCCATTATTGCCGCCGGCCGAGCTGTTCCTGCCGGTGGAAGACTGCTTCGCCCGCCTGAAAAACTGGCCGCGCGTGGTGGCCAGCCAGCAGGATGTGGAGGCAGGAAGCGGCCGTGAGCGCTTCCCGGCGGGAACGCTGCCGGACTTGGCGATTCAAGCCAAAGCCACGCAGCCCCTGGAGGCCTTGTCCAACTTCATCAGTGACTTCCCCGGCCGCGTGCTGTTTACCGCCGAGTCCGCCGGCCGCCGTGAAGTGCTGCTGGAGTTATTGGAACGCCTGAAGCTGCGGCCAAAAACCGTCGACAGCTGGCCGGATTTTGTCAAAAGCAAAGAGCGCCTGGCGATCACCATCGCCCCGCTCGACGAAGGCCTGCTGCTGGATGACCCGGCCCTGGCGCTGATCGCCGAGAGCCCACTGTTCGGCCAGCGCGTGATGCAGCGTCGCCGTCGCGAAAAACGTGCCGACGCCAACAACGACGCAGTCATCAAAAACCTCACCGAACTGCGCGAAGGCGCGCCGGTGGTGCACATCGACCACGGCGTGGGCCGCTACCTCGGTTTGCAGACCCTGGAGATCGATAACCAGGCCGCCGAATTCCTCACCATGGAATACGCCGAGGGCGCCAAGCTCTACGTGCCGGTCGCCAGCCTGCACCTGATCGCCCGCTACACCGGCAGCGACGACGCCCTGGCGCCGTTGCACCGCCTGGGCTCCGAGACCTGGCAGAAGGCCAAGCGCAAGGCTGCCGAGCAGGTTCGCGATGTTGCCGCCGAGCTGCTCGACATCTATGCCCGCCGCGCCGCCCGCGAAGGCTATGCCTTCGCCGACCCGAAAGCCGACTACGCCACCTTCAGCGCCGGCTTCGCTTTCGAGGAAACCCCGGACCAGCAAACCACCATCGAAGCCGTGCGCGCCGACATGCTCGCGCCCAAGCCGATGGACCGCCTGGTGTGCGGCGACGTGGGTTTCGGCAAGACCGAAGTGGCCATGCGCGCCGCCTTTATCGCCGTACACGGTGGCCGCCAGGTCGCGATCCTGGTGCCGACCACCCTGCTCGCCCAGCAGCACTACAACAGCTTCCGCGATCGCTTTGCCGACTGGCCGGTGACCGTCGAAGTGATGAGCCGCTTCAAGTCGGCCAAGGAAGTGAATGCTGCCGTCGCCGATTTGGCCGAAGGCAAGATCGACATCGTGATCGGCACGCACAAGCTGCTGTCGGACGACGTAAAGATCAAGAACCTGGGCCTGGTGATCATCGACGAAGAACACCGCTTCGGCGTGCGCCAGAAAGAGCAGCTCAAAGCCCTGCGCAGTGAAGTCGATATTCTTACGCTCACAGCGACGCCCATCCCACGCACGCTGAACATGGCGGTGTCGGGCATGCGCGACCTGTCGATCATCGCCACGCCGCCGGCGCGCCGCCTGTCGGTGCGCACTTTCGTCATGGAGCAGAACAAAAGCACGGTAAAAGAAGCCCTGCTGCGGGAATTGCTGCGGGGTGGCCAGGTGTACTACCTGCACAACGACGTGAAAACCATCGAGAAATGCGCCGCCGACCTCGCCGAACTGGTGCCGGAAGCGCGGATCGCCATCGGCCACGGGCAGATGCGCGAACGTGAACTCGAACAGGTGATGAGCGACTTCTATCACAAGCGCTTCAACGTGTTGATCGCCTCGACCATCATCGAGACCGGTATCGACGTGCCGAGCGCCAACACCATTATCATCGAGCGCGCCGATAAATTCGGCCTGGCGCAGCTGCACCAACTGCGTGGCCGCGTCGGTCGCAGTCACCACCAGGCCTACGCCTATTTGCTGACACCGCCGCGCCAACAGATCACGTCCGACGCCGAGAAGCGCCTTGAGGCGATCGCCAACACCCAGGACCTGGGCGCAGGTTTTGTGCTGGCCACCAACGACCTGGAGATCCGCGGCGCCGGCGAACTGCTGGGCGATGGCCAGAGCGGGCAGATCCAGGCAGTCGGCTTCACTCTGTATATGGAGATGCTTGAACGCGCAGTGAAAGCCATCCGCAAGGGCGAGCAACCGAACCTCGACCAACCCTTGGGCGGCGGTCCGGAAATCAACCTGCGCCTGCCGGCGTTGATTCCGGAAGACTACCTGCCGGACGTGCACGCACGGCTGATCCTGTACAAGCGCATCGCTTCGGCCACCGACGAAGAAGGCCTCAAGGACTTGCAGGTTGAGATGATCGACCGCTTCGGCCTGCTGCCGGAACCGACCAAGAACCTGGTGCGCCTGACCCTGCTTAAATTGCAGGCCGAGCAGCTCGGTATAAAGAAAGTCGACGCCGGGCCGCAGGGCGGGCGTATCGAGTTCGAAGCGCAGACGCCGGTAGACCCGTTGGTGCTGATCAAGCTGATCCAGGGCCAGCCCAACCGCTACAAGTTCGAAGGGGCTACGCTGTTCAAATTCATGGTGCCGATGGAACGTGCCGAAGAGCGCTTTAATACCCTGGAGGCGCTGTTTGAGCGCCTCATCCCGAAATCTGTTTGAAGGACGCCCCAATGCGCCTGTTCCGCATTCTGAGCTTGTTGTTGGTGGTACTGGCGCCTTCGGCATTTGCCGACAGCCCGTACCAGGTAGAAATGATCCTGGTGCGCCAAAATGCGGAACCGGTGATCAACAGCCGCGCCGCGCCGGAAAACTGGGATGCCGGGGCCGTGCGCCTGGGCGATAAAATGAGCCCGCCGCGCCTGAACAACATCGTCGACAAGCTCAGCGCCGATAACAGCTACACCGTGCTGGCGCACAAGGCCTGGGAACAGAACCTTGGCGAACAACCGGTCAAAATCGCGATCACCGACGGCCAGGAACAGTTCGGCCAGTTCCCTATCGAGGGCACGCTGAACCTGCAACTGGGGCGTTTTACCGATATCGACGCGCAATTCTGGGTCAATCAGTTCGACAGCAACGGCAGCGTGATTGCCAGCGAGCACCTGAACCAGACCGACGTGCGCACCAAGAACAACCAACTCAACTACCTGGATGGTGGCCACCTCGCACTGCTGATCAAGATCACTTCGCTGACCGCCAAGCCACCCAGCGCACCTCCGCCTGACATTCAGGACTGATCCAGCGCCATGCCCCTGACGTCGTCATTGACCAAACCCCTGGCCCCTTCGTGGGCCAATCGCTTCAAAGAGCAGAGCCTGGAGCGCGGGCGACGTTACGCGCTGGAGAATCGGGTACGCATCGTCGAATCCGGTGACAGCACCATCATCGCCAGCTGCGAAGGCTCGGGCGGCAACGTTTACCGGCAAACCATCTCGCTGCGTGAATCGGCCAAGGGTTCGCTGATCCTGGTGGACAGCCGCTGCACCTGCCCGGTGCATACCAATTGCAAACATATTGCCGCCGTCTTGCTCAAGGTCCAGGAAACCCTGGCCTACCCGGCAGCCGCCCAGGATGCCGAGCTGTTGGAGAAGCTCCAGGCGGTGCTGGACAATCGCGTGGTGTTACCGCAAGTGGTGATGGAAGACGTGCCGCCGGTGCCGCGTTTGTGGCTGGCGAGTGTCGAGTTCAGTGCGTTTGAACCGCGCAACGGCAAGATGCAGCGCTACATCCAGCACCGTGCGGCGCTGTCGTTCAACTACTTGGGCAACTATGTCAGCGGGCAAAAGAACGCCGACATTATCGTGCGCCAGGAAACCCAGAGCCTGCGCATCAAGCGCCACCCGGAGCTGGAACAACCCTATCGCGAACAACTGCGCCTGCTGGGCTTCAAAATCGCCACGCGCCAGAGCAAGGCGCTGCCAGAAAGCGCCGGCGAGCTGTTCGAGATGGTCAATGACAGCGCCTGGCTGAACTTCACCCTCAACGTTTCGCCCACTTTGCGCGCCGAAGGCTGGGAGTTGCAGATCGATGAGGATTTCGGCTTCGACCTTAGCCCGGTCGATGACTGGTACGCCACCGTCGATGAAGGCCATGAGCGCGACTGGTTTGACCTGGAACTGGGGATCATCGTCAACGGTGAACGGCTGAGCCTGTTGCCGATTCTGTTGAACCTGATGCGCTCTCACACCGAGATCCTCAACCCGGAAAAACTCGCACGCCGTCGCGATGACGAACTGATCCTGGTGAATATCCCTGGCCTGCCCAACGGCCACGGCCCACTGCAAGTGGCATTGCCTTACGGGCGCCTGAAGCCCGTACTGGCGACGCTTGGGGAGTTTTACCTACAGGAAGCCGGCACCACCACGCTGCGCTTGGCCAAGGCCGATGCGATCCGGTTGAACCCGCTGGAAGACCTGCCGCTGCAATGGGAAGGCGGTGAGAAGATCCGCAACTTTGCCCAACGCCTGCGGGATATCAAGGACTTCACCTGCGTCGCGCCCGAAGGCTTGAACGCGACCTTGCGCCCGTACCAGCAGGAAGGCCTGAGCTGGATGCAGTCACTGCGCCAGCTGGAGGTCGGCGGGATTCTTGCGGATGACATGGGCCTGGGCAAAACCCTGCAGACCTTGGCGCATATCCTCAGCGAAAAGATCGCCGGGCGCCTGGATCGACCGTGCATGGTGGTGATGCCCACCAGCCTGATTCCTAACTGGCTCGACGAGGCGGCCCACTTCACTCCGCAACTCAGGGTGCAAGCCCTGTACGGCGCAACGCGTAAGAAACATTTCGCCAATCTGCAGGATTATGACCTGCTGCTTACCACCTATGCGCTGCTGCCAAAGGACATCGACACCCTCGCCGCCCTGCCCTTGCATGTACTGATCCTCGACGAAGCCCAATACATCAAGAACCCATCGAGTAAAGCGGCCCAGGCAGCGCGTGAGTTGAACGCACGACAGCGCCTGTGCCTGAGTGGCACCCCCCTGGAAAATCACCTGGGTGAACTGTGGTCGCTGTTCCACTTCCTGCTGCCGGGCTGGCTGGGCGACGTAAAAAGCTTCAACCGTGACTACCGCGTACCCATCGAAAAGCGCGCCAGCGAAGTGCGATTGCAGCACCTCAACGGTCGGATAAAACCCTTCCTGCTGCGCCGCACCAAGGAACAAGTGGCGACGGAATTGCCGCCCAAGACCGAAATCATCCACTGGGTCGACCTCAACGAAGCCCAGCGCGACGTTTACGAAACCATGCGCCTCGCCATGGACAAGAAAGTCCGCGACGAGATCACCCGCAAGGGCGTGGCGCGCAGCCAGATCATCATCCTTGAAGCGCTGCTCAAGCTGCGCCAGGTCTGCTGTGATTTGCGCCTGGTCAACGACGCCACCCTGCCCGCCCGTGGCAGCAGCTCGGGCAAGCTCGACAGCCTGCTGGAGATGCTCGACGAGTTGTTTGCCGAAGGCCGGCGGATTCTGTTGTTTTCGCAGTTCACTTCGATGCTGAGCCTGATCGAAGCCGAACTGAAAAAACGCGGGATTGCCTACGCACTGCTCACCGGCCAAACCCGGGATCGGCGCACGCCGGTGAAGGACTTCCAGAGTGGCAAGCTGCAGATTTTTCTGATCAGCCTGAAGGCCGGTGGTGTAGGCCTGAACCTGACGGAAGCGGACACCGTCATCCATTACGACCCGTGGTGGAACCCGGCCACGGAAAACCAGGCCACCGACCGTGCGTATCGCATTGGTCAGGAGAAACCGGTGTTCGTGTACAAGATGATTGCGCGGGGCACGGTGGAGGAGAAAATCCAGCACCTGCAAAAGGAAAAATCCGACCTGGCCGCGGGTGTGCTGGATGGGCGGACCACCGGGGATTGGCAGTTGGGCAACGAGGATATCGAGGCGCTGTTTGCGCCGTTGCCCAACAAGCAAGAGAAGCGCTGACCGGCGGATCGCCATCGGGGGCAAGCCCCCTCCCACACTTGAATGTATTCACAAATCAAACTGTGGGAGCGGGCTTGCTCGCGAAGGGCACAACACGGTCTTCAGAGAGGCAACGGCGCAAACAGTGCCTCAATATCCCGCTGCTCCAGCTTCCACCCGGCACCGGTACCCCCCTCAAGAACACCATCGGCCAACGCGGCCTTTTCCAACTGCAACGCCTGGATTTTTTCCTCGACCGTTCCACGCGCAATCATCTTGTACACGAACACCGGTTTGTCCTGCCCAATACGGTATGCACGGTCGGTGGCTTGGTTTTCCACCGCAGGGTTCCACCAGGGATCATAGTGAATCACCGTGTCTGCCGCTGTGAGGTTCAAACCTGTGCCACCCGCCTTCAGACTTATCAGGAACAACGGTGTGTTGCCCTCCTGAAAATTCTTCACCGGTGTACGCCGGTCGAGGGTTTCACCGGTCAGGATCGAGTACGCCACATCGCGTTGCTTCAACTCTTCTTCAATCAACGCCAGCATCGACGTGAATTGCGAGAACAGCAAAATTCGCCGGCCTTCACTGAGCAGTTCTTCGAGCATCTCCATCAAACTGCCCAGTTTCCCGGTTCCGGCCTTGGCCGCTTTGGTCGCGGGTGCCGATTTGACCAGGCGTAAATCGCAGCACACCTGACGCAGCTTGAGCAGTGCTTCCAGAATGATGATCTGACTGCGGGCCACACCGTGACGGCTGATTTCGTCACGCACTTTCTTGTCCATCGCCACGCGCACGGTTTCGTAGACGTCCCGCTGCGCATCGCTCAAATCCACCCAATGGACGATTTCGGTCTTGGGCGGTAACTCGGTGGCCACCTGTTCCTTCTTGCGCCGCAACAGGAAGGGTTTGATCCGCGCCGTGAGGTGCTGCATGCGTTGGGCATTGCCGTGCTTCTCGATTGGCGTGCGGTAATCGCGGTTGAAGGTTTTGCTGTCGCCCAGCCAACCGGGCAAGAGGAAATGAAACAGCGACCACAACTCACCCAGGTGGTTTTCCAGGGGCGTGCCGCTCAGGCACAGACGCTGTTCGGCCGCCAGTTGCCGGGCGGCCTGGGCGGCCTTGCTGTTGGGGTTCTTGATGTTCTGCGCTTCGTCGAGAATCAGCACACTCCAGCACTGGGGCTGCAGCACTTCAAGGTCGCGCGGCAACAGTGCGTAGGTGGTCAGTACCAGGTCGTAATCGGTCAGACGGGTAAAATCGCCCTGACGCTGAGCGCCGTGCAACGCCAGTACCTTGAGCTGCGGCGTGAAACGCGCCGCTTCATCCATCCAGTTAGGAATCAGGCTGGTGGGCATCACCGCCAATGCAGGGGTTTGCAATCGGCCGGCCTGCTTTTCGCAGAGCAGATGGGCAAGGGCCTGCAGGGTTTTGCCCAGGCCCATGTCATCGCCGAGAATCCCGCCGACTTCCAGTTCCCGCAGGGTCTGCATCCAGTTCAGCCCTTCGAGCTGATAGCCGCGAAGTTCAGCGTTCAGGCCGGTGGGAGCGGCTACATGGGCATGAGTGGAGTCTTTGAGGCGCCTGGCGAAATCACGCACGCGCTCACCGCCTTGCCAGACCAGGGGAAGACCTTCCAGATCGCTGAGCCGCGCGGCATCCGGGGCGCTCAAGCGCAGCGCGGTGCCCTCGGGAGCACGCAGGTAGAGTTCGCCAAGGGTCGCCATCAGGGGTTTGATACGACCGTAGGGCAACGCAACCTTGGCGTACTCACCCGTTGAACCCAAGCTGACCAGCACTCGCTCGTCATCGCCACGTCCAGCCATATAGGTGGGATCCAGCAGCCTGGGCTGACGGCGCATCAAGTCGAGTACGATAGGCAGCAGGCTGTGGCGCTCACCGTTGACCTCGATTCCCAGCTCAAGGTCAAACCACTCGTGACCGGGCGATTCCTCGATGTCTGCGTACCAATGGTCCACGGCCGCCACGTCGTAGTAAAAACCCGGATGGAGGATGACCTCCCAACCCGCCTCTCGAAGGGCGGGCAACTGATGCTCAATGAAGTTTAACCAGGCTTCATCTGCGGGCAGGTCGAACATCTCGCCGGCACTTCCAGGCAATGCGCGCGTCTTGCGATTGACCTTGGCAAAGCCAAGTTTGGTCAGGACTTTGCGCAGGGCCTTTTCGGCCAGAGGCTTGCGTTGGATACGCTGGGTTTCAGTACCGCTCAACACGTGTATTTCAGCGCCAACCTTATCGCTGGTCACGCTATTGCCATAACGAAAGGCCAGCGCGGCACGATGTTCGAGCGTCGGCATCTGCCTGCGAAATTCAGAGTGATAGGAATAGGATTCGTCGCTACCCAATGTCAGACGCGCCTGCGGCTCGAGCGTATCGATTATTCGCTCGGTCAACTCACGCGGCGGCGCAATTACAGCGCCCGATGCACTGATGCGATGGCTGAATAACGCGACCTGGTTCGCCGGAATCTCGGGCAAGCTGGACAGGTGAATAGCAAGACGGTCGTCCATCTCATATTCAAGCGCCCCCAGCTCCATGATCTCCAGATTCAAATAATGAAGCGGTTTGAGCGGCAGGACTTCGTGCAGTTGCAGTTCGTCGCAGGACCACCGCGGTCGATAGCCACCGTCGGGCTGTACGGCCCAATTGAAGCGGGCAACACGCGTAGGGCCCGCATTAAGCGCCAACTGAGCATCAAAATCCATGAACAGCCGTTGGGTTTTGAGTGCCAGCTTCAGAATTTCTGCGCCGTCCTCACCTTCCAGCGCAAAACTACTGCCATAGCGTCCGTACGCTCGCCCGAGCAAGAGCAGCCGGCAGATGCGCTTGTCCACTTCAAGCAGGTAGCCTGGGGAACGTGCCAGGGTTTCTTCAAGGGTGTACAGCCCTTTGATTTCGCCGTAGCCACCTTTTTTCAGGGTGCGCGCCCGGTAGACCAACAGCGACCACCGGTTTGAGTAGGGGTCAGGATTAAGCTGGTACAGCAAACATGTGCTGCTGCTTTTGGGCAGCGCTTCAACCTCTGGAAGCGTGGCAGGAATATTCTTAAGCCATTGCTCGATCTGCGGACTGAGGCGGTCGCCAGGTGCGCTTTCTGACTCCCCCTGCTCATCCGACAGCGCAATCAGCTCAAATAAAACGGCTGCGGCATGCTTGCAATCTACCCCCACGGGGCACGTGCAGACGCAATCAATATCGGTCCAGTGCGGATCGTCTTTAGCCCCCAGTGTGATCACCTGCGAATAGACACTGCCGCCAGAGCCCTTACATTTTGCGATGAGTCTCTGCGCCCCGACTTCAATGATCTGGACGCGACCTTCAGCCACGTACTCAAAACCACGATCAAGTGTGCGAGGAGTGAAGTTCTCTTGCCAGTTCAGGCTACCGAGGCGTGTCCTCAAGTTATTCATGGGTACACATCTTAGAGCCAACGCTAGAGAGATAAAAACGGATACTTCCTACCTACGAGTACGAATTGGCAGCTACTGAATTCAGATATCTCCGACGTTTTGAGTCTCAACTAAACAACCGTTATCACTCGATCAACTGAGCGGTGCGAAGCGCGCCCAACGCCCGCATCCAACGGGGATCCTGCTTGTAGTCCGTCGAGGCAATCGCCTGGCCGCGCATACGCGCAATGCGTGCCGAAGGCTTGACCTTCATCCGCTGTGCCGCAGTGAGGGCAAGCTCGGCAGCCGCCCGGTCATTGCACACCAGGCCCATGTCGCAACCGGCAGTCAGCGCCGCTTCAATCCGACTGGCCGCGTCGCCGACCACATGGGCACCGGCCATGGACAGGTCATCGCTGAAAATCACCCCATCAAACTGCAGCTCGCCGCGCAGAATGTCCTGCAGCCAGCGGCGCGAGAAGCCGGCGGGCTGGTTATCGACTTGCGGATAAATGACGTGCGCCGGCATCACCGCCGCCAGTTGCTTGCTCAGGCGTGCGAAAGGCACCAGGTCGTTGGCGCGAATCTGTTCCAGGCTGCGCTCGTCATTGGGAATGGCGACGTGGGAGTCGGCCTCGGCCCAACCGTGGCCGGGGAAGTGCTTGCCGGTAGCGGCCATGCCGGCGCTGTTCATGCCACGGATAAATGCACCGGCGAGCACGGCGGCGCGCTCGGGGTCGCCTTCGAAGGATCGGGTGCCGACCACGGCGCTGCGCTGGTAGTCCAGGTCCAGCACGGGGGCGAAGCTCAGGTCCAGGCCGACGGCCAGCACTTCGGTGGCCATGATCCAGCCGCACTGTTCGGCCAGGTATTCGGCGTTAGGGTTATCCGCCAATGCACGCATGGCCGGCAGGCGCACAAAGCCCTGGCGCAGGCGCTGCACACGGCCGCCTTCCTGATCGACGGCCAGCAACAGGTCTGGGCGCACGGCACGAATCGCCGCACTCAACTCCCGCACCTGGCGCGGGTGCTCGATATTGCGCGCAAAAATGATCAGGCCACCCACTTCAGGCTGGCGCAACAAGTGGCGATCCTCGGCCGTCAGCCAGGTACCGGCGACGTCGACCATCAAAGAACCTTGCAGGGCAGCAGTCATAAACCTTCCTTAAATAACGCACACAACCCGTTGCCCTTGCTTCACGCGATAAGCGCAGCAAGCACAACGGGTTGCGAGTAAATAGCTGAATTCGACATGGCGGCTAGCTTAGCGGATGCAAGCTGCCGCGCACACCCGGAACGGTCAAACCTTGGCGGGAACCGGGACGGTTTTGCTGCGTGGACGCAACTGTGCAGCGGCCATGGCAGGGTCGGTCACGCCGGTTTCGGCGCGCATGCCAGCGGCGAGGAACGGCACCATCAGGCGCATGACCTGTTCGATGGAAGTATTGACGCCGAAATCGGTCTCGGCAATCGCACGCAATGCCTTGATACCGGACATGCTGAACGCTGCCGCACCGAGCATGAAGTGCACGCGCCAGAACAGTTCGATAGGAGGAATACGCGGCGCCGCTTCGTTGACCAGCAACATATAGCGACGGAACACCTTGCCGTACATGTCTTCCAGGTAGCGCCGCAAGTGGCCCTGGCTCTGGCTGAACGCCAGACCTAGCAGCCGCATGAAGATCGACAGGTCGTTACCGCTGCGAGGCTGAACCACCAGGGCTTGCTCGACGAGAATCTCCAGCAGCTCTTCGAGGCTGGGTTTGTGGTCGGCCTTGGCTTGGCGACGCTCGAGTTCACGATCGAGACTGGCGCAGAACGGCCCCAGAAAGCGCGAGAACACCGCCTGGATCAGGGCCTTCTTCGAGCCGAAATGGTAGTTCACAGCAGCGAGGTTGACCCCGGCCTTGCTGGTGATCAGCCGCAATGAAGTTTCAGCAAATCCTTTTTCCGCGAACAATTGCTCGGCAGCATCGAGAATGCGTTCAACGGTTTCCGACTGGGCCATGACTACTCCGCCTGACAAACACTTGTTTGAAACATACGTTTCAGGGTGTGTCTTGTCAAGCCTGCGGGTTCGCTTTCCGGCCGGGCAGTCATCTATTTCATCACTATTTAATCACATCCTTACGGGTCTGTAGGCAGCGCTATCTCTGCGCTGTAGGAAGGATGGCCAACGACCGTCCAGCGGAGGCGAACAAAAGGATGATTGCCAAGTGCAGTTCACTGTATATAATCCCAGTCACTGTATAAAAAGACAGAGCGATCAACATGCTAAAACTGACGCCACGCCAAGCTGAGATTCTGGCTTTTATCAAGC
>Ga0308161_1004755_pt1 | contig 12250 bp, 9 predicted proteins | sample PhyFR2_FD_201034 | JGI IMG/M metagenome (GOLD analysis project Ga0308161, IMG submission 201034) | Phyllosphere microbial communities from UC Gill Tract Community Farm, Albany, California, United States - DLSLF.R2 | ecosystem: Host-associated > Plants > Phyllosphere > Unclassified | place: USA...
ATAATGCTACCTGAATTAAGTCTAGGTCTAAATTATAGACTCATGTTAATTGGAGCTTCGTCTGATGTCAAATATTATTCCTGATCATAAGTTTTCAGTAGACGTATGTGGAATCTTCAAAATTGCTAAAATATTGAATGACAGTTGGACAATCCTATTGTTGAGAGAGGCTTTTTACGGAGTAACAAAATTTAATGATTTTCTAGAAAATACAGGGATATCAAAGCAAATTTTATCTAATCGTCTGAAGCACCTCATCCAATTAGAAATATTTGAACTATCAATTTATAAAGAAGTTGGGGTTCGAGAGCGAAAAGAATATTTACTCACCACAAAAGGAAAAAGCTTAAATATTGTTTTGATTGCCATGCTTGAGTCCGGTGGTCATTTTATTGAAGCAGATAAAGATGTTGTGAAAGTTTTTAAGAAGAATTCAGATGATCAACTCAAATTAAAGCTTGTTGATTCATCTAATCAAGTAATCGATTTTAAAAATTTAGAGCTGAAACTCATTTCTTGCGAAAATGAGGAATAAGTTTTCAATATTATGCTTTCCGTTCATTTCACTTTTCATTTAGATGTATAAGAGCCACTCGAAAGTGGCTGGCAAGGAGTTTTTTACATTCCATAGGTTTTTACAAAGTTACTCCACAAATATCTTTAGTACCAGTCGGATAACTTTGAGTAATTTTCGATTGATCAAGTAAGAACTCAATAGAAACATCTTTATTCACGTCAGTTGCTGCTAAATCATAGAAATTAGAAGTTAATGAAAAATATAGATTATCTAGTTTAGAAGGGAATGTTGCGAAATATCCTTTGTTCACACCATTAAAAACTAAACCAACTTGATTAGAATTCTGATTAATATAGATACCAATCTTTTGATAACCATCAGAAGTAACTTCAGAAGCTAAATTAAATCCATTAGAAACTAATGCACTATCATTTGAAGTCGTTTGAATATAAAAATTATTAGTTGTAGGTCCATGTTGGTAAGCAACAATAAAATTCACAGCCTTACCGTTCTGCATGATTCCACCAGATAAAGCTGGGAAAATATTTACATATCCTGTATTACCTAATGTTGGAACTTTAATTTTATATTCAAAAGCGATAATTCCAGTTGTCGGTAGTATTTTGTCACCACGTGTATAGAGCGAAGCCTGAGAATCATTTTCTGCTAATACTCTTGTAAGATAGTCCTGACTGTAAGTCATATAAATTGGACTTTGTTGAGAGGTCTTATAGGAAAATTTATTTCCTGTAATGGTTGGGAACTTCTGAACAGAAGTATTACCTAAAGATTGTAATTGGGTTAGCGTTGCATCAAAGTTATAAGTACATTCTGCAAAACTACTCCCTATTCCACCAAAGCTCATTATTGTCGCTAGAATTATCTTTTTCACATCATTATCCTGTTTTTATTTTGAACACATATTATAAACAAGTAGGTAAATATTTTTATTAAATCCGATAAGTGACAGAAATATATGTGATCTAATTAATAATACCTATAAGCAAAAAAATTCAGAACTTAGATAGCTTTTTAATTAATAGTCTATTTATCTCATATTACCTATAAAAAAAGCCTCACTATTTATTAGGAGGCTTTAATTAAAATCAGAAAAAATAATTTATTTAAAAAGTTTATTAGTCATATTTCTATCAATCTTACTGCGATGCCCATTCTGAAAGTAGCGATCAACATGACACAATTTTGTCTTGGTATCACAGAATACCCCATTTGAGAGTGTGAATGCTGAAGTATCAAAATCGCCTTGAGAGAATGCTTTGTTCGCTTTATTAGTTCCTAAATATTTAGCCGTAAGTTTTTTAGACACCCCCTTCTTGTCAGCACAAATATATTTGTCACAAATGACGCCCTTTTTAGGTGAATAAACACTAGAGCTGTTTTTTGCCATTGCTACGGAGCTAAGCATTAAACAAGTACATCCAAGCAGACTAAGTAAAGTTTTAGAAATTTTCATTTTTGAACCGAATAAAATTATAAATTGTTAGAGCATTATATGAATTAGAAGCTTTCAAGAAAATCTACAGAACAGCATAAATAACAAAAAGCCCACCTTTCGATGGCTTTTAAATATCCTGCGTGATCTTCACTCACATTTTGAATCCTACAACAGAACAAGTGGTTATCATGTGCAGCAAAAAATTGAGGGAAACATAATCACCTCAGAACTACTTTATTTTAGAATGTCTTATGCTAAGTTATTTAAAGATTGAATCTTATAGAACCGTTCAACAATAATGTTCAAAAATAAGGAATAATGTATATGAGCCATTTTCAATTTCAAACCGTTCCAAATATCATCTCAGGCTTAGGCTCTATACAAGAATTACAGAATGTTTTAGCACAAAAAGGTTACGGTAAATTATTACTAGTGACCGACGCAGGAATGATCAAAAATCAGCTACACCAGCCCATTCTCCAGATTTTAGATACGCTCAATATTGAATATGTTACTTATGCTGATGTTCAGGCTGACCCACCAGAACAAGTGGTATTAAATGCAGCTTATTATGCAAAACAGCAAAATGTAGATGCCATTATTGGCTTTGGTGGTGGCAGCTCTTTAGATGTTGCAAAAGTAATCGCTTTGCTCGCTCACCCTAACCAAACTCAAAGTTTGCAAGAGATGTATGGCGTAAACCAAGTAACAACCACTCGCCTTCCACTTATTTTAATTCCAACGACAGCTGGTACAGGTTCGGAAGTAACACCAATCTCAATTCTGACCACTGGTGAGACGACCAAAATGGGAATTGTCTCTCCGGTACTATATGCCGACACTGCAATTCTTGATGCAAACTTTACTCAAAATCTTCCAGCACATATTACTGCTGCAACTGGTATTGATGCGATGGTGCATGCGATTGAGGCATATACCTCTAAGCACAAAAAAAATATTTATACCGATATTTTAGCAAAGCATGCTCTTAAAATACTGAACCATAATTTACCGAAAGTACTTAAAAACGGTAATGACTTAGAAGCAAGGCAGAATATGCTTTTCGGTTCGATGCTCGCAGGTCAAGCATTTGCTAACTCACCTGTTGCTGCTGTACATGCTTTAGCTTATCCACTTGGCGGGCATTTTCATCTATCGCACGGCCATACCAATGCTTTAGTGTTGGTGGAAGTATTAAAATTTAATGCACCAAATGCCAAGCAATATTATGCAGAACTTATGCAATGGTTAGATCCCTATAGTAATGGCAGCACAGATGGTTTGTGTGACTTGTTTATTGATCATATGCAAAATCACCTAGACCGTAGTGGTTTAACCTTAAAGCTTAGAGATCTGGGTATTGATGAGTCCAGCCTACCTAGACTTGCTCAAGATGCCATGTTGCAAACTCGCTTACTACAAAATAACCCACGTGATATGACAGAAGCTGCTGCTTTAGCAATTTATCAGGCGATTCATTGATGACTAAACCCATTTTAAAAACCCGCGATCAATTTAACTTCTTTTTAGACATTCAAACTCGCTGGGCAGATAATGATATCTATGGTCATGTGAATAATGTGACTTACTACAGCTACTTTGATACGGCAGCCAATGCTTTACTCATTCAAAAAACAGGTTTTGATATTCATAAAGCGAAATCAATTGGATTAGTCGTCGATTCAGCTTGTAGCTTTTTTCAAGAGTTGTCATTTCCCGAAATTATTCAGGTAGGGGTTGCGATTGGTAAAATCGGTACAACTTCTCTGCGTTATGAATTAGCAATCTTTAAACAAGGTCAAGATCAAGCCTCAGCTCAAGGTCATTTTGTGCATGTGTTTGTTGATCGTGAAACGCATAAGCCCGTTCCAATATCTCAGTCAGTTCGTGAGGTTTTAGAGAGTTGTTTATTATAAAAAATGAGGCAAAAAGAAAATAACTTACTCTTTTTGCCTCGTCTGAACTTAGGTCATTGCGGGGTCACTAAACGAATCTTCACCCGTTTCAACTCGACCAGCAAAACGTCGGTAATAGTACGGATCACTCTGGCTCGTGATTTCAAAATCATACCAATGCCCTACGTCAGCTAAAGCCCAATGTTGCTTAACAACCTGTCCGGCTTTTACGGTAAATTGTAACGGCGCATCTTGCCGGTATGCACAAGGTTTTACTGTCAGTAGTGCATCCTTAGTTCCTTCATTCATAAGCTCGACATAGACATCACCGTTGGCAATTTCATAACACACTCGAATTTCAGGTTTAACGCCACTATCAACAATGCGTTGGGTATCGCCTTTAAAATGACGATGATAACCATTTGGACCCAACACCCATAGATCATAACGGCCTAAGTTATCTTTTAAAGCGTTCCATTCATCATCTAAGGCTTTATTCGGCTCTACTACATAACGCTTTGGAATAAGGTCCAAATTAAGCTTGTCATATACATGAAAAACAGCGGCTTGCGTACCCGTATTAGAGAAAATTAATTGCACCTTGCCATCCACTTTACAACGTGCACTGGTATGCAATTCATAAGGTAACCCCCGCGACAGACGTATACCACTTTGTTGAATCGGCAACTTAATATCCGTGGGTAAAGGAACGGCTGGCAAAGCTTCTTGAGTCTCTCTTAGCTCATCTGCCTGCACACGTGTTTGTTTCCCGTTGAGCTGCGGTAAAACATCTGCATTTGGTGTTTTAAAATTAAATGCACTGGTTAAATCACCACAGACAGCACGGCGGTATGGGCTAATATTCGGCTCTTTTACACCGAAACGTTTTTCTAAAAACATGAGGACGGAAGTATGGTCAAAAACTTGTGAGTTCACCCAACCACCACGGCTCCATGGAGAAATCACGTATAACGGAACACGTGGACCCGGACCATAAACTCGTCCATCAGGTGTAGGCTGAGAATGGCTTCCCTCAGGTGCAGCATGGTCAAAATATTCATCCTGCATGTCAGCACTGCTTAATGTCGATTTGCCAGCGTATTGCCCGTTTGCAAGCCGTGATGGTGCTGATGGCGATGGTACGTGATCAAAATAGCCATCATTCTCATCGAAGTTGATCAGCAGTGCTGTCTTACTCCAAACCTCTGGCACCGCAGTTAACGCATCAATAATTTCTTGAATAAACCATGCCCCTTGAACTGGGCTAGAAGGGTCCGGATGTTCACAATAAATTGATGGTGCATTAATCCAAGAGACTTGCGGTAACTTACCTTCACGAATGTCTCGTTTAAAAGCGTCGAGGTACTCTTCTGGTTTATTACCCGGTAGCGTATTTGCAATGCCTTTATACAGTGGATTTTTGGCATTGTCAGTCGCAGCATCATAGGCTTTGTAGGGTAGTTTTTGTCCTGTATCTGCATAAGGTTTATTCGGCTCACCACCACTTGCAACCGGATAGCCAGACGCAATATTTGCCTTTCTAAATGAACGGAATGCACCAAGCATATTATCGCCCCATTCATCCGGCATATTTTGATAACAAATCCAGCTTACCCCTGCGTCTTCCAAACGTTCTGCGTAAGTCTTCCATGTATAACCACGATCTGCTGTCGATGGGTTACCATCAATCCAGTCCCACTCATTGTTCACAAATGATCGTTTGGTCGGTGTTGCCCCATTTGTACCCGTTAAATGAAATGATCGGTTAGCATCTGTTCCAGTGTGCATAGAACAATGATAGGCATCACAAATCGTAAAAGCATTTGCAAGCGCAAACTGATATGGAAGTTCTTTTTCTTTGAAATAACCCATGGATATATCAGTTTTATGGGCTGGCCAATTCGCCATACGCCCATTGTCCCAAGCCAGCTGACTGTCGTTCCATGTATGTGGCGTACCATCTGCACGCTGTGCATTATTGGCTGTACCGTCTAAATGGAAAGGTGTTAGGACTTGCCCATTACTTCTAAGCTGCTCCCAAACACGGCGGCCACTCGGTAGAGGAATCGTAAAACGATCAGCAAAACCTCGAACACCTTTTAACGTACCAAAATAATGGTCAAAAGATCGGTTTTCCTGCATTAAAATAATAACGTGTTCGACGTCTTGAATTGTGCCAGTTTTATTGTTTGCAGGAATTGCTAAAGCTTTTTGAATACTAGATGGGAAAGCTGCTAATGCCGCAGCACCAAAGCCCATATTTAAAGAATAATTTAAAAATTTACGACGTGTAATCATGATCAAGTTCTTTTTATTATTTAAGGTTATGGAGCACAGCGCATAACAGGCTTTTTACCTGTTTCTGGTGCATTTGAATTGTCATTTGCCGAGTCGTTACAACCACTCAGCAGAATCGCACCGATTAATAAAAAATATGAATATTTAAAGGAAGCTATTCCTGTGCATTGCCTTTTCATGAAGATGTACAATCCATTTATAATCTAAAATGGCTAACATAAAAAAGTACAATGACAGTGACATGACCTGAATATTTCAATCCAATGAAGAATATGAAAATTCTATATTTTCATATTCTTCACCAGATCAAAACTTAGAGAAAATTAAGGCTTTAATTGAATATTTTGTAGTTCGCCATCAAAGGTTTCAATCAAACTTTTAATGACTGGCTGCTGTTGTAATAACTCAGCTGCTCTTTGAAAAGCTTTTTCTTTACGCGCACTTTGAATGATATATGGTGTTGCTGTATTTACAGCACCGTATTCAACTGTAAATTGAGTATCAGGCCATTGCTCATTTAAAGCATCAATAAGGCCTTGTTGTAATTGAGTCAACATATTTTCATATTCTTGAGGAATATGGAAAACTGTGTTGCCACCAATTTGACCTGTCATCACGCCATGCTGAGCAAGCTCTTGAACGGCTGGCGAAAGTTGACTAGTTCTAAACCAATATTCCCATTTTGCTAGTGTCCACTCACCTTCTAAGGTTTGCGTGGTTAGCTTCAAAATGTCTTGAGGCATAAGCTGCGCGTTATCGGTTGCACTAACTTCTTTTACAACCTCAACTGTCTCAATCACTTCTTGGGCCTGCACCAGTGACGGCTGCTCCACCACAGGTTCTAAGACTAAATCATGAGTAACAGGCGTATCTTGGGCAAGTGAAAAATCAGCACTAGGCGTTTCAAATAAACCTATAGGCTCAGCAGTGAAAGCTGGTTCTGGTTCAATATTTTTAGCGATGGTTTCGGCTTGAACATGTACCATTTTTTGTTCTGGCACAGGAATAAATTCTTCATCCAAAACATTACTTATTTCTTGAACAGGCACTGACTCGAGACCAATGAGCTCATGGTGATTTGGGTCAAAAACCATTAAATCCTGATTAGACTGTGGTTCAGGTTCAGGTTCAGGTTCAGGTTCAGGTTCAGGTTCAGGTTCAGGTTCAGGTTCAGGTTCAGGTTCAGGTTCAGGTTCAGGTTCAACCATAGCGGATTGACTAATAACTTCAACAGGCTGAACAGTATTTAATGGAGTAATCTCCTGAGCTGTTGGCTGAGTCTGTTGACTCAAAGCTACCGCCGCTTGCTCACTTTGCTGAACAGGCGCTGACACCACAATTTCATTAGGCGCTAAAGGACGAAATGCCAATAAGCGTAAAACGCACATTTCAAAACCTTGTTCTTGCGTCACGGCAAGTTGTAGGTCTGAGCGTCCTTTACATGCAATTTGGTAATAAAGCTGTAAATCTTGAGCAGAAATTAGCTTAGACAGTTGCATGATTTTGCGATTGATTTCTTCGCTATATTTCAAGCTCAAATCAGGCAAATATTGCAAAATTGCCAATTCATGCAATGTCGAAATCAACTGATCAAGCACAAGTGAAACATCTAGTGCTTGATGTCTAAATTGCAATAAAAGCTGACTAACTTTTTCACGTTGGTTTTGATGAATCGCTAAAATCAAATCATAGATAATAGTTCGGTCAATTAGACCGAGCATTTCTTTAACATCTTGATGCTGTACAGCACCCTGACCATAAGCAATTGCTTGGTCGGTTAAAGACAAGGCATCACGTAATGAACCTTGAGCAGATTCTGCAATTTGCCAAATTGCATCTTGGTCAGAAGCAATCTGTTCTTTTTCAAGAATAGTGCCAAGATGCTTTGTAATTTCATCAACGGCTAATGGTCTTAATGTAAATTGCAAACACCGTGAAATGACTGTAATCGGTAGCTTTTGTGGATCAGTCGTTGCAAACAAAAACTTAACATGTTCTGGAGGTTCTTCTAATGTTTTTAATAACGCATTAAAGGAATGCGTAGACAACATGTGTACTTCGTCAATCAGGTAAACTTTAAAACGCCCTTGCGTTGGTGCATAAGGAACGTTGTCTAAAAGTTCACGCGTATCTTCTACTTTTGTTCGTGACGCAGCATCGATTTCAATCAGGTCAATAAAACGACCTTCATTTACTGCTTTACATGTTGCACAGACTTCACATGGCGTAGAAGTCACACCCGTTTCACAGTTCAAACACTTGGCTAAAATACGTGCAATTGTAGTTTTACCTACACCACGCGTTCCTGTAAATAAATAAGCATGATGAAGACGGCCACGTTCCAATGCACTACTTAATGCACGAGAAACATGGTTTTGCCCCACTAACTCATTGAAATTACGTGGACGGTATTTTCTAGCAAGTACTTGATACATGTATGCTCCTTTTTACAGGCTTAAGCATACTTTGTTTTTAAAAGAGTGTGAACGCATAAAGCTCATATCCGTACAGATAAACCGCGAACTGTCTTATTTACTCGCCTTAGTCCGTTTTATATACACAAAAGCTCCAGCAAAGAACAAAACATCTTTTACTGGAGCTTTATAATCTTCAAAAAACTTTAGTTCTTCTTTTTGGGAAAACTAAACCAAACAAATATCGTTAAGAGGAAAAAACAAATGGCTGAAATTGTAAGCACCCAACTATGTGCATAACTAAAGGCCTGTTTAGCAACTGCAACCAATTGACCTCCTAAAGGGTTTTCAAGATTAGATGCGAGTTGCATCGTCTCACCAATAGAAATACTCGCTTTTTCAATTAAGCTAGCTGGAATACCCTCTGGCAAAATAATGGAATGACTATAAAACCAAGATAACATTAGACCAAAAATAGCTACACCTAAACCAGCACCAAGTTCATAAGCCATCCCTTCAATTGCACCTGCTGCACTGGCCTTTTGTGGAGGTACAGAAGACATAATCGCAGCAGTTGAAGCAAGTAAGGCAATCTCAATGCTAAAGCCTAAAAAGACCATACATGTCCATGCTAAAAAGTGGTCGGTCGAGAAGTTAAGCTGAGCCAGTCCCCATAAACTAAATCCACTTATTAAAATACCAACAGTAGATACAATTCTAAGCCCCCACTTGTTTAAACAAATACCTGCTAATGGGCCACCTAAACTAATCGCAATCATGAATGGAATGATAAACATCGCTGCTTGTAAGGGAGAAAATCCATGCACAAACTGCAACTCTTGAGACAAAAGTAATTCAAACCCAACTAAAGCAATCATGGAAACTACAGCCATGACAATGCTGGTAGAAATAACCGGATGTTTAAATAACTCCAGATCAATCATTGGTGTGGTCGTTCTTTTTTGGCTTCGAATGAAGTGAATTAATGCACTTACACCAATCACAAACATTACAACGGTAAGTACCGAAAAGTTGTACATGGCTGACTTAAGAGAATAAATCAGGCTTAAAATTGCCACGACTAAAACTAATGCTTGAGCTAAATTAATGGGCTGATTAGTTTTCTCTTCTTGTTTAGGAATGATCATCACAATCATGATCAAAACAACGAAAATAATTGGGATATTAATGAGGAACACGGCACCCCAGTGAAAATGCTCTAGTAAAAAGCCACCCACTAACGGACCAAAAGCCGCACCACCACCGCCGACAGTAGACCAAAGCCCAAGCGCAAAATTCCTTTGTTTTTCTTCGGTAAAAGCATTACGAATGCCTGATAAAGTGGCAGGAATAAGCATCGCTGCCCCTAGACCTAAAACAGCACGGGAAGCAATTAAGGCATAAGCTGTTGGAGAAAAAGCCGCAGCTAAGGAACCAACTCCAAAAATTGCAGTTCCAATAAATAATAATTTTTTAAAACCAATACGGTCACCAAGCGCGCCCATAGGCAAAATCAAACCTGCCATAATCAGCGAATAAATATCAATGATCCACAACAGCTGATTGGCAGTTAAATTCAATGCTGCACTTAAAGACGGTGTTGCAACATGCATCACCGTTGCATCAATCGTAACTGGTAAATAAATAAGGACGATAATTGTCAGGATTAACCATTTCTTTTGCATAACGCTCTTCGATATCCAAAACTTGGACATGTGTTCAAATCGAGGTCATTATATACACAATTGGACACTTGTCCAACTTTAAGTTTTAATGTAGTTTGTGTCGAATTCAGTCCAGTGGAATTAACATGGCCTATCTTAATCGTGATCAACGCAGAGAAATGATTCTGCAAGCCGCCATGCAAGTTGCTTTGGCTGAAGGTTTTACAGCCATGACGGTACGTCGAATTGCGACAGAAGCACAAACGTCTACAGGACAAGTTCACCACCACTTTTCTTCGGCATCTCACTTAAAAGCTGAAGCTTTTTTAAAGCTCATGGAACAGCTAGATGAAATTGAACAAGCCCTACAAACCAATAACCAGTTTCAAAGACTTTTCATTTTGTTAGGTGCAGAAAACATAGACAGACTTCAGCCCTATTTACGATTATGGAATGAAGCTGAACTGTTGATTGAGCAAGATATTGAAATACAAAAAGCGTATAACCTTGCCATGCAGAGTTGGCATGAAACAATTGTGCAGGCCATTGAATGTGGGAAAAAAGAAGGCGAATTTAAAAATATATCCAACTCAACAGACATTGCTTGGCGACTCATTGCCTTTGTATGTGGATTAGAAGGGATTTATAAACTCGGTTTACAAGGTTTAGCTGAAGAAGACTTTAAACGCCATACCGAAACGATTATTCGCTTAGAATTGTTATAAATGTAGAAGCTGGCATTTATTAAAATACCAGCTGTAAAATAATAAAATTAGAACCAGCCTTTGCGGCCTTTTAAAATTTGATCGGTGCAGCGTAGGGCTTCTTGAGTAAGGCCCCACAAACGGTAATCACCTGTTATTGAACCAATCTGGAAGTTATGAGTATAGGCAAAACTAAGATCACGCTCAGGATCACACCACGCTCCTGAACCATTGTAGCCAATATGCCCAAAGCCATTTTTTGCACGTTTACCCATAGTAATAATGCGGTGATAACCTAAACGCCAATTCATTGGAATAGGCATAACGCGATCACGTGCATAGCTTTGAATGGTGCTGAGTTCTTTAAAGATTTCTGGACGAATGAGTTGTTGTCGATCCCATTCCCCATGGTTTGCCAGCATCGCATAAATTTTGGCAAGGCTATCGGCAGTAAATGTTCCGTTTGCAGCCGGAATGACTGCTTGCAGCCCTTCATCACTAAAGAAACTAAAGTGTTTCATTCCTTTTGGAATCATAGCATCTTGAAAATCTTGTGGGTCTTGACCCGTCCAAGTAATCATTTTTTCAGAGAGTGAACTCTTGCGTGCCTGAGGCTTTTTAGGTTTTTCAGGCTGCGTAGATGCAGGTTTAGTTTCTGGTTTTGGTTGAATAATTAAACGTGCCACACGGTCCAGTTCACTTGCAGGCGTTCCAAAATAAGCGCCGTCTAATTGCAACGGTTCAACCACATATTTTTGCATAAGCTGATCTAGAGATTGACCAGTTGCTTTTTCAAGTACACCACCTACAAGCCACCCAAATGTTAAAGCTTGATAGGCATTACCCTCTCCAGCAAGGAATCTAGGCTTAGTCGCCGCGACCACATCTAACATATGTGACCAGTCGAGCATTTCTCTCGCACTTTCGATGATATTTCGAATATCAAACATGCCGCTTTGATGACTTAGCACATGACGCAAAGTCATTTGCTCTTTGCCATTTTGAGCAAACTCAGGCCAATAAGTCGCAATCGGTTTGTCGTATTCTAGAAAACCTTCACTTACTAAAATGTGAGCTAAAGTTGCAAGTACGCCTTTACCTGTAGAGTAGCAAACTGCCAAAGTATCGGGTTGCCAAGGCTGAGTTTGTGATTGAAGACCTGTGTAAATATCGACAACTTTTTGGCCTCTAAAATAAACCGCTAATGCAGCTCCACCTTGACCTGTTCTAGCATCTTGAAGACGACTGAACTGGTGAGCTAAATCAATAAAACGTTCATCTAAAATACCGTGATAGTTGTGG
>Ga0308161_1004761_pt1 | contig 12244 bp, 6 predicted proteins | sample PhyFR2_FD_201034 | JGI IMG/M metagenome (GOLD analysis project Ga0308161, IMG submission 201034) | Phyllosphere microbial communities from UC Gill Tract Community Farm, Albany, California, United States - DLSLF.R2 | ecosystem: Host-associated > Plants > Phyllosphere > Unclassified | place: USA...
CCGAAGTTCTTCACTCACTCGTTGTTCAGTTTTCAAAGATCAAAGTCTTTTTCGTTGGCGCCGTATCTCTCGGTGACAACTTTTATATCTTATCATGTTAGCAACCATTCTGTCAACATCTTTTTTTGAAGAAGTTTTGAATGATGCTTCAGCACGATGTGCTGTTGTTTCCGATGATAACCGGCTATTTCTTGGCCGGAATTAGAGTATAGCATGCCAGCAATTTAGATGCAACCCCTTTTTCGAATTAAATTTATTGATCGTTTTATCTTCAGGGTACTCTGCTTTATCTCTGTAATTGTCCTGCTTTGGATTATGGTATTGGAGCTGGATCGATTAGCAGGTACAGATCTCTTAATGGATACTAATAGTAATTATAAGATCATTTTCAGACAGCTAATCACCAGCACTCAATGACCTCTATTAAAGATAAGCGTATATAATAACAGCCACCTTGTCATCTTCAAAGCAAGGTGGCTGTTGTATTACTATTTTTATAATGGAGCTCTATCTATTATTTCTATAGATAGCTTTATTTCCAAACATATCTTTCTAAGCATTAATTCTTTTGGCATATTCGATCTTCACTTATCCCAATGTGTACTTTTTTCTATAATTGCTGTTCTGTTGTTTTAGATCTTATTCCTTTGACGTTATCCTTTTATGGGGGTTTCGTTAATCATTAACTGTCATGCTGGTCTATGACTCTTTATTCCTTGGTTGGCTCTTTATTTCATATAGCTGTTATCTTCTATAGTATGTTCCTGCTGCTCGACAATCAGGGGCAGGGTGATTTTGACTTTGGTTCCTTCTCCTTTTTTACTGGAGATGGTTACGCCGTATTGCTCACCATATAGAAGTGTAATGCGGTGATGTACATTCTGGATACCAATACCGGTAAATAGCTGGCGTTTGCTTTTGGGATTGGGTAGTACGCTTTGCTCGCCCTGCTCCAGGCCATCCATGCCGTCTCCATTATCGACGACTTCGCAGACCAGCGTATCTTCCAACTTGGAGACTAGAATGTAGATCACACCTGCACCTTTTTCATTAAAAGCATGGAAAAAGGCGTTCTCGATAAAAGGCTGAATGATGAGCTTGGGCACATGATATTCCATACAGTCCGGCGAAACGAAATAATTCACCTGAACTTTGTTGCCGTAGCGCACATGGTTGATAAATACATAATTTTTCATATTATTGAGTTCTTGCTCAATTGTGATGGTCTCGCTCACATTGCTGATTGTATTCTGGAGCAGCGAGATCAGGGCATTAATTGTCTCTGCGGCGGTATCCTTGTTGCCTTTTTGCACTAGCATTTTGATCGAAGCCAGCGTATTGTACAGGAAATGGGGATTGATTTGCCGCTGTAGAGCAGCCAGCTCTGCATTACGCTGTTCCTTCTGCGTCTGAAGCAAACGCGCAATGTAATCATTCAATTCATCCAGCATATAATTAAAAGCACGGCTCAACTCCTGCACTTCATAACTGCCGGTTACATGCACGTAATTACCGAAGTCTTTTTCCGTGATAGTCGACATCTGACGCACCAGCCGAGTCAGGGACTGAGTTAGTCTTCTGGAGATCAGGAAAACGGTCAGTAGTGCCGCCATTACGATACCGATACAAATTAGCGCAATATCGCGCACATTTACAATCTGTCCTACCGCATATTCGCGATCGATCATATTGACCAGGTAGATATTATAGGACGGGATATAGTTGGACAGTATAATATGATTTTTGCCCATAACATCTGCATTGGTATAGCTTAGCTGCTTCTCGTTAATTTCTTTGGCATATCCCAGCAGGTCCGGCGAGAAGCTGCCGATCAGCTGTTCCTGGTTACTGGAAATAATACGTCCATTGGCATCCAGAATAAGCACATCACTGCCGGTACTCGTAAAGTTACTATAGAAGCGTTTGAATTCCTGCTCTTTGATGGCGATATAGATTGTACCGTACAGGAAACCGCTGGTACGCTCCATTAAAGCTTTGGAAGCTACGATATATTTGTCTTTGAGTACGCCGGACCGAGCCGATTCTTCATCATATTGATACATGAGACGCTTGGGTTCGGCTATGGTGCGTTCGGTGAGTTTGCTTTTGGCGAGCTGTCCCGGATTGACCGGCCAGTAGGACCAGTCTGACGAATAGCTGCGTCCATTCACTCCGCTGACAATAATACCTACATCATAAGCATCTACATTCGACTTGATCTGCTTCATCTGCTGACCCATATCAAAATAGGAACTGGACATTGTAATTGAATCACTCTCGCCGCTGGTCAGATAATTTTTGACCGTACCATTCTGGGAAGCGTGACTCACTCCATTTACAATAGAGTCATTAAAAGACTCCATGCTGCTCTTGATCTGATTCAGTACTTTGGAATTGGTAATACTGAATGTCTCGGTAAATAGCCTTTCCGACATGCGTATGGTCACCAGTGAGGTCAGCAGACAGACGGCGATAATACTGACAACCATTACAATGAACAATTTAAAAAATAAACCCTGCTGCTCAAACCGGAGCGCATGTTTCTTCCAATTCATCGGACTTCACACTCATTTTCTGTTCGGGTTATAAAGAAATCGGACTGACCGGCGCCTGCATAAAATCAGCATACAACAGCCTGACAGCTGAGTATGTATGAACTAAAAGGATGATTAACCAACAACATCCCTGTAGTAAAAATACAGGGATGTCCTAACACATACATGTCTAACTTCTATAAATACAAAACGGCAAATTAGCCGCGTACATGCTGTCTTCGGTATTGACTGGGCGATAGACCGGTCCACTTTTTGAATACTTTGGTAAAGTAGCTGTGATCCGAATACCCTACCTTGCCGCTGATCTCGGAAATAGAGTACAGATCCGTGCGCAGCATCTCGGCTGCCTTTTCCACCCGGATCTTGTTAAGGTGCTCACTGAATCCTTCCTTGTTATGTGTCGTGAAGTAGCTGGACAGATAGGATGGATTGAAATGAAAGTGCTGCCCCAGTCCAGTCAGGCTCAGCGGCTCGGCATAGTGTTCTTCTATATATTCCAGCAGCATCTTCATATTGGTACTACCGTTCTGGGAAGAACAGGATTGGATCTGCAGATGAATCCTGCTCAGGAATTCGTTCAGTACGGCTATAGTATCCTGCACATGAACCGCATCATTGATTTCTCTAAAATAATCATACTTTTCTTCATCCAGCTGTCGGACATCATAATCCTGATTCCCCAGCAGCGTAATAATGTTAAAGATGATATTGCCGAGAAAGGACTTCAGCTCAAACGGAGTCGCCCGATAATTGCCTGCCATTGCATGGACATACGTATCCAGCTCGGTAAAAGCAGAATCAAAATTCTCGCGCCGCATCTCCTCAGCAAACTGCTTCAGATTAAACGCGCCCGGCACATGTGCCGGCTCACCAAGCTCTGCCTCTATCATGAATGGGCGATCAGGGAAGTAAAAATGATATTCCAGCAGTTTGAGCATTTGCTGGTAGATGACTCCCAATTGATCGATATGTGCAAATTCTTCGCTCATTGCCCATAAGGTCTGCTGATCCTCTGCCGATCTTGCATAAACAAGCTCGCGTATTCGTGTAATGACAGCTGCCTCATTATCTCTGTTCATATTTAAAAGAAAAACAATCAGCTGGGGATCTGCTGCTACCGGGCGGAAACTGACTGGAACACCAGCAGATTCTATGGACTCTGCCAATCGGCTGCTAATCGCCGATACGTAACTGCTTTTCTGCTGAAGGGTAAGATCCCCACCAGATGCACGTAGCTGGTGAGGCTGAATTCCTACCAGTATATATTCCCCATATGGAAAATGAACGGCCACCATCTCCGGATCATAATCCATCTCATAACCTGCAATCAGTTTCTCCATAATATGATCGACCGTTATCTGCTCATCCCCGGATGTTTCATCATAAGCAAGAGAAGGAATACGCCGCGCAGTATTTTGCAATACCTGCAGCAGCTCCTGTGTCTCCAGCTTGGGCTTGAGAATATAATCTGCTACGCCGCTTTGAAAAGTTGAACGCACATAGCTGAACTCTCCATAACTGCTGAGCACGATCACTTCAATCTGTGGATAATTTTGCTTGACGATTCGGGTGAATTCTTCGCCATCCATGACTGGCATTACGATATCGGTAATGACGATATGAGGCTGAAGCTCATCGATCAGATCCAGCGCTTCCCGGCCATTGGATGCTTCACCGATAATCTGAAATCCATATTGTTCCCACACCAGATAATGCTTGATTCCCTGACGAACCAGCACTTCATCATCTACAATCAATATTTTGCATAATTCTTTCATTCAGACACTCCCTATATCACCAGATGCCTCAGTTTTAAGTTAATTGTGAGCATGCCGGAAATGGTTCTTTTATTCGCAGCAGGCTGTATCTCTACGACTGCAATCTTCACGATGTAGCAGCCCAGTCTATACTCATTTATATTGATAGCGTTTACATTATAGCTGTATACCAAATGTCTGATTTTGTCTTTTTATGCTATCACATAATTCATATTTACGGGACAAAATGTTTTATGTATCCCGGCTGTTCCCCCCCTTATGTACAGAGATAGAAACGCATGGTAATTACTTGAGTCTCTATTAAGTAGATTGCAGCACTTATTCATTTTGCGGTTAATCTTCTCTATAAATAAGTATACAGCATCGGCAGAGACTATCTGTGCTAATAAAACGCTGCTATGTCTAAAATAAGGAGAGATGACGATGTCGGATTCACCTCATACCGAACCGGTAAACGAATCAAAATATACTCAACAGCATCTTGCAAATGAGCGGACTTATCTCGCATGGATTCGCACCAGTCTCGCTATTCTGGGGATTGGCTTTCTGGCACCAGGGCTTACCTTTCGATCAGAGATGTTCGCGCATACGGGTCATCTGATCGCTTCGATCGGCGGAATCGCTGCAGTGCTGATGGGTGGTTGTGTATTTGGACTGGCGACACGCAGCTATTTTCGCAAAAGACAAGGGATCAATAATGGAAGCTTTGAATCCACCGGCGTACTGATCTGGTTTGTCGTAGCTGCGCTGGGATTCATTATGCTGCTACTGATCATGCTGGTCATTCTGATGCTGCTGTAAATTGGAGTATGCAGGACTACAATAACAAACCGCCAGCGTATTATAAGCTGGCGGCCCTTTTTATTTATTCATACTCTTTGTAAAAACATACTTGCGACCGGCCGCGACGTTTGGCTGTATACAAAGCCTGATCTGCATAATTCAGCAGTTGTTCCGCCTCTATTCCATCATGCGGATAGACGGATACTCCGATAGAGGACCCGGTTATGACCGATTGCGATTGAAGATTCCAAGGATGCTGGAGATGACTGCATATCCGTTCGGCTATTTCGGAAATACGTTTATGAGTAGTGATCAGCGGTAAAATAATAACAAATTCATCGCCGCCAATTCGGGCAATCGTGTCCAAGGGACCCAGTTCTCCGGATATCCGCTTGACCATCTGTACCAGCAATTCATCGCCGGCATCGTGTCCCAGCGTATCATTCACTTCCTTGAATCGATCAATATCCAGATACAGTACTCCAAGAAGTGTGTCATTATCTATCGCGGTCTGCATATCCTGAGTCATCTGATTCATCAGATAGCGACGATTGGGAACGCCGGTGAGCGGGTCCATATAAGCGAGTGAACGCAGTTGCTGCTCATGGTTTTTGCGCTCCATGATATTACGGGAGACAATGAGTATATAGTCGGTATCACTGCCACTGCGGACTACGTAAGTCATATTCATTTCGAACCAGAGATAATGACCTTCCGCATGCTGGTATCTGCATTCGTCTTTGAAACCGACTGCGTGATTAGCCAACGTCTGTTCAAAAGCATCCATAAAATGCTCTACATCGTCAGGATGCAGCAGGGAAAAACGTTCCATTTCACGGAATTCTTCGGGTGAGTAACCCAGCATCGTCTCCAATGAAGGAGATACATATTGAAGCTTCCGTTCAGGTGTCATCATCGTTATTACGTCTGACATATTTTCGGCAATAAGTCTGTACTGTTCCTGGCTGGCGAGCAATGCTTCTTCCGCCCTTTTGCGCTCGGTTACATCCCGGCTTACAATGACCAGTCGATGGCGGTCCCCGTATTCATCAAAAATCGGCGTTTTCATCACTTCCCATGTGCGGTGAATCCCGTCAGGAGCAACAAATGATTTTTCGACCAGCAGCGGAGAGCCCTTTTCCCAGGCCTGCTCATCGGTCTTGTAATTATATTCAAACAGCGTCGTATAATGTGGCCGATAAGCCGCAATCTCCAGATCGGTATGGTACAAATAATCTTCCAGTTCCAGACCATACATATTCATAACGAGTTTGTTGCATACAAGCCAGCGTCCATCACCGTCTTTTAATACGATAAATTCGGGAATCAAATCAATCAGTGTACGCAACTGGGACTGATCATTCAGGCTGGAAAGCAGTGACTGGTGAAAATCCATAGGTTGTCCTCCTTTCGGATGAGATAAGATAGCAAACAGGAAAATAGCAACGCTATTGCACATCCTGCTGAATCTCTATCATGCCGTGTTGTTTATTCATTACCTTATATATCGGTTGAAACCGCAAATATGAAGAGAATAGCGCCTGTTTATGGCATTTTTTTATATTGGATCACAATAGACCCAGCCTATTCTCTTCCAAAAAGGACAATCCAGGCTATACACCAATCGGATATGCCTGTTTCACGGGATGTAATTTCATATTTTTATCGAATCTTGCCGATTTCGATGCCCTCCCAATGATATAATAAGGGGATACCAATTCTGACTTGATAGCAGGAGAACTGAAACTTATGGAACCTAAAGATAAAACGTATATGGATGCAGATATGCACCCTTCCAACTATTCCATACCTACCTGGCAGCAGCAGATGAACGAACAGCTGGCTCCGCTGGAAGGCAGTATCCGGAATGTACAATATACCGAGCAGGCACTGGAGATGCTGATGCAGCATCAGCCCCGACTGACTCCGGCTGCTCAAATAATCTATCGGCTGAATGCACTGCTGTTGATCTATAACAATGTGATGCAGCCTACTCACAAAATCACCGGCTCTAGTCCTCTCTCGCTCGGCTATCATACCCGAATGGCTGTGACAGAGATGCAAAATCTGCTCAACCTGGAGCTCAGTCAGTCTCTTCCTGCTTTGCAAAATGAACAGGAATGGCAGCTGCTCACCGATATGCTGGCCTATATCCGGCAGGACATGCTGGCTGAAGTAAGAGATTCCTATGCCCTGCTGTCCTGTTATTACGCATTCTGGCACAACTGGATTCTTCCGCTGGAACGTGGAGAGCGGCTGCTGCGCGATGAACCGATGGCGCTGCAGCAGGCAATACCCGAGGAGGAGCCGCAGCCGGGAATACGCAGACCCGGCAATTCCTTTGCCTATGCTTCCCTCCTGCTGGCACAAAGCTATATTGACTTTCTGTTGGAACAGGACGATCAGGCACTGGAGATTCTGCATGCAGCCGCAGAGCGGCATGACTTTTACCCGGAGAGATTACCGGACATACTGACCCAGCTGGAGCAAAAAGAACAGTGGCCGCGGATGGTAAGATGGCTCGTGGAGCTCGCTCCCATTTTGCGCCGACAGTATTCGGATCTGCAAGGCTATGGCGAGCACTGGGAACAGGCAATCCGTCATCAGCCGGAAGCGCAGGCACAGATGTGGACTACACTGGAGAGTCTGCTGCCGCTGGGTGGACGTTTGTATGAAGATAAATTATTGGAATATGGAAAATGGCAGCAGTGGATGGATTATCAACTCTCTTCCGGCAAAGATCCGGCCAGTTACAAAGTGACCGAGCTCAAACCGCTGGAAATGAATGCACCGGAGATGCTGCTGCCTTTTTACCATCAAGCAGTGGAGCGTCATATGGCCCACAAAAACAGGGATGGCTACAAAGCAGCCGTACGCCTACTCAAACGTCTGTCCAAACTATATAAAAAACTCAAACAGGAAGAGCGCTGGGAACAGTTCATAGAGCAGTTCACCGGACGACACAGCCGTCTGCGCGCTCTTCAGGAAGAATTACGGAAAGGAAAACTGATTCCATGAGCCACTATTTGCAAAACATCACGATTCAGGCAGGGATCAGCGAATACGGCGATGCCCTGATTTACGGTTCCAAAGAAGCCTATGGATTCGTCCCGGCCATGTATCTCAAGCATCTGCTATTTGCCTGGCATGAGCCTTCCTTTTATGGAACAGAGCTGCAAGTGGAGCAGACACCGGAGGTAGAATTGATCATTCTGCCTGCAGAGCAGGTAATTTCTTTTTTTGCCGATCAAAAGCTGCTGCATCATGTGAACTGGAAATGGGAAGGTGAAGCCGCCCAGCTGCATCTGCTGGCTCCCTATCTACTGTCCAGCCTGGATAACAAAAAGTATATGCCCAGCCTGAGTGCGTATCGACGGGGCAAGCTGCAATGGAAATGGGATACGGAAGAAGTAATCAAAGCGGCCGGGCGCAAACGGCAAAAAGCCGAAGTACAGGCCCTCCTGAAAGAAGCAGACAGCGACTTCCTGCAGGGACTACAGGCTGCTTACTCGGCGGCGGTATCCGAACGTTACTACAATGATGAAGCCGAAGCTGCGGATCTGCGCCGGGAATATCCGCAGTTATTTGACCGTAACAATAGTACCGCAGGTCTGGATGAGAATACCTGGCTTGTCTCGATTGGCTGGAAAAGCGATATGGCTCCTTTCCGACCGGCGCTGCAGCTGCTGGAACCGGAAGATACCAACAGCGGATGGCGGCTGCGGCTGGTGCTCCAGGACAAAGCGGATGAGACCCATCTGGTACCTGTACGGCTGGAAATGAACGGCTATGCAGAAGGAGATTGGCCAGACGGTTGGGAACATCATGTACGCGATCGCTCAGCCGGATGGCGGGAGCAGCTGCGCGCGGTTCTGCCGGTGACCCAATTTGCTACGGAACAGGATATGATCGGCCGGACGCTGAACAACGAGCAGGCATGGAAATTTCTGTCCCAGTACAGCAATCGACTACTGCAATCCGGCTGGCTCGTCCTGCTACCAGCTTGGTGGGAAGCGGCCCGCCGCAAGCGGCCGAAGCTCAAAGCCAAAGTCAGCGAAGAAGAGGAAAAACGCACCGGCAAGTCCTTCTTTGGGCTGGATGCACTGATTGACTTTGACTGGCGGGTATCGATTGGAGAGACCGAGCTGACCGAAGAAGAATTCGCTGAACTCGCAGAAAAGCAGGAACGACTTGCCCTGTTCCGCGGACAGTGGATTGTGCTCGATCCTGAGCTGTTGGAACAGATTCGCCGCGCAATGAACGGGATTGACCGGCGACGCGGGCTTTCTTTTCAGGATGTGTTACAGCTGCATCTGATGCGACAAAGCCGTGCTGCCAAAGAAGAAGAAAACGAAGCGGAAGAAGAGGAAAATCAGCGGATTGAGATTGAAGTAGAGCTGAATGAGCATCTCGCCGGACTGATCAGCCAGATCAGCCAGCAAAATGATATGCCGCTCATCCCGGTTCCTGCCAGTCTGAATGCCCAGCTTCGTCCGTATCAGCAGGAAGGCTTCTCCTGGCTATCCTTCTTGCGCCGATTTGGACTAGGTGCCTGTCTGGCCGATGACATGGGACTCGGAAAAACGATCCAGCTCATTACCTATCTGTTGCATATCAAGGAAGATGCAGCTTCGGAAACGCTGCGACTGTCCCGTCTGCTCCTGGAAACGGCAGAGGAAGACATGCAGCATACGCAGTTGGCAGCAGCAGCGGATGTACTGCCTGGCAGTATGGATCATCAGGATACAGCTCCCCAAGCGGGTAGTGCCCGATCAACCACAACGGATGACCAGAAGCTGAACGAACATGCGGACAAGACAGCTACGGCAATGCTGCAGGTCAGTCCGGCGGTATCCAATCCGACCTCACTGGTCGTCTGCCCGACATCTGTTCTTGGCAACTGGCAAAAGGAAATCCTGCGCTTTGCGCCTTCACTCAAGGTAGCACTGCATTATGGCAGCAAGCGATTATCCGGCGATGCTTTTCATCAACTGGTCAGCGACCATGATGTTATCCTTACTTCGTACGCGACCGCATCGCTCGATCAGGAGCTGCTGCAGGAAGTCACATGGGCAACAATTTGTCTGGATGAAGCGCAAAATATCAAAAATGCCCAGACCCGCCAGTCCCAGACGGTACGCAGCCTGTCGGCTCTTCATCGCGTCGCGCTGACCGGTACGCCGATCGAGAATCGCTTGGCTGAGCTGTGGTCGATTTATGACTTTATTACGCCGGGTTATCTGGGCAGTATGAAAGGATTCCAGGACCGGTTCGCCCAGGCGATCGAAAAAGAGCAGGACGAGCAGCGCACGCTCGATTTGCAAAAGCTGGTCAAACCGTTCATGCTGCGCCGGACGAAGAAAGATCCGAATATACAGCTTAATTTGCCCGAGAAAAATGAAATGAAAACCTACATTAATCTGACTCCGGAGCAAGGGGTTATGTATGATCAGGCTGTTAACCAGCTTATGCAGCATATGAACGATCTGGAAGGTATGAAGCGCAAAGGAGCCATCCTGTCTGCACTGACCCAGCTCAAGCAGATCTGTGACCATCCGGCATTGCTGCATACCCGTGCCCAGACTCCTGATCCGGAAGAAACCGAAATACAGGATGTACCAGAGGATCTGGAAGCACTGGTCAGCCGCTCTGCCAAAATGGAACGGCTGCTGGAAATGGTGCGCGAGCTTCGTTCCAAAGACGAGAAGTGTCTGATTTTCACCCAGTATATCGGGATGGGACAGATCATTCAGCGTGTGCTCAGTGAAGATCTGAATGAGCAGGTACTGTATCTAAATGGCAGCACGTCCAAAACAGCGCGTGACCGGATGATCGAGCAGTTCCAGTCTCCGGGCGAGCCCAATATTTTCATACTGTCCCTGAAGGCTGGCGGCGTCGGTCTCAATCTGACGGCAGCCAATCATGTCTTCCACGTCGACCGCTGGTGGAATCCGGCTGTCGAGAACCAGGCGACTGACCGGGCTTACCGGATGGGTCAGACCCGGGATGTACAGGTACACAAATTCATTTCGCTCGGTACGCTCGAAGAGCGAATTGACGAGATGCTGGAAAGCAAACAGCAGCTCAGTAACAACATCATCTCCACGTCGGAAGGCTGGATCACCGAGCTGTCCAATGATGAGCTGCAAAGTCTGTTCAGTCTGCGGCGGGAATGGGCTGAAGTGTAGGCTGCACATTTACAAGGTTAAAGAGCATAAAAAGCGTGATCTGTTCAGGAGAACAGGTCACGCTTTTTTGTGATTTTCATGCATGCAGTTCGATTAAGAACGTTATGCAGTATTAAATATCCACTACAGCCATTACGCCAAAATGATCTGACACGACTGCACCATTCCCACCATTTAGAGCTACCTGGGAAGATAGTACCTGCACCGGGCGATTGGCGTAGATATAATCGATCCGTAGATTATGCGCATTACCTTCCCAGCCGGCAATCGATTTGACGACGGTATGACCGGCGTCTTTGACCGCTGCAGCTGTGTACGTATCCTGCCAGATCTGCTTCATCATATAGTCGTACCCTTCGCCGCGAATCTCGGCTACATTGTTGAAGTCACCCAGGAAGAACATCAGCTGCTTCTGATACGGTTCAAGCAGCTTCTCGGCTTCATCCCACTGTTGGCGGAATGGCTCCAGTTCATCATTCCACCACCCAAAATGTCCGTTGACCAGCCAGACTGGCTGCCCTGCATGTTCGGTCTCTGCTGCCAGTATTTTGCGTGTCTTGGAATTGTCATAGTCCAGCAGCTGGGATACATGTCCATGCATATGAGCAGTCAGTGGTGTTTTGGACAGAATCGCCAGTCCCTCATCCAGTGTTTTGCGGGAAGCGGAATGCACAGGAATCCATGTCCAGTAATAATCATATTCCAGCTGTTGGAGCAGTACGTATGCATAATTATTTTGGCGGATTACCGTTTCCGGATCGGCCTCATAATAGCGTCCCAGTTCCGACGGAGATACGATCTCCTCGGCTGCCAGCTGATTGACTTCCTGCATCGCAATCACATCAAACTGCTGCTCATTGATAAAATCCGCTAATTGGCCAATTTTCTCCAGCTGATTCTCTTCGTGCCAAGCATGGGTGTTCAGTGTAAGTAGCTTCAT
>Ga0308161_1004765_pt1 | contig 12238 bp, 12 predicted proteins | sample PhyFR2_FD_201034 | JGI IMG/M metagenome (GOLD analysis project Ga0308161, IMG submission 201034) | Phyllosphere microbial communities from UC Gill Tract Community Farm, Albany, California, United States - DLSLF.R2 | ecosystem: Host-associated > Plants > Phyllosphere > Unclassified | place: USA...
AAGGACCTGTGCGCCTGGTTCCGGCTGTGGATCAACAACGACGACGACCCGGCCTTCCTGCGCGCGGTCACCTCGCCCAAGCGCGGCATCGGCCACACGACGCTGGGCAAGCTCGGCGAGTTCTCGACCCAGCACAAGCTCAGCATGTTTGGCTCGCTGTTCAGCCACATGCTGCCCGCCGTGCTGCCGACCAAGGCGCATGACAGCGTCATGGAGTTCGGCCGCTACGTGAACGACCTCGAATACCGCGCGCGCCACACGCTGGGCGCCGAGGATTCGCGCGCCTTCCTGGCCGACTGGCTCAAGGAAATCAACTACGAGCAGCATATCTACGACAGCGAGGACAGCGAGACCGTGGCCGCAGCGCGCTGGAGCAATGTGCTCGAGTTCTGCGACTGGATGGCGCAGCGCGCCGGCGGCCAGGTCGACGACACCAGCGGCAGCACCATCACCAGCGAGAAGAAAAGCCTGCTCGAGGTCTCGCAGACGATTGCGCTGCTGTCGACCATCAGCGAGCGCGAGAAGGAGCAGGACATGGTGATCCTGTCGACGCTGCACGCCTCCAAGGGCCTGGAGTGGCCGCATGTGATGCTGGTCGGCGTGACCGAAGGCATGCTGCCGTTCAAGCTCGACGACGACAACGGCCGCCAGCAAAAGGTCAGCGACGAGACCGCGCAGCGGCTGCAGGAAGAGCGCCGGCTGATGTACGTGGGTATCACGCGCGCCCAGCGCAGCCTGGCCGTGAGCTGGACCAAGCGCCGCAAGAAGGGCCGCGAGATGGTGGCCGCCATGCCCAGCCGCTTCATCCAGGAAATGGGGCTGGACCAATCCACCATGCGCGAAGACCCGCGCGAGAAGCTGCGCCAGCTGCGCGCCGAATTCGCGCGCAAGGCCGCGGTGCAGCCGGCGGCGTCCTGAGGTTCGAGACCATGCATTTGTTTTCCCTCCCCGGCCTGCGCCGCGCTTCGGCGCTGGCCCTGTTCTTTCTGGCGGCCGGACCGGCCCTCGCACAGTGCGCCGCGGCCGACGAGGCCACGCACGAGACCCTGCTGGGCCATTGGCAGGCGCAGTTCAGCGTGGCCGGCGAGGGCGCAGCCGGCGAGGGCGCAGCCGGCGAGGGCGTGGCCGGCGAAGGCGCAGCCGGCGAGGCTGCAGCGGCGCTGCCGATGGCGGCCGAACTCGAACTCACGCCCCACCCCGAGCTGGCCGCCAGCGTGCGCGGCCGGCTGCAGCGCGCCGGCAGCCAGGCGCTGCTGGCCGGCGATGTCGACCAGGGCGACTTCACCCTCGAGGAATCGATCAACGGCACGAACATCAGCGCGACCTGGATTGGCCAGGTCGTCCCCGACAGCTGCGGCAAGGAAATTCGCGGAACATGGACTCAGGAAAATCCCCCTCTCTCGCTCTCTTTCGTGCTGCGCAAGCAAACCGGCCAATGAGCGCGCGCCACCTGCCGACGCTGGCCGCCGCCGCGGCCTGGAGCCTTCTTGCGCTGCCGGCGCTGGCGCAGAACGCTCCCGTCGCCGTGAGCAGCACGCCCACCGACGCCTGGCGCCTGTGCACCGCGGCCACCGATGGCGCCGAACGCCTGGCCTGCTTCGACGCCTGGGCCAACAAGCAGCCCTGGCAGGCCCCGGCGGCAAGCGCCCAGGCCCAAGTCGTTACGCCGCCGCTGCCCGAACCTGCGCCCATCGTCGCCACCTCGGCCGCGCCGCTGACGGCCGATCCCATGCCGGCCGAGCCCGTGGTGCGCGGCTGCAACGATGCCAAGTACAGCGCCCTGACGCGCTTCTGGGAACTGACCGAAGGCACTGACTGCGGCAACTTCACCTTGCGCGGTTACCGGCCGACCTCGATCTCGGTGGTGGCCAGCAACAGCGTCAACCGCCAGCCCTCGTCGCCCGCGCCCGATCACCAGAGCCCGACCGCCATCGACTACCGCACCACCGAGGCCCGGCTCAATATCTCGGTGCGCACCAAGCTCGCCAAGGGCTTGCTGGCGCACACGCCCGAGCGCAAGGATTCGCTGTGGTTCGGCTACACCCAGCAGTCGTACTGGCAGGTGTTCACCCCCGACCTGTCGCGGCCGTTCCGCACCACCGACCATGAACCCGAAGTGTTCTATGTCTACCCGCTGTCGCTGTCGCTGCCGGCCGGCTGGAACTGGGCCTATGCGGGCGCGGGGCTGGTGCACCAGTCCAACGGGCAGAGCCTGCCGCTGTCGCGCAGCTGGAACCGCTGGTACCTGATGACCGGCATCGAGAAGGGCAATGACTACACGCTCACGGGCCGCATCTGGAAGCGCATCAACGAAAGCGCGGCCAGCGACGACAACCCCGACATCTCCGACTACCTGGGCCGCGCCGAACTCACCGGCACCTGGAACGTCAACCGCATGCACACGCTGACCGCCACGGTGCGCAGCTCGCTGGGCGCGACGCCGCGCGGCTCGCTGCGGCTCGAATGGCTGCGCACGCTGGGCGAAGGCATTGGCGGCGGCCGCAGCAACCTGCGCTTGCACACCCAGCTGTTCTCGGGCTATGGCGACAGCCTGATCGACTACAACCGCAAGCGCACGGTCCTCAGCGTCGGCTTCAGCCTACTGGACTTTTAGAAAGCACCCCCTGAGCCGCTCACGCGGCTTCCCCCTCTCAACCTTCGGTGGAGGGGGACGGCAGCCTCGGTGCGGGGCGGCCCTTCCTCGCTGCCCCCATGCTCGGGCATGCCAGTTCGGGAGGCTGCGAATGGTGCGAGTACCATGGCATGGTCACTCCGGTCAAACAGTGCTGTTTTGACAGCGCTTAACGGACTTTTCGAGCACCATAAGGCCGCGCAGAATGGCGGACTGAAGGAGGATCGATGGATCAGCAATACCAGCTCAAGGCCGGCCACTACTACCTGTACGACATGCGCGACAAGCCCAGCGCCGTCACGGGCGAGCGGCGCTTTCGGCTGCGCACCGAGACGGTGGCCATTGCCTTCGATCTGCACACCGGCGAGGTGCACCAGCACGGCACGCCGACGCGCATCCTGTCGTGGGCGCTGACCGCGCGCCGGCGCCTGCGCGCGGCCGGGGCCTGGGACTCGGCCGACGACATCGTGGTGGTGTCGGGCCCGCTGCCCGTCGATGAGATCAACAACTGCCTGCGCATCCGTGGCTACTGCCGGCGCATGTTCCAGCGCCTGTCCAGCCTGCCGCACGGAAAGTGGATGACAAGAAACACCCCCTGAGCGGCTCCGCCGCTTCCCCCTCTCATCCTTCGGTGGAGGGGGGCGCCCGGCTAGGGACGGCAACCTCGGTGCGGGGCGGCCCTTCCTCGTTGCCTTCTTACCATAGCGCGCCCCTTGCGAAGGTCTTTCCAGGACGTCGCTCCCGCTATGCCCAACGAATCTCTCCAGATGGCGTAGCGAGCACCGCCCTGCTTTGACTGTCCTGCAAACCAGCAACCTTATCTACTGGCGTTCATCAACACCCTCATCCGCCGCCACCTCGGCCTCGACTTCCGCCACATCCTGCAGATCCTTGGGATCGGGATGCTTGACGATGGTCACCGGCACCGGGCTCAGGCGCGCGATCTCGCGCGACACCGAGCCGATCAGCGCGCGCCGCACGCCGCCCTGGCCCAGCGCGCCGATGATGATCATGTCGCAGCCGTTGCGCTCGGCGATGTCGACCAGCGTGGGCGCGGGCTCGCCCAGGCCGACCTCGGTCTCGAAGCGCACGCCGGCCGCCTCGACCAAAGCCACTGCCGGCGCCATCAGGTGCCGGCCCGCGGCCACGCTGGCGCCCGCGATCAGGTCCGGGTCCTGGGTCGCGAGTTCGTAGAGCGTGGCCTCCTGCTGCACATGGGCCAGCACCAGCGTGGCCTGCAGCCCCTGGCGAACCAGCCGCACGCCATGGTGCACGGCATCCAGCGAGGGTTCCGATCCGTCGACTGCAATCATGATTCTGAGCATCTTGGTCTCCATGCTATTGATGATGGACCAGTGTGCCAGAGCGCAGGCTAGCCCCCATGAAGGACGACCTCGCAAGCAGTCTGGGACAATGGCGCCCATGCTGCAGTTCGAAACCCTCAAAAACGACCCTTCCAGCCACGCGCGCCGTGGCAAGCTCACGCTCAACCACGGCGTGGTCCAGACCCCGATCTTCATGCCCGTGGGCACCTATGGCACCGTCAAGGGCGTCATGCCGCGCAGCCTCGAGGAAATGGGCGCGCAGATCATCCTGGGCAACACCTTCCACCTCTGGATGCGCCCGGGCCTCGACATCATGCAAAGCTTCGGCGGCCTGCATGGCTTCGAGAAGTGGAACAAGCCGATCCTGACCGACTCGGGCGGCTTCCAGGTCTGGAGCCTGGGCGCGATGCGCAAGATCACCGAGGAAGGCGTGCATTTCGCCTCGCCGGTCAATGGCGACAAGCTGTTCATGTCGCCCGAGGTCAGCATGCAGATCCAGACCACGCTGAACTCCGACATCGTGATGCAGCTCGACGAGTGCACGCCCTATGAGACCAAGGGCCACCTAACCACCGAAGCCGAAGCGCGCAAGTCGATGGAAATGAGCCGCCGCTGGGCCCAGCGCTCCAAGGACGAATTCGCGCGCCTGGAAAATCCCAATGCGCTGTTCGGCATCGTGCAGGGCGGCATGTTCGAGAACCTGCGCCAGGAATCGCTCGAAGCGCTGGTCGAAATGGACTTCCCCGGCTATGCCGTGGGCGGCGTGAGCGTGGGCGAACCCAAGGACCTGATGCTGCAGATCATGGCGCATACGCCGCACCGGCTGCCGGCACACAAGCCGCGCTACCTGATGGGCGTGGGCACGCCCGAGGATCTGGTGCAGGGCGTGGCCGACGGCGTGGACATGTTCGACTGCGTGATGCCCACGCGCAATGCGCGCAATGGCACCATCTTCACGCGTTATGGCGACCTGAAGCTGCGCAATGCGCGCCATAAGACCGATCATCAGCCCATCGACACGACCTGCACCTGCCATGCCTGCGCCGGCGGCTCGGGCGTGAGCTGGGACCAGGGCGGCCGCGATGGCTTCTCGCGCGCCTACCTGCACCATCTCGACCGCTGCGGCGAGATGCTGGGTCCGATGCTGACCACCATCCACAATCTGCACTACTACCTGAACCTGATGCAGGAAGTGCGCAATGCATTGGATACGGGCACTTTCGCGGCATTTCGGGCGCAGTTCAAGGCAGATCGCGCCCGCGGCGTGTAAACAAGGGAAAGGCGCCCTGCCCCGCGCAGGGGCGGCCTGCCGGCTGACAATGGCTGACATGCCCTGTCGGCGCGGGCCGTTATATTGGGGATGACCCCTGGTTTTCTGCCCGCTACATGCCACGTTCCACCTTTGCCTACTCACCGCGCCCGGTCTCGCTCACGGTATATTTCATCGGTTTCGCGCTGTGCCTGCTGCTGGCCTGCCTGACCGGCATCCTGGCCCGGCCCACCGGGTTCCTGTCTTCTTTCTGGCCCGCCAACGGGGTGCTGCTGGGCATGCTGCTGCGCTGGCCCGAGCTGGCGCAAAGAACTTCCTGGCTGATCGCCAGCGCGGTTTTCGTGCTGGCCGACCTGGTCACGGGCAGCAGCCTGCTGGCCGCGGTCTGGCTGACGGCCGCCAACCTGACGGGCGTGGCTTGCGGCTGGTGGTTCCTGCAGCGGCTGGACACGGCGCAGCTGCAGCTGCGCCAGCAGACTTCAGTGCTGTATCTGCTTGCCGGCTGCGTCATTGCCGCCGCCGGCGCGTCCCTGGTCGGCGCCGGTGCCGGTGTCCACCTGTTTGCCTCGCACTGGCTGCAAAGCGCGCTGATGTGGTTCAGTACCGAGCTGATGAACTTCATGCTGATCGTGCCGGTGATTCTGAGCCTCCCGGAATGCAGCCCGCGCCGCTGGCTCTCCCGGATCGAGTCGCGGGTTTCGTGGAAGCTGCTGCTGCCGCTGCTTTTCGTGCTCGCCACCGAGTACGCGGCGCTGGCGCTTGGCGGACCGGGCGCGATGGCCTTCAGCGTGCCGGCACTGCTGTGGTGCGCGCTGAGCTACAGCCTGTTCACGACCGCGCTGCTGGGCCTGGTGGTCTGCACCTGGAAGGTCGCCACGCTGTCGATGGGCATCATCGACTTCACGCCCGCCGATGTCGAGCTGATGGTGTCGCTGCGCTTCGGCCTGACGCTGCTGTCCATGGGGCCGCTGGCCGTGGCCGGAGCCCAGCTGCAACGCGCCGAGCAACTGCAGCGGCTGAACCGGGCGGCCAGCCATGATTCGTTGACCGATGTGCTGGCGCGCGGAGCCTTCATGGACCAGGGCCAGCGCCGGCTCGAACGCCTGCAGCATGAAGGCAGCCCGGTGGCCGTGCTGATGCTGGACCTCGACCATTTCAAGCGCGTCAACGACAGCCACGGCCATGCCGCCGGCGACGCGCTGCTGCGGGCCTGCGCCAAGACCATGCTGCGGGTGTCGCGCCCGCAGGACCTGCTGGGGCGCATTGGCGGCGAGGAGTTCGCGATGCTGCTGCCGGGCGTGCCGGCCGCGGCCGCCGAGCAGATCGCCACGCGCATCTGCGCTGCGGTGCGCAGCCAGCGCGTGGCATTGCGCGACGGACCGGTGCTGCGCGCCACGGTCAGCGTCGGCATTGCCTGGAACGGCGGCGGCACCGCGCAGACGCTCGAGGAACTGCTGCGGCGCGCCGATATCGCGCTCTACGAGGCCAAGGCCGCGGGCCGCGACGGATGGCAGCGCCACCACGCGAGCCCGGCGCGGGCGGCGCTAGCGGCCCAGGTCTGAGGGCGCGGGCACGGGCACGGGCGCGGGCACGGGCACGGGCGCGGGCGCTTCGGAAGCCGCGGCCGGTGTGCCGCAGGCATGGCAAAAGCGCGCAAAGGTGCTCTTGCGGGTGTTGCAGGCCCCGCAGTGGTCGAACAGTCCGATACCGCAGTGCGGGCAGAAGTCGATGCCCGGGTCCTTCAGGTCCACCACCCGCTCGCAGCCCGGGCATACGCCCTTGGCCAGCCGCGACAGTGCGGTGTCATAGCTCAACTCGACGCGGCGCTGGGCATCGGGCATGGCCTCCTGGCGCTTTTGCCGCTCCAGGTAGCGGTTGAAGGCCTGGATGGCCGCGCGACCCAGCACCACGGTGAGGACGATGCCGACGATATAGCGCACATAGCCGCCGTAATCGGGCAGATAGGGCACGAGTTCGACAAAGAACGCAAACAGCGCAAAGAAAATGAAGCCCCAGACGAAGGGCCACCAGGCACTGCGGCGCTTTTTCGCAAACAGCCAGCCCGCGACCAGCAGCAGCGGCAGGGTCAATGCCAGGCGGTAGAGGAAGACGCGCAATTCCTGGGCACGCTGGGCGTCCTGCCATTGCCCGCGCGCACTGTCCTCAAGCTGGCGCCAGGCGCTTTCGGCGCGCGCCAGCGCCTGCTGGGCATCGAGCTGCTGCTGTTGCTGGGCTTCGACCGCCGTGGCGGCGCGGCGCTCGGCGTCCTTGAGCTGGTCGAGCGCGCGTGTGCGCGTCAGCAGTTCGGTGTCCTGGTCGGCGCGCTGCGTCGCGCTGCGCGTGGCAACCCAGTTGTCGAAGGCCTCGCGCGCCGCGGCATAGGAGGTGCGCGCCGAACGCAGGCGCAGCTGCGCCTGCTCGAGCGCGCTGCTGGCCTGGTCGCGCAGCCGCTCGGCGGTCTGCTGCTCCAGCCGTACCTGCGCGGCGCGGTCGGGCGGCATGAAGTCCTCGAGGCTCTGCACCGATTCGACCTGGGGCAGATCGCCGACCACGAGGCTGCCCAGGCCCACCAGGAACCAGGCAAACACGAACGCCACCAGCCACAGGCCGCGGCGGAACCACTTCTCGGGCAGACGCAAGGCTTTGCTCATCGAAGCTTCTCCAGCTCAGGTTTCCACGGTGCGCAGGCCGCGCACCAGCGCAGCACAGCGGGAGAGATATTCCGGCACCAGCAGGAATACCGCCATCGACACCAGCAGATTCGCACCCGCGGTGATCAGGAACAACTGGGGAATGCTGCTGCCCGCGGACAGCAGCGCGCCCGCGATCACGCTGCTGGCCACCATGAACAGCGCATTCAGGATGTTGTTGGCGGCAATGATGCGTGCGCGGTGCGTGGGCTGGCTGCGCAGCTGGACCAGCGCATACATCGGCACGCTGTAGATGCCTGCCGACAGCGACAGCAGCAGCAGGTCGGCGACCACGCGCCAGTGCGCGGGCCGCGACAGGAAGGCCGGCACGTCCATCAGGCCGCCCGGCGGCAGGCCGCGCGAGGCCAGCCAGAGGTCGGCGGCAAACAGGCTCATGCCCAGCGCGCCCAGCGGCACCAGGCCAATTTCCACCTGCCCGCGGCTCAAGCGCTCGCACAGCAGCGCGCCCGCGCCCACGCCCACCGAGAACACCACCAGCAGCAGCGCCGCGACCTGCTCGTCGCCATGCAGCACTTCCCTGGCGAACGCCGGGAACTGCGCCAGGAACACCGCGCCGAAGAACCACATCCAGCTGATGCCCAGCAGCGAGCGGAACACCACCGGCTGGCCCTGCGCCAGCCGCAGGTTGCGCCAGGTCTCGCTGAACAGGTTCCAGTTGATGCGCAGGCCCGGGTCGGTGGCCGGCGCCGCGGGAATGAACTGCGCCGACAGCCGCCCGAGCAGCGCCAGCGCGAGGCCGGCCACCGCGACCTGGGCGTGGCCCACTTCGGGCCTGGCCACGAGCAGTCCGCCGGCGACATTGCCCAGCAGGATCGCGACAAACGTGCCCATCTCGACCATGCCGTTGCCGCCCGTGAGCTCGCGCGGCGACAGCACCTGGGGCAGATAGGCGAACTTGGCCGGGCCGAACAGCGTCGAGTGCGTGCCCATCAGGAAGATGCAGGCCAGCAGCAGCGGCACGTTCTGCGCCAGCATGCCCCAGGCGACGAGCGCCATGATGGCGATCTCGAGGTTCTTGGTCAGCACGAAGATGCGCCGCTTGTCCCATTTGTCGGCCAGCTGGCCCGAGGTCGCGGAGAACAGCAGGTAGGGCAGGATGAACAGCGCGCCGATCACCAGCCCGGCATGCGAGGGCGGCAGCCACGACACGCCAAGCTGGTAGGTGACCAGCACGGTGAACGCGAACTTGAACAGGTTGTCGTTGGCCGCGCCCAGGAACTGGGTCCAGAAGAACGGGCCGAAACGGCGCTGGCGCAGCAGCGCGTATTGGTTGGGGCGGTCCGCGCCATCGTCATGCATGCCGGCAATCCTTGAGGTGTGAGCAGCCGGCATTGTGCCCTTGCCCATGTTGCGCTCAGGACGGCCGGCGCGGCGCCTTGCGCGCGGCTGCGGGCTTGGGCGCTGCCGGCTGAGGCGTGGCCGGCTCAGGCGCGCCCGGCTCAGGCGCGGCCGGCTCAGGTGTGCCCGGCTGAGGCGGCTCGGCAGGCGCCTGCGCCTTGGCCAGATCGGCCGCGGACTGCATGGCGTTGCGCGCGAAATCGCTGGCCATCTGCGTGCCGGCGGCCATGGCCTTCTGGTGCGCAGGGTCCTGCATGGCCTGGGAGGCGATCTGCTGGAACTGCTGGGTCAGCGCGCCCCACCATTGCAGCGGATCGACGGCGCCCATGCCCGGGCCCGCCGCCGGTGCGGATGCGTCCGTGTCGGCGCCGGCCGCAGCCGCCTCAGGCGCTGCCTCAGGCGCCGCCTCAGGCGCCGCCGCCGGGGGCGGCGATGCGGGCGCGGGAGAAGCCGCGGCAGGCGCAGCAGCACCGGCTTCGGGCATCTTGAAAGGCGAGGCCTTGGCCCATTCGCCCAGCCCGCCCTGCATGCTCTGCAGCGCCGCCAGCGTCATCTTCTGCACTTCGAGCGCCTGGATGGTGGCCGTGAGCGCGCGGCCGTTCTGCTCGATCCAGAACTGCACGGCCCGCAGTTCCTGGATGCGCTTGTCGATGTCCTCGATGCTGACCGTGGGCGCGATCCATTGGGACATGCCGGGGAAGGGGGACTGGGCGCCCAGGCCGGCACCGCCGGGCGAAGCCCCGGGCGCCCCAGCACCGGGTGCCGCAGCACCGGCTGCCGCCTGGCTCATGCCTTGCAGGAACTCGAAGCCGGGAATGAATCTGCCAAAGCCGAAAGGATCGGTACCGCCGGAATTGCTCATTGCCTACCTCTCTGGAGAAATGGAGGACCTCATGCGGCAACCCCGACCAGGGCCGCGCCACCGTTTCTACTGTACCAGCGGCGGCGCGGCCTGCGCAGGCCTCAGTGCGCGTGGGCGTGGGCGTGGGCGGGCGCGGGCGTCGCGCCGGCCGGCGCCGAGGTCGCGACCGGCACCTTCAGATGCAGCAGCGAAGGCTCGTCCTTGGCGTTGCGGAACTCCAGCGTCATCAGCACCTCGCTGCCCTTGGGCAGCGGCGCCTTGAGCTGCTGCAGCATCAGATGGTGGCCGCCCGACTTGAGCTCGACGGTCTTGCCCGCGGGCAACGGCAGCGCCTTGATGGCGCGCATGCGCATCACGTCGCCTTCCATCTTCATTTCATGCAGTTCGGCAACGCCGGCCGCGGGCGAGCGCACGCCGACCAGCGTCAGCGGCTCCTTCGCCTTGAGGCGCATGAAACCGCCCGTGCCCTGCTGGCCGGGCACGGTGGCGCGGACCCAGGCGCCCTCGACTTCCACCGGCGCGGCATCGGTATGGGCAAAGGCGTTACCGGCAAACAGCGCGGCGGCAACGAGGAAGGGGGAAATCCATTGGTTCTTGGTCATGGGAATGCTTCTGTCCCCTGCGGGGACGCTCGGTGTGATGGGTGGGTTGCAAGCGGAGCCGGCGCCATCCGCGAAAAGGCCGGAAGTCATCACACGCGAGGCGGCCCGCGCGCGGGCGGCGGGCAGGCCGAGGGCAGCGGTGTCCAGGCCCTGGCCGGCAGCCGGCGCGGCTGGGCGGCGTGCGCAGCATCCGCCAGCTCCGCGCGCGCGCCCGCTGGCGGCGCAGCCAGCTGCGGCAGGCACAGCGGGCAATCGAGGCCATGCAGCGCCTGCGCCAGGCCGTCGGCATCGGGCCCCAGGCGCAAGCTGCCCTGGCCCGAACCGGAGCACACGGCTTCGAGGCCGCGCGCCTGCGCCCAGGGCGTGAACAGCCCGGCAACCAGCACCAGCAGCCAGCCGGCCAGCGTGGCGCGCGCAAGCCACGCCTGCCGCGCGGGCAGCAACGCTGGAGAGGAGGAGCGCAGCCAGGACATGCGCGCATTGTAGGCGGCGTCATCTGCGGGACGCCGGGCCGGCGCGCGCCCGCATAGCATGGCGGCCAACCCCTGCGACGGCGGCACTGCCGTTGCCCCCCCGCCCCCACGCACAAGGATTTCCCATGCTCAAGCTCTGTGGTTTCTCGGCCAGCAACTACTACAACAAGGTCAAGCTCGCGCTGCTGGAGAAAGGCGTGGCCTTCGAGGAGGAACTGGCCTGGCTCGGCGAAACCGATGCCGCGGCCTCGCCGCTGGGCAAGGTGCCGTATCTGCGCACGGAACATGGCGCGCTCAGCGAGTCGCAAGTGATGCTCGAGTACATCGAGGACGCTTTTCCCGCGCAGCCGCTGCTGCCCAAGGAGCCGTTTGCCGCGGCCAAGGTGCGCGAGCTGTGCCTCTACCTCGACCTGCACCTGGAACTGGTGGCGCGCAATCTCTATCCGCAGGCCTTCTTCGGCGGCAAGGTCAGCGACGGCGTGCGCGAGCGCAGCCTGGCCCAGCTCGACAAGAGCGCGCAGGCGCTGGGGCAGCTCGCGCGCTGGAGCCCGTTCATTGCGGGCGAAGCGTTCACGCTGGCCGACTGCTGCGCCATCGTGCACCTGCCGCTGATCAGCGCAGCGAGCAAGCTCGTGGGCGGCCGCGATGTGCTGGCCGAGCTGCCGGTGCGCGACTATCTGGCGCGCATGGGCACGCGGCCCAGCGTGCAGCAGGTGCAGGCGGACCGCAAGGAGAATACGGCGGTGATGCTGGCGCGGGCGAAGGGGCAGTAGGCCTGGATCGAGGCCAGGCCGTTCATCCTTCGATCCTTCGATCCTTCGACAAGCTCAGGACCAGGACGAACGGTGACTCCATGACGCGGCTCAATCCACCCAGGGCGCGAGTTCGTCGGGGGCCGCCGAACCCGGCGCTTCGCGGGTCTGCCCGGCCTGCTGCTCCAGAAACCCCAGCAGCCCGCTGACGCGCTGCGTCGGGCTGTGGATGGCCGAAGCCAGCAGGCCCGGCGCCTGCGACATCAGCGTGAA
>Ga0308161_1004768_pt1 | contig 12235 bp, 8 predicted proteins | sample PhyFR2_FD_201034 | JGI IMG/M metagenome (GOLD analysis project Ga0308161, IMG submission 201034) | Phyllosphere microbial communities from UC Gill Tract Community Farm, Albany, California, United States - DLSLF.R2 | ecosystem: Host-associated > Plants > Phyllosphere > Unclassified | place: USA...
CTGTCGACGCCGCTGCTCAGGAAGCTCGCCCGGTTCAGCCGCTGGCTGACCGCGGCCATCCTGCTCGGCGCCGGCATGGTGCTGCTGTTTGGCGTGCTGCTGCGCGGCTATGCGCCGCGCGAGATGTTCCTGGCGGCGGTCGGCTTGGCGGTGGCGGCGATACCGGAAGGCCTGCCGGCCATCATGACCATTGCCCTGGCCATCGGCGTGCAGCGCATGGCTCGCCGGCGCGCCATCGTGCGCCGGCTGCCGGCGGTGGAGGCACTGGGCTCGGTCACCGTGATCTGCACCGACAAGACTGGCACGCTCACCAAAAATGAAATGACGGTGCAGTCGGTGCTGACAGCAGGTGCGCACCTGGCCGTCTCCGGCGCCGGCTATGCGCCGCACGGCGGCTTCGCGCTGGACGGGCGCGAAGCCAGCGCCACCGCGCATCCCGAACTGGCCGACATCGCGCGCGCGGCGGTGCTGTGCAACGACGCCAGCCTGGTCAACCGCAACGGCGCATGGCAACTGGCGGGCGACCCGACCGAAGGCGCGCTGCTGACGCTGGCGATGAAGGCCGGGCTGGATGCCGCCGGCGAACGCCACGGCCTGCCGCGCACCGACGCCATTCCGTTCGAGTCGCAGCACAGCTTCATGGCCACGCTGCATCACGACCATGAAGGGCATGGCTACGTGTTCCTGAAAGGCGCGCCGGAACGGGTGCTGGCGCTGTGCCGGCTGCAGCGCCGCGGCCTGCGGGATGAGCCGCTCGACGCCGCGGCCTGGTCGGCGCGCATGGAGCGGCTGGCGGCGTCGGGCATGCGGCTGCTGGCATTGGCGATGCGGTGCGAACCGGACCATCGCACCGAACTCGACTTCGCCGACGTCGGCGCCGGCGGCTTCACGCTGCTGGCTGCGGTGGCCATCGCCGATCCGCCGCGCGAGGAAGCGGTGCGCGCGGTGGCGGCCTGCCGCGCCGCCGGCATCCGCGTCATCATGATCACCGGCGACCATGCCGCCACCGCCAGCGCCATCGGCGAGCAGCTGGCGCTGGCCGGCCGGATCCGCACCCTCCAGGGCGCCGGCATCGATGCGCTGGACGATGCCCGGCTGCGCCAGGCGGTGCGCGAGACCGATGTCTTTGCCCGCGCCAGCCCGGAACACAAGCTGCGGCTGGTGGAAGCGCTGCAGGCCGGCGGCGCCGTGGTGGCCATGACCGGCGACGGCGTCAACGATGCGCCGGCCTTGAAGCGCGCCGACGTCGGCGTGGCCATGGGCGGCAAGGGCACCGAAGCGGCCAAGGAAGCGGCCGAGATCGTGCTGGCCGACGACAACTTCGCTTCCATCGTGGCGGCGGTGGAGGAAGGCCGCACCGCCTACGACAACATCAAGAAGGCGATCGCCTTCACCCTGCCCACCAATGGCGGCGAAGCCGGCATGCTGATCGTGGCGATCCTGCTCGGCATCACCCTGCCGGTCACGGCGGTGCAGATCCTCTGGATCAACATGGTCACCGAAGTCACGCTGTCGCTGGCGCTGGTGTTCGAGCAGGCCGAGGGCGACATCATGCGCCGCCCGCCGCGCAGCCCGTCGGAACCGCTGCTGTCGCGCTGGCTGGCCTGGCGCATCGTGCTGGTCAGCGCCCTGCTGGTGGCCGGCAGCATGGGCCTGTACCTGTGGGAACTGGACCATGGCGCCACGCTGGAAACCGCCCGCACCGCCGCCATCAACACCCTGGTGGTCGGGGAAGTGGCCTACCTGTTCAACTGCCGCCACCTCGGCGCTTCCATCCTTGGCTGGCGCGGCCTGACCGGCAACCGCTACATCCTGCTGGCGGTGGCGGTGCTGGCGGTGCTGCAGGCGCTGATGACCTACCTGCCGGCGATGCAGGCGGCATTCGGCACCGCGCCGCTGCAGGCCGGCGCCTGGGGCCGCATCCTGCTGTTCGGCGTGGCGCTGATGCTGATCGTGGAAGCGGAAAAATGGCTGCTGCGCCGCACCGGCATGGCGGCAAGCTGAACCCGGCCCAGCCCGGCGCCCGCACCGTTATGGCTGACGGGCCTGATTTGCCTGATGCGGCTGGTCGCCGTGGTGATGCGCATGGCCTTCGTGGGCGTCGGGGCCATGGTCGGACAGCTGGGCGTCGAACCAGCGATGCAGCGCCGGCACCAGCGCCGGATTGGAGGTGGCGTAGCGGATCTGGGCGCCATCGCGCAGTTCGCGGTAATGGACCGTGATCTCGCCGGGCTTGGCCTGCTTCAGTTCGGCCAGGCCGGGCATGGCCTCGCCGTGTATCCGGGCCGGCGCGGAAAAATCGCCCGCCTGAAAACGCCCGGCGATCTCGCGCAGATGGCTGCGCACCAGGCGCAGCTGCTCCTTGTCCTTCGGGTTCCTGACCAGCACCTGCTGCAGTCCGCCATTGCGGTTCTTGGTAAAGATGTGGCTGGTGGCCGCCAGGTCGAACGGCATGACCTGCGCACCGCGGGCGGCGACTTCCGCCTGGCGCGCCGGCGGCGCCGGCTCGGCCAGGGCGGTCTGCGCGGCGGAGCCGGCGCACAGGGCGAGCAGCAGTACGGTGAAAGAGGGAATCTGCATGGTCGGGAATGGCGTATGGGTTATGGCAGAAAGAATGCCGGCGCCAGCCTCTTCTATGAGAGGGCCGGTGCCGGGTCAGTTAACGTTGAAGCGCTGCGCCGGCGCCGGATCGAGCCGCGACAGGGTCTGGAAATCGTCGATCCAGCCCTGCAGCGCCTGCGTGAAATGCTCCTTTTGCGCCGCCGTGGTCACATTGATGATGCCGGCCACCATGCGCATCTGGGCAGCGCGGTATTTCTCGAAATACGCCTGGTATTCCGGGTGGCCATAGTGGTCCATGGTGCCGGACACATATTGCCGTATCAGGGCGGCTGCCGCCTCGCGGGTCGGTTTTTCGGCCTCGATGCGCTGCAGCATCCTGATCATTTCCGCCTGCCGCTGCATGCGGTCCGCCAGCACCAGTTCATCGTTGAGCGGCCGGGCGTCGGACAGCGCGCGGATCTGGCGCTCCTGTTCGCCGGAAAAATTGCCGAACCAGTGTTCCGTCTGCTTCATGGTGCGTTTGAAACGCTGGCGCTGGCGCTCCGCCAGGTCGCCGCGCAGATGCTCCTTGCGAAAGGTTTCATTGTTGCTATCGAATTTTTCCTGGATGCGGGCGATCTGTTCAGGACGCAATGCCAGCGCCAGGTCCGCCAGCGATGGCGCAGCGCGGTCGGTAATCGTCAGCACGCGCCGACGCATGTCCTCGTAGTCGCGCGCCAGTTCCGCCTCGGTCACCGGCCTGGCGATCCTTTTTTGTGCCTGGGTCAGGAGTCCAACGTAGTCGGGAAGCTGGGTGCGGCGATGCCAGGCGAAAAGATTGCCGATTTCCTTTTTCACCCAGGGTTTTTGATCGGCATCGAAACCGACATAGTTGTTGAGCCAAAAATAGGAAATGGTTTCCCCATTGTTATAACCTAGCCTCGCCATGTTGCAGGAAGACAATAATGCGACAAGAAACAAGAGCGCTGCCCGTCGCAGCCATGCCGTATACCGCCCCATGCTAAAATTTTGCGTCATTTCAACCTATCACTTATGAATATCGTCATTCTCGCAGCAGGCATGGGAAAACGGATGCAGTCTGCGCTTCCCAAGGTTCTGCACCCGCTGGCAGGCAAGGCCCTGTTGTCCCACGTCATCGATACCGCCCGCACCCTCTCACCCACTTCCATCTGCGTGATCTACGGCCATGGCGGCGACATGGTGCCGCAGATGTTGCGATCTGACAATCTCGGATTCGCCCGCCAGGAACCCCAGCTCGGCACCGGCCATGCGGTCATGCAGGCGCTGCCCCAGCTGCAGGACGACGTGCCCACCCTGATCCTGTACGGCGACGTGCCGCTGACCAGGTCGGAGTCGCTGCGTCGCCTGTTGGACCAGGCTGGCGGCGACAAGTTGTCCATACTGACGGTGAATATGGAAGATCCGACCGGTTATGGCCGGATTGTGCGCGATAACGACAGAATCGTGCGTATTGTCGAGCAAAAAGATGCATCCGAGCAGGAACGCGCGATTACTGAAGTCAACACCGGCATCATGGTGGCGCCTACCGCCCGCCTGCGCGCCTGGCTGTCCACGCTGTCGAATGACAATGCCCAGGGCGAGTACTACCTGACCGACATCGTCGCGCGTGCGGTTGCCGACGGCGTGCCGGTGGTATCGGCCCAGCCCGATGCGGTCTGGGAAACCCTGGGCGTCAACAGCAAGGTGCAGCTGGCCGAGCTGGAGCGCATCCACCAGCGCAACCTGGCTTACCGGCTGCTGGAGCAGGGCGTGACCCTGGCCGACCCGGCGCGTATCGACATCCGCGGCAGCCTGACCTGCGGCCGCGACGTCAGCATCGATGTGGGCTGCGTGTTCGAAGGCGATGTCACGCTGGGCGACGGCGTGACGATAGGCGCCAACTGCGTACTGAAGAATGTCCGGGTTGGCGATGGCGTCAGCATCAAGCCGTTCTGCCACTTTGAAGACGCCGCCATCGGCGCGAAGTCGGTGATCGGGCCGTATGCCCGCCTGCGTCCCGGCACCATGCTGGCGGAAGATGTCCATATCGGCAACTTCGTCGAAGTCAAGAACAGCCAGATCGCCGCCGGCAGCAAGGCCAATCACCTGGCCTATGTCGGCGATGCCACGGTCGGTTCGCGGGTCAACATCGGCGCCGGCACCATCACCTGCAATTACGACGGCGCCAACAAGCTGCGCACCGTAATCGAGGACGATGCCTTCATCGGCAGCGACACCCAGCTGGTGGCGCCGGTGACGGTCGGCCGCGGCGCCACGCTCGGCGCCGGCACCACGCTGACCAAGGATGCGCCGGCCGGCAGCCTGACCGTCTCCCGCGGCCGCCAGACCACGATCGAGGGCTGGAAGCGCCCCGTCAAACAACCCAAATAGGAAAAACACCATGTGCGGCATTGTCGGCGCGGTTGCGCAACGCAATATTGTCCCCATCCTCCTCGAAGGCCTGCGGCGTCTGGAATACCGCGGATACGACTCCTGCGGCGTGGCCGTCAACAACCACGGCTTGAAGCGCGCGCGCAGCGTGGCGCGGGTGGCTGAACTGCAGGAGCAGGTCGCCGCCACCGAATTCGAAGGCAATACCGGCATCGCGCATACCCGCTGGGCGACCCACGGCGCGCCGGCGACCAATAATGCCCATCCGCATTTCTCGACCAAGGATGGCGAGCAGCGCATCGGCCTGGTGCACAACGGCATCATCGAGAACTACGAGGAAATCCGCACCGAACTGAAGGCGCTGGGTTATGTCTTCGAGTCGCAGACCGATACCGAGGCGGTTGCCCACCTGATCAACCATCACTACGACGGCGACCTGCTGCGCACCGTGCAGCGGGTGGTCAAGCAGCTGCACGGCGCCTTCGCCATTGCGGTGTTCGCCAAGGACGAGCCGCAGCGCATCGTCGGCGCCCGCCTCGGCTGCCCGCTGATCGTGGGCCTGGGCAACGGCGAGAATTTCCTCGCGTCCGACGCGATGGCGCTGGCCGGCAGCACCGACCAGATCATCTACCTGGAAGACGGCGACGTGGTCGACGTGCACCTGGACAGCGTGCGCATCCATGACAAGCTGGACCTGCCGGTCGAGCGCCGCGTGCAGACCGTGCAGGCCTATTCCGGCGCGATCGAGCTGGGCCCGTACCGCCATTACATGCAGAAGGAAATCTTCGAGCAGCCGCGCGCGATTTCCGACACGCTGGAAGGCGTGCTGGGCTTTTCGCCCGACCTGTTCGGCGACGGCGCCGAGCAGGTGTTCAACGATATCGACAGCGTGCTGATCCTTGCCTGCGGCACCAGCTACTACTCGGGCATGACCGCCCGTTACTGGCTCGAATCGCTGGCCAACCTGCCGACCAGCGTGGAAATCGCCAGCGAGTACCGCTATCGCAAGCCGGCGGTCAATCCGAAGACCCTGGTGGTGGTGATTTCCCAGTCCGGCGAAACCGCCGACACCCTGGCCGCGCTGAAGTATGCGCAGGAACTGGGCCACAAGCATTCGCTGGCGATCTGCAACGTCGGCACCTCGGCCATGGTGCGCGAAACCGAGCTCTCCTACCTGACCCGCGCCGGCGCCGAGATCGGCGTGGCCTCGACCAAGGCCTTCACCACCCAGCTGACCGCGCTGTTCCTGCTCACCGCCACCCTGGCCAAGCTGCGCGGCCGCCTGGACGCCGACGCCGAAGCCTTCCACCTGAAGAACCTGCGCCACCTGCCCAATGCGCTGCAGAGCGTGCTGGCGCTGGAGCCGCACATCATCGCCTGGTCGGAAGCCTTCGCCCGCAAGGAAAACGCGCTGTTCCTCGGACGCGGCCTGCATTACCCGATCGCGCTGGAAGGCGCGTTGAAGCTCAAGGAAATTTCCTACATCCACGCCGAAGCCTATCCGGCCGGCGAACTCAAGCACGGCCCGCTGGCGCTGGTGACCGAGGAAATGCCGGTGGTGACGGTGGCGCCGAACGACACCCTGATCGAAAAGCTCAAGTCCAACATGCAGGAAGTGCGGGCCCGCGGCGGCCAGCTGTATGTGTTCGCCGACGGCGACTCCCACATGACCTCCAGCGAAGGCATCCACGTGATCCGGCTGCCCGAGCATTACGGCGTGCTCTCCCCCATCCTGCACGTGGTGCCGCTGCAGCTGCTGGCCTATCACACCGCGCTGGCCAGGGGCACCGACGTCGACAAGCCGAGGAACCTGGCGAAGTCGGTCACGGTGGAGTAACGGGGCAGCAGCCACGGCCCCTCCCGCAGGGGCCGTCCGATCGGCCTGCAGGCCGGCATCACTCCTGATTGCCGGAATTCCGCTCCGCTTTCTCCACCAGGCTGTCGCCGCTGTAGCGCTTGCTGGAGAGAACGATTTCCCGGATCTTCTCAGCCTGCAGGCGGGTGCGTTCGGACTCCTGCCGGAACAGCTCGGCCGCGTCATGCCGGTTCGATTCGCGCAATTCCTCACCGGCCCTTCCAAGCAGCATGGCGGCCTCCTCCAGGCCGCGCATCGCTTTCCAGTAGCTCTGGTCGACGTTGTCCATCAGCTCGGACAACAGGGCGCTAGTGGAATAGGCATGGCCGGTATGACAACGATAGCGGGTGCGTTTGCCCTCCCGGATTTCCATCAGCACGCCGTGACACTCCGGACAGGCGAAGGGCGACGGCGGTGCAACCGCCACCATGCCCTTTTCCAGCGCCTGGTCGCCGATGGCGATCTCCACTTCAAGACCTATCGGGCTGTCGGGTTGTCCTTGCCGCTGCACCTGCGGCGCATCCTTCCTGTTCATCTGGGCGGCCTCCTGCACCAGGCGGTCCAGGAGCTGCCCCATCCCGGACGCCGAAAGAGAAAAATCCACGTCGACCTGTGCCAGCGCGCTGGAGGGCATGGAATCGAATGCGCACTCGGCCACATCCTGCGTGATCGCGATGCCGCCCATGCGCTTGATATTCCACAGGCCGGAGGTGCCGTCGTCGAGCGCGCCCGACAGCACGATGCCGATCACCCTGTCGCGGTAATGGTAGGCGGCCGAACGGAACAGCGCGTCGATCGACGGGCGATTGCGGTTTTCCTTCGGTCCGCGGGTGGCGACCACATGCTCGCCTTCGATCAGTAGGTGATGGTCCGGCGGCGCGACATAGATATGGCCGGCCCGGATCAGTTCGCGGCCCGCCGGATGCCTGGCCGGAAACGGACCTCGCCGACTCAGGATGTCGGGCAGGTGGCTGACATAATTGGGCGAAATGTGCAGCACCACGAAAATGGCGGCATTGAGGTCGGGAGGTAGCGAGGAAACCAGCGCCTGCAGGCTTTCAACGCCGCCGGCGGAAGCGCCCACAACAACGATATGGTGATCTGGCATAAGGGCTTTCTTTTCCGCCACACAGCCGGGAAGGCGCCACAAGTGCCTGCGCCCCGGTCTGCACGCGGCACAAGGGCCGAGACCAGACATGGCCTGCCACCGCGCCATGGCCGGGGTGGCCAGGCAAGCGATGCTTACACCGTTTGATTACTGCTCATCCCCTTAGTTTCCCGTCCTGGCCACGCCAGGCTACACATGCGACGGATGCTGGCTGGCCGCGTGCGGCACCGGCGCGCCTTCCAGCGGCGGCGCAGGCTCCAGGCCGGTGACGTCGAGAATTTCCATCTCGTCCACGGTTTCGCGTTCCAGCAAGGCCCGCACCAGCGCATCCAGCGCCTTGCGGTGCCGGGTCAGCAGGCGCGTGGCCTCGGCATGGCTCTCGTCGATGATGCGCTGCACCTCCAGGTCGATGATGCGCGCGGTCTCGTCGCTGAAGGGCTTCTCGCCGCCGAAACCGACGCTGCCGCCCAGGTAGGGATTCTGGCGCGGCGCCAGCTGCACCATGCCCAGCCGGTCGCTCATGCCCCAGCGGGTCACCATGCTGCGCGCCAGGCCGGTGGCCTGCTCGATATCGTTTTCCGCGCCGGTGGTGCGGCTGCCATAGATGATTTCCTCGGCCACCCGCCCGCCCAGCATGCCGACGATGCGGGCGCGCAGATAGGCTTCGGGATAGTTGTAGCGGTCGGTCTGCGGCCGCTGGTAGGTCACGCCCAGCGCCTGGCCGCGCGGCACGATGGTGACACGGTGCACCGGGTCGGCGCCCGGCACCACCAGGCCCAGGATCGCATGGCCGCTCTCGTGATAGGCAATGCGCTCGCGGTCGGCCTGGCTGAGCAGGATGGGCCGCTCGGGGCCGAGCACGATCTTTTCCAGCGCATCGATGAAGTCCTTGTGCCGCACCTCGTTCTGCTCGCGGCGGGCGGCCAGCAGCGCCGCCTCGTTGACCAGGTTGCGCAGGTCCGCGCCCGACAGGCCCGGCGTGGCGGCCGCCAGCTCCTGCAGCGCCACGTCCGCGGCCAGCGGCACCTTGCGGGTATGCACCGCCAGGATCGCCTCGCGGCCGCGCTTGTCGGGCAGGTTGACCACCACCCGCCGGTCGAAGCGGCCGGGCCGCAGCAGGGCCTTGTCCAGCACGTCGGGCTGGTTGGTGGCGGCCAGCACGATGATGCCCTCGCGGCTGGAAAAGCCGTCCATCTCGGTCAGAATCTGGTTCAGCGTCTGTTCCTGTTCGCTGGAGCCGCCGATGGCGACCTGGCCGCGGGCGCGGCCGATCGAGTCCAGCTCGTCGATGAAGATGATGGCCGGCGCATTTTCGCGTGCCTGCTTGAACAGGTCGCGCACCCTCGCCGCGCCGACGCCGACGATCATTTCCACGAACTCGGCCGCGCTCATCGAAAAGAACGGCACGCCGGCCTCGCCGGCGACGGCGCGCGCCAGCAGGGTCTTGCCAGTGCCGGGCGCGCCCACCAGGAGCACGCCCTTGGGCGCGGCGCCGCCCAGGCGGGTGTATTTCTCCGGCGCCTTCAGGAAGTCGACCACTTCCACCAGCTCGTTCTCGGCTTCGTCGATGCCGGCCACGTCATTGAAGGTCACCCGGTCTTCCTGTTCCTGGTCGTAGCGGCGCGCCTTGCTCTTGCCGATGCCGAACAGGCCGCCGCCGATGCCGCCGCCCTGCTGCGCCGCGCGCCGGTAAAGCCAGACGTAGAAGCCGATCAGCAGCAGCGCCGGGCCGAAGCCGAACAGCAGCGTGCCCAACGCGCTGCCGCTCTGGATCGGCACCGCGCTGATTTCCACCTTGTTATTGATCAGAAACTGCTCCAGGCCCTGGTCGACGAAGGCCGGCAGCGTGGTGGTGAAGGTGGACGCGGTGCGCGGCTTGGGCTCGACCAGCGCGCCCGGCCGCTTGTCGGCCTCGTCGCCGGCCTGCGGCGGCCAGGTGACGGGCGCGCCGAACCGGCCCTCGATGCTGGCGCCCTGGCTGTAGATGGACTTCACGTTGCCCTTGGCGGCCTCTTCCTTGAACACCGTATAGGGCACCGTCACAGGTGCGTCGGCATCCGGGAAGAACACCCGCATCACCAGGTAGTTGCCGAACAGGACGAGCAGAAACAGCAGCCAGGCGCGGCGCGGCGGCAGCTTGCCCTGCCCGGGTGCGCCGGGCTTGCCGGGCGTGCCTGATGGGCCTTTCTGGCCGGTCGGCCGGGATGCGGAAAAGGGTTGGTCGGGCTTCATGCCTGTTCGTCCGGGATATCCGGACTATAGTTTCCGCTGCGCGGCCAGGGCGTCTTGTCGAAACTCAAAACCTGTTTGCGACCTGCAAGCCTCGATGGCGTTTTTCCTTCCTGCCTGAACTGCTTGAGCGTCACGGCGCAGGTCGTCGCGACTGCCGCTTTCTTCCCCGTACAAGCGTGTGCGCCGCATCCAACGGCGGCGTGCCGACGCGGCAAGGCTCACTCGGCGGGAAGCGCCGACATGCCTGCCTGGCATTCATGGGCGCCGTGCCCGTCATTGCGGAAATGAAGGGGCGAGGGCGTAGCAGGCTGCGGCTGCGCTGCGCCGTGGAACGGCAGGCAGACCGGGTCGCCCACCTGCACCCGGGACGAATCGACCGGATAGGCCCAGACCGCAAACGCCGTGGTATCGGCGTTGCCATAGAGGGTGGCGAAGGCGGCGTCGACGGCATCGAGGCCGTGGGCGATGCCGATCCGGCCCAGGTGGGGCCGGTTATGGCGCGGGTCGAACACATGCCAGGCGCCGGCGGCATGCACTTCCACGTAGGCGTGAAAGTCCACCCCGATATCCGTGCCGGCGTCGCCGGGCCCGGACAGCGGCATGTAGCCGGCGACATAGCGGGCCGGCATGTCGAGCGCGCGGCACAGCGCGATCATCAGGTGGGCGAAATCGCGGCACACGCCATAACCGCGGGCCAGCGCCTCGCAGGCCGACAGCGTCGCGTCGCCCGATCCATGGCGGTACTGCAGGTTGCGGTGGGTCCAGTCGCAGATGGCCTGCGCGGCATGCAGGCCGCGCGGCAGGTGCCCGAACAGGTTGCGGGCCATCCCGAAGAGCTTGTCGGACTCGCAATAGCGGCTGGGCAGCGTCTGGCGCAGCACGTCCGGCGGCAGCGCCGCAGGGTGGTCGCCATGGCCCGAAGGCTGCGGACTGTCGGCGCTGTCGGGCACCATGACGATGGCGTCATACCGTATCGTGGTCACGCCGGGGGGCAGCACGAGCCGGATGACGGGATTGCGGTACGCGTCCACGGAGTGCGCCACCTGCAGCCCCGCGCCGATATCGAGGCGTTCCGAAAACATCGTCTGGCCTGGCGTCAGCCGCGGCTGGATCATCAGCAGCGCAGGCGTGGCCGCGCTGACGCGGTAGCCCAGCATGCAGCCCACGCGCACCGCCAGCATGCCGGGAAACAGTTGGGGCAAATCGATGCGCTTCATCGTGATTCTTCAGTCATTGACTCTTTCATCCTTCAATCCTTCAACGCTTCGATCCCGGCGGGGTCATTGGGGGCGGCGCAGGGCCGGCAGCGCGGGAGGATGCGCATGTCGGGCGGCAACGCCGGTGGTAACGGCGCAGGTCAGGGCAAACGGCCTGGCATGGGCTGTCCACGGTGCATGGCAGCGGCCGCACACGACATATCGACCGTCATGGCCGCGTTGCATCAGGCCCGTGGCGCCGCGCTGGATGCAGCCTACGGCAAGGCGCCGCATCAGTCATTCAGAACCTGCCCACTTCATGATCGCAATCTACCGGCCGGCAGCGGATGGCCAGGCACTTGCGTTCGATGAATTCAGGGCTGGCGACTGTACGGACCTGGCCCTGAGCCGACGCCTCGAAGCCATCGGCTACCGTGATGTCGTTGAATGTGTAGATAAGGACGTCCACCTGGACTTCCATCGGAGATACGCGAACGGTAAGCATCGTTGTCTCTTGCATGGTGAATGTAATGCCTGCGGGCTTGCAGGCCAGTGTACGTACGTTAATCCAGACGGCATGAAAATGAAGTCGGATGAACCCGGGATAGCATGTAGGAGGTGATGCTGTTGCTCCTGCTGAAACAATGGTGGCGCCAGGTTCTGCGCCGATGCCTGGCCTCTTGCGTGTGCGCCTCGCAAGGCAGGCGCTTGAAGCAGACATGTAGCGGGCGCTCCTGTTTGCAGGACGGTTCCCGGACTGGATACGGCCGCAGCGATGGTGTCGTTGTCTTTGACGCACGCGCAGCGACAGTTGCTTCTGCCGTTGCCGTTGCTTCTGCCGTTGCCGTTGCTTCTGCCGTTGCCGTTGCTTCTGCCGTTGCCGTTGCTTCT
>Ga0308161_1004769_pt1 | contig 12234 bp, 15 predicted proteins | sample PhyFR2_FD_201034 | JGI IMG/M metagenome (GOLD analysis project Ga0308161, IMG submission 201034) | Phyllosphere microbial communities from UC Gill Tract Community Farm, Albany, California, United States - DLSLF.R2 | ecosystem: Host-associated > Plants > Phyllosphere > Unclassified | place: USA...
AGAGCAGTTCTTCGAGCGCAAGGGTCGAAGCAGAGTAGAGGAGGGGAGAAAGTTTCGAAACTGACAAATCGTGTGTTCCCGTTTACACATCTTGCACTTCCAGACCAAATGCGCCTCTCCCCTTGATCCACTGATATCGTTCTGCTCTGTAGCATCAATTCCCATCCAGTTCGGGTGTTCCTCTCTGCAGGAAGTACACTTGACTTTGAACATCCAGTTGAAATCTTCTCCGTACGGTTGTACTAGCTTGCGAGGGGTCAGTCAGTACGTCGGAGGACTTCACGGTCACTTAGATAACGAGCACAAGACAGTCTCGCCGTTCAGAGGCAGTGTAAAGAGAGGAACTCACAATCAGTTAACCCTTCGAGAGTAGCCTTGATCGAGACCTTGAGTTTCTGTTAGACGAAAGTAGAGCATGATTGGGTCAGTCTAAGCCAAGTAGAGCAAGATAATGAGGTGACCTACGACCATTGTAAAACGTTAAAGATGAAGAAAGTTGGACCAACTTTTTGACCTCTTCCACTCACCTCGTTCGGCTAGGAAGACCCCTTGATGCTATCAGATGGTAGAAGACAGCCCAAAAGAAGCATTCCGACTCGGCAGACTTCGGTTCATCCGACTCCCACCAACCTCAATCTCCCTCGCTCTCGATAAAGGTAGAATCGAATCCCCTGCTTGTGAGTAGCTCTCAAGGCTTCAGAGTGATTCACACTGATCTTGTCGAGCTGCAGTCGATATTGGAATCGGAATCACGGATGACTACGGAACAGATATTGACCTTTTCGAATTGATTGATCGTTCGTCCTGCTTCCTCTCTCTCGTTGAAGGTCTCGCTGACTGTGTCGCGTCTCTCAGTCAGACTAGAGCTAGTATCGCCGTCTAACGTGCCACCGACGAAAGATCTAGCGCTCAGACTCGCATCTCAGGATCGTTCTGAAGCGAAGTCTTTCATTGACTTCACCTTTACTCCTTCTCGAGGACCCTTTCACAACCTCTCGATTAAGCTTGTCTCCACCTCAGCGAAACTACCGTCTTCAGGGTCGATCTCCTTCCGCCTTTCAGTCGTTACCTCAACAGAAGCATCCAATTTAAACGAAGATCTGGAATCGCAACGAATACGAACAATCGTCAAGGAGCCGGATCAACCAATTCTCGAAACGTGGCATGACAAGAGATATATCTTCCTCAGTGTCGATAGCGGGACAGTCGAATGGGACAAGCGATCACATGCGAGCATCTCGAAAGATAAAGGTTCGTCCATCTTTCCGACTCAATCCACCTCTCCACTCACACAATTCTCCGACACAGTGCAAATCGCTCTTCGACACATCCATCCCAATTCCACCCTCGATCCAATCACTATCGTCGAACGATTGGCGTTGAACAACTCGACCGGTTCTCGACTCTGGGATTGCGCGATCGGTCTCTCCGCTTACTTCTCCCTACATCCCGAATCCCTCGACGCTTCCTCACCTCTAATGCTCCTCGACGCGAGCAACTCGGAGCGAGACTCGCATCGAACGAAACGTCGACGGACAATAACAGCTTCGAGTCGAAATCGGATAGTCGAGCTAGGAGCAGGATGTGCCTTGGCCTCACTTGCAGCTGGTCGACTCACTCAAGCACAACTGGAGGAGGTGTCAGTGTTAGCGACAGATATTGAGGCGACGGTGGAAACGACACTCGCTGAAAACGTCGCTCACAATTCGCGGAGGCCGTCCGACACGCCCATCGAAACGGTTGTGTTGAACTGGGGCAAGCTGTCAGATGATCGGGTGAAAGAGATACTCGACTCCTCTCCGAACCCGAATCTCACTCTCATAGCAACCGACGTTCTGTACGATCCCGACACCCATCAACTCCTCCTCGACACTCTTCTTTCCTTCCTTCGACCGTCAAACGAGATTGCACCTCTCTTGGGATCGACGAGAGCACTCATAGCTTACAAGAGGAGGACGGATGGGGATGATGGGTTCTTTGAGATGGCGAGGAAAGCGGGATTGGAAGTTGGGAAAGTTTGGGAATGGAGTGAGGTTTCGGTTTGGAGCTTTACCTGAATAATGTGGGCCAGTGGAAGGAGACCTTAGCGTGGAGGCTCGCTGAGTGTAATCTAGGCGACTCACCTCACGCAGATGATCGATCGAGGGCCGTTTCGAAGGACTTTTTGCGAAAGACAGGCCAAAAAACTTCTCCTCGGGAAATCGCTCACAGTCTCAACTCGTAGCGGACAATACTCTTCGACGCTGAATGAACGCCTGGAAGTGGTCAATCGCGAACAAAGGGAAGTATCTGCGAAGTTGAAAAAGTCGATCGAAGCGCCGAGGCCGTTTGTCCCAACAAACACCTCCACTCCTTCCACAACATCATAACGCGCTGGTTCGCTCATACACACTCTTTCAACACTCAATATGCTAGCTACAAAGATTCTGCGGAGAGCTCCTCTCGCTTCTCAACCTTCAGCTCTCCTCAAATCTCGAATCGGCCGACCTACCTATCTCAACAAGATTAGAACAGCTGAGAGTTTGGTGGAAGAGTTTGAGGATGGTCAGTACCTCGGTTGGTCAGGGTACGTTCAGTTTCCTCTGTGCAATCGCTCAGAAATTATCGAGTTAGATCTAACCCCCAACTTTTCGCTCAACTCTCCTCGACCCCGATGAAACTTTCGTTCGTTTGCACAGATTCACTGGTGTAGGATACCCAAAGATGGTGCCGGCAGCTCTCGCTCAACATGTCGAAGAACAAGGTCTGCAAGGGAAAATGAGGTTCAATTTGTTCTGTGGTGCTTCGACTGGACCTGAGGTGGAAGAGAGATGGGCTAGGAATGATATGATTGCGAGACGGTTTCCTCATCAAGTCGGAAAGGAGATTGCGAAGGGTATCAACGAAGGTCGAATCGAGTTTTCAGAGTAAGTTAATTCTCATTTTCGACGATTTCTCGGGCACTATCTCGTTGTAGAGTCGCCTGATCCCATCCTTCCGCCTACTACATTGCTGATAATGCTTCGAGATGACAGCCAACACCTTTCAATGTTCCCTCAAAACCTCACTTACGGATTCTACTCGCTCAAGAAGCAACACGGTGAACGATCAAGACCGCTAGATTGGGCTATCGTCGAAGCTACGGAAATCTTGGAAGACGGTTCAATCGTCCCTGGTGCTTCCGTTGGAGCGACTCCCGAAATCCTCCAGTCTGCAGAGAAAATCATCATCGAAGTCAACACCTCCCTTCCCTCGATGCGAGGTCTTCACGACATCAACCAGAGCTTCCTCCCTCCCCACCGACAACCTTACCTCATCACGAAACCCTCCGATCGAATCGGTACCGTCTCTATTCCTGTCGACCCGGCACGAGTCGTCGCTGTCGTCGAGTCTGATCGACCGGACAACACTGGAAACAACGCTCCTGAAACCGAAGATTCCAAGAGGATCGCTCAACACTTGATCGACTTCCTTGAAGACGAAGTGTCTGCAGGAGGATTACCTGGCAATCTCCTGCCTCTTCAGAGCGGAATCGGAAATGTCGCCAACAGTATTATCGGAGGACTCGCAGATTCTCGTTTCAGGAATCTGCAAGTTTGGACCGAGGTGCTTCAGGACAAGTTCCTGCCGCTACTCGATAACGGAACTCTTGATTTCGCTACTGCTACGTGAGAACTTCTTTGCCTCGAGTCTCACAAAGTTCTGTCACTAACCCTCTTTGCTTCAGCTCTATCCGATTCTCACCTGAAGTGTTCAGAAAGTTCTACGCCAACTATGCCGACTACACTCCGAAACTAGCACTCCGATCTCAGCAAGTCGCTAATTCACCAGAAATTATTCGTCGATTAGGTGTTATCGCTATGAGTACGTCGCGATCGATTCTTCAGTCGCGTTCCCGAGACTTAGGTTTCCGTTAACGAGTACAGATACTCCCGTCGAGGTCGACATGTACGCTCACGTCAACTCGACCATGACTTTGGGTTCAAAAATGTTGAACGGTCTCGGAGGATCGGGAGATTTCCTTCGAAACGCCAAACTCTCGATTGTTCACGCACCTTCATCTCGACCGTCAAAAACTGATCCTACCGGTATCAGTTCAATCGTACCTTTCGTCAGCCACATCGATCAGTGCGTCTTGCGGTCTTTCCTGAATTCAGCTACTATCGCTGACGTTTGCTCGTTTGAAACAGCACTGAACATGATATCGACGTCATCGTCACTGAACAAGGACTCGCTGATGTACGTGGACTGAGTCCAAGAGAACGAGCGAAGGTCATCAGTACGTTTTCACGATCTCTTACGCCTGACTTCCTTCACTGACATCGAATTCTTGGTCTCAGTCAACAAATGTGCTCACCCCGACTACCGAGATCAACTGAACGCTTAGTAAGCGCTCTTTCAAAACGCTCGCATCCCTCCTGACTTTGACTGATCGTTTCCTCTCGTTTGTTGCAGCTATGAACGAGCACTCTTCGAATGTCTCCAACGAGGTGCCGCTCACCAACCTCACATCCTTGGTTCCGCTTTCAAGATGCACACTTCATTCCAACAAACAGGTTCGATGAAAGTCAAGTGAGTCTTTCGCTCTTTCGACTGGTTCCTTTGACGACAAAGCTGATTATCTCGTTCGCTTGTTTCGCAGGAACTGGGATTAACTCACTCATAGACTCACTATACCATTAGACATAGACTAGACCTACAGCTTCCTCTCCTCGCATATTAGATTTCGTTTCTCTCGTTGTTTATCATTCTTTAGATTTCGTTCTTTCGTTCCCCGGGTCTTCGTCGCGTACTCATATAGAATAGGGCAAATACAGTGTCTCGGTATATCTACATCGCGACCGCTGGAGAGTAGCGAGACGAAGCTGTTCGATTGCGAAACGAGCGAAACTTGCTTCTCGTCTCTAATACATCGCTTGACTCCAAGGAGGGAGCTGTTGATGATCTCGGATATCCTGTTGATGCCAAGAGTGAAGAGAAGGTTCCGCTAGTGGAGAGGACATGGTCAGAGACCAAACAGTATTTGCTCCTCTCTTTCTGACTCTTTACTCGCTCAGTTCGTCCTCCTTCAATAGCCTCAAGTAGCCAAGAAGAAGCAATAGAATAGTATCGCCCGCTCTAAACACGCTCAAACAAGAACAAAGTCTTTCTCTCCTTGTTGCCTCGATCTAGTTTCCTCCCTTGTTCTCTGTCCATTTGATAGCTACGTCCTGTTGCAGTACCTGACAGTGTGAGCGACCTTCTCCTTTATCTTATGATGCAGTCGGCTGATCGATGTAGAACGGTTCTGTCACAGTCTTCTCAGGCTGCCCTTCGAATCGTTTCCCTTCTTCCCTGCCTTTCGATCTCGTCTTTACATGTCCGGCAGCCTCGCAGGAGAAGGAGCACAAATACGGGGAATGTATCGTATGCGGTGAGATACCTTGCGACTTGAGATGCTCTGCCTGCCAGGAAAATGGAGCAGGCTTCGTCTTCTTCTGTTCTGTCGAACATCAGAGACTCGTAAGCGTGTAATCTACGACTGTGCTAACTTCCCGCATCAAAGCTGAAAGGAGGTATTCGCAGGTTTGGCCTCTTCACAAGCGAGTTTGTGGAATTCGCTCTTCGCCTTTCCGCACTCCAGCTCTTTCACCTGCTGAGCGCGCAGAAATCAAGACTCTTCTCGATAAACCATTGCTCCTCGAGGATGGTACGACTCAGATCTGGCAACACTTGATGAAAGAGAACAGCGTGATCCCTCCCGGACTCGCAAGTTTGGGAATCAGTGGAGATATCTTTGCAGCGGTCTGTCTCGCTTCTCTCTAGAGGGTTCCGTGCCTCCACCTACTGACTTGATACTGTTCCTGTATAGACACAAGCCCATTTCGCAAGCTCAGACTCAAGACTCGCTTCTCACTTCGAAAGAATCAGATCAAGTGATGCAGATCAGAGCTTTAGCTTGGCTTGCGAGAATCGGGACGAGGCAGCCCACTCCCGATGAGTATCATGCTCTCGTCGCCGAACACCCATTCGACTGGGTTTCGTCCATTCAAGCGAGAAGGCTCACCCGAAATGGAGCCGACAATGAACTACCTTCGAGCGCTCCTCGTTCTCCCTGGATGGACGAATTCTTACACAAGTACTTGATATTTGTCGCTCTCATCCGTCGCATCCACAAGCATCCGGAGTCTCGTTACGTTATCGGACCTCTTCTCGGAAGTACCTCAATCCGTATCTTGATGGATCTCGAAGTATTGCGCATGAAAAATTGGAAGGGGCTAAAGGAGCTTCACACTCACACGGTCGATATGGTGCTAGAATTGTGCGGGTTGTCATTGAGGGAACTTCAGGCAAAATCAAAGGGAGATATGGAGGAGAAGATTGTTGAGGCATCAGAATACGCACAAGATTAATAAGAGTGATGCTTCGGGGTCGGAAATTCCTGGGAAACGTATATGATCTACTCTTGAAGCATAAATGTTGCTATTGAGGATTTACTGCAGTCGAGAGAGAGAGCCAAAAGAGCGATCTGTGAATCTTTCGATCTCTCTTACTTTCATCGAGTTCGATACCGCTACTTCGCTCTCCTTTCATAGGGAACGACTTGACGCCCTTCACTCAAAGAGAAGACGCAAACAACATATATTCGAAGTGGAATCGATTCGACCTGACTTTCGAATCTTTCCCTCGAATCCAGCGAATCAACCACCAATCTCAACCGATGCTCTCGACACCGTCACACAAAAAGCATACAGTTCTCGAATACAGCGCAAGTTAGCTTGCACTTCAACCTCTACCGTCCCCGGCTAATTCCGACCTGTTTACTGCTTCATCTAATTCGCCCAATCTTCCGTCAACAACCCTACAAGCGACTCTAGAGAGCTCAAGAGCAAGACCAGATAGTCCTTATTATATACTGAAGTCAGTGGGAGATCGTTTGAGGGTGCTGGACGAGAGGAAGAGGAGAAAATCGAGAACGGTGACGAGTTGATCGAGGAATTTGGAAGTGTTGTAGTTGAGGTAGAGACGACAAGGGTGTCGAGGTACGGGAGAGTGGATTATAGAGTAGGACAAGGTTGTAGAGCAGGTTCGTTCGTTGAGTCCTCCTGTTTCCCTTCCTCGACTCCATTTCCGCTTCCAATCGACCTCTCTCTAGCCTCTCCAGCAGCCCGACCCTCCAGCACGACCTGCCGCCGCGTGATTCAAGTCGCTCTGACGGTAGCTCCTTCGGCAGTCCACCTTCCCCTCCTTTCGCTCAGGCTCCTTTCGATTCTTCCCGCTTCTCGAGGTATCGCTGCTTCTCGTCTGGAGTCGCTTGATTTCACCTCTCAGCAATCAACGAAGCTACATTCGAGGTGTCATCAGCTTCGAGCATCCGGCAAGCGGAGTAGGAGAGGAAACACATACCGAGGGAAGCAGGAGATTTGGAAGCTTCGTTCGAGGTATGCGGTGAGGAGTGCTGAGGAGTGGATACGGGAGACTCGTCGAAGCGAGGAGTAGAGTTGCTTGAAGCGTCTTGCTGCTCCTGGAGAGCTAAGGAGGGTTGAAGCGGCGATTCGGCGAAAACAGCGAGGGAGGAGGGAGAAGCTGTTTGGTCGGGAAGAGAATTCGTTTCAGAGGAGGACGGATTGCTCAGGGATTCCGAGTGCTCTGTGGGCGATGCAGTCCTCATCTGGGCTGAAAGGCGGATATCGGTGAAGGAAGAGACCCTGTTGAACCAGAGGGAGGTCAGTTTTCTTCTTTCCCTTTCTTCCTCCAGCACTCCTCGATTCTACCTCATCGACTTTCTCACACCATCTCTCAGCTATACTCGCCTACGTACACAAGGCAAACCACGAGAAGAGCCCAGTCACTCGCCGCTCTCCTCCTCTCGCTCGCCCGACCGACCTCAACCTGTTTGCGATTGTCAACCCCTCAACACCCTTCGACGTCCCTCTACTTCAATCTCACTAGTCAATAGTCTAAACCAACAGCCGTCACTCCAAAAGGCAGATCTTCTGTTCCAACCCAATCACTTCTCCCTGACTTCTTCTACCTTTTCAAGTCCTCCGCCTTCCGACCAAGCAGCGAAAGACAAGCTCACCCTTTCGTCATCTATTGCTTCAGTTTCAGCGCTGGAATCCGCTAGATCATCTCTTGGGCTCGACTTGCTGTTGCAGGGATGCGAAGGTGGCTTAGGATCGTTGAATGCTCTGGATATCTTGCTACATTAGTCTCGGGATCTTCCGCTGGTCTTCCTCGCTTGTTAGGCTGTGATCAGGTAGCTTTGAGGTCAAGGTGGCAGTGTAGGAGTTCCTCTCACCGAACACTTCTCGTTTTCAGATTCTTCGCTATTCTTACACCGTTCGAACTGGCGAATTGAATCATTCTCGACTCTATGCTAGCCTCCACTTACTCAATGCCAACAAGAAACGTTACTTAACGAATCCGCTCGGAGGAGCTCTTCGACATTTCGTCAATTGAACCCCGCTCGAATCGATCCACGATCCAAACTAACATTTCCATTCTAGCTCGCAACGTCTCTCAAGCAGCCATTCATGCCCATGTACCCTCCTCTTGAGCTTCTCACTGCGCTGTGCTTGAATCAGTGCGTGACCTCTAAAATCTTCGAAGTCTCACCACCTCAACTGCTCGCTGGATTTCGCATTGACGAAACAAAGCCTAACGACTCTACAAGTCACAGCCAAAGTGAGGTTGACATGTTGTGCTGTTGAATTACCAGGACTGCTACGGTTGAATCACCAGGACTCCTGCGCGAACGGAGAAACGAGCAATGTGCGCTCAACGCAACCGAAGCTGTTTTCCCTTTTTCGCTTCGAATTGCCCTCTTCAGGCTCAGCTCGGATTTGAAGCCGTTTCTTCCTGCTCGTCTAGCATACGTCTGCGTTCCGCTCGCTCATTGCTGTCGAGTTTGTCGTTCAGAACCAGTCAAGATTCCTTCGTCTCTCGATTCATGCGAGAGGCAGACTCTCGAAAAAGCTGCGAGCGAGTCAGACTGACATTCTCGTCAATCTGTAGGACGGCTGGGGAGCGACGTGACAATCTAATGACACCTGGAACGGAGCCAGCGGAAGTTGAAAAGCATTTCACAATTTCGATTTCTCTTCGAACAAGTCTAAACCGACAATTCTCTCTAGTTCCTTCACAGCTTCTTTTGACCTACCATGTACGACGCCTAGAATGTAAAGATCTGGTCAGTAGCAGAAGAATGCAAGCGCAGGTTGAGGTAAACTCACGAATCGTTCGAATCCCTAGCTTCTGAGCAGTCGACAAGTTGTGCCCGATATCGTCGAGAAAGACTGCTTCTTCTGCTTTGACTCCTAGCTTGTCAATTGCGAGCTGGAAGAATTTGAGATCAGGTTTCCTGCGACGATCATTGAACAAGCTACTCAGCTTCGAGTACTCGAAATATCGCGAGAAGCGAGGAACTCACCGTAAGCCTTCGACGCAACTCTCGATGTACTCATCGAACATACTCTTCAGCAGAGTATCCCCCGCCCCTTTCGTATCTTTACTAGCTGCAGCCGCCGCTCTCAGCGACTTGCGTAGCTCTTCCGTCGTGATCGGACGATAGGAACCCGTCGATCGATACCGTTCTGGTACTCCAGACGACGGAGCAAAGTTGTTGGTCAGCGCAGCGATCTTGAAGCGGTCCGCGGCTGATAAACGCCTTCGAGGGTCAGCAAAAGGAAACGATGAAAAGGAAATTGGATTTCGCAAGCTTACCTCGTAATCGATTAATCGCGGTCACAACGAGGGGATCTGGCTCCGTCGCGGGATCCATCATCAGAGACCATAGCTGTGGAGACGATAGGAATCAGTCAGAAGCTGAAAGAGATATAATTGAGCAGAATCTCACCTCCTTCCCATCAATTTTTAGCTTCTCCGGCAGTTTTGGACAATCTAGCGCTTTCAAAACGAGTCAGTCGCACTCTAGACAGTATATAGACTGGATCTCACCTATTCCAGCCCTCTTACAGTAGACTTGATACGCCTTATTCCCTCTCTCAACATTCGATAATTGTTCTCCAAACGCTTTATAGAACTCCTCTATGACTAATTCACCTCGTTCTAACCGCTGGAATGCCCCTTGATCTCCATAAGCCTATCTCAGAGCAGATCAGCGAAATGTACGAATCCCGAGCGGACGAAAGAAACTCACAGTTATGAGAGCGTTCAAGTAATGAGGAGGAAGGTTCCATAGCTTCTCTGCTCGAGAAATTGCAGCTACTGGCGATCCCACTACTACTCCTCCTCTGTTTTGAAGGGAAGGGAGAGATCGGTTAGTGAGATAGCCGAATGTGGGAGGAGGGGAGACTTGATGGGAAGAAGCGCTTACATGTCGAAGATGACAGCTTTGATGACCATGAGAGAGTCGAGTAGAAGCGAGTACAATGTGGAAGGAGCAAGAGACGTGCGAGAACCGGAAAGTTTCGCCCAAGTTCTCAAGTTCTCGGATTCGATTCTCTCGTTTCGTTTTGCAAGTCTGTCCTCTCACCGAACGCTGGATAAGAAACTCCACATCGTATAAAGTGGATGGGACTCTGGAAAGTTCAGTTGCTGTTCATTCCAAAATAGCTCCTCTCGTACTAGAGATTGATCTCGCAGCACCAGGACCACTCCCACCTCTCCTCATACCCAACGCATTGCCACCTCCTCCCCCACCTGCGTTCGGTCTATTCGGATCAAAGAGCTGAGTCGATTTTGGAGGTGGACGTCGAATGTCGGGGAACGGCAAGTTGTCCTGAGATCTACCTCCGCTTGATGGCTGCTGAGGAGGAATTGGAGGAGCTGGAGGCATTGATGGATGAGCGTAAGTCCAGTTTGAAGGAGGTAGATTGACCGGGTAGGCTCCTCCTTGAATCGGATAATTCCCGGTTGAAGATGGTTGAGAGAATGAGGGGGCAGCGGGATAGTGGATTCCACTCGGTCGATTCCAGTTGGGTGGTTGACCTGGTTGAGACGGATTCGAAGGAGGTGCTGGGGAGAAAGACTGAGGAGGTTGTGGGTAGAAAGGTGGTTGAGAATTCGTCGAGATTGGGTAGGAACAATAAGCGGGTTGAGGCGGAGGCTGCTGATGGGACTGATATGGGTGATGCAAGGTAGGAGCAGCGTTGTGAGAGGCATAAGAAGCTGTAGGTGGCTGGGAAGTGGGAAAAGACGGGGGTGTTGCTTTCGAGGAATGTTCAGTGGTTGATGATGGAACGGGAGGGGGAGGTGTTCGAGCTCGAGGAGGTTTTGTGGCGACCCATATAGGCTTCGCGGGGAGACTCGGATGGAGGGATGTCGATGAAGCAGGTGTCCGACTAGGGGATTCTGTCGATTCCTCCTGCTCCTCCTTTTCCGCTTCAGGCGATTCCGTTTCTCTTCCTACAATCGTAGTCTGCCTATCCCGCTTCTTCACTTCTCCCGATGACCCAGACCCAGCATCACTTCCTCCCGTCAACGAAACTTTCCTCTCTCCCGCTAATCTCGCCGACGACACCGAACTTGCCAATGATCCACTCTGTCTCCTGACTTGCGATCCAGTACTTCCAGTCTTCCCCGTCCGACTCCCTGTCCCTGCCGCACTCGAGCTCGCCGCTGTTCTCGAAGTCCCTCCTGAATTGTGACTGCTTTGTTGACTGTTTGAACTGAAAGAGCTGACACTTCTCGCAGTCGAAGGAGGACCGACAAACATGGAAGAGGACGGGGAGGAGAAGGTAGGTGGTCCAGCAGTGACTGTTCCTCCAGGTGTAACGACTGCTCCAGAGTCGGCGAATCGCATGAGGTATCCTGAATTAGCACTCGTGCTCCGTTCGCTAGTCGTGGTCGAGGAGGAAGAGGCGTGATGGTGATGGAGAGGTTGTTGCATCGAGCTTCCCGAGCTGTTCGAGAGGGAAGGAGAAGGGAGAGAGGGAGGAATTGCTCGACCCCAGGCATCGACGGGTTGATAGTGTTGCTGAGAAGGAGGGAAAGGGGGAGGAGGAATCGGACCCGAGAAGGAAGACGTCGAAGAAGAGGCGTAGGAAGGTGAAGAAGCGGCATAAGGGGAGTGAGAAGGAGGAGCAGTCACTTGAATCGGAGGGTGAGGAGAATAATTCGAGTGATTCGGATACTGTTGAAACTGTTGTTGCTGCCATGAAGGATCCTGAGCGTAGTTGGCGTACTCGGGAGTCCAACCTCCATGCATGCTCGGATCGAAACTTGGTGCAGAAGGTCGAAGTGAGGGCATCAACTGAGATCCTCCTCCGTAAATTCCTCCATGATGTCCACTCCACATGCTCGATCCCGACT
>Ga0308161_1004775_pt1 | contig 12224 bp, 10 predicted proteins | sample PhyFR2_FD_201034 | JGI IMG/M metagenome (GOLD analysis project Ga0308161, IMG submission 201034) | Phyllosphere microbial communities from UC Gill Tract Community Farm, Albany, California, United States - DLSLF.R2 | ecosystem: Host-associated > Plants > Phyllosphere > Unclassified | place: USA...
GTCTCGCGCAGCACCCTGATCATCCTGGCCATCATGTCGATGGGCTCCTGGTACATCATCATCACCAAGCTGCTGGACCAGATGAAGATCTTCAAGCAGTCGAAGGAAACCAACCAGAAATTCTGGAAAGCACCGTCGATCGCTGCCGGCTCGGCACAACTGACCGAAGGTTCGCCGTTCCGCTTCATCGCTGAAACCGGCACCAAGGCAACCCAGCACCACGACGGCGCCCTGCTCGAGCAGATCGACCTGTCGACCTGGGTGACGATGCAGATCCAGCGCGCCGTGGACAAAGTCCAGTCGCGTCTGCAGGATGGCCTGTCGTTCCTGGCAACCGTCGGCTCGACCTCGCCGTTCATTGGTCTGTTCGGTACGGTCTGGGGTATCTACAACGCACTGACCAACATCGGTATGACCGGTAACGCGTCGATCGACAAGGTCGCAGGTCCGGTGGGTGAAGCACTGATCATGACCGCATTCGGTCTGTTCGTTGCAGTGCCGGCCGTTCTGGGCTACAACTGGCTGGTCCGTCGTAACAAGTCGGCAATGGAAGACGTCCGCTCGTTCAGCGCTGACGTGCACTCGGTCCTGATCTCGGGCGCGATGCACACGTCGGAAGCTGCTCGCGCTGCCGGTGCTGGCACTGCTAAAAAGGTTGGCTAAACCATGGGCATGAGTGTTGGCTCCGATAGCGGAGACGAAGATGCAGTCATGTCAGAAATCAACACCACGCCCCTCGTGGACGTGATGTTGGTTCTGCTGATCATCTTCCTGATCACCAGCCCGGTTGTCCTCCACCTGCAGAAGGTTAACCTGCCGATCGAGACCAACCAGGCTGAGAAAACGACGCCGGAAGACGTGGCCATCGTCGTCAACAAAGACGGCGAGATGTACTGGAACCAGAAGCACCTGAACAACACTGACGAGCTGTTCGATTTCCTTGCCAAGGAATCGGTAAAGAATCCGCAGCCGGCAGTGAAGATCCGTGGCGACCAGCAGACCCGCTACGAAGCGATCGGCAGGGTGCTCTACACGGCCCAGCGTGCAGGGATTCAGAAGGTCGGTTTCATTACCGAACCGCCTGACAAGGGCTGATCCTTTAGGACGCAACCCGCCGGCGTGACAGCGGCGAGCCTCGCGGCTCCCCCGCCGTCACGCCGGTTCCCAAGATTTGAAAGGAAACACCATGGGTATGAACGTTGGTTCGTCCGGCGCCAAAGGAGCGGATCCGGAACCGATGATGGAAATGAACATGACGCCGCTGATTGACGTCATGCTGGTGCTGATCATCATGATGATCATCACCATTCCGAAGCAAAACCACTCGGTTAACTTGAACATGCCGGTTGGCACCCCGCCGCCGCAGACCAAGGAACCCGTTGTGATCACGATCGATGTGGACTTCGACGGTACGATCCTCTGGGACAATGCCCCGGTTCCGGATCGCGCCACCCTCGAAGCGAAGCTGGCCAACGTGGCAGCCCAACCTGATCAGCCGGAAGTGCACCTGCGTCCGAACAAGCTGGTCGAATACAAGGTTGTCGCTGGCGTGATGGCAGCCGCACAGAAACTGGGCGTGACCAAGATCGGTATGGTCGGTAACGAACAGTTCCAGTAATCGCTTTGGCTATAATGAACACGGCAGGGTTTCCCTGCCGTGTCTATTTTGAATGAAAGAATTTCGCTAATGTCCAAATTCCGCCTCGCACACCTCGGCCTCGTACTGGCCGCACTTGGATTCACCGCCGCCGCTCCGGTGGTCGGCCTGGCCCCGGTTTACGCCGCGGAGACTCTCCGTCCGGAAATCGGCAAGCCCCTGCAGGAAGCCCAACAGCTGATGAAGTCGGGCAAGAATAAGGAAGCGCTGGCCAAGCTGCGCGAAGTCGACAAGGTCGGCAACAAATCGGCCAACGAAACGTACCTGATCGAACGCACGCGCGCCGGTGCCGCGTCCGCCGCCGGCGACTACGACACGGCCGCCAAGGCCTTCGAGTACCTGATCGGCTCGGGCAAGCTGTCGGCCAGCGAAAAAGGACAATTCTCCGAAGGCCTGATCGGCATCTACATGCGTGCCGGCGACCTGGGCAAGGCCAATGCCGCGATCGAGCGTCAGCTGAAAGAGCGTGACGATCCGAAGCTGCGCGCCTACCTGATGCAGAACTATTACAAGCAGGGCAATACCCAGGCGCTGGAAAACGAACTGCGCGTGGCCGAGAAGAGCGGCCGCATGTCGGAAGACATGCTGGGCATGCTGGCCAACATCCAGCTCAAGAAGAACGACAAGGCCGGCTACGTCAACACCATCGAAAAACTGGCCGCCAACTATCCGAAGGCGCAGTACTGGACCGACCTGCTGAACCGCGTGCAGGGCAAGCCGGGCTTCTCGGGCCGCCTGTCCGTCGACATCTACCGCCTCAAGCTGGCCAACAACCTGCTGAAGAAGCCGAGTGAATTCATGGAAATGGCCCAGCTGGTGATCCAGGCCGGCGCCCCGGCCGAAGCCCTGAAGGTCATCGACAAGGGCTACAAGGCCGGCGCCCTGGGCACCGGTCCGGACGCCGCCCGCCACCAGCGCCTGAAGGATCTGGCCGAGAAGACCCTGGCCGACCAGAACAAGAACCTGGCCGCCACGGAAGCCCAGCTGACCAAGGAAAACGACAACGACGGCATGGCCTCGCTCGGCTACGCCCTCGTCCAGTCGGGCCAGGTCGACAAGGGCCTGAAGATGATGGAAACGGCCTCCAAAGCCAAGGACCTGAAGCATCCGGAAGAGGTCAAGCTGCACCTGGGCGAAGCGTACGCCGTCGCCGGCAAGAAGCAGCAGGCGATCAGCACGCTCAAGTCCGTCGGCGGCAACGAAGGCGCGGCCGACCTGGCACGCTACTTCATCATGGCGATCAACAAGCCGATCTCCGGCTGAGCTTGAATCACGCCATCCGGCCGCCTGCGGGTGGCCGACAAGAGCGCAGCCCGCGTCATGCCGGCTGCGCTTTTTCGTTGGCGCCGCCCGTCCCGCGGCCCGGCGTCACCTCTTGCAACCAAGGCATTGCGCTGTGCAACATGCCAGTTGCCGTATAATCCCCTATTTGGCCTAGAAGCACGAATCATCCAATGAAGGTATTTCGCGGACTTCCCAACGACAGGGCGCGCGCGCCTTGCGCCCTCACGATCGGCAACTTCGACGGTGTCCACCGCGGACACCAGGCGCTGTTGGCCCACGTGACCGCGAGCGCCCGCGGCCTCGGTCTGGAAGCGGCCGTGATGACCTTCGAGCCGCATCCGCGCGAATATTTCGCGGCGAAGAGCGGCGATTTGTCCAAGGCCCCGGCGCGCATCGCCAACCTGCGCGACAAGCTCGAATCGCTGGGCAACGCCGGGGTGGACCGGGTGATCGTCGAACACTTCAGCGAACACTTCGCTTCGATGTCGCCGGACGAGTTCACGCAGCGCGTGCTGGTCGACGGCCTGCACGTGAAATGGCTGATGGTCGGCGACGACTTCTGCTACGGCGCACGGCGCGCCGGCAACGTCGCCCTGCTGGCCGAAGCGGGCAAGCGCCATGGCTTCGAGGTGCACAGCCTGCCGGCCGTGCTGCACGAATCGACGCGCATCTCGTCCTCCGCCGTGCGCGCAGCACTTGCCGCCGGCGATTTCGAAGGCACGCGCGCCCTGCTCGGCCACCCGTATTCGATGTCCGGCCACGTGATCCACGGCCAGAAACTGGGCCGTACGCTCGGCTTCCCCACCCTGAACCTGCGTGTCGCGCACCGCCCCGCCCTCGCCGGCATCTTTGTCGTGCAGGTGCATGGCCTGGCAGCGCAGCCGCTGCCGGCCGTCGCGAGCCTGGGCGTGCGCCCGACCGTCGAGGACGCCGGCCGCATGCTGCTGGAAGTGCACGTCTTCGACTGGAATCAGCCGTGCTACGGCAAACTCGTGCGCGTGGAATTCCTCACCAAGCTGCGCGACGAGGAAAAATACGTCGACCTCCCCACGCTCACGGCCGCCATCGAGCGCGACGCGCAGCAGGCCCGCGCCTGGTTCGCCCAGCGTGCCGGCGCCCTCACGGCCACCGACCGAATTTGATCCGGGCCATCGCGGCGGTTCGCCCACCGCCACCGGCGTCACGCACGCCACGGGCCCGACGGCCGCGTGCCGTCACGCCATCAGAACAACAGCAGTCCATTTAAGAAACCACCATGTCCGATACCAAACCAGGCCAGAAATCTGGCCAACAAGGCAACAAGAAGCCGGAGAGCAAATACCCGGTCAATATGACCGACACCCCGTTCCCGATGCGCGGCGACCTCGCCAAGCGCGAGCCGGGCTGGGTCAAGCAATGGCAGGACAAGAAGATCTACCAGCGCATCCGCAAGGCCACGGCCGGCCGTCCGAAATTCGTGCTGCACGACGGTCCGCCGTACGCGAACGGCGACATCCACCTGGGCCACGCCGTCAACAAGATCTTGAAGGACATGGTCGTCAAATCGCGCACCATGGCCGGCTTCGACGCGCCGTATGTGCCGGGCTGGGATTGCCACGGCATGCCGATCGAGATCCAGATCGAAAAACAGTTCGGCAAGAACCTGCCGACGGCCGAGGTGCTGCAGAAGGCCCGCGCCTACGCGCTGGAACAGATCGACCGCCAGCGCACCGGCTTCATCCGCCTCGGCGTGCTGGGCGAGTGGGACAACCCGTACCTGACGATGAACTTCAGTAACGAAGCCGACGAGCTGCGCGCCCTCGGCACGATGCTGGACAAGGGCTATGTGTACCGCGGCCTGAAGCCCGTCAACTGGTGCTTCGACTGCGGTTCGGCACTGGCCGAAGCGGAAGTCGAATACCAGGAAAAGCGCGACCCGGCGATCGACGTCGGCTTCCCGTTCGCGGAGCCCGGACAAGTCGCGCAGGCGTTCGGCCTGAACGCGCTGCCGGCCGGCGACGGCTTCATCGTGATCTGGACCACGACCCCGTGGACGATCCCGTCGAACCAGGCGCTCAACGTGCATCCGGAAGTGACGTACGCTCTGGTGAAGGCCGACCGTAACGGCAGTCCGGTGCTGCTGATCATCGCGCAAGACCTGGTCGAGAGCGTCCTGCAGCGCTACAAGCTGGAAGGCGACGTCGTCGCCACGACGACCGGCGAAAAGCTGGCCGGCATCCGCTTCAAGCACCCGCTGCACGCGGCCGATCCGTTCTACGACCGCACGTCGCCCGTCTACCTGGCCGACTACGTGACGACCGACAGCGGTACCGGCGTCGTGCACTCGGCACCGGCCTACGGCCTGGAAGACTTCCAGTCCTGCAAGGCGCACGGCATGAAGGACGACGAGATCCTGAAACCCGTGATGGGCGACGGCCGCTTCGCATCGACCCTGCCGCTGTTCGGCGGCCTGACGATCTGGGAAGCGTCCAAGCCGATCTGCAACGCCTTGAGCGAAGCCGGCGCGCTGTTCGAACTGAAGATGTTCGACCACAGCTACATGCACTGCTGGCGCCACAAGACCCCGATCGTCTACCGCGCGACGAGCCAGTGGTTCGCTGGCATGGACGTGACGCCGAAGGACGGCGGCAAGACGCTGCGCGAGACCGCGCTGGCCGGCATCGCCGAGACGCAGTTCTTCCCGGACTGGGGCCAGGCGCGCCTGGAGGGCATGATCGCCAACCGTCCGGACTGGACCCTGTCGCGCCAGCGCCAGTGGGGTGTCCCGATGGCGTTCTTCCTGCACAAGGAAACGGGCGAGCTGCATCCGCGTACGCCGGAGCTGCTGGAACAGGTCGCGAAGCTGATCGAGGAAGGCGGCATCGACGCCTGGCACAAGCTCGATCCGCGCGACCTGCTGGGCGACGAGGCCACGATGTACGAAAAGAACCGGGACACGCTGGACGTGTGGTTCGACTCGGGCACGACGCACCAGACCGTGCTGCGCGGCTCGCACGCGGCGCAGTCGCACTTCCCGGCCGACCTGTACCTGGAAGGCTCGGACCAGCACCGCGGCTGGTTCCACTCGTCGCTCCTGACGTCGTCGATGCTGAACGGACGCCCGCCGTACAAGGCGCTGCTGACGCACGGCTTCACGGTCGACGAGCACGGCAAGAAGATGTCCAAGTCGCTCGGCAACACGATGGCGCCGCAGAAGATCTCCGATACCCTCGGCGCCGACATCCTGCGCCTGTGGGTCGCCTCGACCGACTACACGGGCGAGCTGTCGATCGGCGAAGAGATCCTAAAGCGCGTGACGGAATCGTACCGCCGCATCCGCAACACGCTGCGCTTCCTGCTCGCGAACACGTCCGACTTCGATCCGGTCAAGCATGCCGTGCCGGTCGCCGAACTGCTCGAGATCGACCGCTATGCGCTGGCCGAGACGGCGCGCCTGCAGGCCGACGTGGCCGCGCACTTCGAGCGCTACGAATTCCACCCGGTCGTCGCGCGCCTGCAGAACTTCTGCTCGGAAGACCTGGGCGGCTTCTACCTCGACATCCTGAAGGACCGCCTGTACACGACCGGCGTCGATTCGCCCGCGCGCCGCTCGGCGCAGACGGCGCTGTGGCACGTCGCGCATGCGCTGCTGCGCATGATGGCGCCGATCCTGTCGTTCACGGCCGAGGAAGCGTGGGCAGTGTTCGCGGGCGAAGCCGCGTTCAAGGACAGCGACGAGACCATCTTCACGCAGACGCTGTGGCAGTTCCCGGCGATCGAGGACGGCGCCGCCCTGCTGGACAAGTACGCGCTGCTGCGCGCCGTGCGCGCCGACGTCACCAAGCAGCTGGAAGAAGTGCGCGCGTCCGGCGCGATCGGCTCGTCGCTGCAGGCGGAGCTGGCCATCAAGGCGGCCGGCGCCAGGTACGACGCGCTGGCCAGCCTGGACGACGACCTGAAGTTCGTGTTCATCACGTCGCAGGCATCGGTCGAACAGGTCGCGGATGAAGCCGCCGAAGGCGTGAGCGTGACGCCGTCCGACGCGGCCAAGTGCGAGCGCTGCTGGCACTACCGCCGCGACGTGGGCCACGACCACGCGCATCCGGGCCTGTGCGGCCGCTGCACGAGCAACCTGTTCGGCAGCGGGGAAGCACGCCGCTTCGCCTGACGTCCCAAGCGCCCCGGGCCGCGCGCCCGGGGTTTCCATCCTACGACCATCGACATGGCCAAAAAAAAACCAACGTTCTCCGCCGCCTCGTCACGCTCGGGCGGCAGCCTCCTCCCCTGGCTCGGCATCGCCTTCATCGTCATCCTGCTCGACCAGATCAGCAAGATCACCGTGACCCGCATGTTCGCGCACGGCCAGGAAAAGAGCATCACGAGCTTCTTCAACCTGGTGCTCGCGTATAACGAAGGCGCCGCCTTCAGCTTCCTGTCCACGCAGGGCGGCTGGCAGCGCTACTTCTTCGCCGGCATCGCCATCGCGGCCGTCTGCTACATCGTCTACCTGCTGCGCAAGCACGCGGGCCAGCGCATGTTCTGCTGGGCCCTGGCGCTGATCATGGGCGGCGCGCTCGGCAACCTGATCGACCGCATCGCGTACGGCCACGTGATCGACTTCCTCGACTTCCACTGGCGCGGCCTGGGCCACTTCCCGGCCTTTAACATCGCCGACACCGGCATCACCATCGGCGCCATCCTGTTCATCGTGGACGAACTGCGCCGCGTGAACAAAACCAAGTGACAGACGTGACAGCATTGCGCCCGGTCCCGCGGACCGGCGCGGATCGGAGGATTTCATGAGCATGGACCTGAAGGGCAAGAAGATCGTCCTCGGCCTGTCCGGGGGCGTCGCCTGCTACAAGGCCGCGGAACTGTGCCGCGCCCTCGTCAAGCAGGGCGCGCACGTGCAGGTCGTGATGACGGAGGCGGCCACCCACTTCATCGGCACCGTGACGATGCAGGCGCTGTCCGGGCGCAGCGTCTACACGGACCAGTGGGACGGCCGCGTCCCCAACAACATGGCGCACATCGACCTCACGCGCGATGCCGACGCCATCCTCGTCGCGCCCTGCTCGGCCGACTTCCTGTTCAAGCTCGCGCACGGCGCCACCGACGACCTGCTGTCGACCCTGTGCCTCGCGCGTCCGCACCAGGTGCCGCTGCTGGTGGCGCCGGCGATGAACGTCGAGATGTGGGAAAAGGCGCCCACGCAGCGCAACGTCGCGCAGCTGCGCGCGGACGGCGTGTGCATCCTCGGCCCGGCGGCCGGTTCCCAGGCGTGCGGCGAGACCGGCATGGGCCGCATGCTCGAACCGGACGAACTGCTCGACGAACTGGTCGCGTCGTTCCAGCCGAAGGTCCTGGCCGGCAAGCGCGTGCTGATCACGGCCGGTCCGACCTACGAGGCGATCGACCCGGTGCGCGGCATCACCAACCTGTCCTCCGGGAAGATGGGCTACGCGATCGCGCGCGCCGCGCGCGAGGCCGGCGCCGAGGTCACGCTCGTCTCCGGCCCCACCGCGCTGGCGACCCCGCACGGCGTGCGCCGCATCGACGTGCAGAGCGCGCGCGAGATGCTCGATGCCGTGATGGGCGCCGTGGGCGGGCAGCATATCTTCGTGGGCGTGGCGGCCGTGGCCGACTGGCGCGTCGACAACGCCAGCGACCACAAGATCAAGAAGGACGGCAGCGGCGACACGCCGCGCCTGCAGTTCGCGGAAAACCCCGACATCCTCGCGACGGTCGCATCGACCACGTCGCTGAACGGCTGGCCGTACTGCGTCGGCTTCGCGGCGGAATCCGAGAACCTGCTCGAATACGGCGCCGTCAAGCGCGAGAAGAAAGGCATTCCTTTGCTCGTGGGCAATATTGGCCCGCAGACGTTCGGTCAGGATGAGAACGCGATCGTGCTGTTCGACGAAAGCGGCCACACGGTGCTGCCGCGCGCGCCCAAGCTGGACCTGGCACGCCAGCTCGTCTCCGAAATCGCCAAGCGCCTCGAGAAGCGCTCGCTGCTGGCCTGATCCGCCTTACCACGCACTACGTACTACTTACCACCCTGGCATCCGAAACACGTTGAAGCATCCATGAAGAACATCGACCTGAAGATCATCGACCCGCGCATGAAGGACTTCCTGCCGGCCTACGCCACCGCCGGCAGCGCCGGCCTCGACCTGCGCGCCTGCATCGAGGCGCCCATGACCATCGAGCCCGGCCAGACCGTGCTGGTGCCGACCGGCCTCGCCATCCACATCGGCGATCCGGGCTATGCCGCGATGATCCTGCCGCGTAGCGGACTCGGCCATAAGAACGGCATCGTTCTGGGTAATCTGGTAGGCTTGATCGACTCCGATTACCAGGGCCAGCTGATGGTCTCGACCTGGAATCGCGGGGCAAGTCCGTTCACGCTGCAGCCGCTGGACCGCCTGGCCCAGCTGATCGTGGTGCCCGTCCTGCAGGTGGGCTTCAACGTCGTGGAGGATTTCGCAACGAGCGACCGGGGCGCCGGCGGTTTCGGCTCCACCGGCAAACAGTAACAATAACGAGGAGCACATGACCCGTATTCACCGTCAGCGCCGCGCGGGATGGACACCCGCGCTGTGCGTCAGCGCAGCCCTGCTGCTGTCGGCCTGCGCCACGCAGGCACCGCGCACCCCGTCGGCCACGCCGCGCATCAGCGAGCGCCCCGTCGAAGCCCCCGGCCTGAGCCCGCAGATGACCGCCGCCGCCGACACGCTGACGAAGATGGCGGACCTGCAGCAGCGGCTGTACAAGGTGGCCGCGCCGCTGCTGATCCAGAATGCGGAACTGTGCAAGGGACAGGCCCGCAACCTGCTCGGCTTCACGGCCAAGAACCGCTGGTCCTATCCGGGCGACTACAACGAAGCGGCGCACGTCGCGTTCGGCATGGGCGAGCACCTGCAGGTGACCGACGTGCTGGCCGGCAGCGGCGCCGCGCGCGCGGGCCTGCAGACGGGCGACGTGCTGCTCGCCGCGGCCGGCAAGCCGCTGCCGACCGGCGAACACGCGCTGACGCAGGCCGGCGGCGTCTTCGCCAGGATCATCGCGACGCAGGCAAGCCTGCCGATGACGATCGAACGGCGCCAGACCGAACGCCAGCTGACGATTCCCGTCACGCGCGCCTGCGCGTTCTCGATCGACGTGGGCAACGCCGACAACATCAACGCGTACGCCGACGGCTCGCGCGTGCTCGTCACGCGCGGCATGATCAACTTCACGCGCGGCGACGACGAACTCGCGTTCGTGATCGCGAAGACGATGGCGCACAACATGCTCGGCCACCCGGCCACGCAGCGCAACAGCGCCACCATCGGCAGCATCATCGACAACCTCAAGAGCATCACGCCGGATACGTCGATGCTGATCGGCAGCGGCGGCATCAAGGCGATGTCGCCCGAGGCCGACGCGGCGGCCGACCGCCTCGCCACCTACCTCGCCGCGCGCGCCGGCTACGACGTCGCCGACGCGCCGTCGTTCTGGCGCCGCCTGGCCGATGCGTATCCGCCGAGCGTGTTGAACAGCTACAGCGCGAACCATCCCGCGCTGGCGCAGCGCCTGGCCGCTATCGACAAGGCCAGCGCCGAGATCAAGTCGAAACGCGCGGGCAAGCGGCCGCTGGTACCGTAAGCGCGCACGCATCGTCTCGAACGGGGCCGCGGTTACGGCCCAATTTCATTTCCGGCCGGGCCGCGCGGCCGTGCACGCGCCGGGAGCGTCGTCGGTGGCGGATGGGCGCCATCCGCGCCACCGGCCCGGGGCAAATCGGCCGGCCGCCGGCAGCCTTTGCCCGCTTTTTGTATCATGTTCCATTCCCCCGCCCATCCGCGCGCCGTCCACGCGCCGCCAACCAGCAGGACAAGAGCAAGAAGCGGAGCGCGGGAACCGCCGCGTGCCCCTACCATCCGCCCGTCCACCACGTACCGAACCATGAACACCGCCAATCTGCTCCGCCTCATCCTGCTCGCCGCCATCTGGGGCGGATCGTTCCTGTTCATGCGCATCAGCGCGCCGACGCTCGGCCCGGCGGTGCTGATCGAGTTCCGCGTGCTGTTCGCGGCGCTGTTCCTCGCCGCCGTCGGCGCGTTCCTGAAAAAGCGGCTCGACCTGCGCGCGCACTGGAAGCACTACGTCATCCTCGGCTTCTTCAATTCCGGCTTTCCGTTCCTGCTGTTCGCGTATGCGGCGCGTACGCTGCCGGCGTCCGTGCTGGCCGTGCTGAACGCCACCGCGCCGATGTGGGGCGCGCTGCTCGGCGCCGTGTGGGCGCGCCAGGCGATCGGCGCGCGCACGGCGCTGGGCCTCGTGCTGGGCACAGCCGGCGTCGCGCTGCTGGTCGGCTTCGACCATGCGGCCAGCCGCCCCGGCGCCGGCCTCGCCGTGTGCGCCGCGCTGCTCGCCGCGTTCAGCTACAGCGTCGCCAGCCTGTACGCGCGCACGGCCAAAAGCGTCGAGCCGTTCGCCAACGCGCACGGCACCATGTGGACGTCGGCCGTCATGGTGCTGCCCGCCCTGCTCGTGTTCCCGCCGGCGGGCGCGCCGACCGCCGGCATCGTCGGCGCCGTGCTCGCGCTGGGCGTGCTGTGCAGCGGCGTCGCCTACATCCTGTACTTCCGCCTGATCGACGCGGTCGGCGCCACGTCCGCCCTCACCGTCACCTTCCTCAGCCCCATCTTCGGCATCCTCTGGGGTGCGCTGTTCCTCGGCGAGACGGTCGGCTGGTACACGCTGGCCGGCTCCGCCATCGTGCTGGTCGGCACCGCGCTCGTGACGGGCTTCATGCCCCGCTTCAAACGCGCCGCGCCCCTGGCGTCCCCGTGCAAATGACCGCGTCGCGCCACACCGTCGCGCTGCCCGCCGGCTACCGCCACGCCGACGCGTACGCGTTCCACGGCCGCGACGCCGAGGCGCTGGCCGAACGGGTCGACCCGGACGCGGGCCGCATCCGCAAGGGCGTGCTGCTGGACGGCGTGGCGACGACCCTCGACATCGTGCTGCACGCCGACCGCGCCGAGTGCAGCGTCGAGGCCGACGGCCCGGTCCCCGAGGCCGCGCTTCACGACGTCCTGCAGAACATGCTGGGCCTGCGCATCGATCCCGCGCCGTTCGAACGGATGGTCGCGCACGATCCGCTGTTCGGCCCCGTCGTCGCGCGCCTGCCGGGGCTGCGCGTGATCCAGTCCGCGACCGTGTTCGAGGCGCTGACGTGGGCCGTCATCGGCCAGCAGATCAACCTGCCGTTCGCGATCGCGCTGCGGCGCACGTTCATCGCGCAGGCCGGACG
>Ga0308161_1004776_pt1 | contig 12223 bp, 12 predicted proteins | sample PhyFR2_FD_201034 | JGI IMG/M metagenome (GOLD analysis project Ga0308161, IMG submission 201034) | Phyllosphere microbial communities from UC Gill Tract Community Farm, Albany, California, United States - DLSLF.R2 | ecosystem: Host-associated > Plants > Phyllosphere > Unclassified | place: USA...
CCGAAAGATATAGAGTCGTTCCCCAAACCCATTGACCTCCGATCCAACCTTGATGCAGCGCTAATCCATCCCAGAAAATGAGAACAGTGACGAGGTAAATGACCTGGTGGGCTTGAGCAGTCAGCTTGGTAAAGGAATCAAACAGGCCGAGAAAGGAATGTACGAAAGAGTGACAAAGCGCGTTGATGATCCATTGCCAGAAGATTCTGACGCTGAACTGTGTCGAGTGGATTCAGAAAGCGTCAGCTCGAAGTCAAACAAGAGCGTTTCGAAAGAAAGGGAACTTACGAATTTGTTCTGTTGTCCTAGTTTGTACAGTTCAGGATAACGATCGAGCATTCGTGCGCCGACAAATTGATCGAATACACCCAGAACGATGGGAGGGAGGACGGTGAAGACGACGTTGTAGAAAGTTAGGGTCCAACCCTCTTCGAGAACTTGTCCTGAGAATGAATTTTGGAAGGCGAACTTGACGAATGGCGAGCTACGTCAGTAAGCAAGTACAAGTATGTAGACTGGCGAGATGAGCTCACCCAGAAACCGGTCATGTAAAGCGCAATATTTTTGTAGAATCTGCCAGATCGAACAAAGACAACTCAGCTATCTAGGTGCATCAAAAGAGAAAGGATGGGTCCTGACGACATACGAGTAGAGGATAAGTTTGCTCAGTCGTTGATAACTCCATGTTCCGTGAACGAGCAACAGCTTCTTGAGGAATCGGAATTGACTGATTGCAACATCTGCCGATCTTGCAGCTTGAAGACCTTCGACACCCGAGATACCGACTCCGACATGAGCAGCTTGAATCATGCTGACATCGTTCGCACCGTCTCCGATAGCTAGGAGGATCGCTTTCAGGTTCTTCTTGACGAGCTTGACGACGAGAGCTTTTTGAAGAGGAGAGACACGACCTGTACATGGACTCGACGTGAACACAGAAGGTCAGATGAAAACGAGAGACTCCGGGCGTACAGCAGACAACAGCTTTGCACATGACGGCGAGCTCGAGGAAAGTCTTCGAAAGATCCTTTTCGAGAGCGAATGAGAGACTCTTGCCATCTGCGGGGGTAAATCCGTCAGTGATCACGAATCAGGATTGTACGAAAGGAGGACAGGCTTACCGATGACGAGAGCAAGCTCTTCAAAGTCTCCAGCACTGCGTGAATTCTTGACCGCTTCCAACCTCTTCGTCAAGAAGTCCCGGGTATCGAGAGCGTTATCTTCGTTGACGATGACCTGTGAGAGTGAAAAGGTTCCGTAAGTATCGATATCGAGAAGAGTGAGCAGAATGTTTGACGTACCAAACTCATCGATTCAGAAATCAGACGACAAGACAAGCCAATATTGATCGCCGTCTCCTGTCGATCTCCAGTGAGAACCCAGATCTTGATACCAGCTTGCTGTAGTGTATAGATCGTATCAGGAACACCATCTTGTAGCTTGTCCTCGATAGCTGTCGCTCCGAGTAAGAAGAGATCTCGTTCGATGATTTCAGACGCCTTGTCGAGAGCTTCAATTCGACCGTTGATCGTCGCAGCAGCTCTGTCGTAGATAGCAGCCCATTTCTTGTACTCGTCTTCGGGAATCTCCCTCATAGCGATACATAGCGTTCGAAGTCCCTCAGTCGCGTATTCCTAGAGGTCGCAAAGATGAAGTGGTGGGCTCAGCTTATGCGATTGGAGAAACAGAGCAGAGATGATGCGTACCTCGAGATGGTTTGAAGTGATATCGTTGAAAAATTGACCTTCGGCGGCGAGACGTTCGAAGATGACAGTATCGGCACCTTTGCAGTAGAGCTTGATCTTTCCTTCTGGAGTGCGAATGATCGACGACATTCGTTTCCTCGTCGAGTTGAATTCGAGGATGTTGAGAACTTGATATTCCCTCTCTCGACCGTTGATACTGACGAACACAGATTGAGGTTTTCGAGTCTGTCATAGATTCGAGATTGGTACGATCAGAAGATGGAGGCGAGTGACCAAGGTGAGCTTACCTTGAAAGTGTAACCGAGAACGTCTGCACCGCTGACTAGTGCCGCTTCATCGGGACTGCTCGCTTGATAGACAATCTTCTCGTCCTTCATCTCGGGAATGACCGTGTGACAAGTCGCGAGTAGAGTCAAGAACTCGTCGATGATAGCTGAACCCTCTCCACCGCGTGCTAAAGTCTCCCTTAATTCTGCAAAGGAGAAGACTTCTCCCTTCTTCGCTTCTTCGACGACATCGGCGTAAGCGACTCCTCCAATCGAGACTTGTCGGAACTCCATCTGGTTGCAAGTCAAGGTGCCGGTCTTGTCGCTGAAGATGTACTCGATTTGTCCCAATTCTTCGACTAGTGACGAGGTTCGACAGAGCGCAGGAGTATCGGTAACGCTGTGATACATGTCTGAGAGCGTACGAGAGAGGTGGTGAACAACGAGAGCGCTTTGAGAAGATGGGAAGTTGAGACGAACCGAGGTCGGAATTGATGAAAGCAGCTTGTTGAAATTTGACAACCTCCATCGTTACGATCAAGCTATCAAGACGACACAGGTTAGCGAGTCGTTCCATCGACAGAGATCAAGAGGAAACAAAGACGTACGAGATAGGGATCAAGTTGTTGAGGGTGAGAATGAAGGTTAGGACATCCTTGACGAAACTGCTCGCACTGACGGCGTTCGCATCGGCGTTGAAGTACAGATACCACATCTGATCGGCGTAGACTCGATTTCTGACCGTCGCACCGATAGCGCAGCCAATCGAAAGAGCGAGCAGGATACCGAGGAGGAAGAGGATCTGAACATTGACCATTCGTTCCATCGCGGTTCTTTTGATCGGTGCCGCACTACGAGAAGCGATTCAGTCAGCAAAAGTTCCGAGAATCCAGTAAAGAACAAACTCACGTAGCGTTTCGCATGAGTTTAGTTTCGTGACCCGTGAAAATGACAATTCCGTAAAGCCAAGCAGTGTTCCTCAATTGCGCTCCCCTCAGTAAGATCTGATCTGGTCCCAGGGGCACATCTTTCGTAGATGCCATGCCCGCCGATGACATCGACATGGTCGCTTCGAAAGTGTAAAGCGAGTTGTTAGGTTGTTCAGATCGTAGATGACCAGAAAGTTGCGAGATGGCGGCGGGAGATAGTAGGTTAGCAGTTGATTGATGTGCTTGCTTGATCTTGAGATTCGTTTCTCTGGAGGAAGGCGAGATCGTCAGTGACAGAGACAAGGTGAGCGAAAATGAGGGCTCACCCATCGAGATTACTCGTTTCGATATAACACAATCCCTCAGGCTCACTACTGCTGAGGATGACCAGATCGGCGGGAAAAGAATCATTCGATTCGAGACGAACGATATCTCCTACTCTGATGCTTCTCCAGGGCTTGTCAATGAACGAAGATCCTTCCAAAACTTTCGCTTTTCTCGTATTCAAATCTGCGTCCGATTGATGTCGTTTCTATCGCGCAGATTCCGAGTCAAAATCATATCAACAACAGGAACAGGCGAGGGGAACTCACGATGTCTTCCTTCGCTTCTTTCAGAGCGGCAACTATCAGAACGATTCCGAGGGGAAGAATTGTCGTATATCGATTTGTCGGAGAGACGTTGGGGATTTGTTGAATACAAGCAGTGAAGAGGAAGAAGATGTTTGCGTATTTCGAGAATTGCTCTGTGAGAAAGGGAAACTGAATAGTCAGAAGAAGGCGTAAGGTAAAGATAGAAGAGCTGTACTTACCGGCAAGGAATTTCGGCAGGAACGTGACGAGGTTGTATTTGCTAGTCGAGATCGAGTTGTTCGAGTACTTGTTGACTGCGTTGAGACTCGGGTTGTTGAGATGAATCACTCGTTCTCCTTCATAAACCTTTGGACCTCCTTTCGCTATCCGTTTGATCTCGCTCCAAACTTTCTGCATCCCATCTCGTTTCCGTTGACTCTGTTTCGCTTGCATCGCCGCCAACCTAGCTTTCGCTTGAATCATCTCGTCGTCGTCTTCATCCAACATGTTTCGACTCGGTTCTCCCAATTTACCTTGACCGAATCCAGCCGGTTTCTGAGCGTTCGCGGTGAGAGACTCGTCGTGTTTGTAGGAGGGTCCGCTGCGGCCATATTCTGGTCGAGAATCGTAAGGAAGGCTTTGCTGTGAAACTCCAAAAGTTGAACCTGCGAGATCTTCATCGTCGTCGCTGTTTGCTTCCTTGGTTAGCTTACACGTCTGCGCTGAGAGGAACGAGAGATTGCTTACTAGAAAGGATTGTAATCATCGTAACCTTGTTTCCCTAGAGACTGATTGCTCACATCCACTGCAGTTCCGAAAGTATTCGCAGCTCTCCCTCCTCCATACGCTGCCGGATTCTGACTTTGTCCATAAGGGTCGTAAGTACCTCTTGTGTTTGAGAAAGGGTTGTCTGAAGGTCTCGAGGCGGTGTTGGCTTGTGAAGTGGGAAGATTGCGAGATTGAGGAGGAGGGGGATGATTAGGAGAGAAGACTGCTAGATCTTCATCATCCGAGCCAAACTATTCATAGAGTATATTGTACCTCGTGGCAGTCAGTTGCGAGTCCGAGAAGTCGGGAATGAGTGAGGAAGGGAACGAGATGTGAACGTACAGGGTCCATTCCAAACTACTTCTTGCCCGGGAGAGACCAGCTTGGGAGGTGAGTAGACTGATTAAAGACCGGTTAGGAGACCGTGCAATGACGTGTTGATGGGAGAAACAGGAGAGCAACTTTGAAGTGAGAGAGACACAACTTGAAAGTTTCGCAACAACCGAAGAACGCGATTCCTCAATCTCGACTGGGCTCGAGCGATAGAGAGCTGTCCAAGTATAGATACATACGCGATTCCAGAGTGTCTATGTAGCTACAACAGGTTGATGGTAATTTTCCCTTTTACTCTATCCTCGCCAATCCTTACGACGATCTCCAGCTCATCCAGCGTGACCTCCCCTCCCCTCGGAGGTAGATATCTCATAGAAGAGAGGATCACGTTCACTTCCCTCAAGTTGGTTCCCTCGAGACGGTACTCGACAACTTTTCCTCCTCCTCTTTCTCCCTCTCCCGTTGCTGAACCTGCAGCTAACTTTGAAGACGACGAACACATAACGATACGACCTCCATGGAGAGTCGAGAGCTTGATGTCCGCCGTGTGAGGACCAGGGGAAGCGACCCCGCGAACGAAGATGATGTCGAGTCCGTCGAATTGCCCATCGATCGATCCGAGAAGTTCGAGGTTCTTGACTTCGTCCTCGGCGAGCGATAGTCGACTCCGGTATCGATACGCTCGAGGATACCTTAATTCGAGTCCTGCACCGAGGGTAGGTTGTCCTAATTGGTCTGGGTCTCCTGCTGATACTGGACCGATTCGTCGAGGGATCTTGAGTGAGAACCTTTCGAACGTTTCAGCGACGATACTGCCAGGTTGAATCTTGAGATGACCGGTCATCTTGCCGAAGAGGTGAATCGACCAGGATTCGTTCAACTTGGCGAGTTCTTCGTAACCTTGTCCAGGAGGAAGAGCCCGAACAAGTTCGTGGGCGTTCATCCAGTTTCGAGGGTACAGGACTTGCGAGGGCACGATCTTGAATCCATTGAGCTCGAGTTGACGTCGACGAGACTTGACTCCGGTAGTGATAGCTCGAGGTCCGACACAGTTGAAACAATCTGGAGAGTATTTCGTTGAGAAAGCTTGTTCTATGACGTCTCGGAACAAGGTCCAGCCTCGTCGGAAGCGCATGACTCCGGGTGCGAGGTACATGCCGTCCTCGTCGAGAGTCCAGTCGTAGTCGCTAGCGAGAGTCGAGTAATCGGCTCCGATGAATTCGAGGTTTGAATCGGGAGGCGAACGGATCCAAGGCGCATCCATATCGAGATCTGTAGAGTTATGAGAGTGAGTCACGCTGCAGAGAGCGTAGGAAGAGGGATCAAGACTGACAAGTTCCTCCGTATTTGAACAGGAAAAGATAACGAAGGTAATCCGTGAGATGAGAATAGCTAAATCACCGCGAGTGAATCAGCTAGAGTTCGATCTGGGAAGGGGAAGTGATACGTACAAGCTAGGTCCAGTTGCCCATTTGTCCCAATTAGACAGCCATCGCTCGCTTTCCTTTCCGAGATACCATTCTCTCGACAACAATTCCTCCTTTCCAACCCTCACGACATGAATGCTGTACCCCATCTCTCGATAGCTTTCGAAGAAGTCATTCTCGAGACTTGTGCTCATCATGATCAACACTGCCCTCGGTTCGTGAGCCCAAATTGTTTCGAGTGCCTCAAAGTGTCGTTCGCCAAAAGTCGAGGAGGGAGTCGTCCAGCATAGCATGTGAAGAAGGTGCCAATCATCGGTGGTGGAGAAGGGTGAGCTGTGTCGAGAGAGAACGCCTGGGATGATCCAAGGGTCGTCGGAAGAACCGATCGTGAGCGGTGAAGGAGGGAGTTTGACGGGACTCGAATCGAGGGAAGATGGAGCGACTGAAGGTCGAGTTGCGAGTGTAGCTCCCTTGATCTCGTCGCAAGCGAATCCCCAATCTCTCCAATGGTTGTCCCTCTTCCGACACGAAGGGTAACAAACTCCACACCACCTCTGTAAGAACCCTTCGCAAGGTTTCCGACCATGAATGATGTTCGAATACATCTCGCGAGCGCCGTAATCTGTAGGTTCCTTGTATTGACCTCCGAAATGTTTCGCGATCATGTCATTTTCGCAAACTTGTCCTTGCTGAATTCGATGATCGTGGATTGGTCGAATGCCGAAGGGGAAGAGCCAGATACCGAGAGATTGGTCTTCGTTGACTGTGAAGCGTCGTGGTGCTGAAGGTGGTGTGATGAGGGAGACGAGATCGTGAGAGAGGATGTGAAGTGCGCCTGCCGTGTAGGGAGGAAAGGTCGATAACTCGTAGTCGAAGTCTGCATTCTTGTTCGAAGCGTCTTTTATAGCCGGTATATCCCTATGAAACCGTCGTGCGTCAGCGACTCGATATAAAGTAGAATGTTTGAGAGATAGTTCGTACCAATAAGCGAAACCTTTCCAATACTCCCTCCTCTTCCCCAACTGCTTCAGCTCCTTCGCCAAGATATCCATTCGTAACAGTATATCATCATCAGTCTTGAGCACGTAGTCGACGTCGATATCTCTAGCCCATTTAAATCCTTCGTAAACTTTGTAACTGAGATGTTCGTAAGAGTCTTGAGCAGGAACGAGGAGCATATCATCGTAGGTCGAAGCTTCAAGTTCGACTCCAGGACCATACTTTGCGGCAGTTCGTGGTGATGGAGGAGTGCCGAGAAGGAACCGGTAGGTGATCGAGAGCGACGAGGTCGAACGAGGGAAGAGACGGACAGAGGTGTCGCGAAACGTTTGTCGGTTCGTTCGAGATCGATCAGTCCATGATGAAGTGACGAGAACGAGGATCCGAAGGTCTGCGGATGTGTCGAGTTGAGAAAGGGTCGAAACAGGATTGACGAGAGTTGGGATGGTCGAGTTGAGTGCTGGTCGACCTAATTCGATTCCTCCTCCTCCCTTGTACCTCGCAACAAACTGCTGCCAGAGGAGAGCGTTCGTTGTTGCCCAGCCTAGTAAAGCGAAAGGCAGAACGGTTCCCCATAAGACTCGTTTCCAACTCAACACTCGTTCTCCTTTCCTATACTTGTCCGTTCGCACCCCAGGTCCGAGTACGGCCGTGATCGCAGATGCGACAAACCTCCAACTCGGTTGACCTCTTCGATTCTGACGTTCGACAATGTTGCTCGTAACCCAAGATTGAATGACATTCTGCGAATGATGTCACACTGTAAGGGCACGGCACCCGAAGAGAGCATTAAGGATAAGGATGACTCACAGAGATAGCCGCCGTCGTCGCGCAAACGAACCAGGCTGCGACGGGTTGATCAAAGGAGAGTACTCGATGAGTCGTCAAAGTCAACGGCCAGCAAATCGCTTGGAGACTGAGGACTCGAACGATCGTCGGGCCTAGCGAGTAGTATACGAGCCATCTCTTGAGGAGCCCTCGAGCGAGAGAATGGGTGAAATAGGCACATGCGAGTGCCCACATTCCTGAAACGAACCAATCTAGTCGAGTGCTCCTCGAATAGGTGACTCCGACTGAATGACCAGAGTCTTGCCATGTTGTTGAGGAGTCTAGGAGGTGAGGAGCCGTATAGAATCGATGGGCGGAGTAGAGGAAACCGATCAGAGAGGGAATGACGGAAAGAAAGTTGAGCAGGAGGAAGAGAGGCGTCCAGATCCTTGACCGATTTGGCGGAGACGGACTCGGCAATGGTATAGAGGGCTGTGAGGTATCGGGGCATGTCAGTATCTCCACCGTCAGCACGAGAAGTTTCAGTTTGAACTCACCGGCAGAGGAGAAATTTCTTCAGAGAAAGATGCTCTCGCCGATCTCGGTCTCGGGGTCCTCACTTCGCCATTCGGGACTCGCCGTTGGTGTATCGTAGAACCTTCTGATGCCTGTCTCCTCCTCGCTAACCGAGCAGTCGTTCGCATTTCCAACGCCTCATCTTCCGAGTCGTAAGGTAGAGTCGCACCATGTGGAGCCGACGACTCCTCGAACGAAGGTGGTTGAGCTCTTGTCGCGCCAAATGTGAGGCCTAGAGATGTCGAGGAAGAGGTTCTGCTTCGTTGAGGTCGAGGTGGACGTCGAGAAGTCGAATCGTTCTGGGAAGCGGCTCTATGGAGGTCGGTCAAAGTCGTGGGAGAGTAAGATTGTGGTTCTGGATGAATGAGGATCTGATCGGAAGAAGGTGATCGAGTCGTGAAGGAGAGTTGGGAGAGGTGAGGAACTGAACGAGATCTGAATGGAGGAGAGAGAGGAGCCGTGTAAGGTGGCGGAGGACCTTGAGATGCCGGTGAAGGGACTGGAGGTGGTAAAGATGTCAGGGGAGGAAGGGGTGAGGTGCGAGAGAGAGGCGAATTGGCATTTGCGACGGAGGAACGGCGAGAATGCGCCAGGATGACAGTTTTGCGGCTTCAGGTCGACACCTCGAGTAGTATGAATGATCTACAGATAGTCAAACAGGCAACCACAGTCAGTCTCACTACATAATAAGGCTTCATCTCTTGAAAGTTTCTTCTCGACCGATACGCTTCGCCTTGTTTTCTGAGCCCCTCTTGTTCCGTCTGAAACTACAAGAAAGGTTCTACTCACATTATGCGAGCTGAACCAACGGCTACGGGTGCTATAAGCTGTATGTAGAAGTTGAGGGATATCAACTGAGTTTAAAAGCCGATGCCGTACGTCTTGAGAGTCGGGAACAGCAGTAGATCTGTATTCTGAACCTTGTTCGTGATAACACGCGGTGTCCTGACAATGATCAAGGTGAGGTGAAAAGTCAAAAAAATGACCGCTTCTTGTTTTTCGCAAACGTCTCTCAAAGAATTGGTGGATTCTTTCGCTTCTTCTGTTCTCGCTGGATCTCACCCGCCTCTCAAACTTGCGTCAGGAATCGAGACAGCCCGGCTTCCGAATCGACTTCTTCGTTTCGATAAGTGCGATTTTTCAAAGAAAGACTAGGTCAAAATGGACGAGAGAGGAACCTCATAAGAAGCTTCAGCCCAGTAAGGTAATTCACTCTTCCAATCCCACTCTTCCGTCGTATCTGTATTCTCTCGAGGAAGAGACTGGGTCAGCGATGAGTCCCAACACGAGTTGGAGAGAAAAGAGTGGTTTAGAGAAGAAAACGTACATCTCATGGCGTGTAACCAAATGAAGAGTTGTTCAGGCTTCGGATCCGGTAATAACGGAGTGAAACATTTCTTGCAGAACCCTTCTTCTTCTTCCCCCTCTCCTTCTTGTTCCTCCTTTTGCATCAATTGCCCATTCTCCTCGAACCTCTTCCTAGCCATCTCCAACCCTTCGACATCCCGATCCCTCGCATACCCATCCACTTCGTCCCTCTTCCCTCTCAGTGCTTTGATAGCCCTCTCGGCCCCCTCCGTCAAAGTCAAATCATGTTTCTTCCTATCGATCCCTTCTTCCCCTTCCCCTTCCCTTTCCCCTTCCCCTCGTTCTTTCGATTTCTCACTCTCCATGAACGCTTCACCTCGAGATCTTCGCGCTTCTTCGGCGAGAGCGATACTCTCGGGTGAAGAATAAACTCCTCCTTTCCCTCGAGATTCTCCCCATGCCATTGAATTTTGATACAATGGATCATTCGCGATTGGGTGTCCTAAGTATTGGAGATGCACCTGAATCGGAGAGTATATATGAAAACAGGAGGGTCAGTCAACAACCAAGTTTGTAATTCTGTTCCCGTTTTATTGAGAGAGAGAGAGAGGCGTACTCGAATTTGATGTGTTCGACCAGTGATCGGTCGACCTGTTTGTAAATCATCGGACCTCACTGTCAGCTTCGCAATCGAATCGACAGTGATCTCTCGAGAATGGATGTGTGATGAGACTTACATAGTACGACACTAGTATTACTAACTGGATCATAACTCATCCTCTCGAAAATAGTTTTCGAATCCTACCCAAAACCCTCCCAATTCAAAATCAGCATCAAAAACGAGTCAAGGCGGGTTAAAAATGATTACTCGAAAAAAAAACTCACTCTCCCTTCTGGATGCACGACGTTGACACCAACTTGACGATCCAAAGTCAACAAAGGTTCCTCACAAACCACTTTTTCACTATATGATGCTCCCCGTTTCCTCTCCCCTCGTCAGTTTCCTTTTCTCTCTGGAGCGAGTAGAAGAGTTGTTTTCGCTCACCTAGGGAATTCACCTATACATCTAGCTACGTATTCTTTCTTTACCGAACTCGCTCTTTGTCCTCCAAACCAAGCACCAAGTTCTTTCGATGCTTCGACCGTCAAAGAACAAATCATGACTCCCGAAGTTAACCTATCTAATCGATTAGATGCTGTGTACATGTAAATTCTCATTAATCTTGAATTCAAGGGAGAGGGAAGAGGAGGAGGAGAGGGGAACTTACTGTGAACTAGTGGTAGATCATAATCATGTTTGAGAATCTCTAACAAAGTGTTGAAATGATATCTACCAGTCGGATGAATCTGAACGAAAAACAACATTCACCACCTCAATTAGTATCGATGAACCAGATTTTGAGGAGGAGGAGGAGAGAAGAACTCAAACGGGCATTGAACCAGGTTTTTCAACCACCAAAGTTTTCCCATCGTTCCCTGGTAACCTCCCATCGTAAATAATCTTGATCGGACCAGCTACCACTGGTGGTTCGTGTCTAAAAAAAACATCTCTCAAAATCCTAAATCAGCTGAGGAGAACGAGAGAATGGGAAAGAGAGAAGAAAGACGGAACCTGTGAGAAACGTTTGATATTAGATCACCATTTTGAATGATTTGAGAGGGAGTCGCGGGACGGTTGTTGACTACTATGATACCTGATAGTTAGAGAGTGTGAGATCCATTATCAGCTGGTGACCTTGAGAGAGAGAAGTGAGAGAGAGAAGTGACTAAACCAGTTTCAATCGCCCATTCCTAACAGAACCCATAAAGAAAGTTTCGTCGGAGGATCAGTATCTCTTCCTTATTGCTTCCGGTGTAATGACGTGATATATAACATACATAGTATTCTTGCGTTCGATCCCTGAACCAAGAACCTAGATGGTTTAGTTAGCGAAAACAAGCGCAAACAAGAAAGGGAGTAGTAGTAGGAAATGGGGGGAGGCAGGGTCAGCCTTGCGGCGTGGTATAGGAAAGATTGAGCGAACCTGAATTCACTATAGCTATACGAATCATAGGGGAGTATGATAGTGAGATGAGAGGAAATGAAGGATTGCGAAGAAGGGGGGGGGGAAGAGGAAGCTTACATATCGATTAAAGTTCTACCTTGCCATCTCTCTTTCGCCCAACTATGAAACGTGAACCTATGCGCTCACTCTCTCGTCAGTCAGAGGAAGCGAGAGAGAGAGAGAGGAGTGAAAGGGTTGACTGACATGTAAGGTTTAACTTTTCTCAGTCCTCCCTCTTCATAATAAACAGGCAATGGAGGAGGTAATGCAAAGTCACCTGTAGGTGCAGGGATTGATTTCCTTGAAGTACCTTTCTTTGGTAGAGGTGATTGCTTTGATTTGGAATGTTTTGAAGTTGAACCAGAAGAGATATTGTTCGAATCACTCCCTTTCGGTGGTGCAGTCATTCTTGAATAGTGGTTTACTTTAGCTCGTTCAAGTGATCGGTGTGAATACCAAGGTGTGGTGGAGTGTCAGGAGGAAGACTGGGACTTGTTTTATTCTCATCTCTCAACTTTTGGTTCTC
>Ga0308161_1004777_pt1 | contig 12223 bp, 6 predicted proteins | sample PhyFR2_FD_201034 | JGI IMG/M metagenome (GOLD analysis project Ga0308161, IMG submission 201034) | Phyllosphere microbial communities from UC Gill Tract Community Farm, Albany, California, United States - DLSLF.R2 | ecosystem: Host-associated > Plants > Phyllosphere > Unclassified | place: USA...
GGCTTATATATTGTAAATTTTGCGATGATTTAGCAATGTTAAAAAATGACAAAATTTCAAGTAATTTAATGAAGCTCATTTTAAACTGAATTGACAAAAACAGTTCATGTATTTTGTGTAACGGCTGTAGAATTCTCTTCAATCACGAGCAACTCATTCCATCGAGTTAGATAGTTTTTTGAACGGTGACATTGTTTCATATGCCAAGATGGACTACGGGAATGATAACCGACTTGTAGATAGTGACTGCCGAATCGATTACGAACTGTACTTAGGGTTTTCATGAGTTGTTGTCTTTGCTGAATCAACTCAAGAGGTTGCCATAAGTCATCAATGTGATGTTGACGGGCATGCAAACCACAAAATAAGACCCCAATCTTAATATATTTTTTATTTTCTTTATATAAAACATCAATTTGTTGCATTGCTGCTTTAGTTATTATGCATAGATCATCTGTTGCATAATTTAAGCCTATCGCTTGAGATGACGCTTTTTTATAAGGTGGCTTATCTGTTTTTTCATAAAGCATGACTTGAATGCAGGCACACAGCTGTTCTTGTTTCATTAAACGCCGATGAGCACGATTGAGATGAAAGATAAGTGCTTGTTTAATAATCTCTAGGCTGGATAAAGCTTGAGCAAAACTTCGGGATGCTAAAATTCGTTTTGTTGAAATGCTTGGATCATCGAGTTGAATACAGGATTGGCCTTTTAGCTCACGAATGGTACGTGCCATCACCACAGAAAAAGCTTTTGCTAGATGGTGTTCATTGGCAAAAGTTAAGTCTAGGCATGAATATATTTCATAGCTTCGTAATTGTTTGACCAATTGATAGCCAATTCCCCACACTTCTTTGACGGAAGTTTGTTGCATGAGGTCCTCAATGAGTAGGGGATCTAAAGTAATGAAATTACAAATTCTATTAAAGCTTTTAATTTTTTTAGCATAGTGATTGGCTAATTTAGCTTGAGTTTTTGAATATCCGATGCCAATACAGCAAGGTAAGCTCAACCATTCCTCTAAGGTTTCTACAACATTGCCACAATATGAATGAATATCTAGAGATTGAAGGTAGGGGGTAAGACGAATAAAGCATTCATCAATGGAGTAAGCTTCTAAGTCATCGGGCGAGAAGAATTCACCTAAAACTGAAAAAAAACGACGCGACATCTCTGCATATAAAGTGTAATTGCTTGAATAGACGTGTACACCCGCTTGCAATGCTTCTTGTTCAATTTGATACCAGGGGATTGCCATTTTTATACCCAAGTTTTTTGCTTCTTCACTGCGTGATACAACACATCCATCGTTATTAGAAAGTACAACAACAGGTAGACCAATAAGTTTAGGGTTAAATAGTCGCTCGCAACTGACATAACAATTGTTAATATCTACAAGCGCATAAACTTCACGATGTGAAATTTCCATTGTGTTTTCGCCCCATTAAAAATATTGGTAAAACTACATATTTGAATTGGTTTTCATAAACACAGTGATGTGAGGTGTTAGCTGAAAAGCTGTATCTTGAATATGTAACAAAATCAAGTTATCAAAATTTCTAGCAGAATGCTAGGGTAGTTCTGTGGGTTTCTCTCAAGTTAATAATGGAAAAAATAGATAAGGCTTTAATATTTTTAATAAAAAAGGAGATCGTATTGATCTCCTTTTTTATGGCACATTCTATGTCAGTCTTTATTACCATTTATGGCTATAAGAAACTTTAAGAGTCGCGCCATTTGCGACCAAGTGGCTGGTGTTATTACCAGATCTTAATAATTGGCTATAGAGAGGATAGTACTTGCGGTTAAACATGTTTTCTAAACCAATCGTCACAGTGTCTTTTTTGTTAAGCGCAAAGCTACTGATTAAATCTGCTGTTGTATAAGTTTTTACATCGTAGCGACCAAAACTATTTACACCGTTTAAGCGGTAATCTTCTGAACCGAAGTAAGTAGCTTGAAGACGATTTGTCCAAGTTTCAGTTGGGCTATAAGAAACGTAAGCTGTGAGCTTTAATGGTGGAATACGGAAACCCGTCATGTCTTGTTCAGCACCGTTTTGCGGTTTTTCACGTCCTTTCATCCACGTAACGCTACCACCAGTTCCCCAAACATTTGCATCGTCAAGATAATCAAGAGTTGCTTCAACACCAGTGACTTTCTCTTTTGTTCTAGTCATATCCAAACTATTACTCACTGGTTGTACGGCACCAAGGTCAGAAGTAGAGTGGAACACTGCTAAGCTTGAAGAGAAGTTGTTAAAGTTTCCTTTCCAACCCAACTCGTAGTTATCAACTTTTACAGGTTCTAAGAATGACGAACCCAGATTAAAACCTGTGCTGGCATTACGAATGACGACACCGACATCAGGTAACTGAAAACCTTGGTTAAACGATGCATAGATTGAGTGTTGGTCATTTGGAGAGAAGGTCAAATTAGCATTGTATAACCATGCATCAGCTTTCACTTTTCCACCCGGAACAGTGTAAGGGTCGGGCTTACCTAATTGTGATAATGGAACAAAGCTATCAATTTGGGCATAGCTGTCTTCGTAGCGTGTACCTGCTTCTGCTGACCATTGGTCATTAAAGCGGTGTTTCAACTGTACAAAACCACCGACACTTTGCGTAGTGAGCTCGGGTAAATAAATCAGTTTGCCAGTTTCTACAAACTCTAAGCCACCAGATTGATCATAAATTTTTTGATCGAAAATATCTAAAGGCATTTCGCTTTTTTCACGGCTAAAGTCACCACCCCAAACCAATGAGGTATCACCTAAAAATTCAAGCGGTGTCGTCACAGTTAAGCGGCTACCGAGTACGTTATTTTCTTGAGATACCTGATCTACTTGTCCACCACGTGGGCTGACTTGACCTGTAGGAACACGTGCGTCAAATGGTGAAAAACGTGTAAAGAAGTCACGGTAATAAATTTGCGCATCAACCTTATTACCAAAAAAGTCTTTATGATTATAGGTTAAATTGTATATCTGGTTTTCGTTTTTAGTCTGGTCTTTGAGTTTTAAGCCTTTAATGGCTTTGGCGGGTACACTTCCGGCAGGAGTATTTTTAACACTTGGGTCAGATGCATAATCTGAGTCTTGCTCGGCATTATAGTAGTTTGCAGCAAATTGTAGGTATTGGTTGTCATCAATATGATAACCAAGTTTACCGCCTACACTATAGGCATCGGCATCATATAAATCGCCCTGACTTGGTTCAGGTGCAACACGGTCACCGCTTGCATCGTACGGGCTACCAATACGTTGGTAACCAAAGTCGAGTGCATAGTCAAAGGCGTTAAAGCTACCTGTGAAATATTGATGAATATCGCCACTTAAAGCATTAGAACGGAAATTTGTTAAAGGTGTTTGAAGCCCAACCACGGTTTTAGCTGTAGGTTCGCCACCCGCAGCTTTTGTGGTAATTGAAATAATCCCACCCGCAGCACCACCACCATAAATTGCATTACTGCCGCGAATCACTTCAATGTTTGCAATACTTTCAGGGTCAATTGCTGAAAGTCCGCGTGATGTGTCACGAGTGAGGTTCATTGGAACGCCATCGACCAAAATGAGCGCATTTCGGCCACGTAAGGTTTGACCATAATCAGTAATGGTTCGGCTTGAATCAGAAAGACCTGGTACGGCTTTCGCTAAAACAGTGGCAATACTTCCAGATGAACCATTTCTTAAAAGTTCAATTTGTTTTTCATCTAGCTTAGTGACTTGCTTGGCAGAAGTAGAGAGTTCATCTGCACGTGAAGCAGTGATTGTAATTGTAGGGAGGGCTTCAGGCTTTTTTTCTGTTTCTGTTGTTTCAGAAGTTGAAGCTGCAAATGCTGAATTGGAAAGAAAGATGGCCCCACTAAGTGAAAGAAGTGGAATGATATTTTTAACTTCAGACTTCCTCGTAAAAAGTTTATTACTTTTTATCTTATTTCCCATTGTCTCGCCCTGAGAGTGATTTTAAATTGAGCGAATTATAAATGAGAATCATTGTAATTAACAATATTATTAATTGCTTAAAAATAATATATTTGAAATTTATTCAATGAATTAGGGGGAGTAGGTGTCTATTCCCCCAAAAAATTGAATAGTGATTAGATTTCTTTAAAAGCATTTAGATGGTTTTGATGGGCACGACGAATAATGCTTCGGTCATCCCCGAGTACAAAAAGCTGAACAGCTTGCTGTTTCCAAGCTGCAATATCTTCAGGTTGTCGGGGAATAGCACAGAAATGCTTTTGACTATTTTTAGTCTTTACATACATCTCTTGGATTTTTTCTTTCACCTTTGGATGGCTTGTTTGCCAAGGTATTCCCATTGATTGGGAAAGGTCGGCAGCACCTTCAAGAATAATATCAATACCCTCGACTTTTAAAATTTCATCAAGTTGTTCTAGTCCTTCTAAGCTTTCAATCATAGCAATCACAAAGGTGTCGTTTGCTGCCTGTTGAACAAAACTCGCTAAATCATCAATGCCATATCGATTTAACCTTGTCGAATTCAGTCCTCTTTGCCCAAACGGCATATAGTGACAATAGTTAACAGCCTCTTGTGCTTGCTGAGTATTTTCAATACGCGGAAACACAATGCCCGTTACCCCTGCATCGAGCAGAGGTAGAACCAAATGATTGGCGTTTAATGGCACTCTCACGAACACATCAAGACTCATGGCTTTAGCTGCTAAAATCATGGTCTCAACTTGAGACGTACTAAATAAAGTATGTTCCAAGTCGATAATAATAAAGTCATAGCCCGCGAGTGCCATTTGTTCAACATTAATAGGAGAGGCTACGGAACAGAATATTCCGTAGAGCGTCTCGCCATTTTCTATTCGTTTCTTAAGAGAAATCGAATATTTATTCATATTCAATTTCCTTAATGAGGCTGAGCGGGTTCGGCGTGGTTTGTACTCTTAAGCGAATTTCCGGAAGGAAGCGGCGGCTTGCGAGCTGTTCAATAGCGATGGTGTCATCTGTAAAGTTAAACAATTCATATCGTTCGCTAAACTCTGGATGAGCTTCTTTATGCTGATTAATAATGGTTTTTAACATGGTCCAGAATTTGATTTCATCGAAGTCATAATATTCATTTAGGAAAATTGCTAACTCAGCCAAATTTACAAACCACAGTGCATCTTGAGTAAAGTCTCTTAACTCATTTGGAGAGTGAGTTTCCAAGAACGAGTTTGGGTTAATTTTGGCATGTTCTTTTGGCGCATCTTGCAAGTTAGGTAAAAGCTCCGGCTCTCGTAAAAGATGACGGCTAAAACGAATTCCATCGTGGAAGTCTTTCAAAGCCGCTTTAACGGGTAAGCCATTTTTATGAATGAGCACCATGTTTTGTGCATGTGACTCTAAAGCAAGGCCATGGCACCATAAAATATGCATGATCGGTAAATAAGCATTGGTCAGTAACTTTTCTAACCAGAACTCGATACCATACTGTTGAATCCACGCATCAATTAAAGGCTTTTGGTCAATATCGACCTGCATTAAGCCCGTGACTGGCGTTGCCGATTCACCTTCGTTTAAGTAGCTATAAATACTTTCTCGCCAAATGCAGGCGAGTGCGCCGTATTGAACTGGTAGGGCAATCTGCTGATTAACTGAAAGACCTGCAATCTCTCTTAAAATGACAGGTTTGCGCTGTTTTTCTAAAATATGATCTTGCTCAACAATGTTATAAAGCCAGTCACTCATTTTCGCCGCATTTTGAACGGTATGTGGTGCCAATACACGAGAGGTCGAGGTATTGACTAAGTTCATTGCCAACTTGAGAGAAAGTGCCGAGATATCACTAATATTTGATAAGGTTCGAATAGACTGCTGTGGTAAATAACTTGGACCTTCAATATCTAACGGAATGATCAGTTGGTTGCTAATTGCATCTTGATAATATAATTCAATAATTTTATCCCACTGCCACGGGTGAATTGGAGTGAGGATATAATCTTTAAAATCTACATTGTTATCTTTTAATTGATCGTTAATGACTTGTAGATCTTTTTCTGAAAAATGCTGTTTATAGAGCTGTTCTAGGTTAATGGTTTCACTTAAAACCAGTTTACATAAACTATTATGAGTTGCCACCCATTGAACCGTAAAACCTTCAGAAAGCTCAGGTGCATATTTTTGATTTTCTTTTAAATCGAAGCCGATACGAGACTTAAAGCTTGGATGGTATAAATGCGCATTGGTAATCCTTGCTTCTTGTTCTAAATAAGGCAAAGTTCTTAAAGGTTGGGCAGGTGCTTGGCTCAAAGTCTGCGCATGTTTAACGTAAGTTAAATTGAGTTCATCATTAAAGTTTTGCCATTTAACTGGGTCAGCTTCAATAATATTTTTTAAGTCGGCAAGTAGCATTTTTAAGTTAGGGCGAGTTTCAGCGCCTAAAGTAATATCAGAACGGACTAAGCTTGAAGGATCTAACTTAATTCGTTTAAAACTAAAGTGTCGTTTAGCCGCACAGCTATAAAAAACAGTATCGGAAATATAAAACTTGATCTGACCTTTAGAGAACTCGTATTTAAAAGTATTTTCAAAAATGAGCGCCTCTAATAATTGGCCCATCACGCGATTTTCTGCAAGGGTTTTATAATTGGCATGCTGTGTCGGTTGAAGAGGGCAAAGGTCTTCTGCGCCGCGATATTTATAAATAGGGTTTTCAACTTCAATCCAGATTGGATTGCCACCACTGTGGTAGAGAGTATTTAACATATTTGCCTTGATTGGTAGTGTGAGTGAATTAATTAATAAATCGCGGTACTGCTGGCCTTTAGCGCTAAAGTTTTCTTGTGTGAGCGTAAGGCGGGTGGCTTGCCAAAGTTCAGATTCTTCAATTACGGTAACGCGCGCAATTGCACTGATGAGATGAGCAATGTGATTGATTACGAGGTAATATTTTAAAAAGGTCCAAGCATCTTTTTGAGAGAACCAAACAGTACTATCTTCAGAAATAGATGAGTCATCCTCTATCATTTCTGGAACAATGCTAATGCCTTCCATGTCTCGAAGAATAAGACGATGTGGATAGCCGTTTTTAAATTCCATTAAACTGTTTTGCATATGCGCTTCTACGCTAATGCCTTTGTTTGCAAACAACTCAATTAATGGAATAAGCGAAACTTTAACGTACTGTTTCCACCAAAAAGTAATAAAGTCTTTAGCATCTTTCGATTGCAAATTTTGATTCGGTGCTGCTTGCTGAATAAAGCTTAAAAGTGGGATTTCATGGTTTTCGTTTTCTTCAACCAAGCCGCCCAGCATTCGGGTATTTTCTAATACATCAGGTGTGAGTCCCGCTCTATAAATAATGCCAAATGAACTTTCAAGCTCAGGAATTTTGACTGTTTTTGCCTCTAATTCCGGCAGAATCACAAGGTCTGGGTATTGCTCATTAATCTTGTGGCTGATAATGATTTTGCTCGCATCAATGGCACGTTCCATTTCATCCATTGGATTATTACGAATAAAACTGGTAATTCGAACATCAATTGAAAGCTTTAAGAATAAGTTCGATTGAGGTAACCACACCGTACGAACAGATGAGGTTGGCCATACCGTTTGACCTAATGCACCCAGATAAATAACGTCTTGGCTCTCTAAATGTTTCTTTAAAGATGGATGTGGAAGTAAAAAATTAGCTTGCCACGGATGTGTTGGCATTAACTCATAATTTGCTAGGTTGTCTTGCAAACGTTCTTTTGCAGTTTCTAAAACTTCATCTTCAATACGGTGAGATGGCTGTTCTTCACTTACAAGCTTTTCGATTAAAGAGGAATGAATTGCAAAGTAGTGAAGTTGGAAACTGGCGCCTAGCTCAGGGCTATACTTTTTCATGTCTTCTTTAGAAAAACCTAAATTGGCTTTAGAGGTCACATGAAATGGGTGGCCATATAACATGCCTTGTTCGGCTGCCTGAAAACCACTCACTGTTTTAGATGTTGTTTGGGAGGGCTTATTTTCTAAAAAGAACTTTGTATTCTCGATACTATTGGCAATATCGGAGTACAGATTCTTATTTTGGTTTTTGTCTTTAAATAAGCTATTTAGCTCATCTGTAATCAGCTTCACTAATTTTTTAGGGTCGGTTAGCGAGTCAAATGTATGGTCGCTTAAGTTTTGCAGTACAAAACCGCGTTGATATCTATGGTAACCAGTTGTTGACAGGTGCTGGACTGCGCCATAAATAACCATGTTAGATGCATTAAATGTATAAGCAAAATACAGGGTGTCTGGGCGCTCCGCATATAGTGTGAATAAAGGAGAGTCTTGAGCTGGAATAATGTGCTCTTCAAGATTCACTTTGAGTTCACGAAAGAAAGTATTCAGGTACTGTTCGAAAAGTTTATAAGACCATGCATCTGTTGTAATAATTGAGTTCATTCTTGTGCCTCTTCTAAAATTGTATCCATTAAGAATCTGTTCAAAATCACCACTAATCCCGCACCGATAAAAAATAGTGAGGTGCAGATTAATGCGGCTGTAATATTGAAAAATGAGTAGGTAAGCGTGATGGTAATCGGACCAAATAGTTGGCCTAAGACAAAGGCACTGTTAGAAATGCCGATGACCTTTCCTTGGCTTTGAGCGCCAGCTTTTAGAGAAATTGTGTGTAAGATCGAGGGAATAAGGGCTGCGAAGCAAAAGCCTTGTATGAGTCGTAATACAAGAATGAGCCAGAGATTCGAAACCCATATCAAGGCGAAAATCGTGATGCCGCAAATTAAAGATGCATAAATGAAATTATTAAAAGAATCTCCTTTATGGTCATTTCGTTTTCCCCAATAGGTTGCCGCAATAAAAGCCGCGCCCCACGAGAGTGCATGAATTGTTCCTGTTAAGCTTGCAGCAGATAACGATGAATGAGTGCTCTGGCTTATTTCACTAATGTATAAAACGAAGCAAGACACTAAACCAAAGCCGCCAGCTTGCACCAAGATGCCGGCACTCAACCAAGAAAAAATTGTTCTATCAAAAAAGTCTGGAATTTTAGATTTTTCTTTGGTTTTTGAAACTTCGTTTTTAACGGGATTGGTTAATACAATTGACGCAATCACAATGAGTGTTATCACAACAAATGCTGTCGCATTGAGTAATACTTCAACCCGCCATTGATCCATAAATATTCCGCCGAGCACGGGACCACATAGGCAAGCTAGCGCAACACTACTTTGCAGTTGCCCGAAGGCAGCGCCTCGTTGTTGCTCATTGGAAAGATATGAAACATAAGCATTCAAAATGACTGAGAGACCGCAAAAACCGAGTAAAATCCGCGCAAAAATAAATACATATAGATGCTGGGCGCTCGCCATGAGCAGTATTGAAATATAGAATCCAGCTAGTGAAAGTAACAAGGCTTTTTTATGGCCGAATGTGTCGGATAGATGGCCTACAATCGGTGCTGTAAATAAACTGCCAATAGCGGGAGCTGCGAGTGCCAAACCTGCCCAAATTGTGGGAGCACTCATATGCGCCGTCAGTTTTTCCATATAGAGTGGCATGATCGGAATCAGCACCATAAGCCCAAAAGTGGAAAAAAACTGACAGAGCAAAATAATGAAATGATCTAGGCGAGATGAGCGCATGATTTAGATATCCATGGTCTCATAGCTAGAAACAGACAAGCTCTGATAAGGGTTTGGCGTCGTTCCTATTTTACTTGGCATTCCTGTTGAATCGCTTTCTTGAGCTAAAAGAGGCGTGAGTAATTGCTTGAATGGCCAAGTTTTATTGTCAAAAAGATAGGTTTGAATTTGCGATTTTGTTTGCTCTGAAATTGGTTGGGTTTCTACAAAATCATGAATAATGTCTTGAACCATTTCCCAAAAATCGCTTTCTGAACGATCTGTATATCTCAAAGTTGCTAAAGCAATCGGGTAGAGATTGATTTGAATCCCTAAAGTAATGAAGTAATTAAATAAGTCTTCATTTTTAGTAAAGATGAGGTTGTTTGGTGTGCTCGTATCAATGGTATAAATTGGAGGTGTGAAACCACTTTCTTCAATGGCTGGCGTACATATTCTTAAGGTATCGTGGTCACGTAAAACAAAACATTTAAACTTGTTATTTTCATAACACACCATCGTGTTTTGCCCATGGCATTCAGGCATGATGCCTTTCGACCAAAGCGTTAAGAATGTTTGAATAAAATGAACACTTAAGTCTTTTAATAATGTCCATTTGTCACCTTCAACGCCTAACGTTTCCCAAGGGTCAACATAAGTACAGCTTAAAGCTGACATGGTGATTGGGGTGATATTTTTATCTTGGCAAAAATTGGGTAAATGTCTGACTTGGCAACCGATTACACCTAAATTTTTTACAATCGGCTCTTGTTTACCCAGTACCCACCAGTGGGTTTCATTACTCAGAAAGAGTCGTTTTTTTAATAAAGAAGTTTCATTAATGACTTCATTTAAAAAATCATAAGCCTTATGACCATTCATTAAATAACGTCCAGGCATAGAGCGGATTGCACCTAATGTTTTAGCATTGGTCGAAAGCTTTAAATGCAGATTTGGGTTTGCGTTGTGAATAAGGGTTCTTAAAGACGAAGTTGGTGAACCAATTGTTGTGACATGGTTTAGATCAATGCCTTCATACTTATTTTCATCAAACTTTAAATAGCGATGTTGAGTCTCTAGCAAAGGAAGGGCTAAGTAGTCATCTGAAAGCTCAGCCATTTTTTCAGTAATATGCTTGTCCTCAACTTCTGATAACAAAAGCTCTTTATGAGGAATCGATTCCATATTATTGATCACGTCATCTTTCTTAAAAGCCCACCAATAGACCTCAATTTCTTTTTGAGTGGTAAGTGGTGCAAGTTCACCTTTTGAATGAGCGAACGGATGAAATGGGCGGTCAGCTACCAGTGAGAGCAATTCGCTTTTAATTAAAGGCGAAGAAAATGAAAGTGCGGACTGTAAAATTTGAGGGATTTTTTCAGCCGTTACTAAGTTGTCAAGCCAATAATTAATCGCTTTTTGATGATGTGGTGAAGGCCACCAAGTTGCTTTAGTTAAATAGTTAAAGACCTCAGAAATTGAAATCTTAGAAGTCATATTGCTCAAAATGTTATGAAGCAAAACTTCGGGTTGGGTAACATAGAAAGGATTTACACCACCTACTTTTAAACAACTGAAATAGAGTTCCAACTCATTATTGAGAGTGATTGCCAGATAAGGCTTTTTATAGGAAATATGATCTCTAAAATCTCCATAATTCTCCATGTAGAGGGCATCTATCGTTTTTTGTAGTTGTGCGGTGTAAATCCGATCTAACATTTTAATTATTCCTATTCTTATAAAAGTGGTAAAATCGTGCCAACGTTTTGTTCTTGTGCAGCATTGAAGAACCATTTAGCACATACAATGTCGTCAATCGCCATGCCCATTGGATTGAGCAAAATAATTTCATCTTCGTGTTCGCGGCCGTTTTTATGACCAATAATGATGTCGCCAAGTTCAGCATGCAGTTTTTCACGGCTGAATAAGCCATCTTCAACCAGTACATTGATGACTTTCTTTTCGCGGTTTGATTGGTCCCAGTCATCCACAATAACTTTGTCCACTTTTAAGAAGACTTCAGGCTCAATATCCATAATTGAAATATTGGAAACAAAGCAGCCTTTTTTAAGCCATTCGAATGGAATGTAAGGTTTATCTGAAACTGTGCAGGTAATGAGTACATCTGCTTGCTGAATCGCAGACTTGGCACTGTCATGAATTTCAATTTCTAGATGTGGATATTCTGATAAAAATAAGGCTTTGAGTTTTTTAGCTGCTTCAGGGTTTACATCAAATAAATGGATTTTTTTCACTTGAGCATATTGTTCAAGCACAGTCTTAATCTGCATTTGAGCAATTGGACCGCAACCAATTACGGTAATGTCTGAAAAGTCTTTTTTCGCTAGATATTTAATCGAAACACCAGTAATTGCAGCAGTTCGCATTGCACTAATTAAGCTGCCTTCCATCACTGCAACTGGGTAATTTGTTTCTGAGTCATTTAAAACAATTAATGCACTGGCACGTGGAATATTGAATTTTTTAGGGTTATGTTGTCTTGAGCCAATCCATTTAATTCCGGCAATTGGGTCATTGCCGCCTAAATAACAAGGCATAGCAATAATACGGTCAGCAATATGGTCTGCACCTTGCCAGCGAAGATAAGGTTTTAAAGGTTGTACAAATTGTTTATTTGCATGCAGGGTT
>Ga0308161_1004778_pt1 | contig 12219 bp, 10 predicted proteins | sample PhyFR2_FD_201034 | JGI IMG/M metagenome (GOLD analysis project Ga0308161, IMG submission 201034) | Phyllosphere microbial communities from UC Gill Tract Community Farm, Albany, California, United States - DLSLF.R2 | ecosystem: Host-associated > Plants > Phyllosphere > Unclassified | place: USA...
ACCAGGAGGGCAAGCCCGAGCCGCACGGCTATACGGAAATCACCTACGACAGGGACAGGATCCCCACCCACCACCTCAGCGGGACCGCCGTCAAGGACTGACGCCGCCCACGGCCAAGGTTTTCCCTCGGTTCACGCCGAGGGCCCCGGCCGTTTCCCCGACTGGACCAAAGTGAGCAGCCGGGCTGTTTATCGAATCGATAGCTATAACAGCCCGATTTTTGTCATGCCCGGCTATAGGCTGTGCGGACATGCTCCGATTCCAGTCCAGAAATGAGTCCTGATCGTGCGTACATTGAAGACTTTGGTTGCCGCCGCCGTCGCCGCCACCCTGCTCGCCGGCTGCGGCGGGGCTTCCACCCCGCCCGCTTCGACCGGTGAAGCCTCCGGGGCTCCGGCAGGCGCCTCCGGAGACACCCTGGTGATCTACACCAACTCCAACGGCGAGGGCCGGGGCGACTGGTTGGCCGCCAAGGCGGCCGAGGCCGGATTCAAGATCGAGATCGTGGGGGCCGGGGGCGCCGATGCCACCAACAAGCTCATTGCGGAGAAGAACAACCCCATCGCCGACGTCGCATTCGGCCTGAACAACATGTACTTCTCGCAGGTCAAGAACGAGGGCGCGCTGGAGGCCTACCAGCCCGCGTGGGGGGGCGATGTGGACAAGGGCCTGGGCGACGGGGAGACGTACTGGCCCCTAGTGAAGCAGGCCATCCTCCTGGGCTACAACTCGGACAAGATCTCCAAGGACGCCGCACCGAAGGACTGGACGGACCTGTGGACCAAGGACGAGTTCAAGAGCCGGTACGAGCGGGTCACCGGCCTGGGCACGGCCACGGCGCAGCTGGTTTTCGCCGGCATCCTCTCCCGGTACCGGGACGACTCCGGGGATCTGGGGATTTCCGACGACGGCTGGAAGCAGGTTGAGCAGTACTTCAAGAATGGCAGCCCCGCAGTGGCCAAGACCGACCTGTTCGCACGGATCGCCGCCGGCGACGTGGACATGGGCCAGATGCCGTCCTCGATCATTGCGGACCGCGAAAAGTCCTTCAAAGTGAACGTGGACACGGTCATTCCCTCCGTGGGGGTGCCGCTTGCCGTGGAGCAGATCGCCCTGGTGAAAGGCACCAAGAAAAAGGAGCAGGCGCAGAAGTTCATCGACTGGTTCGGCAGCGCAGACGTCCAGGGCGAGTTCGCGCAGAAGTTCAACTCCATGCCCGTCAACAAGAGCGCCCAGGCGAAGGCCAACCCCGAGGTGGTGGACTTCTTTGCCGGCCTCAAGCAGCAGGACATCGACTGGGACTTCGTCCAGAAGAACATGGGCGCCTGGGTGGAGAAGATCGAACTCGAATACATGACGTAACCCGTCCCGCCAGCCGCCGTTCCCGCGTTCCATCAGACAGGTTGCCATGATCCGCTTGGAAAACATCGAAGTTACCTTTGGCGATTTCACCGCCATTCCGCATCTGGACCTGCATGTCCAGCCGGGTGAGTTCTTCACCCTCCTGGGGCCCTCCGGCTGTGGAAAGACGACGGCGCTGCGCACCCTGGCCGGCTTCATCCAGCCGGCCAGGGGTACGGTCCGGGTGGACGGGAAGGATGTGACCCGCCTTCCCAGCGACAAGCGGCAGGTGGGCATGGTGTTCCAGAACTATGCCCTGTTCCCGAGCATGAGCGTATGGGAGAACATCGCCTTCGGACTCCGGGTCCGGAAGGAAAGACCTGCCGACAGTGACCGCCTTGTGCGGGATATTGCACGGCGCGTGGAACTCAGCGACGAGCAGCTGGCGAAGAACGTGGCCGAGCTGTCCGGCGGCCAGCAGCAGCGCGTGGCTGTTGCCCGCGCCCTGGTGCTGCGGCCCAAGATCCTGCTGCTGGACGAGCCGCTGTCCAACCTCGATGCCAAGCTCCGCCACCAATTGCGCCAGCAGCTCAAGGACCTGCAGAGCGAGTTCGGCATCACCACCGTGTACGTCACCCACGACCAGGACGAGGCCCTTGCCATGAGCGACCGGGTGGCGGTCTTCAACAAGGGCGTGGTGGAACAGGTTGGGACGCCCCAGGAAATCTACGACCATGCCGCTACGGAGTTCGTCTGCAACTTCATTGGTGACAGCTCGGCCCTGACGCCGGACTTCGTGGCGGAGGTCAACCGGCTCTCCGGCGCCGGCCTCAGCACGGATGCCAGATCCTACCTGCGCGTGGAAAAGGCCTCCCTGGACCGGCCGGCGGACGGAGGGACCGCCGTCGGGCTTCCCGCCACCGTGGTGTCCCGGACCTACCACGGCCTGCACAGCCGGTATGTGGTCCGCAGCCATGGCGCGGACATCCGCCTCCTGGTCCGGGAAGACGGCGCCGCGCACCCTGAGGCCGGCACGGCCACAACGGTCTACGTCCAGCCCGGGCACATCCTCCAGTACCATCCGGGATCCGGTGCCGCGCTTGCACAGGACCAGGCGGTTGCCCTGCCATGAGCGGCAACAACGCGGTGCGCAGCATGGTCCGCTCCCCGTTCGTCGTGGTGGTGGGGGTCATCCTCACGTGGTTCATCGCCGCGTTCCTGGTATGGCCCAACGTGAACATCCTGATCGCCACGTTCTTCCCCGACGGCAGCTTTTCGGGCCGTGCCGCGGAGAAGCTGTTCTCCTCCCAGCGGGCCATGAAGGCACTGGGCAACAGCTTCCTGCTGGCCGTGGCGCTGTCCGTCACCGTCAACCTGGTGGGCGTCTTCATCGTCCTGGTGACGCATTACTTCAGGATCCGGGGTTCGAGGATCCTGTTCCTGGGCTATGCCTCCACCTTCATCTATGGGGGCATCGTGCTGGCGGCGGGGTATAAATTCATCTACGGGGACAAGGGCATTGTCACGTCGCTGCTGGTCCGGGTTGTCCCCGGCATGGACCCCGGCTGGTTTTCCGGGTTCTTTGCCGTGCTGGCGGTCATGACCTTTGCCACCACCACCAACCACATGCTGTTCGTTGCCAACGCCCTCAAAGGCATCGACTACCAGACCATTGAGGCCGCGCGGAACCTCGGCGCCTCCACGTGGACCATCCTGCGGCGCATCGTCCTGCCCATGCTCAAGCCCACGCTGTTCGCCGTCACCATCCTGTCCTTCCTCACCGGCCTGGGCGCCCTCAGCGCCCCGCAGGTGCTGGGTGGCCGCGATTTCCAGACCATCACGCCGATGATCCTGACGTTCACCAACAGCCCCACCTCGCGTGACCTGGCGGCGCTGCTGGCCGTGATCCTTGGACTGGCCACCATGGTGATGCTCGCCGTGATGTCCCGGCTGGAGAAGGGCGGCACCTACTTTTCGGTCTCAAAGGTGTCTTCCGAGCTGCAGAAACAGGACATTGCCAACCCCGTAGCCAACGTGGCGGTGCACGCCGTGGCCTATCTCCTCTTTGCCGTCTACACGCTTCCCGTGGTGCTGATCGTGCTTTACTCATTTGCCGACGGCGCCGCCATCCAGACCGGACAGCTCTCGTTTTCCAACCTGACACTGGACAACTACGTCCGTGTCCTCACCCAGCAGTCCGGGCTGCGGCCGTTCATCGTCAGCGTGGTGTACAGCGCCCTGGCGGCCGTCATCGCCGTCGGCGGCCTGCTCTTTGTGGCCCGGCTGCTGCAGAAGTATAAAAACTGGGTGGCCTCAACATTTGAGTACCTGCTGCACATCCCGTGGATCCTGCCGTCCGCGCTGCTGGCCCTGGGCCTGATTGTCAGCTACGACCACCCCAATCCCCTGGTAGGCGGTGCCGTCCTCACGGGAACAACGGTGATCCTGCTCATCGCCTTCGTCACGGTGAAGATCCCGTTCACCCTGCGGATGCTCAAGGCATCCTTTGCCGCCGTGAACTCTTCCCTGGAGGAGGCCGCCGCCATTATGGGCGCCAAGACGCTGTATGTCTTCCGCCGGGTCCTCCTGCCCCTGGTGCTTCCGGCGGCGGCAGCCATCACGGCCCTGAACTTCAACAGCCTGCTGGACGACTACGACACGGCGATCTTCCTGGCCCATCCGCTGGTGCAGCCCCTGGGCCTGGTGATCAAGGCGAACACCGACGGTGCCGAGGGCACGGAGGGCATCGCAAACACCTTTGTCTACACAGTGCTGCTGATGGTGATCACCGGGGTGACGATGTATCTCGTGTACGGCAGGTCCGGGCGGCGGAAGGGCAGGAAGCGGCTTCCCGCAGCTCCGGCCGGCCCGCAGGTCTCCGGCGCCGGACTTCCCGGCGCCCAGGCGCCGGGTGAGGACGACGCCACTCGCCCGGCAGCTGCCGTCCGCTGACTACCTCCCCGAACCGCTGCCGACGGCGGTCCGTGCGTTCCGCCGCCGGGCCAGGTTGAGCACGCGGTCGCGCAGCGGCTGGGCACGGTCTGCCAGGGCGACACGCCCGAGTGCAGAGGAGGCCACGCTCACGGCGCGGGTGCGGAGTCTCCGTTGCTTGTTGTAGGCGCGCAGTGCCTGGTCCTGGCCTTGAGGCGCGTTGTTGAGGAGGTCGGCCAGTGTCACCGCGTCCACCAGCGATTCACAGGCGCCGCGGCCAAGGGTAGGCATCATGGCGTGCGCGGCATCGCCGATGAGCACCGTCCGGCCGCTGACGTAGGAGCGCAGATGCGGCACTGTCCACAGGCGCTGGACGAGGCATTCCTCCGGGGTAGCCGCCGCCAGGGCACGCCGGATGGCAGGTGCGTGGCCGGAGAAGCGTTCCCGGGCCTGGTCCAGCGCCGACGCAACATCGATTCCATAGGGGCCCAATCCTGACCGGTAACTGGCGTACCAGAAGGACCCGCCCCGGGCGGCGGCCATGCCGAACAGGTCGCCGCGGCCCCAGTACTCGCCCACCTCGTCCGGAGCGACCGGCGTCGGGAGGGTTCCCCGGAGGGCAAGGTAGGGCGTCAGGCGGGCATCGGTGGCGCTGCCCCATCCGGCACGGCGGACCATGCTGTGGACGCCGTCGGCGCCCACCACCAGACTGGCATCCGCGGGGACTGACTGCACGGCATCGGTGACACGGCGGACGGCGGCGGGCACGGCGCCGTCCAGCAGCCGGATCAGGTCGATCCGGGAAATGCCGAACATCTCCCCGGCATCGACTGTGACCCACGGTTCACCCTGTGCATTGCGGACCGACCCGCTGCCCAGCACCGGGCTGACGGCCCGGGCCTGGTCCAGTATTCCCAGCCGGGCCAGGGCGCGCTGGGCGTTGGGCCACATCCCGAGGGCGTTGCCGACGGCGGGCAGTTCCGGCCGTTTCTCGTACACCGTCACGTGGAAGCGGCTGGGGTCCAAGGCTGCCGCAAGGGCCAGGCCCGCGATGCCGCCGCCAACGATCGTGATCGTTTCCATGCACGCCATTTTACTACTTTTGTAGTGAACCGAAAGGGGTCCCACTACACTGATTCCATGCCGGACCGACGTACCCTGTTGCTCGACGCTGCCCTGGCCGTGGTGGCGGACAAGGGCATGAAGGGGCTCACCCACCGGGCCGTGGACACCGCCGCAGGCCTGTCGGAGGGCACCACGTCCAACTACTACCGGAACCGCGCTGCCCTGGTTGACGCCGTCCTGGGCCGGCTGCTGGAGCTGGACGCCACCCTCCTCCGGGACCAGGGGCCTGCCGGTCCGCCCAAGGACGTGGGTGAACTGGCAGGCCAGCTCGCCTCCATGGTGGTGATGCTTGCCGGCCGGCACGCCGGCCTGACCCGCGCCCGGCTGGCACTTTCCCTGGACAAGCCGGACTCCGTGACGGCCGGCCACTTCCAGCTGGTGGGAGGCCTGGAACAGGCGCTTGCCGGGCTGGGAGTGCCGGACGCGCGGGCGCGGGCACGGGATGTGGCCGACTACGGCGACGGGGTGCTGCTGCACCTGCTCACCGTCAGGCGGGACGAGCAGCCGGACGCTGCCGCCATCGCCGCCGCTGTCCGGCGGCTGGTGGGTATATAAGCCTCACCCGGCCGGCCGGCGTCGTCCTTCTCCGGATGCCCTAGGAGGAGGCGGGCCAGCCCGTGTAGGCCTCAGCCAGGTAGGCCCTGCCATGGCGGGAGGAGACCACGGAGTTCAGTTCGCCGAGCTGGCGGGCGCGGGAGAAGTCGTCCGCATCGGCCGGGGTGTGCAGCATGGTGGTCATCCAGTAGGAGAACTGCTGGGCCTTCCACACCCGGTCCAGGGCGCGGTCGCTGTAGGTGTCCAGGAGCCGGTCCGAGCCGGAGTTGTAGTGGCTGTCCAGCCCCTCGAAGAGGAACTTGACGTCGTTGATGGCCAGGTTGAGGCCCTTGGCACCGGTGGGCGGCACGGTGTGTGCGGCGTCGCCGGCCAGGAACAGGTTGCCGTGGCGCATGGGGGTGTGGACGAAGCTGCGGAACGGCAGGACCATCTTTTCCAGGACCGGACCCTCCTTGAGCTCGAAGCCGTTGCCGTTGACGCGGCTGCGGAATTCGGCCCAGATCCGGTCGTCATCCCATTCCGCCACGTTTTCCTTGGGGTCGCACTGGAAGTACATCCGCTGCACGGTTTCCGTGCGCTGGCTGATCAGGGCGAAGCCGTTGGCCGAGTTGGCGTAGATCAGTTCGTCGGAGCTGCGCGGCGCCTCGGCCAGGATGCCGAACCAGGCGAAGGGGTATTCGTGGAAGTACCACTTGCGGTGGGCCTCGGGGATCTGGAACCGGCAGTGGCTGCGCGAGCCGTCAGCGCCCACCAGGAAGTCGGCCTGGATTTCGAACTCGACGCCGTCGGCATCGGTGAACCAGACCTTCGGCCTGCCCTCCAGGTCGTGGACGGTGGTGTCGGTGACGCTGTACCGCCGTCGTCCTTCCTCCGTGCGGCGAGGTCCAGGAAGACGTCCGTCTGCGGGTACAGCCACACGGACTCGCCCACGAGGTCCTTGAAGTCGATGCGGTGGCTCTCGTTGTTGAAGCGCAGCTCGATGCCGTCGTGCCGGTCGCCGTCGCGCAGCACCCGGTCCGAGACGCCACTGTCCACCAGCAGGTTAACTGTTCCGTGCTCCAGGATGCCGGCGCGCACCGTGTGGGAGATTTCCTCGTGGCTGCGGATCTCGATCACCGTGGACTCGATGCCTGCCTTGGCCAGAAGATGGGAAAGCATCAGCCCTGCCGGACCGCCTCCCATGATGGCTACCTGGGTGGTGATGATTTTTCGTGCCATGGCTTTGTCTCGCTTCGTTGCGGGGCCCGGGAGTGGGGCCGGAATGGGTGCCTGGGTTTAGTGTGCGCCAGGCCGGGTGACCGGCGTTACAGGCATTCCGTTCAACGGATTCCGGGGGTGGTGTGAGGGGCCGGATCAGGCCTCGGCGAGGCCGCGGGCAATGCCGCGGGCCGCCGTCTGCAGCGCGGGAACCAGCGCCTGCAGCCGCATTTCCCGCAATGGAACCACGACGCCGAGAGACGCCACCGCGCGCCGGCGGCGGTTAAGGACGGGCACGGCTATGCCCCACGTGTCCGGGTCAACCACGCCCTTCAGCTGCGCGAAACCCTGTCGCGAAGTGTCCGCGAGCAGGGTCCGCACGTCATCGGCAGTCAGCTTTCCGTCGGGATCGTGGAACTGGCCGAGGTACTCGTTCTGCAGCGCCCTGTCCTGGTGGGCCATGAGCGCCAGGCCGGCTGACGAGATATGGACAGGCATTCGGCCTGCCACCTGGGCGCGGTTGGCCACCGAGCCGCGCCGGGAGAGCCGCTCCACGAAGAGCGCCTCCCAGCCGTCCAGTACAGCAAGGTTCACGTTTTGGTTCAGGACCTGCTGGATGTCCTCCATGAAGGGCATGGCGGCCTGGCGCAGCGCCAGAGCGGGAGAGGCGCGGTTCACCAGTTCCCAGAGCCGGAGGCCGGGACGGACCGTTCCCCCGGGGGCAGTCTCCAGCAGGCCATGCCCGGCGAGCTGGCCCACCAGTCGGTGCGTGGTGGTCAGGGGGAGGCCGGACCGCTCCGCAAGCTCCGACAACCGGAGATCGGCGACGTCCTGGGGGAAGGCGGAGATCAGCCGCACAATCCGGTCCACCACCGAATCGCCCGAGCTTGAGTTCGCCACGGCCGCACGCCCTTCCGTTGAATGGGAAGTCCAGCATACAGCGCCCGGCGGACCAAAGGCGGGACGAACCGAAGGCGGGGCGCACCCACAGGCGCTTTACCGGACGGCTGTCAAGCCGCCGTCGGGCCCTGCTCCGGCCTGCGCCGCAGGCGCCGCCACGCGCCGGGGGCGAGCACCACCGCGATGCCGACGGCGGCGCCAATGACGGTCTCGATGATGCGGTCCCGCAGCAGGATGGACGCCGAGGTGGGGACCACCAGGAGCGTGGACACCAGCGCGAGGGGTGTGACGAACACCTGGGCCACCAGGTACTGGCGGATGATGAACATCTCCGCGCCGAACTGGCAGAGCGCCATCACCAGCACCGTCTGCCAGGGCTGCAGGCCCACCAATAAGACGGCTGCCAGGACCAGCAGGCCCAGCACCGTGCCGATGATCCTTTGGATGCCGCGGCGCACCCGGTGCCTGGTGGTGTGCCCCACCAGTGGAACCACGGCGGCCACCATGGCCCAGTAGTTGTGGCCGAAGCCGAGCCGGCCGCCGGCCCACGTGGCCAACGAGCCGGCCAGGCCTGCCGCCACCAGGTAGCCGAAACCCTCAAGCCACGCCGTCCGCTTCTCCGCCGGGGTCCGCCGGATGCGGGGAGGCCTGGCCCAAGGGGTGCGGTGGCTGGGAAGGATCCGGGAGGAGAAGCCGATGAGCAGGGCGAACACCGTGGTGAGGACCGCGACCAGCATGCCCTGCCACAGCGGCGGCTGGTTGGGAATGGAGGCGATGGCGGCGAAGGCGAAGATGTGGAAGAGGGAGCCCGCCGGGCGCAGCCGCAGCCAGGAGATCGTTACCGAACACCCGCCGGCCACCAGGGTGGTGGCCAGGACCAGCAGCCAGGTGTGCGCGGCGGCATCCAGGCCCCAGGCTGGACCCATCCGGGCGGCGAGCGCGGCGAGGAGGATCACCAGCAGCATCAGCAGCCCGGCGCGCAGCTGCAGCACAAAACGGACGGCGTGCGGCTCTCCGCGGCCGTAGATTCCGGTGAAGGCACCGAACGACGCGAAGATTGCCAGGTCCAGCCTGCCCAGCAGCACCAGGGTGATCAGGGGCACGAAGACGCCGACGGCGCACCTCAGTGCCGGGTGGTGGTCCTTGTTGCCGGGGGCGATGCTGAACATCTCAGCAAGCATCTTCACGGGGGCAGCGCCTTCCTTGGGGGTGGATTCCGGGGTGGCGGCCGCGCTGACGTTCCTGGTAAATCCTACGGCCCGGACCCCCGGGACCGCCCGGCACGTTCCCATGAACGGAATCGGGAGGCAATGCGGCGGAAACAACGCCCCATGATGCTTGAGTCATGAAGCGCCCGCCGCTGACCTGAGCTGTGAAGTCTGCGGCCGGATGCCGGAACCGCCCAAGGCGCGGCTGACCCTGGCGAACGTGGCCGCGATGCTGCCCATCGAGCTCCTGGTGCATGCGCTGGTGGTGGAGACGCACCTCCCTTACGTGGCGAAGGTGCTGGTGCTGACCCTCACCGCCACGGTCCTGGTGATCTGGGTGGCCGAGCCGTCCGCCGCCCGGATCCTGCGCGGCTGGCTGCATGCCCCCGCGCTGCGGCACCGCCGCCGGCTGGCCGCCGCCCCGGCGCTGTGGCGGGCGCGGACGATGCTCCAGGACCAGCCGGGATCGCTGCAGCGGGTCACGCGGGCGCTGTCCCGGCTGGATACCAATATCCTCGGCATCCACGTCCACCCGGTGCCGGGAGGGGTCCTGGACGAGTTCGTGCTCTCGGCTCCAGGGACCGTGGGCGAGCGTGAGTTGCTGGCCGCGCTTGCCGACGGCGGCGGGAGCCGTTCGCACGTTTGGCCCACCACCGCGCTGGCCATGGCGGACGGGCAGACCAGGGCCCTGAGCCTTGCCTCGAGGATCGCGGCTGCACCGGAGGAACTGCCCCTGGCGGTGGCCGAGCTGCTGCACGCAACGATTGTGCCGCCGTCGGACGCCGGCACCAAAGCGGCCGACGACGGCACCCGGCTTAAGATCCCCACGGCCTGGCATGGCCCCATCACCTTTGCCCGGCCGGGCGAGCCGTTCACCCCGGCCGAATCGGCCCGGGCGCACCGGCTGGCGGAGCTTGCCGAGATCCTGTCCCACCGGCGCGAGGACTCCCGCGCCTAGGTCCACGGGCAGTCACAATCCGCTTGCAGGCCATCCGGGCTCATCGGACCACCAAACCCCTTGACAGTGGCGGGAGTCACTTCTACCTTTGATTTTGGGATCCCAAATTGGGATCCCAAAGAGTATCCGCTCCACGCTCCGGATCGTCCAGCGGCCGCTCCCCCTCCGCAGGCCGGCCCCATCCTGCCCGCGACGCACCACACATCTTTTCGAACCCTCCCCATCCGTAAACTTCCCCGTGAAGGAGAAGCTGTGTCCATCCCAAACACCGAAACAACGGCCACGTCCGACGAGGCCGCACCCCAAACCGCCGAACAATCCGGAAAGGGCGGAACGCAACGGCGCACCTCCGTCCGCTGGAAAATGTTCCTGCTCCTGCTCGTTCTGGTTTCCGTCAACTACATCGACCGCGGCTCCATCTCTGTCGCGCTGCCCATCATCCAGAAGGAATTCAACCTCGCTCCGGAGTTGGTGGGCCTGCTGCTGTCCGCTTTCTTCTGGACCTACGCCCTGATGCAGGTTCCCGTGGGCTGGCTGATCGACAAATTCGGTCCCCGCAAGGTCATGACCGCTTCCTGCATCGGGTGGGGTGCTGCCACAGCGGCGTCCGGCATGGCCGGCGGCTTCCTGAGCATGTTCATCGCCCGGCTTGGAATCGGCGTGACCGAAGCCGGCGTGATGCCTGCCGGCGGAAAGCTCAACGCAATCTGGATGCACAAGTCCGAACGGGGCCGCGGCGCCACCATCCTTGACGCCGGCGCCCCCCTGGGAGCAGGGCTGGGCGGCATCATTATCGCCGGCCTCATCGCCTCCACCGGCAGTTGGCGCTGGTCCTTCGTCATCGCCGGTGCCGCCACCGTCCTCATGGGCGTGGCCGTCTGGTGGTATGTCCGGGACAATCCCCGCCAGCACCGCGGCGTCAACGACGCCGAGGCCTCCTACATCGAAGCCTCGCATGCTGCCGAGGACGCCGAAGCAGCCATGGACGGCAGCAAGGGCAAGCGCGGCCTGCTCCCCTACCTGAAGTTCCGCTCCTTCTGGGCCATGTGCCTGGGCTGGCTGGGATTCAACGGCGTCTTTTACGGCCTGCTGACCTGGGGCCCGCTGTACCTGGCCCAAGCCAAGGGCTTCGACCTGAAGACCATCGGCTGGTCCACCCTGGTGATCTTCGGCGCCGGGTTCGTCGGCGAAATCATCGGCGGCACCATCGCCGACAAGTGGCGCGCCTCGGGCGCCTCCGCAAACCTGGTGATGCGGACCCTCCTGGGTATCTCCAGCGCCATCGTCGTGGCGGGGCTGGTGGGCGTGACCGTTGTCCCGGACGCCACCACCGCCGTGGTCCTGCTCTCCGTGGTCCTGTTCTTCCTGCGCTGGGTGGGCCTGTTCTGGAGCATCCCCTCCATCCTGGGCGGCCGTACCAACGCCGGCGTGCTGGGCGGGGCCATGAACCTCAGCGGCAACATCTCCGGCTTCGTCACCCCCATCGTCGTCGGCCTGATCGTGGGAGCCACCGGCTCCTACACCTGGGCGCTGCTGTACTTCGTGGGTTCCGCCGTGATCATGGGCGCATCAGTGCTCACCCTGAACTACAACAAGCGGCTTCCTGTCTAAGCTGACCCTCGCAGGGAAACCTGCAAACACATGCCCCCGCAGCCGGGAGCAGTGCCGCACAAAATCCGAATGGAGCATCATGCTGACCGCAGAAGAGACCCAGGACAAGGACCGCCCCCTCCGCGAGACTGTCCGGGACACCCTCCGCACCCGGATTTTCGAAGGACACTACGCTCCCGGCACGCGGCTCGTGGAGCGCGACCTCGCAGCCGAATTCTCCGTATCCCGGCTGCCGGTCCGCGAAGCGCTCCGCATGCTCCGCCAGGAAGGCCTCATCAGTGACCGCGGCGCCCGCGGCGCCGAAGTCAGCAGCCTCAGCCCCAAGGATGTGGAGGACCTCTTCGACGTCCGCCAGTCCCTGGAGGTGCTGGCCTGCAGGCTCGCCGCCAAGCG
>Ga0308161_1004784_pt1 | contig 12214 bp, 10 predicted proteins | sample PhyFR2_FD_201034 | JGI IMG/M metagenome (GOLD analysis project Ga0308161, IMG submission 201034) | Phyllosphere microbial communities from UC Gill Tract Community Farm, Albany, California, United States - DLSLF.R2 | ecosystem: Host-associated > Plants > Phyllosphere > Unclassified | place: USA...
GATCAACAAGACAGAATTAGATTACGCACTTTCTAGAATCAACAATCGACCAAGAAAGTGTTTGGATTGGAAAACTGCATACGAGGTCTTTTCCGAAGAAGTGTTGCGCTTAATTTGACAAACCGTCAATGCAAAAAAAATCGTTCCTTTGAAAAGGAACGATTTCGGTATGATTCTGACTGGGCTCGAACCAGCGACCTCTACCCTGTCAAGGTAGCGCTCTCCCAGCTGAGCTACAGAATCATGCTGTGTTGTTACTGGGTATATTTTTATTATAGCAGCATATCGAAAGGTGTAAAGCCTTTTTAACAAAAAAAATTATCTTTTTTCGAAAAGATCTTTTTGAATAAAACAGTTTTAAAGTTGCGGGTTCTATGAGTGTCCTCTACTATGTAAATAAGCACATACAAACGAAAGGAGTGTTCATATGAACTTTTTAACCCGATTCAGTTTAAAGAATTCGGTGGCTGTTTTCATCATCGCCATTCTTTTAGTTTTAGGAGGCGTCTATTCTTTCTCGAAATTAAAAGTCGATCAGTTCCCAGAAATCGAATTTCCTCAAATCTCTGTTGAAGCAGTCTATCCTGGTGCTTCGCCCGACGATGTCGATAAGCAAGTCGTCTCGAAACTTGAAACTGCCTTGAAAGGAATCGAAGGGGCTACTAAGCTGACAAGCTCTTCTTATGAAAGCATCGGTATCTTAAACATCGAATTCCCATTCGATACTGATATGGATAAAGTCGAACAACAGATTGATGCTGCAATCCAAGATGCGAATCTACCGGAGGAAGCAACGACGAAATTAAATCGTCTGTCCTTTGGATCGTTCCCAATCTATAATATCTCTTTCTTTAGCAAGGATGGTAAAGACATCGAAAAAATCCTCAAGGACGATATCGAACCTGAACTTAATAAGATTCCAGGAATCAATAGCGTTTCCGTTGGTGGCTACAAAGATGATCTCGTTCAAATCACCGTCGATAATCAGAAAGCAACAGAAGCAGGACTCTCGCTCACGAGCATCAAGGAACAAATCAACGGAAAGTATGTCTCGTTCCCATCTGGTCAGCTATCAGAAAACGATTCAAAAATACCGATTCGCGTTGAGGAAAAACTAGAAAATCTAGATAAACTAAAAAATCTACAATTGACACCCGTTGCAGGTGCGACTAGTTCAGCTAGTATCGATCAAACAGGTGGTTCATCTGCTGGCGGTCCACCACAAGGTGCAACACAAGGACCACCAAGTACAACAGGTGGAGCAGCTACAGATCAGGCGTCTGAACCTGCAGAACCGATTCGTCTAGAAGATATTGCAAAAATCGAAGCAGTCTCGCAACAAAGCGAAAAAACACGTTACGATTTAAAAGATTCCTTATCGATGGCAATCACGAAAAAACAAGATGCCAATACGGTCGAAATCGCAGATGAAGTCACGAAGATCCTTAATAAATATGACGATCAAGTCGACTATACGATTGGGATCGATTCAGCGAAGGATATCGAGGAATCCGTCGCGACACTCGTCAAAGAAGGATTACTTGGTGCCCTCTTTGCCTCTCTCGCTGTACTCTTGTTCTTACGAAATATTCGCGCAACGATTATTGCCATCGTCTCGATTCCTTTATCGTTACTCATTGCTGCTATCTTCTTGAACTGGCAAGATATTTCTCTGAACATCATGACACTTGGCGGGATGGCCGTTGCGGTCGGTCGTGTCGTTGATGATAGTATCGTCGTTATCGAGAACATCTTCCGGCGTGTTCGAAAATCCGAATCCGGTATGACGGATGAGATCATCGAACAATCGACAAAAGAGATTTTAAAAGCAATCACGTCATCGACGCTAACGACCGTCGTCGTCTTCCTGCCAATCGGATTCGTCGGTGGAATCACTGGTAAGTTCTTCTTACCGTTTGCTTTGACAATTATTTTCTCATTACTTGCTTCACTACTCGTTGCGATCACGATCGTACCGATTCTTGCGAAATTTGCCTTTAAGAAGGTTCCAGCAGAAGAAAAAGAAGGTGCTCTTCAACGGTGGTATGGCAAGCTGATTGAAAAGTCACTCTCGCATAAGGCGACGATCTTAATTGTATCGTTCATTCTTCTCGGCGGTTCTCTAGCGATCGTTCCACGTCTCGGCTTTACGTTCATTCCGAACGAAGCCTCAAAGACACTAACGGCATCGCTTGAACTTCCGGCTGCCACATCGCTCGAGAAAACGAGCGACGTCTCATTTGAGATGGAAAAGATGTTTGATAAAGAACAAGCAATCGCTGACGTCACGACGTCTGTCGGAGCACGAGACTTTACGACAGGCTTACGTCTCGATAATAAAGCAAGTTATTTCTTGAACCTGAAGGACGGCGTAAACGTCGAGAAAACGATCAAATCACTTGAGACACAGATGGAGGACATCGCTCAAGAGGAAAACGTCAATGTCAAAATCAGCGTAGCTGAATTATCAACAGGTGGTCCTCCGTCGAACAACAACGTCGATGTCGACCTGTTCTCGAACGATCTCGAAGCGCTTCAAAAAGCTGCGAAATTAGTCGAGGATAATATGTCCAAAAATAGTGATTTAAAATATATCACAAACAACTTCAGCGAAAAACAAAAGCAATTCCTCGTTGAAATCGATCCTGAAAAAGCAAGTGATCGTGGACTATCCGGCTTCCAGATTCTCGGGACCGTCAATGATCAAACGAAGCCTGTTACTGTTGGCACGTTGAATCTTGATAATAAAGATCAAAATGTACAATTGTCTTATGAAAAAGGACTCGTTTCGAAGAAAGATCTCGAAGACGTCCAACTGTTCTCAGCAAACGGTCCTGTTGCTCTAAAAGATGTCGCGACCGTCAAAGAAGTCGAGACCTTCACATCAATTCAAAAGCTCGACGGAAAAGTATATGCTCGCGTTTCCGGACAAGTTAAAGGAGACGACGTACAAAACGTTTCTAATGCTGTAAAAACAGAGGTCGAAAAAATTAATTTACCAGACGGTGTCTCACTGACAAGTGGTGGCGGAAATGACGATACGGTTGAAATCTTCCAATCACTCGGAATTGCGATTGTCGTTGCAATCGGACTTGTTTACCTGACAATGTTGATTACGTTCGGAAAAGCACGAATTCCGTTCATCATCTTGTCCTCTCTGATCTTTGTTCCAATCGGTTCACTCGTCACGCTCTTCCTTGCGAATGAACCATTGTCTGTCAGTGTCATGATCGGCTTCTTGATGTTGATCGGAATCGTCACCACGAACGCAATCGTTCTCGTAGACCGCATCGGTCAAAACGTCGGACGTGGTATGCCGATTCGCGAATCATTGATTGAAGCGGGTAAAACACGATTGCGTCCAATCCTGATGACCGCATTCGCAACGATCATGGCATTAGTACCACTCGCATTAACAACTTCTTCAGGCACATTGATCTCAAAAGGTCTCGCCCTAACAGTTATTGGGGGGTTAACGACATCTACGTTGTTAACACTCATCATTGTTCCAGTCGTCTATGAACTGTTCTTCTTCAAAAAAGCGAAAAAAGAACGAACAACCAATTAAGTGAACATCAAAAAAGCCCATCGCCTTGGATTGCGATGGGCTTTTTATAGTGTGAGGCTTATGATTCCAACGGTTCATCCGTCTGCTCCAATGTACCGTCATGTTCAGCTACCAATCAGCATGCCGGTCATTGTCAAACAGTCCATCTCTTTCATTCAAGACGAATAATAGATGAATCCAACACCCTCTATTTATCATGTTTTAAGATGTCGAAGTCTTTACTGGTTTCCAAGGAGCAAGATGAAAATACTCTTCCATTGTCAACCCACTGAGTTTCAGGCGAGCAGCAAGCGTCGCCCCTACATAACGGTAGTGCCAGCTTTCATACGTATAACCTGTCCACGATTCTTTACCAGATGGATAACGAAGATGGAAACCATACCGGTGCGCATTCGCGAACAGCCATTTCGCCTCTTTCGTCTTCGCAAAACTGAACATCGCGTATTTAGAAGAATCTGCTCCCCCTATATCAAAAGCGAGTCCTGTCTGATGTTCGCTTTTTCCTGGCTCCGCACTATAAGTACTCGCTTTTTCATATCCATCTCGCGCGACATATTTATCAAACAATGCCTTTTGGTAAGCGTACGAACGGTATGTACTAAATGCGACCAGCGTAATCCCCTCTTTTTTTGCCGCCAAGCGCATTTTCTCAAAAGCTGCACGCGCTTGCTGATTCTCTCCAGGAGCGTACGTCGAACGGAGTGCTAAGTTCTTATTCGCGATGAGTGTCTTACCGATCCGTTTCCCACCGATTTGTTCATCCGTCAGTAGATACTTCGTACTCGCATAACCAATCTTCGTACCATATTGTACTTTTGACCATGTACCGACTTTCGACAGTTCCGTCACATAGATCCCCGTCGGAATAACCGCAAGACTCGGTTGATCAATCGATGCTCCTTTACGCAAATGAAGAGATGTCTTTGCTTGCCGATAAGTAGAAGTCGATGCTTCGACTGTTGGTATATACACTGATGTACAGGCCGCTGTTAATGTCAACGTCGTGATGAGTGTCGTGATGTATTTCATGAATCGTATATCTCCTTTAATGCATGTTCTAATCTGCATCCATATTTTAGATTAGAATACCATTCTTTTTTTCAAACAGGGTTCTTTCGGAATGCTTGTCATGAAAATGAAGTATTTCTGAAGTTTTCTAAATGTAGCTTAAGGACGAATTACAATGGGTAAATAACGATGTATGCGTTTTCGAAACATGATTCTGATGTAGAAAGGAGTAGCGTACGTGTCACTTTGGGAATGGATTTTCAGTATTGGTAGCATCTGCTGGATTGGTGAGATGGTTCGTTTTCGGAATCGCTCCGAGTCTAAGTCAGGGGCAGCAGAACAAGTGAGTTTTTATTTGATTTTCCTTGTCCTAAGCGGAACGATCGTCTGCGCTTTCCTCTTTGCGAATGAAACCGTTTCTTCTATCATGCGCATCTTTTCATGCATTTTATTATGGTGTGGTGTTTCCTTACGTCTATGGGGAATTCTCCACTTAAAGCAACAGTTCACTCGTCATGTCGTCGTGGCGTCGGGTGATCAGCTCGTCAGTAGCGGTCCCTATCGCTTTTTACGTCACCCGTTATATAGTGGATTGTTGTTGATTACGATGAGCTTCCCCCTGTTCACCGGTCAGTTCGGACTTTTCATTCTCTCTGGACTTCTGATGTTCATTTTCTTGCTCTACCGGATTCGAATCGAGGAAGCGATGTTGACAAAAGGTTTCGGACCTGCCTATACGATGTGGGCTGCAAAACGAAAACGTTTGATTCCATTCATCTATTAAAAGGAGAAGTGATCCATTTGAAGAAACGTGCAATCGTCATTGGAGCTGGTCTTGCCGGTATGTCTGCTGCCATTCGTTTAGCTGGAGATGGTTACGCAGTCACGATGCTTGAAAAAAATGCAAACGTCGGTGGGAAACTAAATCAGCGCAGCGGGAAAGGATTTACTTTTGATACTGGTCCATCGATTTTAACGATGCCTTGGGTACTCGAACAACTCTTCTCAAGTGTTCATCGTAACTTAGATGATTACTTAGAAATCGAACGCATTGAACCGCAATGGCGTACTTTTTTTGAAGACGGGACAAAAATCGACGTCAAAGGTGACTTACCCGGAATGCTTGAAGAAGTCGAGCAAATTTCGTCACGAGCGGATTTTGTCGAATTGTTCCGGTACTCAAAACAAATGTATGACTTATGTCTCGACAGCTTTTATAAATACAGTCTCGAAGATTTAAAGGACTTAAAAAAATACCATACGATGTCTGATTTATTAAAGATGGACCCGATGAACACCGTCGCGACCGGAACAAAAAAACACCTCAATGATCCGTATCTCGAACAGCTGTTCAACTACATGGTCATGTATGTCGGTTCCAACCCTTATCAAGCGCCAGCCGTCTTCAATCAAATGATTTATGTACAGATGGGACTTGGCATCTATTATGTTAAGGGCGGGATGTATCAAATCGCGCGTGCTATGAAACGATTGCTTGACGAGCTCCGCGTCACGGTGCATCTCAACTCACCGGTTGAACAAATCGTCCTTGAAAATAAAAAAGCAGTTGGTGTCCTTTCGAATGGTACGTTCCATGCAGCCGACATCGTCGTCTCAAATCTTGAGGTCATCCCGACTTACGAACGAATCGTACCTGAGAAAAAAGCCCGGAAGCGGGCAAAAAAATTACAGGCATCGTTTGCTCCCTCTGTTTCTGGACTCGTATTATTACTTGGTGTGAACCGTGAATACAGTGGACTAGCACATCACAACTTCTTTTTCTCAGAAAATCCAGAGCGCGAATTCGCTCAAATGTTCAAAGAAGGAACGCCTCCTGAGGATCCGACGATTTATGTCGGGGTCTCGTCGAAATCTGATGCTTCGCAAGCGCCCGATGGAAAAGATAATCTGTTCGTCTTGACGCATGTCCCTCCTCTAACACTCCAAAAAGGCGAGGTCGACTGGGATGCTTATCGTGAAGTTGTTCTTGATAAACTCGAACGAATGGGACTTTATGGTCTTCGGGAATCAATCGAGTTTGAATATCGCTTCACCCCAGAAGATCTGAAGGACTTATATGGTCCAAACGGTGGATCGATTTATGGTGTCGCAGCCGATCGGAAGAAAAATGGTGGATTCAAGATTCCATCGAAGAGCGACTTATACGAAGGACTTTATTTCGTTGGTGGTTCTACACACCCAGGCGGCGGTGTGCCGATGGTCACCTTATCCGGTCAATTAACAGCTGATTTGATCCGAAAACATGAAGGTGCTATTCCTACGCCTTAAGATTTCTTTGATTATAAAAGAGACGGAAACTGATTTACTCATCAGTTCCGCCTCTTTTTTACTTTACATTCGTCAAAAGTGGTACGACGTGAATATCTACCTCTCCTCCTGATTTCACTTCCATCCGGCACACGGCTGGCATCGGTAAGGATTTCCAAAATGTATAATCAAATGTCGGATCGAATGTTTCGAGAAGTAACACCATAATGTTTCCATGTGTTCCAAGAACAACTATTTCGTCGGAATGCTTCTCCACCAGTTCATCGATGAATTGCCGAATGCGTTGCGCTGCTTCTTTGTTCGTTTCGCCCCCGAATGGATTATCGTTCGGATGTTGCCATACATACATAACCGCCTCCTGAAAACCGTCAAGCTCTCCAGGTGCTAGTAATCGCTCTCGTAGTTCCTCTACCTCAATGATTGGTTGTTGACGTGCCTTCGCGAGCGGTGCAATCGTCTCGATCGCCCGTTGATACGGGCTGCTGTAGAACCTGTCGATTGGAATTTCTTGAAACGTTTCAAGTAAACGTATCGCATCTGCCTGTCCTGCATCGGAAAGTGACCGCTTCCGTTCATCTGGTGAATATGTCGAGTGTGCGTGCCGTACGAAATAGAGTGTCGTCATGTTTTGATTTTCCCCTTTATTGGTGTGTCCAGCGGTATCCGATTCCGCGAACTGTTTCGAGATGCTGTTCAATCGGAAAACCGCAAACACGTAGTTTTTCTCTTAAATGTCTGATATGCGAGTCGATCGTCCGCTCGTCTACAGACGCTTCCGCTCCCCATAACATCGTCGTCAGCTGATCCCGTGTCCAAACACGTCGTGGAGAATCTAAAAATACACCTAACAACTCAAATTCCGTTTTCGTTAACGAAATCTTTTGTTGGAGGTAACTACAACGATAGCTTTCCCGGTCATAGGATAGACCATCATACTGTTGCTGTAATAAAACTTCCATTCGCCCGATCAGTTCCCCTTCTTGAATCGGTTTTGATATGTAATCATTCGCTCCTACTTCTCGTGTCCGAATGATGTCTTCCCGTTGATTCCGAGCCGTAACCATCAAGATCGGGATGTTAGAGTGTTCTCGAATGAGACGACAACATGTCCAGCCATCCATATCCGGCATCATGACATCTAGTAAAATCAGGTCGAATACGTGCTGACGGCAGAGATCAAGAGCTTGTTGCGCAGAATCCACAAGCTGACACGTGTACCCATACGGCTGAATATACAGTTTGAGCAGTTCAAGCATTCTTGGTTCATCATCTACGATCAATACATGCGGCATTTCATTTCTCCTTCCACTGCAGTGTCACTTGTGTTCCATGTCCAAGTTGACTCTTGATGTTCAATTCTGCACCATGTGTCTGAGCAATTGCTTCAACGATGGAGAGTCCGATTCCAGTTCCTCCATGTTTTCGAGAACGAGATGCTTCCGTTCGGTAGAGCCGTTTCGTTACATGAGGTAAAGATTCTGCAGCAATCCCTTCTCCTGTATCTTCGATTTGAATGAAAGCCCCTACTGCGTTGACACCATAACGAACGATGATTGTTCCCGACGTCGTATGTCGACGTGCATTTTCAATGATATTTACAATCATCTGACGGAGCTGCTGAGCGTCACCTATCACTTCTAATCGCTCACCTTCTATCTCGAACGAAATATTTTCTTGTTCGATGTCCAGGCGCATCAATCGTATCACTTGATGAATCAAGTCTTCGACATCGACAGGTTTTCGTTCCATCATAAAAGCATTGGCATCAATTCGTGCCAGCCAAAATAATTGTTCAATCCATTCATTCATTTGCTGACTTTCTTCTCGAATGATCGTAATGTAGCGTCGTCGTTCATCCGGCGTCAACGTTTGGCGTTCGAGAATATCCGCGTATCCCTTTATATATGTCAATGGTGTGCGTAGTTCATGAGATACGCTTGCTAAAAATTCGGATCGTTCTCGATTCAAAAAATCGAGATCCTGTTTTAATTGCTGAATCGAACGCGCCAATTGTCCCAGTTCGTCTTGTCGATCAATTGGCAACTCTCCACTTTCCCCATCCAATAGACGCGCCGTCGCTTTTTCCATCTGAATCAACGGACGAGAAATGATTCGGGTCGTCCAAATGCTTGCCGCACCTGCTAATAATAGTGCGAGCAGACCCACTTGGAAAAACTGCTGTTTCAACGGATCAAGTACGTGATCTACGATTGCTTTAGAAGCGAACATGAAGACATGACCACGATGTTCCTCGTCAATGGTGATGGGACTGTCCGTCATTAAAAAGTTACGCATCGTTACGATTTTTCCTCGTTGACGATAATCAAAATCTGTATGTTGTAATACACGTCTCATCTCACTCGTCAAAGGACGTGATGCTTCGAGTTGTTTTCCTCTTGCATCGGTGATCACGACAGTAAAGGATGAGTTCGCTTCCATCATACTGACATGACGCATCGTCGTTTGGTCGTAGGAATCGACAAGGACATCACGGTGTGTATTTCCTCGGTTCAGTAAACCGTCTACTACTTCCTGCGTTCGTGTTTGAGACAACTGATAATATAAAGTCCCGAACAACACACTGCCACAAATTAAAAATGCCGCAAGCACGATTCCTCCGACCGAGTATGAAATACGACGCATGACGATTCCTCCTTTTTCTCTCCACTTTTAGTATAGCTAAAAAAAAACGCGATCGATGCAGACAAACGAAACTGTCACCTCATCTGCACACGATTTGCACATACGCTGGGTATAGTAAAGAAGACTAATGACTTCAGGAGGGTTTTAATATGAAAAAATCATTGACGTTAACTGTACTTGCTCTTAGCTCTACGCTTTGGCTCGGTGCATGTGGATCCGCCAATAACGATGGAAGTAATAGTGACTCACACGACATGTCACATGGAGATATGATGCATTCGAGTGACGGAAAGGTACCGTCTGGTTTAAAGAAAGCTAGTGATCCGACTTATCCGAGAGGCAGTAATGTCACTTTGACGACGAATCATATGGACGGAATGAACGGAGCAAAAGCAACGATTGCCGGTGCTTATGATACTGTCGTCTATGCAATCAGTTATAAACCGACTACTGGTGGAAAGATGGTGAAAAATCACAAATGGGTCATTCAGGAAGAACTTGATCCCGTTCCAACTAAGCCACTGCAAGTTGGTGATGAAACGACTGTCAAGGCAGATCATATGAAAGGTATGGATGGAGCTAAAGCGACGATTGATGAAGTAAAAGAAACGACGGTCTACATGGTGAACTATGAACCAACGGACGGTGGAGAGATGGTGAAAAATCATAAATGGGTCACCGAGGATGAGATAAAGAAATAATAAAAAAACCCGCTTTTCCTATAAAGGAGAAGCGGGCTTTCGGTATGATTCTGACTGGGCTCGAACCAGCGACCTCTACCCTGTCAAGGTAGCGCTCTCCCAGCTGAGCTACAGAATCATGTTTGCAGTACGTAATGTACTTGCTAGGACATGTATTAATATATCAAGAAACTAAAAGGCTGACAAGTCTTTTTCCGAAAAAAAATAAAAAAATTAAAATGGAGGAATTGCCCCCCGCTTCCTCCATTTTGAATGACTTACAGGAAGGTTGATACTCGATCGATCGGTAAACGGAGTGCCGGACGTTTTTTTGCATCTTCGACCGCTTTACCGACAGCAATTAACATGACCGGTACATACCGTGACTCGGTAATAAACGTTTCCGTAAAACGTTGATGATCAAATCCACCCATTGCGAGTGTTGATAATCCACGCGCTTCTGCCGCAAGCATCAATTGCATCGCAGCAAGACTCGCATTCGACATTGCCGCGTCGCGCCCATACGCTTCACTTTGATAAGCGCCTTCTACTTGTTCTTTGATCGAATCGAACAATTCTTCTGTCATACCACCTGCTTCTACTGCCGGACCATAAACCGGATTGTAGTTTCGATTGGCTTGAACATCCCCTAGAATCGCAATGATTGCTGAAGCCGAAGTGATAGCCGGCTGATTGTATGCGATCGGTGCAAGCTGTTGCTTCGCTTCTTCTGAATGGAAGACCGTGAAATGCCAGTGTTGCAAATTCCAAGCACTCGGCGCCGCTGTCGTCCATTCTAATAGTTCTTCCACTTCCTGTTTTGAAAGTTTGAACGTTTCGTCGTAATGACGAACCGAACGTCTTTCTATTAAGACACGCATTGTATCAACTGTTGCCTGTGTCATGTGTAAATCCCCCTTATTATTATCAGATTACTTAGATATCGTAGCATGTCTTTTTTTCATTGTCCTCTATCAATACTTCAAACGAATTTACTGTTATAAAACAATAGTTGACATTAAACTTCTGTACTAATACAATAAAAACAAGAAAAAGACCATTGCGTTTATTTTGAAGGAGGAAAAACACATGGAACAACCCCTTTACCAAGAAGCATCTGCTGCATTCTATCGTGAGCTTCCCGTCAAGACGTGTGCCCATTGCGGAAAAGAGATGGATGAACAATGTGAATCCTATCAAACGGAATGCGATGAGTGTGCTGTAACAGAACACTAATAACACATGAAACAATCACTTATTCAGTGGTTGTTTTTTTATTTCTTACAAACTTCTTCTAAATAAATCGATATTTTTTAGAAAAATCGATTTTTCGTCATCTTTTTGTCATCTGTTTGTTACAAAAGAAACAGTCAGAATGTTACATTATCTGTATATGATATTTTTGACAAAAGGAGCGACAGACAACGATGGATCCATTTACCTCAAGCCACGCTAGCGAACTCGGTCCACGACCGCGTACAAAAAAAAGAAAGTTTTTCCCTCGGTTCTTCTTACTTCTCACACTTGTCTTTCTCGGAGTTGGGGGATACGTCGCTTATCGATACGTATTTACTCCTGAACAACAATCCATTACGACAGGTAAATCCATTACTGAAGTCCCTGTCGTCAATATGGAAAAAGCACGCGTGGAAAAATGGAATGGTGTGACGAAAAAAGTCGCTTATTTAACATTCGAGGATGGTCCATCCGCATTAACACCGGACTTACTTCGAACATTGGATCAACTTCAGACTCGTGCCACTTTCTTTTATCTCGGAACACAAATAGATGCTTTTCCGCAAGAAGTCAAAGCTGCTGCTAAAGCTGGACACTATATCGGATTACACGGGGAAACACACGATTACGATACATTGTACGAAAAAGGAAAGTATGTCTCAGAGATGCAAAGTGTTCAGAAGAAAATCCATGAGTTGACGAAGCTAACACCACATTTGACACGACCACCTTATGGCTCTGATCCAGGCATCACGAAAAAAATGGCATCTGCCATTCATTCAGCAGACTT
>Ga0308161_1004785_pt1 | contig 12213 bp, 8 predicted proteins | sample PhyFR2_FD_201034 | JGI IMG/M metagenome (GOLD analysis project Ga0308161, IMG submission 201034) | Phyllosphere microbial communities from UC Gill Tract Community Farm, Albany, California, United States - DLSLF.R2 | ecosystem: Host-associated > Plants > Phyllosphere > Unclassified | place: USA...
CGCGTATCAGTGGTAAAGCGGAACCAGATACCCACCTCACCCAGCAGACGGGTAATAAAGTGCAGGTCATCCTCGCCGTACTGCATCACCTGCTCACGACGCGGGTACTCTTTTGAGAGTGAGAACAAAAAATCCTGACCGCGCATGTTGTGACGCTCGCGCAGAATTTTTTCCACGATTTGTGGGACCGACATGTCCTGATAAATGGCGTTCTGGTGCGAACGATCGAGCAGCGCCAGGCGAGGCTGGAGCGTCAGGGCATAATGGGTTTCATCTTTTGAGGTGTTGAGACGTTCAAAGCCGCTCACCACTCCCTGAAGGGTGCGCACAGCCTGCTGCATTTTGATGCCGTAACCCTGATCAACCGCGGCCTGCAGCATCAGAGAGGCGGCTTTCATCAGCATCATTTCTTTGCTGATGGCATGGTCAGCGCTTGTGAATTCAATACGGTAACTGAACGGCGTACTCAGGGCTTCATCGCCTTCGAACGCCAGTACATCGAGTTCTGTTTCACATCCCTTCACCGACAACTGGTGATGGTTGTGGCTGAATCTGATCGGGGGATTATTGTTCATGCGTGCACTCCTTGTGTACGGTCGAACTCCAGCCCGATACCCTCTTCCTCACTCCAGCTAAGGCATAGCGACTGTGGTTTCTGTTTCGCAGCAATGTGGGTCAGCAGTTGCTGACTCAGCACCGGCAGAATCTGCTGATTGAGCAGGCTGTCGACATTACGCGCCCCGGTATCCGGCAGCAGACAGGCAGCGGTCAGGGCGTCATACAGACTCTCATCTATCTGCGTGGTCAGGCCGTAGTGACGATGTAAGCGTTTGCTGACCTGTGACAGCTTCATTTCAACGATGATCCGCATAGCCGCTTCCGCCAGCGGGCGGTAAATCACGGTCTGGAAACGGGCCAGCAGTGCCGGCTGGAAGTGGTCGCGTAATATCGGGCGCAGCAGTTCGTGCAGATCCGCTTCGGTCGCTTCCGGCTGTTCGTCTAGCAGCTGCATCAGGTGATCGCTGCCGAGGTTGGAGGTCATCAGGATAACGGTGTTGCGGAAGTCGATTTCACGCCCTTCACCGTCGCGCATAAAGCCGCGGTCGAAGACCTGATAAAACAGATTCATGACGTCACGGTGCGCCTTTTCCACTTCATCGAGCAGCACCACGCTGTACGGGCGCTTGCGCACGGCTTCGGTGAGAATGCCACCCTGACCATAACCGACATAGCCCGGCGGTGAGCCCTTCAGCTGCGAAACGGTGTGCGGCTCCTGATACTCGGAAAGGTTGATGGTGATGAGTGACTTCTCGCCGCCGTAAAGCACATCCGCCAGTGCCAGTGCGGTTTCGGTTTTACCGACGCCGCTCGGGCCGACCAGCAGGAACACACCCTGCGGGCCATTCTCGGAGGTGAGGCCAGTTTTCGCCGCACGTAAGCGCTGGGCGATAGCCTCGAGGGAAACATCCTGACCGACGACACGGCTGCCGATTTCATTTTCAAGCGTCAGCAGTTCGGTCTGCTCGTTTTTCATCAGGGAGGACAGCGGCACGCCGGTCCAGTCAGCAATCACGTTGGCAACCGTGCGGGTGTCCACATCCACCTGAACCAGCACGTCGCCCTGCTGCGCATGCTCCAGTTTCAGCTGCAGGTCCGAAATTTCTGCCTGCTGACTGATGTCCTTTCTGCTGGCCATCAGCTGCTGTGCCAGCGCCTTTTCGTTGCTGAAACGCGCTTCCTGCTCCGCAATACGCGCTTCCAGTTCAGCCCGCTGCAGCTCAATGGCATCCAGGCGGTCACCATGACGGTTACTGCCTGCGGCGATATCTTCCAGTAACGCCTGCTCTTCCAGTGCCAGTGCGGTCAGATGTGCTTTCAGGCGCACAATTTGTTCAGGCACCGTATCGAGGCTCATACGTACACGCGCAGCGGCGGTATCCAGCAGGTCAACCGCTTTGTCCGGCAACTGGCGGCCGGTCAGGTAACGGCGCGACAGGGTGACGGCGGCACGGACGGCATCATCGGTGATGTGCACGTTATGGTGTTCGGCGTAGCGGGATTTCAGGCCACGTAGCATCAGGCAGGCCGTGTCGTCATCCGGCTCGTCGACCTTCACCATCTGGAAGCGACGTTCCAGAGCGGCATCGCGCTCGAAGTACTGTTTGTACTCGCTCCAGGTGGTCGCGGCGATGGTGCGCAATTCGCCGCGGGCGAGTGCCGGTTTCAGCAGGTTGGCCGCATCCGCGCCACCCGCCTGATTGCCGGCACCGATGATGGTGTGGGCTTCGTCGATAAACAGCAAAATCGGCACAGGTGACTGCTGCACCGCATCAATGACGTTTTTCAGACGCTGTTCGAACTCACCTTTCACACCAGCTCCCGCCTGCAACAGGCCGAGGTCAAGGGTGCGCAGGATCACCGGTTTGAGAGATTCAGGCACGTTGCCCTCGGCAATACGCAGCGCCAGGCCTTCAACCAGCGCCGTTTTACCGACACCCGGTTCACCGACCAGAATTGGATTGTTCTTGCGACGGCGAGAGAGAATATCCACCATCTGGCGGATTTCCGTGTCACGACCAAATACCGGGTCAATTTTGCCCTCTTTCGCTTTGGCGGTGACATCGAGGGTGAATTTATCCAGTGCGTTCTGCAGCGCCGGGGTCAGTTCGCCTTCTTTCAGCTCTGCACCGACCGGGCGGCCAACAAACTCCACCTCACTGCCATGCTCCTGGGCCAGTTCAGCCTCAAACTGCAGCTCCGGGCGTTCATCAGATTGTGCATCCAGCAGCGGGCGCAGGCGGGAAAGCTGACTCATCCCGAGCGTCAGCAGTGGCCACAGACCGTCGCAGTAAGCAAGCCGTGGGTTTTCCGTCAGCGCCATCAGCAGGTGTACGCTGCGGATACTTTCCTCTCCGGCAAGTGAGGCCTGCATCCAGGCTTCCTGCAGGAGGGTCTGAATGCTGGCGGACAGCTGTGGACGCTGACGAACCGAGCGGGGCTGATTATCCAGCCAGGCAAGCATGTCCTGCCACAGCGCATCCATATCCCACTCATAACGGCGGGCCAGCACCGTCAGGTCACCTTCACCCTGCTCAAGCAGCTTCAGCAGCCAGTGCTCCGGCAGAATTTCCGCATGCGCACGGGTCTGGCAGAGCGAAGCCGCCCCTTCCATCGCACGGGCAGAGTAAGGGTTCAGACGTCGCAACAGGATGGCTGGATTTTCCATGAATCTCTCTCTTTGTCGGTTCCTGGACACGCTACCGCCCATCGCTGTTTCCCGTGAAGGGGACCAAAGCGCATACGGTCGGGCAGGCAGTTTGTGGGTTTCTTTGCTCAACGTCCGTCACGCAGGCGCTCAGCAAAGAAACAGGCGGGCAGAGCGGACTGCCCGTCTGAGGGGTTACGCTAAATAGTTCGTGCGGTAACAGGGCGGCAAGTTCGCGAATCCCCGGGAACTTACAGCGGTAAGTGACCGGGGTGAGCGAACGCAGCCAACGCCGTTACCGCACGAAATATGACGAGTAACTTAGGCGGTGGCGCGTTCGTTCCACGAATCGGAATGAATGATGTTGCCGTCTTTGTAGGTCCAGGTGATTTTTTCGTAACGCAACTCAATGCGCTCAAGGTGGTTGTGCTTCTCTTTAGAAGGATCCTTGATGTCATACATTTCAGGATTCACTTTCACCACTTTCACGTTTTCCAGCTTGGTGTTGAAGTACTCCACTTCCTGGCCCGCATCGTTGATTTTGTACCACTTGAATTCCGCAGACTTGAGGGTCTGACCGGTGGTCACAGCCTTGTACAGGTAAGGGCTGGACGAGTCGATTTCCTTGGTGAACAGGAACGGGGTGTGGATACGGGTACCGGTCAGCTTGCCGGTGTTGTTGTCAGTCGGGATGTAGATGTTGTGCTCCTGAGCGACAACTTCGATGCTGCCTTCACGATCCTGAACGTCCACAGACCCTTTAATGTCCGCGCCGCCGTCGTCTTTCAGCCAGAGATAAACAGGAATTGCCATGGAATTACTCTCCATTGTGTTGTGAAGCGTCATCATCCTGCGATAACGCTGAGGGTTGGCCCGGTATCCGACAGGCATCGGCCTGTGGTACCAGACTGATTTCGACACGCCGGTTAAGCGCGCGCCCATCCGGGGTGTCATTGGTTGCGATCGGACGGCTCTCGCCATAGCCCTGCACCGCAAAACAGCTTTCCGATACATCACCGGTATCACGCATCCAGTTGCGCACCGCTTCGGCACGTTTCAGGGACAGCGTCTGGTTCAGTTGCGGATTGCCGGTGTTATCGGTATGTCCGGACACGACAATCAGCCAGCCCGGCTTCGCCTTAATCCCGACCAGCGAATTCACCAGCATTTTGGTGGAGCCTGTTTTCAGAACCGCTTTGCCGGAGTCAAACAGCGACATACTGTCGAGGCGGATAATTTTCGGTACCGGTTTGGGTTTCGGCTGTGGTTCAGGCGGCGGTGGTGGAGGAACATACGAACGGATCGCATCCAGCACAGGCATTCGCAGACGCTCCCCCTGATACAGACCAAGGCCCATCCGCGTCGGTACGCCATTGCGCGCCCAGTCATCCAGCTTTGCCGCATCGTCACGCAGGACAGCAACGGCATCAGCTTTTGGTCCGAAATCATGCATCGGGATACGGTCATAGCGGGCAATATCGAAGCTCACACGCTGCAGCAGCTGGCGATTGTTCCAGCCACTACTGAGCAGCGCTGCAATCGCCGCCAGCGTGAAAAGCCCGAGCGCACAACGCCAGGTTCGCCCACGCGGCGTCAGGCCTCGCCCTTCGGGCAGTTGCGGCAGGATAAAATCCGGGAAGGGGGAGATAACCGTACTATCCGTTCCTGACGGCTGCCAGCCCGCTACCTGCTGCATCGCAGTGTGACGGGAAAGCCACGCCGTCCAGGCCGATGTGGCCAGACTTCCGACAAGGATCGGTCCCATTCCCCACAGCACCGCACCAGGTGCGATAACAGGAATGTCGGGATTCTCATCCATAAAGACAGCCTGGACGTGCTGATGGAACCAGCTCATCAGGCTGTTCATCAGCACCTGTTGCTGCATCGCAGGCGACCCACCGGTGGTGACCCATGCAGAGATTGAACACGGCGCTGAAGACTCACGCCAGATCCTCACCCCTTCCCCCGGCATAACCGCCTGCCAGAGCAGATCATTCATCATCGCGCTGCCAACCTGACCATTCAGAATCAGCGGCACAGAATGACCCGTTTCTTTACGCAGCTGGCTGATTTGCCAGCGCAGGGCCAGCAGACGACTGGTAAGGCGCTCGCTGTCGGCGTGTTTCTGTGGACAGACGCTGACCATCACAGACAGCTGGCGGCCCCAGTCAGGGCGCAGCCATAGCACCTGGCGGGCTGCCTGCTCCAAATCCTGATGATCCTCCACACGGATCCAGCATCCCTGTGTAACCGTAAGCACCGATGACTGCTGCATACATGCCAGCGGCAGATCGCCACAAACCAGCACCACGGGCTGACGGTAAGTGGCATCGGGAAGGTCGTCCAGACGCAGGGCGACGGCATGCTCCGCACGACGACGGGTGACAGTCCAGAACGCCAGGATAAGGCCCAGCACCGCCAGCAGAATGAGCACAGAAACCCGTCGGGACACCGGCAGGAAGCCCAGGCAGACCACTGCACTCAGCAGGGCAGCCCACAGCGCAAGCCCGCGCTGTTGTGCAGGACTCATTTCACGGCTCCCGGCAGCAGGGTCAGCAGCGTCTGATCCAGCCAGTGGTCCAGTCCCCACCACAGCGCGGCAACCACCACCACGCTCAGGCCGATACACACGGGCCATGACGCCAGCCAGCCGCCCATTCCACGCCCGGTACGGCTTTCTGCCAGGACCGGGTGAGTCTGCGGATAGCTGAACGGCGTGACATGTTCACTGAGCGCGTTGACGAGTTTCTGGCGCTCCGGGTCGTTCAGCGAGCGGAAACTGCCGAGGAACCCCAGCATCATGACCCGCTGGAAGCAGGTCAAAACAGCGTGATCAGGCGCCGGTTCACGCAGCACATCACGCATCCGATCGCACAGCGTATCACCGGCATCCATGGTGCCGAGGAAGTATCCCTGCAGGGGAATGTCATACCACTGCACACAGGCGTCATCCTCCACACCGCGACCTTTGACGGCTTCATCAAGCAGCGCACACTGTGCAGTGAGAATATGCTGACAGCTGGCTTCATCGAGTTCGCTCGCTTTCAGCTCATGCTGCACACGCTCAACATCAGCAATGCAGCGCTCCCACAACGTGCGCCCTTCTCCATCCTGAAACGTCGGACCGTGACGCAGGCTGATCACTTGCAGCCAGGTGTCCTGCAGCAGGGCATCAATATCAATGAACGCGGCCGCGCCGCGTTTACCCTTACTCATGTTCTCAGCACCGCAAACAGTTCAAGTTCAGGCTCGCCGAGCATACCGGGAACGTAAAACATACAGGTGCCGCCCTGAAGCATTTCGGTAGCCAGAGGATGAGAGACGTCAAGGCTGAAATACTGGTTTTCCAGACGCAGTGGAATGGCTGCCGGCACATGGCGCAGTGGCGTCAGCGGCACACCCACTCGTGAAGAATTGACGATACTCCTGACATGATCGGGACTACCGACCTTGCACTGGCGCGGGAACTGTTCCTGCAGCTGTGCCACCAGCATCGGTGAACGCACGGAGAGGTAGTAATCCGCCCCTTCGCGCAGGCGTGGGTCATGCAGGCGGGCCTGCCAGAAGTGAAGACGGGCATCGTGCTCAAGCTCAATCGCCACCACTCGCGACGGCAAGCTGGCTTCCAGCAGGTCGCCCAGTAAGTCAAAAAGCGGCGGAAAGACGTTATTCAGTTGCTCATGCTGCCAGACAGGAATAGCACTCACCTGGTGTTCCAGCGAGAAGGTCAGCAGGCTGCCCGCAAGGCGTGCCAGCTCCGGGTACAGACGCTCCGGTGGACTTTGCGGGTGACGCTGAAACTGTCCGAGCACGGGTTCTGCGCTGTTCAGGGCATTGAGCAGCCAGAACAGAGACACATCAGCCACGGCAAAATCGGCCATGCGCTCGTTACTTTCACGACGCATGTCCATCAGGCGACTCAGACGGGCACGCAGTTGCGTCATCAGTTGTTCCAGTTGGGTCACCAGCCAGCGACTGCCCTGCAGAGCCAGCAGTGGTGGAAGAAAGGTTTCATCGATTGCCCAGCTCCCCTGTGAATCCTGCTGCAGACGGGCGACCGGACAGGTCAGATAATCACTGTTGTTCTGATGGGCGAAACGCAGCGTCAGCTCTGGCTGCATCACCGCAATCTGGCGGGTATCGTCCCCAAAGGTGTTGCGGACATCACGCCAGCGCTGGCGATAACGCACAGGACGCTCGGCCACCTCATCGGGTTTAAGGCAGTTGCCGCCATTCGCCCGCAGCAGCGGAAGCGCCAGAACCACCACCACGTCCTGTGATCCCCCCTCAAGCGCCAGCACCGGCGGCAGGTCATCGGCATTATCCGTGTCGATAAGCGTGCCGTCGGGGAAACGGATGTGCAGGTGGCGGGCCTGCAGACGGCCCAGTTTCAGCGCATCCTGTTCGAAAGTGGCCTCAATCATTCCCCAGGGATGGGAGAGACCCAGCCGGGCAATGCATTCCGCAGACCAGGCCGCGTACGCGGCCTGTTGCTGGAAGTGCTGGGGAGAGACCATCACGCCCCTGCCCCATAACGGTTGTTCCGTTTTCATTGGCTTCCTGCCTTAACTTACGATTTCGCCTTCGGCATCTGGGAAACCAGTGACAGATTGACGTCCATCCCTTCCACCTGGAAGTGCGGGATCGCGAACAGTCTGACGCGGAAGAAGCCCGGATTATCTTCAATGTCTTCCACAATGACTTTCGCGTCGCGCAGCGGGTGAGAGGCCTGCAGCTCGTCGCCCGGATCGGTCATTTCAGTCACCAGACTACGAACCCAGGTGTTCAGCTCAAGTTCCAGCAGACGACGGTCCTTAGTGGTACCGATATTTTCCCGCTGGATAAGCTTCAGGTAGTGGGCAATACGCGACAGCAGGAAGATGTACGGCAGACGCGCATTGATGCGGCTGTTGGCTGTCGCATCGGCGGTGTCATACAGGGCTGGTTTCTGGGTCGAGTTCGCCGAGAAGAAGCACGCGTAGTCGCGGTTCTTGTAGTAGGAGAGCGGAATAAAGCCGAGATTGGCGAACTCAAATTCGCGGGTTTCCGGGAGCATCACTTCAGATGGAATCTTCACCTGATTGCCGGTGCCGAGGTCATACAAGTGGATAGGCAGATCCTGAACGGCACCACCGGCCTGCGGACCACGGATTTGCACACACCAGCCGTTATTGATAAAGCTGCGTACCATGTTGGATGCAAAGGCGAAGGATGCGTTGGCCCAGAGGTATTTGTCGTGATCCGGGCCTTTCACTTCTTCCACGTAGTTAAAGCTGCGTACGGGCACTGTGTCCGGGCCATACGGCAGGCGACCCAGCACACGCGGCATCACCAGACCGATATAGCGGGAATCATCCGTCTCGCGGAAGGACTTCCATTTGATATATTCAGCGCGGTCAAAATAGTTACCGATATCTTTTATAGCCGCCACTTCCTCCATCGAATCCTTGAGGAAAAATTTCGGGCCGGCAGAGCCGATAAACGGCATATGTGCTGCGGCAGACACTTTAGAGATGTTGCGCAGCAGTGTTACATCCTGCGCAGACGCATCAAATTCGTAGGCGGAAATCAACGCGGCAATCGGCTCACCGCCGGGGGTGTCATACTCATCAATATAGGTATGTTTATACAGTCCGCTCTGGATGATTTCCGGGCAGTCTTCGAAGTCCTGACGCAAGTCCTCTTTGGACATATCCAGCAGCTCAACCTTCACGTTCTGGCGGAAATCGGTTTTATCGACCATGGATTTCACGCCGCGCCACAGACTTTCTACAGCCTGAAAGTCCTCATGGTGCATGACAGCATCAAGCTGACGACTAATCTGGTAATCCAGCTCAGCGATATGATGGTCAATCAGGCTTTTGTCGAGTTTTTCAACTTTTGAGCCCGCTTTTGTCAGGCATTCCAGAAACACCTGCATCCCAGCCGTTAAACGTTCATCCGCAGTCGCATCCGACATCGCCTGCGCATCTTGCCAGATGTCCAGCGCACTCAGCTCAGACACCGGGCTCAGATTGATTTTTTCAAACAGGGACGCATACACCCCGCCCGCAGCAGGACGTTCCAGCACCACACTCTCGCCACCAGCCGCATTCTCATTTTTTACAGACATCAGCATCTTCCTTATTAATCCGTTAAATCGTCGTGACCGTTATGGCTGTTTTGGGGCCAGGGCTGAAAGTTCGGCTCGGAGTTCTGCACTTAATGCCGGGTCGAGCAGAATTTTTTCCAGCGCCTTTCGGAAAGCCTGATTATCCAGCAGGTTAGCTTTTAAATCGCGGAGCAGATTGCGCATGGAAAGCATCGCCTTCAGCTGAGGTATCTGCCGGGAAACCTGCTCAGGAGTGAAATCTTTCATACTCTGGAATGTCAGACTGATATTGTCTTCGCTACCGTCACCGGCAAGCGTGTTTTTAACGGTAAGATTTACTTTTGGGGAATATTCGGAAAGCACTGAGTCAAAGTTATTTTTGTTCAGATTAACTTTTTTACGTTCAGAGAGTGGAGCAGACTCCTGACCATTACTGAAGTCGCCCGCCACCAGTAATTTCAGGGGGAGTTCAGTTTTCTTGCTCGCCCCGCCCGTATGTAAATCAAGTTTTAAATTGATACGTGCCTTGGGTATTTCGGACTGAAAGGAAGAGTTAGACATGGCTGTCCCTGTTCTATGGAGTGATAGAAACCGCCACAGCCAGTGTCAAATGTTAAGAACGGCTTACCCTGCCATAAAACATTTCTGCTATTAAACATTCCTTGCAAAGCAGAACCTGCGGTCAGAAGCGAGTACATTCCATTTACTGGCGATATGACGCGATGAAAGAGCATAAATCCGAAATTTATTTTTCAGATAAATACTCACAGCGCGAGTGTAGAAATAGTAGGTTAACTAAAGGAAATGATAAAATGTAACTATATGTAACATAATGAATTTGCCAGAAAACCTCATATACTGATCTGATATGTAAGAGTTTTCTTAAGAAAAAGGCTGTAAGGCGCATGATACCCAAGACTACCGAATGTTTCAGTGAGTTGGTTAATGCAGGATTGATCAGGAAAATGACCTAATGCTAAAAAGTGCGGTTAATGATTTTTTTACGGGCTAGTGTCAGAAATTGAAAACAAGAACCAACCCAAACAGGTTAGTTTTAATGATAACTTATGTTAATGATTTGTAGTGCTGTTATGCACTGCTAATATGCCTGTTGCTGCTAAGAAGTTCAGCGACTTCCCCGGCGACAGGCGGAAGGCGTCATGCCATAGACCTGACGGAAACGATGGCTGAAATGCGTTGAAGAGTGGAAACCACACTGCAAGGCAATATCGGTCAGCGTCAGATCGGGCCGCGCAAGCAACGTCCGCGCACGATCCATACGACGGCGCATGACAAACTGGTGCGGCGCTTCGCCCGTGGTGTGACGGAACATGCGGGCAAAGTGAAACTCACTCAATGCCGCTTCCTGCGCCAGCACGGCCAGGGTTATAGACTGGTCGAGATGCGTTTCAATAAATTCCAGAACCCGCCGTAATACCACCGGAGCCAGTCCGCCGCGCACCTGGGGCAGTTGCCACTTTACTTCACTGTAGTGCTGCAACAGATGGGTCAGCAGCAATGTTGATGCGCTGCTCAATGTCAGCTGGCTGGCGGGCTGTTGCCAGTCGCTGCTCAGCAGAAAATGTCGATAGAGCTGGGTAATGCGGTCATCAGTGGAAAAGACTTTCTCATGCAGATTTAACTGCGCCGGGCTGCGGTCCCAGACCTGTTCGGCTAGCTGTCGCAGCTGGTTCTCGCTGCAATAGAGATGTACAAAGGCGAGATCGGCACGCAGATCCCAAGTCGATTCCGTGCCTGCCGGCATCAGACAGAAGCGATTTGGTGCACCACCGTTACGCCAGCCGTGCGCTGTTTTATGCCAGGTATCGTAGCCGCCCGCCACGTAAAGGCTGAGCGTGTGATGGTCGCTGAGGTTTGTCACGCGATCGCCACTGTTAAACCAGGCCGCCAGCTGAATGCCGCTGTGAAGCTGCACCTGCTCACGCAGTTGTGCTTTGTGACGTTGCAGTATTTCAAAGGTCTGAAAGCGACTCATCGGGGTATCAATTCAGATAAACAGAGTGCCAGTTTACGGATTGCGCGGGACAGAGAACAGGTCACATTGGGACGGACGGCAAAAATGCGCAAGATTTTGCAAATCCTGCGCAAGCCTCTGCAAGAACCGATCGCATTACTGGCGCAGACTCGGCGTTTTGCAGTGGAGAATCGGGCAATGAATCTTTTTTTGTATCTCTCAGTTGTTCTCATCTGGGGCACGACCTGGATTGCTATCTATGCGCAACAGTCTGCGGGCATCAGTGCCGTGACCGTCGCTGTATTCTGGCGATTTTTGCTGGCTTCGCTGGTTATGCTTTTGCTGCTAAAGCTCATAAAACGTCTGCACAGGCTGACACTGCAGGACCATCTCTTCTGTATGCTGCAGGGCTGCTGCGTCTTCGGCTTCAACTTTGTCTGCTTCTATTACGCCTCTGGCTATATCAGCAGCGGACTGGAGTCGGTCATTTTCTCTATGGCCGTGATGTATAACGCCATCAACAGCTGGATATTTTTCCGTCAGCGTCCCTCTGCGCGTCTGATTCCGGCAATAGTGCTGGGCATGGCAGGCATTGTGGCGTTGTTCTGGCACGATCTCCGCAGCACCCAGGCCTCAGCCGGATTGATGTGGGGCATTGGGTTAAGTGCGCTGGGTACGCTGGGATTTTCATTCGGGAATATGATCAGTCAGCGGCATCAGCGTCTGCAACGCGACGTGCTGACAACCAACAGTTACGGCATGTTATACGGTGCGCTGATGATGGCACTGGTCTCGCTGCTACAGGGTGTTTCGCTACAGCCGACATGGAATACACAGTGGTTTGGGGCATTGATCTATCTGGCTATCGTGGGATCGGTGATGGGATTCGGGGCCTATTTTACGCTGGTGGGACGTATCGGAGCCAGTCGGGCTGCCTATACA
>Ga0308161_1004787_pt1 | contig 12212 bp, 8 predicted proteins | sample PhyFR2_FD_201034 | JGI IMG/M metagenome (GOLD analysis project Ga0308161, IMG submission 201034) | Phyllosphere microbial communities from UC Gill Tract Community Farm, Albany, California, United States - DLSLF.R2 | ecosystem: Host-associated > Plants > Phyllosphere > Unclassified | place: USA...
CAAAGGCGAACGCCAGCTTCCGCGACAAGAACGCCGATCTTGGCAAGGATGTCGATATCACCGGCATCGAGCTGGGCGGCGCCGATGCGCGCAACTATTCGCTGGCCAATACGACCGCAGCGACCAAAGCCGATATCGACAAGGCCACCATCAGCAGCGTCAGCGGCATCACCGCGCTAAACCGGACCTATGACGGAACGACCGGCGCCGCATTGAACACCCAGGACAGCGCATTCAACGGCATGGTCGTGGGCGACGAGCTCACGGTGTCAAAGGCCAGCGCCAGCTTCGGCGACAAGAACGCCAATATTGGCAAGGATGTCGATATCAGCGGCATCGAGCTCGGCGGCGCCGATGCGCGCAATTACACGCTGGCCAATACGACCGCAGCGGCCAAAGCCGATATCGACCGATTGGCCGTCGAAGCCCGCATAAGCGCCGATGGCAAGACCTATGACGCCAGTAGCGCGGCGGTCACCCATGGCCTGCTCGGCGGCGTGCTGGGCGGCGACCGCGTCAGCTTGTCCACCAGCGGCAGCTTTGCGGACAAGAACGCCGGCAGCGCCAAGGCGGTCTCCGTCAGCGGCACGCTGGGCGGCGCCGATGCCGGCAACTATCGCCTTGTGCATAACGAAACCACCACCGCCGACATCGCCCAGCGGGCCATCACCGCCAGCATCAACGCCGACAGCAAGACCGAGGATGGGAATGCCAACGCCGGCACAAGAGGCAGCCTGGCTGGCGTACTGGACGGCGACCAGGTACTGCTGACCACCACGGGCCAGTTTGCCGAAGCGGGTGCCGGCTCCGGCAAGATCGTCTACGTCAGCGGCCAGCTCGAGGGCGCGGATGCGGGCAACTATCGGCTTGCGCACAACGCCACGTCCAGCGCCGACATCCTTGCCGCGCGCAAGGAAGACCAGCCCGTGCAGGACGCCATTCACAGCAGCATCAGCCAGCAACTGCGCGCGCCGGCGGTCGCAACCGGCGCTACGGCGCAGACCTTGGGCTGTGTCTTTGAAATCCATGCGGTGGTAGACACCGGTATCCGCCTGCCTGCAGGCGCCGGGCCCGCCGCCAGCCGCGCAGCGGACGCCATGGACGCTGCTGCCACCTGCGCACCGCCGCGCTGAGTCGCGGCGGGTTGCCGGGGCACCGGGCGGAAACTGCGCCAGCAAGGCAGAAACCTGCAACCAATCCCGCCGCCCGGTGACTCAATCCCGAGAAGTCCGCACACCCCGCGGCAGCGAATCGCCGGACGCGGGTGCCGCCAAGCCTCGCGGCGGCGCCCTGGGCCGCAGCCCGGGCGCGACGGCCCGCTGCGATTGTTCCCGCCCTGCATTTCGCCATCCATGACCGAAAACGCCAAGCCTTCATTTCTCAGCACTCCGCTTGGGCTTGCCCTGGGCGCCGTCCTCGCGGGACTGCCAGCATGGGCCAGCGGCCAGCTCATTCCCAACGCCGGCAAGGTGCTCGAAAGCGTGGAGCAGCAAGGGCTTGCGCCGCCCGCGCCCCCAGGCATCGAGCTGCGCTTGCCCGATGCGCCCGAGCCCTCCGCGATCGAAGCAGCAGGCCCGTCCATCGACGTCGAGGACTTTGCCATCGCCGGCAACCGCGCGATTGCCACGCCGCAGTTGCAGGCCCTGCTGCAGCCGCTGCGCGGCCGTTCGCTGACCATGGCGCAACTCGAAACCGCACTGGCGCGCATCACCGCGCTCTATCGCAGCCAAGGCTATCCGTTTGCCTACGCCTATCTGCCTGAACAGACTGTGGAGGGCGGATTGGTGCGCGTGGCGGTGATCGAAGGCCATCTGGGCGAAGTCAAGCTGGAGAACGCATCGCGCCAGCGGCCGCAGGTGTTCGCCGCGCCCTTGTCGCAGTTGCGCAGCGGCGATGTGCTCCGCGCCGATACGCTGGAATCGAGCCTGCTGTTGCTGGGCGACGTGAACGGCGTGCGCGCACGCGCCAGCCTGCAGCCCGGCGCCGAGACCGGCAGCGCGGATCTGGTGGTCAAGATAGAGGATCAGGCGCTGGCCAGCGCCAGCCTGGGGCTGGACAATTTCGGCAACCGCTACACCGGTGCCAACCGGGCCACGGCCAGCCTGCAGCTCCAAGGCGCGCTGGGACTGGGCGAACAGGTCCAGCTGCAGACCCTGCTCAGCGACGAGCACCTGCGCAACTACCAGTTGGCCTACCAGATGCCGCTCGGGCCCTGGAACACCCGCATCGGCGCGAGCGTGTCGCGCCTGAACTATGCGCTGGCGCAGGAGTTCGAAGTGCTCGACGCCTATGGCAGCGCCGGTGTCGCCAGCGTCTACCTGAGCCAGCCGCTGGTGCGCCGGCGGGCCATGAATCTCAACCTGCGCCTGCAATACGCGCAAAAGCGCCTGAACGACCATGTCGGGCTGTTCGGCAGCGAAGATGCCAAGCACAGCGCCGTGACGACGCTGTCTCTGGACGGCAACTGGCAAGACCGCGTGGGCGGTGGCGCGGTGAGCCAATGGAGCCTGGCCTGGCTCAACGGCAGCCTGCGCCTGGGCAGCGAAGCGCAGGAGCGCCGCGATGCGCTCACGGCGCGCAGTGGCGGCCGGTTCCAGGTGCTGACCGCCGGTCTCTCGCGCTGGCAGGCGCTGGCAGGCCCATGGGGCCTGCAAGGCCGGGTCAACGGCCAATGGGCCAATCGCAATCTCGATTCCTCCGAGAAGATGAGCCTGGGCGGCGGCTATGGCGTGCGGGCCTATCCGCAGGGCGAGGGCTCGGGCGATGCCGGGCTGCTGGCGACGCTGGAGCTGCGCTACGCGCTGCCCGAAGCCTGGCAGCTCAGCGGCTTCGTCGATGCCGGCCGGGTCCAGTTGCAGCGCCGCCCATGGATCGCGGGCGCCAATTACCGCAGCCTCAGCGGCATCGGCGTCGGGCTGCAGCGCAACGGCGACGGCTGGTCGCTGGAAACGGCACTGGCTTGGCGCACCAGCGGCCAAAAGGCCATCAGTGCGCCGGACAAATCGCCGCGCCTGTGGGTCAGAGCGCAGATCTATTTCTAGGCGGCGCATAGAATCCGCGCCATGGAAACCATTGCCCTGACCGCCTCCCGCCTGCAAGACGCAGCGCTTGCCCGCTTTGCGCGCCAGGGTTTCGATGCGACGTCGATGGCCGAGATCGCGGCCGACGTGGGCATCAAGAAGCCATCGATCTACGCGCATTTCCGCAACAAGGATGCGCTGTATCTGAGCCTGATTCCGCTGATGATCGCGGCCGAGCTGGACTATGCCAAAGGCGTGCTGCAAGGCGGCGCCCAGATCCGCACGCAACTGCATGCCTATCTGCAGAGCATCCAGCTGCGCTTTGCCGATTCATTCCGCGTGCAGTTCTGGATGCGGGCGCTGTATACGCCACCGGGCCACCTGTACGACCAGGTGATGGCGCCCATGCATGGCTTCATGGAGCAGCTCGAAGCCATCGTGCTGGCCGCGATCAGCGAATCGAGCCTGGTGCCCAATGCCCAGCAGTTGAGCGCCGAGGTGCTGACCCGGACCTATCTGGGCCTGATCGACTGCCTGCAGGTCGAGCTGACCTATGCCGGGCCGGCCAAGTTCGCGCGCCGGCTGCAGGCGGTCTGGGCGGTGTTCGAGGCCGCTACTGCGCCGGCGCCTGCACCGCCGCAGCGCTAGACGCGCGGCGCGCACCCAGCCAGCAGCACAGCAGCGCCAGCACGCCGCAGACAAAGATCGTCGCCGGCAGCGGCACCAGCCCCGGCGCGGCCAGCGTCACCAGCGCGCCCACGACCGCCCCCATCAGGTACTGCAGCAAGCCCATCAGCGCCGAAGCCACGCCGGCCTGTTCGCCGGCTTGCGCCATGGTCAGCGCCGTGAGATTGCCGAACACCAGGCCCAGCGTCCAGATCGACAAGCCCAGCAGACCGAGATAGATGCCCAGTCCGGCCACGCCCGCCTGCACTGGCAGCAGCAGCGCCAAGCCCGCCAGCGCATGCACGGCGATGCCGGCCAGCAGCACGCGCTGCTCGCCCCAGCGCCGCGTCCACCACAGGCTCAGCTGTCCGGCCGCGACGATGCCCAGCGCATTCGCGGCGAAGAAATAGCTGAAGTGCTGGGGCGTCATGCCGAAGTGCTCGATCAGCACAAAGGGCGAGACGCTGATGTAGACGAACAGCGCACCCAGGATAAAGCCGCCGGCCAGCGTATAGGCCATGAAGCCGGCGTTGCGGCATTGCTGCACATAGGCGCGCACGATGGCACGCGCATGCAGCGGCGCACGCTTTTCGCGCGGCAGCGTTTCGCCGATCGCGCGCAGCCCCCAAGCCGCGCCCAGCATGCCGACCACGGCCAGCGTCCAGAACACCATGCGCCAGCCGCCATGGGTGAGCAGCCAGCCGCCGACCACGGGCGCGAGGATGGGCGCGATCATCATCACCTGCATCAGCACCGAGAACACGCGCGCCGATTCCTGCACCGTGCAGACATCGGAGACGATGGCGCGCGGCGCCACCAGCCCCGCGGCCGCGCCCAGCGCCTGCACAAAGCGTGCGAACAGCAGCCATTCGACGCTGTGCGCGAGCGCCGCCAGCACCGAGCCCAGCACGAAGATGCCGAGGCCGATGAGCAGCGGCCAGCGCCGGCCGAAGCGGTCGAGCAGCGGCCCGTACAGCCCCTGCCCCAGCGCCAGGCCGACCAGGAACACGGACAGCGTCTGCTGGATCTGGCCGGGCGAGGCGCCCAGCTCCCGCGCCACCGCGGGAAAGGCCGGCAGGTACATATCGATGGCCATCGCGTCAAGCGCGGTGATCATCGCCAGCAGGAACAGAAACGGCCAGGCAAAGGCCGGGCGCGGGGACGATTGGGACGCAGTCATACAAAAATTCAAAAAACGCAAGCGGAACCAGGCGTTGTAAAAAGCAATCCGCCCTAACGGTCGGTAGGCTATTTTACGGGTTTGCGCAGGGCGGTTCAGCAGCAAGCAAAAACCCTGATCGAAACCGGGTTCATCCAGGCGAGGCCATGCCCCGTCAACCATTTACCCGACAATAATTGCCTAGTCAAACAAACACGTTTACATACATCTACATGAACCCTGCCCCGCTTCCCTCGGATTTCTACCAGGCTGGTGTCTACACGCCTCAGGAAAGCGTGGGGTTTCTGATGCGCCGCGTGCTCAGCTCCATCCTGCAGCAGGCCGACGCCGAGCTGGCCGTGCATGACCTGACCTATGTGCAGTGGCTGCCGCTGTACAAGCTGATGGTCTGCAGCGACACCACCAGCGCCGGCCTGTCGCGCGATCTGGGCATCGACCCGGCGGCCGTCACGCGCGCGCTGGACCGGCTCGAAGCCAAGGGCATGCTGCGCCGCGAGCGCTCGACCACCGACCGGCGCGTGGTGCACCTGGTGCTGACCGATGAAGGCCGGGCCATTGCCGCCAAGGTGCCGCAGGCGCTGGCCAGCGTGCTCAATGCCCATCTGAGTGGCTTCAGCCACGACGAAAGCCGGCTGCTCATCGACATGCTGCGGCGCATGCTGCACAACGGCGAGGCCCTGCGTGGCGCGGCGCCGGGCGCAGCGCCGACTTGATACCCGCACGGTTTGACTTTCCGTATTTCCACTCCTCCTCTCACCATGCAATCACTTTCTCCACTGCGCAGCCCGCGGCTGCTGGCTCTGTGCGCCGCGCTGGCCCTGGCCGGCTGCGCCGCGCCCGGCGTAGGCCACGCGCCCCTGGCGCAAGTCACGCCCGCGGCCGCGGGCCTCGCCGAGACCGGCACCACGGCCGCCTTGCCCGCGCCCGACTGGTGGACCACGCTGGGCGATGCGCGCCTGAACGCGCTCGTCGACCAGGCGCTGCAAGGCAATCCGAGCCTGGCCGCGAGCCGCGCGCGCTTCGAGCGCGCGGCGGCGCTGGCCACCGCCAGCAGCACCGCGGGCCAGCCGCATGGCACGCTGGGCATCGATGCCACGCGCCAGCGCTACAGCGCCAACGGCCTGGTGCCGCCACCGGTCGCGGGCCACACCTATGACAGCGGCAATGCCCAGGTCGGCTTCAGTTGGACGCCGGACTTCTTCGGCCGCCATGCCGCCGAACTCGAAGCGGCCCTCGGCCAGGCGCGCGCTGCCCAGGCCGACAGCGCCGCCGCCGCCAACCAGCTCGCCGCCCAGGTCGCGCGCAGCTATGTCGCGCTGGCGCGGCTTTTCGCCCAGCGCGATGTCGCGCAGCGCACCTTGGCGCAGCGCCAGCAGCTGCTGGAGCTGAGCCAGCAGCGCACCGGCGCGGGCCTCGACAGCCAGGTCGAGCTGACCCAGGCCGAGGCCGGCCTGCCCGAAGCCAGCACGCAGATCGAGATGCTCGAGGAGCAGATCACGCTGGCGCGGCGCACGCTGGCCGTGCTGTGCGGCCAGGCGCCCGATGCGCAGCAGGACCTGCAGCCGCAACTCGCGCAACTGGCGCTGCAGGAGGTGCCCCAGGCGCTGGGCATGGACCTGCTGGGCCGCCGCCCCGACATCGTGGCCGCACGCTGGCGCGTCGAGGCCGCGGGCCAGGACATTGCACGCGCGCGTGCCGATTTCTACCCCGACATCAGCCTGAGCGCGTTTGTCGGGCTGAACGCCATCGGCCTCGATCAGCTGCTGCAGGGCAGCTCGCGCCAGCTGGGCGTGACGCCGGCGCTGCGCCTGCCGATCTTCGAAGGCACGCGCCTGCGCGCCCAGCTGCGCGGCCGCGAAGCCGAGCGCGACACCGCCATTGCGCAATACAACGGCGCGGTGCTCGACGCCGTCAAGCAGGCCGGCGATGCGATTGCCTCGGTGCAGTCGCTGCGCCGCCAGCAGACGCTGCAGGCCGAATCGGTGCGCAAAGCCGAGCAGGCCTATGACTTCGCGCTGCAGCGCTTTCGCGCCGGCCTGAGCGGCCAGGTCACGCTGCTGCAGACCGAGACCCAGGTCATCGTGCAGCGCCGCCTCGCCGTGGACATCCAGGCGCGCCAGCTCGACAGCCGCATCAACCTGATGCAGGCGCTGGGCGGCGGCTGGACCGATACCACCGCGCAGCTGCAGGTCAGCCAGCGCTGAAACCCTTTTTTCCTGGATGGGCAGCGCGCTGCCCGGGACGCAAAAACTTCACCGACATAACAAAGCGCCAATTCTCATGACCGATCAAAAGCAAGCCGCCGCTCCCGCCGCCACCGGCAACCCCCGTGCCCGCCGCAAGGGCCTGACCCTCATTGCCGCTGCCGTGGCCGTCGTGGGCCTGGGCTGGGGCGCATGGCACTGGAGCCATGGCCGCAACTTCGAGACCACCGACAACGCCTATGCCGCGGGCAACGTGGTGCAGATCACGCCGCAGCTCGGCGGCACCGTGGTCAGCATCGGCGCCGACGACACCGACTTCGTGCGCCCGGGCCAGCTGCTGGTGCAGCTCGACGCCTCCGACGCGCTGGTCGCGCTGGCCCAGGCCGAAGCCCAGCTCGCGCAGACGGTGCGCGAAGTGCGCGCGCTCTATGCCAACAATGCCCCGCTGCAAGCGCAAGTCGCGCTGCGCGAAGCCGAACTGCAGCGCCTCGAGGCCGATGCCGCACGCGCCCAGCAGGATGTGGCGCGGCGCCAGCCGCTGCTGGCCACGGGCGCGGTTGGCAAGGAAGAGTTCGAACACGCGCAGACCCAGGCCGCGGCCAACCGCAACGCCGTCGGCGCGGCCCAGGCCGCGGTGCGCGCCGCGCGCGCCCAGCTCACCGCAGCGCAGGCGCAGACCGAGGGCAGCACCGCGCAGGAGCACCCGAACGTGGTGCGCGCCGCGGCGAAGGTGCGCGAGGCCTATCTGGCGCTGCAGCGCACGCGCCTGGTGTCGCCGGTCGAGGGCCATGTCGCCAAGCGCGGCGTGCAGCTGGGCCAGCGCATCGCCGCGGGCGCGCCGGTCATGACCGTGGTCGGCCTCAACGACCTGTGGGTCGATGCCAACTTCAAGGAAAGCCAGATTGCCGGCCTGCGCATCGGCCAGAGCGCCGAAGTCACGGCCGATGTCTATGGCGACAAGGTCACCTACCACGGCAAGGTGCTGGGCCTGGGCGCGGGCACGGGCGCGGCGTTTGCGCTGCTGCCGGCGCAAAACGCCACCGGCAACTGGATCAAGGTGGTGCAGCGCGTGCCGGTGCGCATCGCGCTCGACCCCGCCGATCTGGCCAGCCATCCGCTGCGCGTGGGCCTGTCGATGGAAGCCAAGGTCGACGTGCGCAGCCAGGACGGCAATGCCGGCGCGATGCTCGCCAGCGTGCCGCGCACCGCGCCCGTGGCCTCGACCACGGTCTATGCGACCGGCATGGCCGATGCCGATGCGCGCATCGCGCGCATCATCGCCGGCGAGGTGCTGCCGGCGCTGACCGCGCTGCCCGCGGCTGCTCCCGCCACGGGCGCCTGAGCGGCAGGAGCGTATTCGCATGAGTACCCCTTCCACCGCTGCCGCGGGGGCCGCCGCGCGTCCGGCCGGCGCGCCCGCCGCCCCGCTGAAGCTGTCGCCGCTGCATGGCCCGGCGCTGCTGCTGGGCACCATGGCGCTGTCGCTGGCGACCTTCATGAACGTGCTGGATTCGTCGATCGCCAACGTCGCGATTCCGTCGATTTCCGGCGACCTGGGCGTGAGCTCGACCCAGGGCACCTGGGTGATCACCAGCTTTGGCGTCGCCAACGCGATCTCGGTGCCGCTCACCGGCTGGCTCACGCAGCGCTTTGGCGCGGTGCGGCTGTTCACCATGAGCGTGCTGCTGTTCGTGCTGACCTCCTGGCTCTGCGGGTTTGCCAACTCGCTGGAAATGCTGGTGTTCTTCCGCGTGCTGCAGGGCCTGGTCGCGGGCCCGATGATCCCGCTGTCGCAGACCCTGCTGCTGTCGAGCTATCCCGCGGCCATGGCCGGCACCGCGCTGGCGCTATGGGGGGTGACCACGCTGGTGGCCCCGGTGGTCGGGCCGCTGCTGGGCGGCTGGATCACCGACAACATCTCCTGGCCCTGGATCTTCTATATCAACGTGCCGGTCGGGTTGTTCGCGGCCGCGCTGACCTGGGGCATCTACCGCCAGCGCGAGACGCCCACGCGCAAGCTGCCGATCGATACCGTGGGCCTGTCGCTGCTGGTGCTGTGGGTCGGCGCGCTGCAGCTGATGCTCGACAAGGGCAAGGAACTCGACTGGTTTGCGTCGGGCGAGATCATCGCCATGGCCGTGGTGGCGGTGGTCGGCCTGGCGGTCTTCATCGTCTGGGAACTGACCGATGAGCACCCGGTGGTTGATCTGCGGCTGTTTGCGCGGCGCAACTTCGCCGCGGGCTCGGTGGCGCTGTCGGTGGCCTACGGGCTGTTCTTCGGCAACGTGGTGCTGATGCCGCTGTGGCTGCAGCAGTGGATGGGCTACACCGCCACCTCGGCCGGCATGGCGCTCGCGCCCGTGGGCGTGTTTGCCATCCTGCTCACGCCACTGGTGGGCAAGAAGGTCGGCCAATGGGACCCGCGCAAGATGGCGACGGCGGCGTTCGTGGTGTTCGCGCTGGTGCTCTGGATGCGCTCGCACTTCACGACCGAGACCGACTTCGCGCATATCCTGCTGCCGACGCTGATCCAGGGCGCGGCCATGGCGTTCTTTTTCATCCCGCTGACCACGCTGACGCTGGCCGGCCTGCCGCCCGAGCGCATTCCCGCGGCCGCGGGGCTGAGCAACTTCGTGCGCATCACCGCGGGCGCCATGGGCACATCCATTGCGACCACCCTGTGGTCCGACCGCGCGACGATGCACCATGCGCATCTGACCGAAGGCTTGATCGAAGGCCAGGGCGTGTTTGGCGCGATGCTGCAGAACCTGCAGGCCACGGGGCTGGGCAAGGAGCAGGCGCTGGTGCAGATCAACCGGCTCATCGACCAGCAGGCGTTCACGCGCGCCGCCGACGACATCTTCCTCGGATCGTCATATCTGTTCCTGCTGCTGATCGGCCTGATCTGGCTGACCCGGCGGCCCACGCCGGGCGCGGCCGCGGCCGACGCGGGCGGCGCGCACTGAGCCGCGGCTTCAAGGCATCGCACCCTGGTCCAGTGCCAGCGTGCGATACCCCGCCTGCTGCGCATGCGGCCTGTGGCTGACCGCCACGATGGTGGTATCGGGCAGGCGCTCGTGCAGCAACTGCAGCACGGCAGCTTCAGTCTGCGCATCGAGCGCCGAGGTGGCCTCGTCGAGCAGCAACAGCGGGCGCGCCTGCAGAATTGCGCGGGCCAGCAGGATCCGCTGCCTTTCTCCGCCGCTCAGGTCCAGACCGTCCTTGCCGACGCCGGCATCCAGCCAGCACGCCCCCTCCTGGCGCTGCAGCCGCTCGAGTTTCAAGCCCAGCAGCAGCGTCTGCACTTGGTCATACGGCACATGCTCGAGGCCATAGGTCGCATTGGCGTAGACTGAGCGATCGAACAGCTTGGCATCCTGGGGAATGATCGACATCAGCCGCGATCGGTCGCGGCGCGAAAGCGCGCGCGCCGCTCGGCCCGCATACCGCACCTGTCCTGCCTGCGGCTCCAGCCGCCCGGCCAAAATCTTCAACAAAGAGGATTTGCCCGTGCCACTGGGTCCCGTGATCAAGTATCGGCCTGCGGGCTCCAGCTTGATACAAAGGTCGCACAGGAGCGGCCGGCCCTCGATGTAATGAAAAAAGACGTGGTCGATATCCACCCCCACAGCGCCGGTCTCAAATGTTGCGCTCTGCAGTGGTTCGTCTTTCACCACCCCGTATTCCAAGCCTTCAAGCACGGTCTCCAGCTTGTGGAGTTGCTCGAAAACGGTGTTGAGCGATTTTCCCACCGTGTCAAGTTGCACGTATGAAATCAGTCCGATGACGTACAGCATCACGGCACTGGCGGCATCGCCACCACCGCTGGCGGCCACGGAAACGATGAAAACAATGAAAACCAGGGCCAGGAATGACCTCTGCAGGAAATCATTTCTATCCATCAAAGCCTGCGCTTTTCTATAGGCCGCCATCTCCACCTCAAGAAATGTGGAAATTCTTTTCCTCTCCACACACCCCCTGTCATTTCCCACGACCGAATCGATGTTGAAAATAATATCCGAAGCCTCTTTGGAAGCACCGACGGTGGCAAGCACGGCATCGGCCACATGCCTCGACGAGCTGCGTGCCAGCCGGTATGCCATGCAGCAATAAAAAGCCGCCGCAACAACGAAAACGAAACCATGCACTGGCAGTTTCACAAAGACCAGGACAGCAGAAAAAATGATGAAAAACAAAGCCCGCACCAGCGCATTGAGCCCCTCAAAAACGATGGTCCGCACCGCCTGCGAAGCCGTGGCCACCGCAGCTTCAATCGATCCCTGGTTCAAGCCGTGAAAAAATTCCAGAGGTTTGCTCAGCAGGCATTCATACATTGCACCCTTGGATGAACAGCGGATATCCTGCAGCACGGAATTATTGATTTCAGCCACTGCGTACGCCATGGCTCCAGAGAGGGCCATGGCAGCCGCCAGGAAGACCACGCCAACACGAACCTCCATGGTGGATTGCTGGGCCATTTCCCGAACGATCAAGGCAATCAAAAACGGCTGCGCCACCATTGCCGCCGAATAAAATCCGATGGCTGCAAAAGACAGCAGGATTCGCGATTTCAGCGCGCCCAATTTGACGATATTTTTCACGAAGCACAAGGGATCAGACATCATCGCTCCCGTGTAGCCGCATCATGTTCGGGCAAACATTGAAAGCAGCGTCGTAATAGGGGTCGGGCCGCCATGGCCTTCTTCGTACCCCCTGACGGCGCTGACCTGGGCCGGCCTGCCGCCCGAGCGCCTGCGCGCGGGCGCGATGGACATGTGCATTGCGACCAGCGTCTGGACCAAAAGAAAAGCCATCCCCTGCAAGAAGGGATGGCTCCAGGCGCAGGCGGCGGCGCGGGATGGTCAGATATACGGCACGCCGTAGTAGTCGTTCACGCGGCGGCCGTATTCATCGGTGTACTCGGGATAGTCGTCGCGCGCATAGCGTGGCGCGCCCTCGAGCTGCTCGCGCTGCAGCGACACCACATAGCCGCCCATTTCGGGCTCGTACTTGAGTGTGTCCCAGGGCAGCGGATAACGGTCGGTGCCGATGCCCAGGAATCCGCCGAATTCCATGACGGCGTAGCGCACCTTGCCCGACAGCTTGTCGATCATCAGCGTGTCGATCGTGCCCAGCTTCTCG
>Ga0308161_1004791_pt1 | contig 12207 bp, 10 predicted proteins | sample PhyFR2_FD_201034 | JGI IMG/M metagenome (GOLD analysis project Ga0308161, IMG submission 201034) | Phyllosphere microbial communities from UC Gill Tract Community Farm, Albany, California, United States - DLSLF.R2 | ecosystem: Host-associated > Plants > Phyllosphere > Unclassified | place: USA...
CGGCGGACGGGAGGCGCGTGGCGGCGGTGCGCCGTGCCTCCCGTCCGGTGGGTGGTCGGGTGGGGCGGCGTCAGCCGACCCGCGCGATGGCGGCGGCGAGCCGGGTGGTCGAACGCCCCGCGTGGAACGGCACCGTGACGACACGGCCTCCCCACTCGGCGAGCGTCGCCGCCTCGGGCAGCTCGCTCGCGGCGTAGTCGCCGCCCTTCGCCCAGACGTCGGGGCGGAAGCGGCGGAGCGCCTCGTCGGGGGTGTGCTCGTCGAACACGACCACGGCGTCGACGCAGTCGAGCGCGAGCAGCAGCTCGACCCGGTCGTCCTGCGTCATGATCGGCCGCTCCGGGCCCTTGAGGGCGCGGACCGAGTCGTCGGAGTTGAGGCAGACGACCAGGCAGTCACCGAGCGCGCGCGCCGCGGAGAGCGTGCGCGCGTGTCCGGCGTGCAGGAGGTCGAAGCACCCGCCGGTCGCGACGACCGTGCCGCCGGCGCTGCGGACCTCGTGCACGACCCGCATCGCGTCGCGGTCGACGCCGGGGACCGGGACGGGCGCGGGACCGTCGTCGGCGAACAGCGCGGTGACGCCGCCCGCGGCGAGGTACTCCGATGCGGCGAGCACCCCGGCGGCGACGGCGTCGGCGACGTCCGCACCCTCGGCCAGGGCCACCGCGACGCCGGCCGCGAGCCGGTCGCCGGCGCCGCAGGGGTCGCCCGCGGTGACCGACGGGGCGGGGACGAAGCGGCTGTCGAGCGCGTGCGCGCGGCCGTCGGCCGAGGGACGCCGGCTCGCGACCAGGGCACCGCGGTCGCCGAGCGTCACGGCCACGGCGGCGACGTCCCAGGTGGCGACGAGCGCCGCGGCGGCGTCGGTGGCGAAGGGCACGCCCTCGCCGGACAGGTCGGTGAAGCGCCGTGCCTCGCTCGAGTTCGGCGTGACGACCGCGGTGCCGGCGACCGGTGCTGCGCCCTTCGGGTGTGGGTCCCACACGACCGGGGTGTGCTCGGCGACCCGGCCGAGCGCGGCACGCAGGCCGGCGGAGGCGGCGACGCCGCGACCGTAGTCGGCGACGACGATCGCGTCGGCGCCCTCGAGCGCGGCGGTCATCTCCGGGGTGGTGTCCGGGACGGGCGGGGTCGCGCAACCCTCGTCGATGCGGACGAGGGCGTGGTCGACGACCCGTACGCGGGTCTTCACCGGCGTCGGGGCACCGGACGGTCCGGCGACGACGTGGACGTCCGGCAGCAGGGCCCGGATCTCGTCGGCGCGGTCGTCGTCGCTCAGGACCGTGACGAGGGTGACGTCGTGGCCGTCCCGGGCGAGCATCGAGGCGACGAGCCCGGCGCCACCGGCACGGCGGTCGTCGGTGCGGACGTCGACGACGGGGACCGGGGCGTCGGGGCTGAGTCGTTCGCTCGTGCCCGAGACGTCGACGTCGAGCAGGGTGTCGCCGACCACGACGACGCGGCGGCGTGTGCCGTGCGTGCCGGCAGTGCCGGCAGTGTCGGCTGCACCCGGTGCGCCGCTCATCGGCGTGCTCCGCGGCGCAGGGCGGGCTCCATCGCTCGGCACAGGGCGTGCACGAGGACGAGCTGCGCCTCCTGCACGTTCGCCGACGGCCCCTCGATCCGGATCGCGTCGTCCACGGCGTCGGCCAGCGGGTTCGGGCCGGGGCCGGTCATCGCGATCGACCGGGCGCCCACCGCGCGGGCAGCCGCTGCGGCGCGGAGCAGGTTCGGGCTCTTGCCGCTCGTGCTGAGCAGCACGACCACGTCCCCGGCTCGGGCGTGCGCCGTGACCTGGCGGGCGAAGACCTCGTCGAAGCCGTAGTCGTTGCCGATCGCGGTGACGGCGGACGACTCGGCGTGCAGCGAGATCGCCGAGTACGCCGGGCGGTCGCCGTCGAAGCGGCCGGTGAGCTCGGAGGTCAGGTGCTGCGCCTCCGCGGCCGACCCGCCGTTCCCGGCGGCGAGGAGCCGACGACCGGCGACGAGCCGCGACGCGATGTCGTCCGCCCACGCGGCGATGTGGTCCTTGTGGTCGACGAGCGACGCGATCACCGGGACCGAGGCCGCGATGTGGTCGACGACGGTGCGGACGCTGCTGTCCTCGGTGCCCGGGTCGCGGGTGCCGGCCTGCTGGTCGATGGTCATCGTGCGGTCCTCTCCGTCGGGAGCGTGGAGCGGGAGGTCCGTCCGACGCGGGTGGGGCGGGAGCCCGTGGTCGTGGTGGTCGGCACGGCGGCCGACCCGGCGACGAGCCGTTCGTAGACGCGCTCGCTGTCCGCGGCGACCTTGTGCCAGGTGTACTTCGTCTCGGCGCGACGTCGCCCGGCGCGGCCGTACGCCTCGCGACGCTCCGGCTCGTCGAGCACGAGGCCGACCGCGTCCGCGACCGCGTGCTCGTCCCGCGGGGGGACGTGCAGGCCGGTCGCGTCCTCGACGACGGTGTCGATGAGGCCGCCGACGCTCGACGCCACGACGGGACGGCCGCAGGCCATCGCCTCGAGCGGGACGATCCCGAAGGGCTCGTACCAGGGGGCGCAGACGACGACGTCGGCGCTGCGGTACACCTCCGGCATGTCGCGCTGGCCGAGCTGCCCCCGGAAGGACACGTGCTCGCGGACACCGAGCGAGCGGGCCAGGGCGTCCAGGCGCTGGTACTCGGGGTCGTCGACGAGGTCGGCCCCGGCGACACCGGCGCCGCCGACGACGACGAGCTCGACGTCGCGTCCCTCGTCGAGGAGCTTCGCGAGGGCGGCGATCGTCGTGCCGACGCCCTTCCGGCGCACCAGGCGCGACGCCGTGAGCACACGGAAGGTGCGACCGCGCTCCTCGACCGGTCCGTCGGGCGTGAACAGCTCGGTGTCGACGCCGCAGGGCACGACCGAGATCGCGTGCAGGGGGACGCCGAGCGCTTTGAGCTCGAACGCCTCGTCGGAGCAGGTCGCGATGACCTGGTCGGCGGTGCGGCCGACCGCGGGCTCGACCCACTCGCGCTCCCCGGGGCTCGTGTCCGCCGTCCCCTGGTGCCGACGCTTCACGACGCCGAGCGCGTGGAACGTCTGCACCACGGGGATGCGGACACCGCCGGTGCGCGCCTGGACCTGCTGGACGGCGTCGATCGCTGCGTGACCGGACATCCAGAAGTGCCCGTGCACGACGTCGGGTCGGTCGAGGAACCACTCGGCGGCGAGCACCGAGGCGAAGGTCCCCATGTACGGGTACAGGTCGTCCTTCGGCACGTGGCGCGCGGGTCCGGCGTCGACGTGCACGACCTCGACCCCGGGGCGCAGGGCGACCCGGACGGGCAGGTCGGCGTCGTCGCGGCGGGTGTACACGGTGACCTGGTGCCCCCGGTCGGCGAGGGCCCCGGAGAGCTCCGCGACGTGCACGTTCTGTCCGCCGGCGTCCACGCCGCCGAGGACGGCGAGGGGGCTGGCGTGCTCGGAGACCATGGCGATCCTCATCGCGCTCTCCCTTCCAGCGCGGGCGTCGCCGCGCGGTCGCGTCGCGCTCCGCGCGTGACGGCGTCGTCGAGGAGGTCGTCCCAGTCCGCCAGGTACCGGCCGAGCGCGTGCCGCGCGAGCGCGGCCTCCCGTGCCACGGCACCGCGGCGGCGGGCCTCCTCGGGGTCCTCCAGGAGCGTCCGGGAGGCGCGGACCAGGTCCGCCACGTCGGTCGCGATCGCGCCGGCGTCGGCGGGCACCGACCGCGGCGCGTCCGTCGTGGCGAGGACGAGCACCGGCATCGCCATGTGCATCGCCTCGATGAGCGAGAGCCCGAGGGACGTCCACCGGTTCGGGTGCACGTATGCGCGCCGCTCGGCGAGCGCGGCGTGCATCGGGTCGGCGGGGACGTCTCCGAGCGGGACGACGCGGTCGCCGAAGCCGAGCTCCGGGAGCCGGTCGGTGCCCATGCCCCAGACGTCGACGGGTGCGACCGCGGCGAAGCGGGGGAGCAGGTCGGTCCCGACCACGCGACCCCGGCGGACCGGTTCGTTGATGACGACGCCGAACCGCTCGAGCGCCCCGGTGTACAGCGGACCCGGGTCGACGACGCCGTGCTCGACCACGGTGGTGCGGGTGCGACCGCAGTCCCACATCAGGGCGTTCCAGTGCGTCACGTGCGCGATGACGAGGTCGTCGCGGTCGCGCATCGGGTGCAGGCTGTCCGGCACGTCGACCCGCGGGGCGTTGTGCTCGACGAAGACCATCGGGACGTCCCGGCCACCGAGCAGCCGCTGTGCTTCCTCGAATTCCTCGGTGCGCTGGAGGACGACCACGTCGACCTCGGCGTCGACCAGGTCGGCCGGGTCGATCTCGATCGCCGAGTCCGGCCAGTCACGTCCGCCTCGGCCGAGGCCCCAGCCGTCGCGGGCGGGGGTGGTCGGGATGAGGTACTCGTGGGGGCCGCGGACGAAGGCGTCCATCCAGCCGCCGTGCACGTGCCACACGAGGATCCGCATGCAGGGCCTTCCGTCTCGTCGGTGCCCCTCCGGGAGGCCTGCGGCCGGGGTCGGTGACCCGTGGTCGAGGAGAAGGAGGAGCAGTGGCGCACGCTACGCAGCGACTGCTCCTCCTCCTCGCAGGCTTCCGCGCGATCATCCGCGCAGCGCGACCACCAGTCGCTCGTGGGCCGCCAGGACGTCCTCGACGCGCACTCCGGACAGGCACGGGTGCCCGGCGACCGGGCACTCGCGGGCCCGGCTGAGGCGGCACGGTGCGGCCTGGTCGCCGAGCAGCTCGACGGCCGGGGCGTACGGCGCCCACTTCACCGCGGGCACCACGGGGGAGAACAGGCTGACGATCGAGGCACCCACCGCGGCCGCGAGGTGCGCGGGCCCGGTGTTGCCGACGACGACCACCTCGGCGCCGGCGAGCACGGCCGCGAGCTCGGCGGGGCTCGTCCGGCCGCCGAGGTCGAGCGCGGTGTCGCCCGCGACCGCCGCGGTGAGCGCGCGTTCGCCCGGGCTGCCGGTCACGACGACCGGGACGCCGCGGGCCGCGTACGCGGCGACGAGCGCGCGGTGGTGGCCCTCGGGCCACGACCGCGCCGGGACGCTCGCTCCTGGGTGGACGACCACGTAGCGGTCGAGCGCGACCACCTCGGGCGGTGCGACGGCGTCGTGCCGCACCGCGAGCCTCCCGTCGTCACCCGGCGGCAGCCGGAACCCGGCGGCCTCGGCGATGCGCAGCGCCCGCTCCGGTTCGGGCAGGTCCTCGGGCAGGTCCTCGCCGGGCCGCAGCCGCACGTCGAGCAGCGACCCGGGGTGGTCGACCGAGGCGCCGGAGACGCGGGCGACCCCGGCCAGGCGGAGGAGCAGCGCGACCGGCAGGGGGGACTGGTGGAACGAGGTGAGGACGACGGCCTCGTCCGGCTGCTCCTCGGTGACGAGCGCGCGGAACTCGCCGAGCAGGGCGTCGTCGATCGGCCGGGCGGTCTCGGTGACCCACGGCGCCGCCCACACCCGCACGCGGTCGACCCCGGGCAGGAGGTCGGCGGCGGGGGAGCCCTGCGGCCCGCAGAGCATCGTGACGTGCGACGCGCCGGACGCGACGGCGCGGACGGCGGGGCCGGCGACCAGGACGTCACCGAACGAGTCGAGGCGCACCACGAGGACGCGGGGGCGGCGGGGCTCGTCGGCGGGGGACGTGCCTCCGGTCTCCGTCCCCACTGGCGTGCCGTCCGGCTCCGTCCCCGTAGGCGTGCCGTCCGGCTCCGCGCCCACGGGCGTGCCGTCCGGCTCCGCGCCCACGGGCGTGCCGTCCGGCTCCGCGCCCACGGGCGTGCCGTCTGGCTCCGCGCCCACGGGCGTGCCGCCCGGCTCCCCGCTCACGCGCGTGCGGCGGGGACGCGGGCGAGCACCGCGGTCACGGCGTCGTCGAGCGAGTCGACGACGGTGTCCGCCGCGTCGACCTCATCTGCCCGGGTCCGCGGGGTGGGCACGAGGATGCCCTGCGCGCCCGCGGCGACCGCGGCGCCGACGTCGGCGCCGATGTCCCCGACCACGACGAGCTCGGACGGGTCGATCCCGAGCCGTTCCGCCGCGTCGAGCACCATGCCCGGCCGCGGCTTCCGGCACCGGCAGTCGTCCCCGGCGTCGTGCGGGCAGACACACCACACGTCGAAGGGGCCGACGAGCTCGTCGACCCGGGCGTTCGTCGCGTCCACCTGCTCGCGGGTGGCGAGGCCCTTCGCGATCGCGGACTGGTTCGTCACGACGCCGACGCGGAGCCCGGCGGCACGCGCACGCTCGACCGCACGGTGCGCACCCGGCACCGGCACGACGAGCCGCGGGTCGGCGTTGTACGGGACGTCGATCACGAGCGTGTCGTCACGGTCGAACAGGAGACCGCGCACGACGCGGTCCTTCGCGAGGGCCATGCCCCAGTGCTACCGGAGCGCACCCGCGAACGCCCCCAGTGCGATCCGGTTAGCGTCGCCGGGGTGACCGCCGTCCCCACGCTGCCCCCGTCCGACGGGCGCCCGGACCTCCTGGTCCTGCGCGCCATCAAGCTCGGCGACGCCCTCGTCGCCGTCCCCGCGCTGCACGCCCTCCGCCGGGCCTTCCCGGGCCACCGCATCATCCTCGCGACCACCGCCTGGCTCGCCCCGGTCGTCGAGCTCCTCCCCGTCGACGTGCACCTCGCCCAGCACGGGCTCGACCACGCGATCGCCGCGCCGCACGGTGCGGTCGACGTGGCGGTCAACCTGCACGGCGTCGGCCCGGAGTCGTCCGACCTCGTCGCCGCGCTCGGTGCGCGCCGGGTGATCGGCCACGCCGACCCCGCCCACGGGTACGACGGCCCGGAGTGGCCGGACGACGTCCACGAGCGCGAGCGCTGGGCACGCCTGGTCACCTGGCACGGCATCCCCGCCGACCCGGACGACGTCGCGATCGCCCGCCCCGAGACCCCCTCGGTCGCGCCCGGCGCGGCCGTCGTGCACGTGGGCGCCTTCCACGGGGCCCGGCACTGGCCCACCGACCGGTTCGCGGCCGTCGCGCGCGGGCTGCGGGAGCGCGGACACGACGTGGTCCTGACGGGAGGCGCGGACGACGTCGACCGCTCGGCCGCCGTCGCGCAGGGGGCCGGTCTGGCGCCGGAGGCGGTGCTGGCCGGCGTGCTCGACCTGCAGCCGTTCGCGGCCGTGATCGCCGACGCGGCGGTCGTCGTCACGGTCGACACCGGCGCGGCGCACCTCGCGTCCGCCTACGGCGTCCCGTCGGTCGTGGTGTTCGGTCCGGCACCGCCCGAGGCATGGGGTCCGCCGGCGTCCGGCCCGCACGTCGTCCTCACCGACGCGTCGGTCCGCCGTGGCGACGTGTTCGCCGAGGACCCGGACCCGGCGCTCCTCGCGGTGGGCGTCGACGACGTGCTCGCCGCGGTCGACTCGCTGCCCGTGAGCGTCCGCAGCAGCGCTCGGTAGCGTCGAGGACGACCTGTCCTGCTCGAAGGGAGCACCCCGTGTTCGAAGCTGCTGACGTCCGCGACTGGATCGGCCTCGCCGTCGTCGACGACACCGAGGACAAGATCGGCACCCTCGAGAGCATCTACTACGACACCGCCACGTCGGAGCCGGCCTTCGGCTCCGTGACCACCGGCCTCGTCGGCTTCCAGAAGCTCCTGTTCGTGCCGCTCGTCGGCGCCACCGTCGCGCCGAAGCACCTGCGCGTCGCGTTCCCGAAGAAGCTCGTCAAGGACGCGCCGTCGATCCCGACCGACGGCGAGCTCGAGGCGACGACCGAGCCGGTGCTGTACGAGCACTACGGCCTGCAGTACCAGACCGGCAGCGGCGGCGAGCGGCGCCTGGGACGGCGCTGACCGCGGCGGGCGGGTCGGACCGGTAGCCTGGTCCGTCCCGCCCGCGCCCCCGCGCGGCGGTGTCGTCCGTCCCGTCCCGTGGAGGTCCCCCTGCTGCGCTCCCGGATCCCGCGCGCCCTGGCCACGGCGCTGGCCGTCGTCCTCGTCGCCGTGTGCGGGGTCGCCGTGGGCAGCGGAACCGGTGCCGGTGGCGTGCTCGGGGTCCCGTCCGCTGCTGCCGCGCCGATGTGGCCGGTGCCGGCCCCGTTCCCGACGACCGACCCGCCGACCGACACCCTCGCGGGTCTCCCGCCGGGCAGCGAGTACGTCGCGCTCGGCGACTCGTACTCCGCCGGCTACGGTCTGCCGGACCCGACCGGGTTGCCGACAGCGGTGTGCGGGCAGTCCGCGCGGGACTACCCGCACCGGATCGCTGCGCGGTACGGCCTCGTGCTGCACGACGTGACGTGCGGTGGGGCGACGAGCCGCGACGTCGTCTCGGGCCACCAGTTCAAGGGCGTGCCACCGCAGATCCGGGCGCTGTCCGACCGGACACGGCTCGTGACCCTGTCCATCGGGGGCAACGACGCCGGGCTGTTCAGCACCGCGGCCTCGTGCCTGGCGCTCGCGCCGGACGGTCCGGTGTTCTCCGGGCGGGACGCACCGTCGTGCCGGAGCCAGCTCGTGCGCGGCGGTGTCGACGAACTCGGCGACACGATCCGGTCCGACGTCTCGCTCGGCATCGCCGACACCCTCGCGCGGGTCCGTGCAGCGGCGCCGAACGCGGTCGTCGTCCTCGTCGGGTACCCGGCGATCTTCCCCGACGCCGAGCACACGCCGAAGGGCGGTTGCTTCCGGCCGACCCTCGACCTCGGCACGTTGGCGGGGCGCTTCCCGACCGACACGTACCCGTTCACCGACACCGACGTGCGCTACCTGCACGGCGTCCAGGCCGACCTCGACGAGGTCTCGGCCACGGCGGCCCGCGCCGCGGGGGTGTCCTACGTCGACGCGTTCACGAGCACCCAGGCGCGGACCGCGTGCGCGACGAGCCGTGCGTACGTCGAGGGGGTGACGTTGGAGGGCAGCCGGAACCTCAGCCGCATCGACCTCGTCGCCGGGTCACTGCACCCGAACGAGCGCGGCGTCGCGTACCTGACCCGGCGGGTGGCCGCCGAGCTGCAGACCCTCGCCGGCTGATCCCGACCGTGGCAGCGCCGGCGCGCGGGCCCCGTCCCGTCGGGCTAGCCTCGGGCCGTGGTCACCAGCGCCGGACTCCTGCTGCACCGCGGATCCGTCGCGGGCGGTGACGCGGAGGTGTTCCTCGCGCACATGGGCGGCCCGTTCTGGCGCTCCCGCCCGCGCGCCTGGTCGATCCCGAAGGGCCTCGTCGAGGCGGGGGAGGACCCGCTCGACACCGCGCGGCGCGAGTTCGCCGAGGAGATCGGCGTCCCGCCACCGACGGGCACCGTGGTCGACCTCGGCGAGGTCCGGCAGGCGTCGGGCAAGCGCGTGCACGTGTTCGCCGTCCGTGCGGAGGACTTCGGCGTCGACGTCGTCCGGAGCAACACCGTGCGACTCGAGCTCCCGCGGGGGTCGGGCCGCTTCGTCGAGGTCCCGGAGGTGGACGACGCCCGGTGGGTGCCGCTCGCCGCGGCGCGGGACCTGCTCGTCGCGGGACAGGTCCCCGTGCTCGACCGCCTGCCGGGCTGACGGCCCGGAGCCCGCGGTCCGCCGCGCTCCCGCACGACCAGAGGCAGCTCGCGCCACGTCGTTCCGTGGCGCGACGTGCTTCCGTTTGTGTGCAGCCACCGCCTGTCGAGCGCCGCCCGGCGTGCGCAAGGCGCGACCGCCGCGCGACCACCCGCCGGCCGGGAGGCGCAGTACCAGCCCGCCCCGCGCCTCCTGTCCGTCGGTTCCGCGGTTCACCTCGCCTCCGCACAACGGGGAGCACGTCGCGCCACGTCGTTCCGTGGCGCGACCTGCCTCCCGTTGTGCGCAGCCACCGCGCGTCCAGCGCCGCCCGGCGTGCGCAACGCGCCCGCGCACCGGGCGCGACGACCCACCGGCCGGGAGGCGCGGCACCAGCGCGCCCCGCGCCTCCCGGCCGACGGACCCGCCACGGGTTCCGTCGAGGCAGGCACGGACATGCTCTCGCTCATCGGATAACCTGAGGACTCGTCAAGGATCCGGCGCGGGACAGGGGAACACTCATGCGCCGACTGCGCACGATCACGGCCGGCGCGACCGGCGTCGTCCTCGGACTGGGCCTCGTGCTCGCGGGGGCGACCACAGCGACCGCCGCGACCGAGGGGCACTGGGGTGTCTTCACCGCCACGGGGAAGGCGGGCGCCTACACCGGTGAGGTGGCCCTGCCCGGCTTCCCGACGACCACCTGGACGTCGACCTCGCGCCAGGCACAGGTCATCGGCGGCACGACGACGGGTCAGGGCCCGTCCACGCCGCCCGGCGCGGTCTACGGGGACAGCAGGGGCAACTCGTACCTCAACCTCCGTCCGGCCGCCGACCGCCCCGACGCGTCGGGTGCAGCCAGGACGACCTACACCTTCGCGGGAGGCACGCCCGGTGCGGGCGGGTGGTCGTTCGTGCTCGGGGACATCGACGCCGACCAGGCGACGATCGCGGCGACCCTTGCCGACGGCAGCCCCGCCTCCGTCGCACAGCTCGGGTACCAGGGGTCGTACAACTCGTGCTCGACCGTCTCGCCCGGCGGGTGGAGCTGCCCGAGGGACCCGGGCGGTGTGCCCGCCGGGCAGGACGTGCCGACCTGGGACGCCGCGACCGGCGTCCTGCGTGGCAACGCCGGTGCGGTCGACACCGCGGGGGCGACCGCGTGGTTCACGCCCACGGCCTCCCTCGCGACGCTCACGATCGCGTTCCAGCAGCGCAGCGGCGCTCCCGTGTACCAGACCTGGTTCGCGAACCGCACCTCGTCCCTCTCCGGCACCGCGACCCTCGACGGGGCGGCCCTCCCGGACGCCCTGGTGACGGTGACCGCACCGAACGGTTCGGTCGTCACGACCACGACCGACGCGCAGGGGCGCTGGTCCGTCCCGGCGCTGACACAGGCCGACGGCTACCGGGTCTCGGTCGCGACCCCGGACAACGCGACCGTGCAGACCGCCCCCGGCCCGGTGTCCCTCCGCGCCGACGTGACGGGCGCCGACACCGCCTTCGTCACGCCGCCCGGCACCGTCGCGGTGGACGGCACCGTGGTGGACACCGCGGGCACCCCGGTCGCCGACGTCCCGGTGGTCGTCAGGGACGCGACGGACGGCACGGTCCTCGCCGAGGTCACCACCGACGGTGACGGCGCCTGGACCGCCGTCGGTCTCCCCGCGGGGTCCGCCATCGTGGCGGGCGTCGTCGGCGGCACCCCGGTCGCGGCCACGACCGGTGCGGACGGCGCGCCGACCGTCGTCCTGGCGCCCATCGTCGTGCAGGCACCGCTCGCCACGATCAGCGGGCGGGTCACCCTCGACGGTGCCGCGCCGAGTGCATCGACGGTCGAACTCGTGCAGGCCGGGAGGGTGGTCGCGACCACCACCACGGCGCCCGACGGCTCCTACGACTTCCGCGTCCTTCCCGGGACCTACACCGTCCGCACCACCGAGCCCGTGGTCGGTGCGACGGGCAGCACCGAGGTCACGGTCACGGCGACCGGCTCCGGGACGGCGACCGCGGACTTCCCGTTCGCCACGCCCGTCCCGTCGACCACCTCACAGGCGGGGTCCGTGAGCTACCGCGGCGGCGCTCCGGTGGCCGGAGCGACCGTGACGGCCCGACCGGTCGAGGCCGGTTCGGGCACCGTCGTCGTCGTGACGACCGCAGCCGACGGGTCGTACGACCTCACGGGTCTCACCCCGCTGACCGACTACCGCCTGACCGTGACCGGTGCCGAGACCACGTCGGTCACGACGGGTGCGACGGGAGCTGCGACCGCCCGGGTCGACTTCGTCCTCCCGCTGCCGACGGTCGACCAACCCGGAACGGTCACGGACGCGGACGGACGGCCCGCCGCCGGCGTCCCCGTCGTCGCGACGCCCACCGCGGGTGACCCGGTGTCCACGACGACCGCGACGGACGGTACCTTCACGCTCCCCGGTCTGCAGCCGGCGACCGAGTACGACGTCGCGGCCGGCACCGGAGCGACGGCGGGTACCGCGCAGCGGGTCACCACGGCGGCCGTGGGTGCCACGCCGGTGCCGCTGGCGCTGCGCCTGCGCGCCGCCGCCGTCACGCCGGGCCCGGTGACGCCCGCTCCGACACCGGGTGTCGGCCCGACGGCCCCGAGCGGCGTCGGGAGCGCGACTCCCCGCGGGCCGCTCGCGTTCACCGGCGCGGAGGTCGCCCCGACGGCGATCGCCGCGGGTGCTCTGGTCCTGAT
>Ga0308161_1004794_pt1 | contig 12200 bp, 17 predicted proteins | sample PhyFR2_FD_201034 | JGI IMG/M metagenome (GOLD analysis project Ga0308161, IMG submission 201034) | Phyllosphere microbial communities from UC Gill Tract Community Farm, Albany, California, United States - DLSLF.R2 | ecosystem: Host-associated > Plants > Phyllosphere > Unclassified | place: USA...
AAAGGAGGAACGGATGATGAAAAAATGGCATCTTGTCTATTTGCAACTTGTCTGCAGCGGGTTGTTGATCAGTCTGTTCGGATTGGCCGGAGTCGCCATTTCCCTGCTGATTAAAAGAGCACAACGGGGATTCTCACTGGAGGTTTTACTTGATAAACCGGGTTATTTCATCTTAATGGCGGGACTGCTCGCATTAATTCCGAGTCTGCTAATCCTGGTGCATGTCTTAAAAATTCTCCGGTCGCTTAAGAGAAATATGACTGAAACAAATGTCCTCTCTTCTTCCTTCGGCACAATTAAAATCTGTTTTATCCTTATCAGTTGTGTCGCAGTCGGTCTGTTTCCGGTCATGTTCATCGTCGCCGATCGGGATGATGCACCGGGTCTGATCCTATTTGCTTTTATACTGATTTTGATTCCCGTTACACTCGGTGTCATCAGTTCGCTTTTACAGTCACTTGTTAAACAAAAGAACTTGATTTCCGGAACAACAGCTTAAAAGATGGGTCTGGCATACTAATCGGACAACCTGTATAATTTTGGTAAAATGCTTCTGGAAAAGCAGGTGGATTTGGTTGTCTCGTTCTTCGACTCTTTTGGCTTCATTCGGTATCTCCCAGTTTGGAGATTTTGTTTACCTCGTCGCGATCAATGTCTACCTCTATCAACTGACCGGTTCTGCCGCCGCAGTTGCCGGTCTTTGGATCATCGGTCCGCTCGCCGCCCTGTTGACGAAATTTTGGGCTGGCAGCGTGGTTGACCGGGCCGATGTCCGACGCTGGCTGATTGGAACCGATCTGGTCCGGGCACTGCTTGTTGCCTTGATTCCCTTTTTATCGTCCTTACCAATGATGTACCTGACGTTGTTTGGACTGGCGTTCGTCAAAGCATTTTTTGAACCGGCCGCCATCCGTTATCTGACGCAGATGATTCCGGAAAGCGGACGCAAGTCGTTTAATGCGTACCGAGGTCTGATCACATCCAGTGCCTTTTTGATTGGTCCGGCACTCGCCGGTCTGCTGTTACTTGTTGCGACACCCGATGTCGCCATCTGGATCAATGCCGGTTCATTTCTCGTGTCCGGGGTACTACTCCTGACGTTGCCGTCCGTTTCGCATGCGACTCTGTCAACCGTCCGCCTGTCGGATATTAGAACCGATTGGCGGATGGTCAGCCGGTTCAGCCGGACCAACTGGTTTGTCAGCCGAATTTACCTGGTCGGTATTTTGTCGATGAGTCTCGCACTTGCGATGGATGCTCAGGAAGTCGTCTTTCTGCAAACGGTCGTCGGTTTGACCGCCACCGATTACGGTCTTCTGATCAGCATCACGGGAATCGGTTCCGTCCTCGGCGGTCTGACGGTTGCCCGTTTTGCAAACCGGCTGTCGCTCAAGACATTACTCGTCAGCGGTTATCTGTTCGTCGCAATCGGCTACCTGATGTATGCGACTGCCGGCTCATTTCTGATCGTGACGGTCGGATTTTTACTGCTCGGCTTTTTTAATGCCTTTGCCGGAACCGGCTTCATGACGTTTTATCAAAACAATGTCCCGCAAGCTTTGATCGGCCGCTTCACGAGTCTGTATGGTCTCGGTCAAAGCGTCATCCAGATTCTGTTGATTTTAGCGATCGGCTTTACAGGCGACCTGTTCCCGCTTCGTTTCAGCATCATTGCCGGTTCTGTTTTGCTTTCACTGCTGAGTCTCATACTGATCCGTCATGTCCTGCAACCGGACAAGGAAGCATTTTTCCGGGACGATCAGACGACCAAACAAATTTCGTAATACATAGAAGGACGTGCTAACATGAAGATTTTAATCGGCCAACCGAAACAGGAAACACAACTCGAACAATTGCAGCGTGAAATAGCGGCCTATCCGGACATCGATCTTCTGCTGTATCCGGAAGGTTACTGCCGCGAGACGGATGTCGAGACGTTACGTCACTTGGCGAAGCAATTCGCGACCGTCATCGTGACCGGGTACCGCGATGCGGATCGCCTGGACCGGGCCCTGATCATCAATGCAACAGGCGAGATTCTGCTCGACCGGGCGAAGACACCGGAAGCCGGTCCACTTTATACGCCGTCGACGGCGACTGTTGCCGGACAAGCTGCCGGATATCTGCTTTGCCGGGAGATTTTCCTCGGCCTGGACGGTCTGAAGCAGGACAAAGTCGACATCATTTTTAATCCGATCGGTGTCGGGATGTTCAGTGAGGAACAATACACGGACTGGTCGGGTGAAGCCCAGCACATCAGCCGCCAGCAATCGGCACTGTTCATCGGGACAAGTCACGCCGACGGTTCTTACCGCAATTGCGGCTTCTCGATTCCGACGGCGTTTGCCTTTGACGCGACCGGCGAAGCGATTTTCCTCTCAAAAGATGACCCGCGGACCCGGATTCTCGATACGGTGACGCACACAGTTGAATTCGTGGAGGCTTCATCTGCCGAGCAGACGATTTAAGCAGAAAACCCCCAAACCGGTTTGCCGGTTTGGGGGTTTCGTCTCATTGATGTTGTTTCGTGTTGGCTTCCGTTTTTTGCGTCACTACGGCATACTCATCCCGTAACATCGCATACATCTTGACATCATGAAATGCTCCTTTGATGAAGATTAACGTTCCTTCGTACGTCATCCCGACTTTTTCCATCACCCGGGCTGAACCGATATTCGGCTCCATGCACCGCGCCTGGATCCGCTCGAGCATCAGTTCTTCAAAACCATACGCCATGACCCGTTCGACGGCTTCCGTGACAATCCCTTTGCCCCAAAACTGACGCGATAACGCATACCCGAGTTCCGTTTGTTTATTGTCGTCGAGCAACAGGTGGATGAAATCAATCGTTCCGATCATCTTGCCGGTTTCCTTCCAGATGATTGCCCACGGTGCTTCTTTCCCCTGTTCGTAGTTCGACAGGACATAGTTCAAAAACTGTTCTGCCTGTTCGACCGTCTGATTGGCATTCCATGTCACGTAACGGGCGGTTTCCTCGTCCTGCGTGTATTCGAATAAATCGTTAAGATCGCTTGCTTGAAGCGGTCGCAGCACCAATCGTTTGGTCTCAAGGACCGGTAAGTGCTGATAAAATTCCGTTTCCGTCATGTTCGTTCCCCCGTTCTTTTTTTACATTATATAGAAAAAATAACAGGAATGCGATACAGTGGAGACAGAATCTTAAGGAGGTGTTGGATGATGTCACGAGAATGCACATCCTGCCAAATTGACATGGTTGAAAATTGCGATGTCCATGTCAAAGGAGCTCTATACGGTATAAAAATCAAAAAGCCCGGGCTCCTGTTCAGTAAAGCGTCTGCCGAAGCCAAAGCCGCTGTCTGCCCTCAATGCGGTCGTGTCGAACTGTATGTTGAAAATCCCAAAGATTTTCTTAAGGCGTAAAAAGGAGGTTAAGTATGTCTATCAGATCACGATCCGTCAGTCTAATCACACTGATTTCGTTCGTATTGCTGCTGTTATGGACGACCGAAATCATTTCTCCAATCCTGTTCGTTATGGGCTTTGCTCCGCTTGCCCTTGCGATGCTCGGAATCGGTATAGTTGAACTCAGACAGGTGCTTCGATCATGATTCCCTCGCTTTTTCAAGCTGTCCCGATGACGATTGATCTGGCCACCGCCATCTTGCAATGGACCTACCCGCCGCCTTATGATTTTTACAACATGGAGACGTCTGACGAAGCCTATGCTGAACTGCTTGACGGTTCCTATCAGGCCGTCATCGCTCACAAACAACTCGTCGGCTTCTTTTGTACGGGCCGTTCTGCGCAAGTCCCACCTGGTCGCCCGCTTCATTTGTACCCAGATGACCATTTGGATATCGGACTCGGCCGGCAGCCCGAACTGACCGGACAAGGGACAGGATTTGCGTTTTGTTCGTTTGTCCTTGATACGGTCAAAGCGCAATCGGCGTTACCGCTCCGTTTAACGGTCGCTTCGTTTAATGAACGGGCGATTCACCTGTATGAACAGCTCGGATTTCAACGCCACGCCGCGTTTACGACGACGCATGCCACGTTTCTCATCATGACGCAATCTCATACATAAAACACCATTCCGACGTGATGCCGGAACAGCGTTTTTTCTGTTACTGCTGTCGTTTGTTTTTGACCGTTTCCACCGTTTGAAAGACATTCGAATACATGGCGGTAATATGTCTCTTCGTTTTAACATCGTTGTATAACCCGTATGTCCAAAACAAAGTCGTTTTCCCGTTTAAGTAACCGGCTGCATAATCGGTCGTCTCTCCCGCCGCTTCCTTGTACGAAATCCAGTCCGCGATAAACGGCACATGCCCCTTATTCGATCCGATGAAAAACGTCGGAATTCGCATTTTCAGGTAGGTGTCGGCATACTCGCCTTGATCCGCTTCCAGTAACTTGTTCGGCATGATCATGACCGCGTCGAAAGTCGAAGCGACCTGCTTACGATTTTTTAATTCTGTGAATGAAATTTCCTTTAAACGGACGTTGTCTTCCCGAACTTCCGGGGCTTTCCCGATATAGGCAATGTGTAAATATTCGCCCGTATACCGAGGGAAGTCGGGCTCTTTCGGTTGTCCGGTTCCACATCCGCCAAGCATCAGCGCCATCGTGACCGAACAAAAAACTCGTTTTTTCATAACGGCACTCCTTTTAAATGAATATGTGCAGATAGTCGTCAAAAATCCTCGTCATAACCTTCGGTGTATTGGCGATGTAGACATTGATCTGTTCCTGATTTGACTGAAGAGGATCAAGATCCGTCTCGTCCGTCGGAACATCCGAGATGCCTTTAATGATGATACATTCGACGTCGTTTTTCCGGCAGATATAGGCAATCGCCGCTGCTTCCGTATCGGCAATCATAATGTCGTTCGCCTGCAGTTCGAGATAATCGTTCCACATGACGACGGCACGGTCAGCCGTACCGATCGTCCCGTTGCCTTTCATGCCATATTTCAGCACATCGATTTCAACGATGAACGACGGTTTAAGCAACGGTTCGATCTCTTTGACCGTACAGTCATATTGAGCGGCACGGTCCGGTATGAGGATATCGAGGATGTCAAACCGTTCGTCGATGCCGGCACACGTCCCAACGACAAGCACTTTTTGAAGTGGAAAACGCGCCAGCATATACTGATTCGCACCAACCCCGTTCACTTTGCGGACACCGGTACTGAAAAAGATGACCGGTGTCCCTTTGATCGTCCAGGAAAAGTATTCTCCGTACGGATACGTCGTTCGTTCCGTTTCTTTTACGTCAAAGTAACTTAATGCCGCCTCGAATTCCCAAACGGTGGCGATACTGACGCCGATTTCGACGTGCTTTAAGTCAGGTATCAGTTCCATTTTTCTTCTTCGTCCATCCAGACATTCCGTTTTAAATCAAGTGTCTGCCCTTCATCGTGAACGCCGAAGTAACACGGCAACTCCACAGCAGCGCCACCGGCTTGCTCAAAGCAGGTACGGAACCATTCTCCGATCAGGCGCTGTTCCTCTTCAAGCAGCGTTTCCTCGTGTTCTTCATAAAAAGCATCAAACGCCTCAGATTGGTCGTCCGGTACGTCCATAAAGACAATTTCATCGAGCACTGATCTACTGCCGGCAAAACCCGGTGTTCCCTCTTCTTCAAATACTTCGTTGGCGTCTCGGTCCATCGAAAAGAGCGTAATCGATACCTCATGGCTCAACGGTTCGATAAAGGCTGCAAAATCAAGCAACTCGACATCTGCTGCAAAAGTCAATTCCGCGACTGTCTTTAACTGATTGACCAACGTCTCTGTGTGTGGTGCGAGATTCGTTCGGATGGAAGCCAAGTATTCAGTAACTGTAAACATATGTATAACCTCCGTCATCTTTTTGAATCATCCTGTATTTAGGATGATTTTCAATTAATCCATACAAAAAATGGATGATTCCTTCTTCATCATCCCGTCTTTCCCTTGTTCCGGCAAGTCTTTTTTGGATATAACAAACAACCTCCACCCGTGTTCAGGTGGAGGTCGGCCGGCTTAACGTTGCTCGGCTTTGTCGTACGATAAGTTTTGACCGTTTGTCGCGATGACTTGTTTGTACCAGTCGAACGAATCCTTTTTCATCCGTTCCATCGAACCGTTGCCTTCATTGTCACGGTCGACATAAATCATCCCGTAGCGTTTTTTCATCTCGCCCGTCGTAAACGACACGATATCGATGATGCCCCATGGCGTGTAACCCATCAGTTCGACGCCGTCTTCCGTGACCGCTTCCGTCAACGCTTCGATGTGCGTTTTCAGGTAATCAATCCGCGCTGCGTCATGAATCTGACCGTCTTCAATCGTATCGACGGCCCCGAAGCCGTTTTCGACGATGAAGAGCGGGAGCTGATACCGGTCATAGAGACGGTTCAGGACGTAGCGGAGTCCGATCGGATCAATCGCCCAGCCCCAGTCGCTCGACTGGATGTACGGATTCTCGACACCGTTCGCAAGACCACCGTTAACGATGTTGCCTGTATTGTTGACAGTCGCATCGTGTTTGACGGTCGTCGACATATAATAGCTGAAGCCGATGTAGTCGACCGTTCCGTTTTTCAGGATCTCATCGTCGCCCTCGAGAATCGGAATCTGATAGCCTTCCCGTTCAAACTCTTTTAAGGCATAGTTCGGATAATAACCGCGTGCCTGAACGTCCGGGAAGAAGTAGCGCTGACGCATCGATTTTTCCGCCAGCATGACATCTTCCGGATGCGACGAGTAAGGATAAATCGGGACGTGCGAAATCATTGCCCCGATCTGGAAGTCGGGATTGATTGCTTTCCCTTTCGCGACCGCAAGGGCACTGGCAATCAACTCATGGTGACCGGTCTGATACATGACTTCCATCGCGTTTTCACCCGGCTCGACTTTGACACCGGAGTTCGTCCAAAGGAACAGCGGGTTTTCGACATCCATCTTATTGTTGATTTCGTTGAACGTCATCCAGTACGTGACTTTGTCTTTGTAACGCGTGAAGCAGACTTCAGCGAACCGTTCGAAGAATTCAGCCACTTTGCGGTTGCGGAACCCGCCGTATTCACGGGCCAGGTGCAACGGCATCTCGAAGTGTGACAGCGTGATGATCGGTTCGATGCCGTGTTTCAATAACTCATCAAAGACGTCATCATAAAACTGCAGTCCGGCTTCGTTCGGTTCCGCTTCATCGCCATTCGGGAAAATCCGGCTCCAGCCGATGGATGTCCGGAGACATTTTAATCCCATCTCGGCGAATAGCGCGATGTCTTCTTTATAGCGGTGGTAAAAATCGATTGCTTCATGGTTCGGATAAAACGTTCCTTCTTCAATCGTCTCGGTGATCCGGCGGGCGACGCCGTGTTCGCCTGCTGTCATGACGTCGACGACGCTTGGTCCTTTACCACCGGCGTTCCAGCCGCCTTCAAATTGATGGGCAGCGAGTGCCCCGCCCCATAAAAAGTCGTTTGGTAATGTTTTCATCTTCATTTCCTCCTTGTTTCTGTCTCTTATTTTACGATCGTCAAAATCTCTGTGTTTGCTTTGACCAAACCGTTTTGCGTCGCAATGACTTCGGCGTAACTCGACGCGTTCGTGACGATGACCGGTGTAATTGTCTGTAAGCCGTGCTGTTCAATCATTGCCGCGTCAAACGTCAGCAATGTTTGACCCGCTTCGACATGCGTTCCGTCTTCAACATGTAACGTAAATGGCTGACCGTCCAAGCCGACGGTTTCGAGACCGACGTGAATCAAGACTTCAACACCACTCGTCGACCGGAGACCAATCGCATGTTTCGTCGGCGCAATCATGACGATTGTACCGGTGAATGGCGCGACGACTGTGTTTGACGTCGGGTGAATCGCAACACCTTGTCCCATAGCTCCTGAGGCAAACACTTCGTCCGGAACGTCCGATAATGGGACGACTTGTCCCGCGAGCGGTGCTTGAATCGTTTCTTCGTTCGTCAATGTCGCGCTGACTTCCTGAGCCGGCATCGGTGTTGTCGGAGCAGTTACGACCGGGACGACTTTCTCTTCGCCAAAACCGAGAATTTGAATCAGAACGATTGGTAAAATCAAGGCAATCGCTGTTCCGATCAATAATCCGACGATCGACGACGGATAGTCGGAACTGATACCGTTGACGAGCGTCAATGGTCCTGGCAAACCGGCGTAGGCGAAGTAATACGGTTTGAAGAAACTCGCGACGACCGCTCCGACCGCGCCCGAGATACAGCCGTAGATGAACGGTTTCTTAAAGCGTAGCGTCACCCCGTAAATCGCCGGTTCTGTAATTCCGAAAATTCCGGTCAGACCGGCCGAAATCCCGACTTTTTTTGTTTCTGTATTGCGTGTTTTTAAAATGACACCGATGACGGCACCGACTTGGGCGATGACGGCAATCGTCTGATAGGCCTGGAACGAATCCCGACCGTATTGTTCGAAGTTCGCCAGGACCATCGGCGTCACACCCCAGTGGACACCGAAGATGACGATGATCTGCCAAAAACCGCCGATAATCAATCCGGCCAACGCCGGTGCATTTTCCGCTAAATAATTGTATCCGTTTGCAATTCCTTCCGCTCCGAGGGTCGTGATCGGACCGATGACGAGAATCGTCAGCGGGACCATGATGACCATACAGAAAAACGGGACGAACAACGGCTTGATGACATCATTGATCGTCCGGTTCAGGAACCGTTCGAGATAGGACAGTAACCAGACAAGGAACAACGGCGGTAAGACCGATGACGTATACGTCGTACCTGATAAAGCGATACCGATGAATGAAATCGACTCACCCGACGTGATCCGCCCTGCCATCTCGGCCCACGTCGGGCTGACGAGTGCCGCACTACAGGCGACTGCGATGAACTGATTGACTTTAAAATGATTCGCTGCCGTGATCGCAATGAAAATTGGCAGGAACGTAAACGGTGCCCATGAGATAAAGCTGAACACTTCATATGTTCCCGTCGCGGCAAAGTCTTTAAACACAAGTGAAATTAAGATGAGTGCCCCTTGCAGGATACCGGCTGCCGCCAAAATATAGACGAACGGTGCAAAGACCGCGGACATCGTTGCAATGATCCGGTTCAAGATCGTTCCTTTCGGTGCTTCGGTCCCCTGATCCGAATTCCCGTCCTCTAATGAAACAAGTGGTCGAAACGCTTCATAGACTTCCCCGACATGCTGCCCGATGACGACCTGGAACTGACCGCCTGATTCGACAACCGTGATGACGCCCGGTAAGGCAGCGACTTGATCTTTCGCTTTCGCATCCGACCGTTTCAACACTAAACGCAGCCGGGTCGCACACCGCGCAACACTGATGATATTGTCCTCGCCGCCGACCGCCTCCAAAATCGAATGCGCCAGCTGCTGATAATCCCGCACTTTACTCATCCCTGAACCTCCTTATGGTGTAAATCCGTATCGTACGTTCTTATTATAATTGTACATGTACAATTTATCAATACATATTCAATTTAATTATTCGTATTATTTAGTTCGAAATCGTCTTATGCTATAGTAAAAAAGCAGAACAATTACTGGAAAATGAGGGTGAACCATGCTGAAATACCAACAGACGGCAACGGAAATCGAAGCCTACATCGAGCAACATGCATTACAGCAAGGAGATAAATTACCGGTTCTCGATCACTTGATTCGTCAATTCGCGGTCAGCAAGACGACGATGACGAAAGCACTGGAATTATTGGAGCGAAAAGGCATCATCTTTCAAGTCCGCGGCAGCGGGATTTTTGTCCGCAAGACCAATCGGAAAGGCTATATCGAGCTGTTTTCGACGCAAGGTTTTAAGCAGAATCTTGTCGAACATGACATCCGGTCAAACGTCCTGTCGTTTGAGTTAATCCCGTGTACGGAAGCGGTTGCTGAAAACCTCGGCTGTACGACCGGTGACATGGTTTATTTCATTAAACGGATCCGCTACATCGACGGGCAGATCATGTGTCTTGAGGAGTCCTATTACCGTCAAACCATCGTGCCTTACTTAAACCGGGAAATCGTCGAACAATCGATCTTTGAGTACCTCGAGACGGCCCTCGGACTGAACATCGGGTTCTCGGACATGTATATGCATGTCGGTAAGTTGCCGGACGCAATCGCAACCCACTTGGAGCTGACAGCCGGTGATCCGGCATTGACGGTCGAGACAATCTTCCACCTGACGAACGGCCGACCGTTCGACTATTCCGTCATCACCTATCATTATGAACACTCGCAATTCGTCGTTCAGGCGAACGGCTTGTATTTATGAGGGGGATGGTCGCATGAATGAAGAAATATTGTTTTTTTACGCACTTTTCGCAGGCGGGATCGTCTGTATAATCTTGAGCATCTTGTTATACTTCTGGCTCCGCGAGGATACCGGAATCGAATTTTCTACGTTTGGCCGACTCGTTTTCATGTGTTTACTCGGCGTCGGACTCATCTGGTATACGGCTCCGAGTCTGAAATACGTCTTCTATCATGACTATGCGACAATCAAAGGAACATGTACGGTGGAATACGATGATCAATCCTCACCGCGGACGATGGACCTTTATTACGACAAAACAGATGACTATTTCAGTTTCTTTGACCGGGCCGACCTCGGCGCTTATGGTCCGGATGTCCCGTATACGTGTCATGTGACCACCACAAAAGATCAGGAATTCGAGATTTCTTACCGGCTCTATGATTTTAAGACAAACCGGTTACTCTATTCGTCTGAATAATGGATCCGTTTAAAAAGGAGTACCGTTTAGATTATGTCATTACTATTTTTTACACTGGCCGGACTTGCTGAAATTGGCGGTGGTTATCTAATTTGGCTGTGGTTGCGGGAGGGACTGCCTGCTTATTTCGGATTGCTCGGCGGACTTTCGCTTGCATTGTACGGGGTCATCGCAACCTGGCAGACGTTCCCGACTTTCGGCCGGGTCTATGCCGCATATGGCGGAGTATTTATTGTCCTTTCGCTGCTTTGGAGTGCCGGCATCGATAAAAAAACACCCGATTTTTACGACTGGCTTGGTGGCGGGATTTGTCTGATCGGGGTAGCTGTCATCTTATTTGGTCCGAGGAGTTAATACTTACAGGAAATTCGGATTGACGAGCTTGTTTCTTGAAAAGGACGTGTCCAGATGAATGCTGAAATCATCACTTATTTTTTCATTTTTTTATTGGGTATCGCGTTTGTCTTACCGGCCTGTTACTTTCTTGTACTTCACTTCGACAATAAGCAGTATGCTTTCTTAAAGAAGCTCAAATGGACAGGTGTCCTGTTACTCGGATTGCTGTGTCTTTGGATGACAATGCCGAGTTTCACCGAGATGGTGTTTCGGGATTACCGTGTATTAGAAGGTGCATGTGTTCTAGAACCGTCGGAGTCAAAAGGAACATCGATCGACATCACGTTAACGGAGACCAACGATACGTTTTCTTTCCGTGACGCACCTGACCTTGAGGCTTACGGGAAGAAGGTTCCGTATTATTGCCAGGTAACAACGACCCGGAATCAGGCGTTCGAAATCAATTACCGGGTCTTCGACAAAGATACGAAAAAGCTGCTCTATGCGAATTGAGGACACAAACAAGCGGAGTTCCTGTGAATAGGAACTCCGCTTGTTTACTGTTCGATACCCGCTCGCACAGCCGGTTCAAGAAACAGTTCATCATCAAAAGTCGTCAGCTCAATCATCCGGCCGTCTTTTTCGTACCAGGCAGCCAGTCCTTCCCGGTCGATCCATTTCCAGCCGGCTTGCCGGATCCGCATTTCGTATAATACGCCGGGACCTTCTAATTCCGACACAAGATGCGTCTTGACTAATAAACCCTCCGGCTTTTCCTCGACCGTCCCCGTTCGTGGAATCGGAAAACCATTTACGTTTGACGTTTCAAACAGATAATACCAAGCCGTTCCGCTGATGATCGCTACACCTAATAAACCTGCCAGCCACTTTCCCATGCGTCGAGTATTCATGTTATCCCGCCCTCTTCATTCATCTATGTATCCATTTGATTTTACCAATCATTTCCTTAACTTGACCTCCTGCTTAGGGCGGATTCTTGACGGACAAACAAAATGAAAACGAATAAGAAACGTGTCATTTTTGTGAAAAGAAATGAAAAAAATTAATATTTTTTCATTTATCTTGACGACAAGACGTCTTCCTTACAGTCTCAACGGTTTGACAAC
>Ga0308161_1004795_pt1 | contig 12200 bp, 10 predicted proteins | sample PhyFR2_FD_201034 | JGI IMG/M metagenome (GOLD analysis project Ga0308161, IMG submission 201034) | Phyllosphere microbial communities from UC Gill Tract Community Farm, Albany, California, United States - DLSLF.R2 | ecosystem: Host-associated > Plants > Phyllosphere > Unclassified | place: USA...
ACCGCGTGATCCTGTTCGACCAGCGCGGCGCCGGCAAGTCGCTGCCGCTGGGCGAATGGCGCAACAACACGACCCAGCTGCTGATCGAGGACATCGAACGCCTGCGCACCATGTTCGGCATCGAGCGCTGGCTGGTGTTCGGCGGCTCCTGGGGCTCGACCCTGGCGCTGGCCTACGGGCAGGCGCATCCGCAGCGCTGCCTCGGCTTCGTGCTGCGCGGGATCTTCCTGTGCACGCCGGCCGAGATCGAATTCTTCCTGTACGGCGTGCAGTGGTTCTATCCGGAGCTGTACGACGAATTCGTCGCGCCGATCCCGCCCGAGGAACGCGGCGACCTGTTGACCGCATACACGAAGCGCCTGCTGTGCGACGACCCGCAGCAGTACTGGCCGGCCGCGCGCGCGTGGAGCCGTTTCGAGGGCCGCCGCGTGTTCCTGCTGCCGCAGGAAGAAGAACATTCGTCCGACACGCTCGACCTGGGCGTGGGCCGGCTCGAATCGCACTACATGGCGCACGGCGGCTTCCTCGAACCCGACCAGCTGCTGCGCGACGTGGGCCGCATCGCCCACCTGCCGGCCGTGATCGTGCAGGGCCGCTACGACGTCATCTGCCCGCCGCTGTCGGCGTACCGCCTGCACCAGGCGTGGGCCGGCTCGCGCCTGCGCATGATCCCGGATGCCGGTCACGGCGCACTGGAAGCGGGCATCGCCCGCGCCCTCGTCGCCGCCACGGAACAGTTCAAACGCCACGGCCGGTTTGATTGAACCGCGCAACGGGATGGAAGGCCGCCGCCTGCTACACTGTCCCCAAGCATGCTTACAATAACGACAAGCTACCGCATGAATATCCAGACTAATGACATCGGCCATGTCATCCAGCTGGCGATCGCGCCCGTTTTCCTGCTGACGGGCGTGGCGACCAAGCTGACGGTACTGATGAACCGCCTCGCGCGCATCATCGACCGTACCCGCGAACTCAAGAGCCAACTGCGCCAGGGGCCTGACCCGGAATGCAACGAGGAGCTCGACGTGCTGTACCAACGCTGGCAACTCATCAATTATGCGATCACGTCCAGCACCGGCTGCGGCTTCCTGATCTGCGTGATCATCGCCTTCCTGTTCCTCGGCGATACCACCAACCTGCCGCTGGACCGCTACATCGCCGGCCTGTTCGTACTCGCGATGTGCACCCTGATTGCCAGTTTCGTTTTCCTGCTGCGCGAAGTGTCCGTCTCGTTCCGCTACATGCGCATCCACCGCCACGACGTTCCGGCCCGCCCGGACTAGACCCACGAACCGAGACTTATCATGCACGACTACCAACGCCCCCCGACCCTGCACCGTTACGGCCTGCGTGCCGAGCTCGAACTGGCGCTGACCGCCGGCCAGTTCAAGCTGCACCCCGAGAACGGCTTCCTCACGCTGTCGTTCTCGACCGCGTGGAACCGCAACCTGTTCGACATCCTCGGTCCGGCCGACAGCTGCCTCGTCATCCACAACACCGAGGAATTCGGCGAGCGCCTGCACCGCGCCGTCCAGCGCACCTTGCCCAACTGGGCCGGCATCGACGGCGAAGTTGAATACGGCCTGCGCTCGCGCCTGGGCTCGGCCTTTTCCCGTCCGATCGCCGACGCGCTCGAAAAGGAATGGAAATTCGCCTGGCGTTCGATGGCGCCGCACACGAGCCTGAACCCGGTCACGGTACGCATCGGCAGCATCGAGCAGTTCGCCGAACTGCGCTCGCCGGAGAGTCACCTGGCGTAACCCGGTCCGGTTGTCGCGCAGCGCGCGGCGTGCGCCGATTAGAACCACGGCTCCAGGGAATCCCGGTGTAATGCCGGGATGTCCACTGTCGCCGCGCCCATGACGTATCCACACCTGCTTGCTCCGCTCGACCTCGGTTTCACGACGCTGCGCAATCGCGTCATCATGGGATCGATGCACACCGGCCTGGAAGACCGCTTCTGGAATTACGGCAAACTGGCCGCGTTCTACCGTGAGCGGGCGCGCGGCGGCGCGGGCCTGATCGTCACCGGCGGTATCTCGCCCAACCGCCAGGGCTGGCTGCTGCCGTTCGGCGGCACGCTGAACTTCCGCGGCGACGTCTTCAACCACCGCCGCGTCACGCGCGCCGTGCACGAGGAAGGCGGCAAGATCGTGCTGCAGATCCTGCACGCGGGCCGCTACGGCTACCAGCCGCTGGTCGTCTCCGCGTCGAACCTGAAGTCGCCGATCTCGCCGTTCCGCCCGCGCGCCTTGAGCGAACGCGGCATCGAGTCGACCATCGCCGCCTACGTGCGCTGCGCGAAGCTGGCCAAGCTGGCCGGCTACGACGGCGTCGAGGTCATGGGCAGCGAGGGTTACCTGCTCAACCAGTTCCTGTGCGCGCGCACGAACCGCCGCACCGACGGCTGGGGCGGCCCGATCGGGAACCGCATGCGCCTGCCGGTCGAGATCGTGCGCCGCATCCGCGCTGCCGTCGGACGCGACTTCATCGTGATGGTGCGCCATTCCGTGCTCGACCTCGTCGACGGCGGCAACACCTGGGACGAGATCGTGCAGGTCGCGCAGGCGCTGGAAGAGGCCGGCGCGACGATCCTCAACACGGGCTACGGCTGGCACGAGGCGCGCGTGCCGACGATCGTCACGTCGGTGCCGCGCGCGGCGTTCGCCGACGTGGCGGCGCGGCTGCGCGACGCCGTCGGCATCCCGGTGGTGGCGTCGAACCGGATCAACATGCCGGGCGACGCCGAGCGCCTGCTGGCCGCCGGCAGCGCCGACCTCGTGTCGATGGCGCGGCCGTTCCTGGCCGATCCCGACTGGGTGAACAAGGCCGCGGCGGGGCAGGCCGATCGCATCAACACGTGCATCGCCTGCAACCAGGCGTGCCTGGACCACACGTTCGCCAACCAGCGCGCGAGTTGCCTCGTGAATCCGCGCGCCTGCCACGAGACGGAGCTCGTGTACCGGCCGGCGCCACGCAGGAAACGCATCGCCGTCGTCGGCGCCGGACCGGCCGGTCTTTCCGCCGCGACGGTGGCGGCGGGCCGCGGCCACGCCGTCACGCTGTTCGAGGCGGGCGACCGGATCGGCGGCCAGTTCAACGTCGCGATGCGCATTCCCGGCAAGGAAGAATTCGCGGAGACGATCCGCTATTTCGGGCGCCAGCTGGAACAGAGCGGCGTCGAGCTGCGCCTCGGGCAGCGCGTGACCCGGGACGCGCTGGTGGCGGCCGGCTACGACGACGTGATCGTGGCCACCGGCGTCGTCATGCGCCGCCCGCGCATCGACGGCATCGACCATCCGAAGGTGCTGTCGTACCTGGACGTGCTGCGCGGTGGCGCGACCGTCGGCCCGCGCGTCGCGATCATCGGCGCGGGCGGCATCGGTTTCGATACGGCCGAATTCCTGATCCACGCCGCGGATGCGCCGCGGCCGCAGCCGGTCGCCGACTGGGCCGGCGAGTGGGGCGTCGACCTGACGGTGGCCGCGCCGGGCGGCCTGGTCAAACCGCACGGCGTCGAGCCGGCGCGCAGCATCTGGCTCCTGCAGCGCAAGACCACGCGTCCGGGCGCGGGACTGGGCAAGACGTCGGGCTGGGTGCACCGCGCGACCCTCGTGCGCCACGGCGTCACGATGCTCGCGGGCGTGCAGTACGACCGCATCGACGATGCCGGCCTCTACATCACGGTCGGCGGCGAATCGAAGCTGCTGGAGGTGGACAATGTGGTGATCTGCGCGGGCCAGGACAGCCTGGCGGAACTGATGCCGGCCGCAGGCCAGCAGGGCGGGCCGGCGTTCCACAAGATCGGCGGCGCGGCGCTGGCGGCGGAGCTGGATGCGAAGCGGGCGATACGGGAAGGGGCCGAGCTGGCGGCGCGGTTGTGAGGCGGTATGACGCGGTCAGTCAGGGGCGTGTGCGCTGGCCTTGAACCGTCGTCCCCGCCTGCGCGGGGACGACGGTGGTAAGGGGGCGCGGTCAGTGACGATTGAGCTTACTGTCCCGCCCCGCTGCTGCCCTTTTTACTCTTCTTGCTCCGATAATCCGACGCCGGCTGCGCCGTCTGATCGCCCTGGCGCGGGCTGTTGAGGTCGCTTTGCTGCGAACCGGTCGGCGATTCCAGCGAGCCGCCCTTCTGCTGCTGTTCCATGCCGCCGTAGCCCGACTGGCGCGACGCGTTCAGGCGGTCTTCCTCGCCGCGCGCCTGCATGCGCTGGGCGCTCTGGCGGGCGCTCCAGCCGGCCTGCTGGGCGCCGGCGCCGCCGCGCTGGCTGCCGCCGCCCGGGTTGTCGACACCGCCCTGCAGCGAGCCGCGGGCGCGCAGGGCCGCACCTTGCTGTTCGATGTTGGCCGACTGGACGTTGGCGCTGCCCGGCGCCACCCAGCCCGGCGCGCGCGGCTGCAGGCTGCCTTCGGCGACGGTCACGGTTTTTTCCTTGGCAATGCCGCGGGCGCGGTTGCTGTCCGGTCCTTTTTGTTTCGTCATGGTGTCCTCCTGTGAGCTGCGCATGCTGATGCGCTGACAGAAGGATCATGCGCGCAGGGAACGCGGTATTCCAGAGGAAGAGGGAGCGCACCTTTGTAGGACTGGAACTACCAAGTTTCCCATGTTAAATGGAGAGTTTTGGTAGCTCTGCGGTATGCGCGGGGCATGCTCAGGAATGGGGTACGTACACGGGCACGAAGATGTCCCACTGTCGCTGGCGGGGATCCACGCTCCGCGTGCAGTAGACATTCACCCCCATGCCCCGTTCACCGTGCGCGCGCGGCGTCCAGCGGACCGTCAGCGGGAGCCTGCATGCCGGGACCATGATTCTCAGATCCGGGCCGATCGCCCTGAGGCGGGTCTTGTGCTTCCGGTTGGAATCGGCGACGAATGCATCGGCCGCCTGCCAGATCTCGTACAGCCCATGGCTGTGTTCCGTCGTGCGATAGCGCCTGTAGATGAGCTCCGCATCGGCATCCGTCGACGGTGCGCCGTGTGCCCATGCGGAAAACCATGCCAGGCACGACACGAGCAGCGTTCTGGCTGATGGAAATCGTGCCGGCATGTGCCTTCCGCTCGCGCCGGTCTGGTCAGCGCTTGCGCACGACGACGCAGCCGATCGAATAGCCGGCGCCGAACGAGCAGATGACGCCGTGCGTGCCGCTCGGCAGGTCGTCCTGGTACGAGTGGAACGCGATGATCGAGCCGGCCGACGACGTGTTCGCGTACATGTCGAGGATGACCGGCGCCTCTTCCGGCGTGGCGTCGCGGCCGAGCAGCGTGCGCACGATCAGCTGGTTCATGCTCAGGTTCGCCTGGTGCAGCCAGAAGCGGGCGATGTCCTCGACCTGCAGGCCCACGCCTTCGACGGTGGCGCGGATCATCGCGGCGGCCATCGGGCACACTTCCTTGAACACCTTGCGGCCCTGCTGGCGGAACAGCTTGTCCGGCTGGCCGACGCCGTCTTCGTCGAAGCGGTTCATGAAGCCGAAGTTGTTGCGGATGTTGTTCGAGAACTTCGTCTTCAGCTTGGAATCGAGGATCTCGAACTGGTGTGCGCTCGTCGCGGTGTCGGCCGCTTCGATGATCAGCGCCGTGCAGGCGTCGCCGAAGATGAAGTGGCTGTCGCGGTCGCGGAAGTTCAGGTGGGCGCTGGTGATTTCCGGGTCGAGCACGAGCACGGCGCGCGCCTGGCCCGTCTGCACGGCGGCGGCCGCGGTCTGGATCGCGAACGTGGCGGACGAGCAGGCCACGTTCATGTCGAAGCCGTAGCCTTCGATGCCGAGGGCGTCCTGCACCTCGACGGCCATGGCCGGGTAGGCGCGCTGCATGTTGCTGGCGGCGACCAGCACCATGTCGATGTCGGCCGGCGTGCGGCCGGCGCGGGCGAGGGCCTGGTGCGCGGCGGCGACGCAGATCTCGGCCTGCAGCGACAGTTCTTCGTCGGCGCGCTCCTTGATGCGCGGCGTCATGTGGGCCGGATCCAGGATGCCGGCCTTTTCCATCACGTAGCGCGACTTGATGCCGGACGCTTTTTCGATGAAGGCGCTGCTGGAATGCTCCAGCGCGGTGACGTCGCCGGCGGCGATCTTGTCCGCATGCTCGGCGTTGAACAGGTCGGCGTAGGCGTTGAACGCCGTCACCAGCTCATCGTTGGAGATCGAGTTCGGTGGCGTGAACAGGCCGGTGCCGCTGATGACCACAGGTTTCATGTTTGACTTTCTAAGACGATAACGGGAAGCAACATCCCGGGAATCAGGCGATTCTACACAATCGTACTGACGGTGGGAACCGCGGCAGTACGATGCGTCAAGGGTAGGCTCATTCGGCAGGAAGCCCGTCAGTACGGGCGTTGTACGAAATCAGTGCGCCTGCTGGGCCAGCGGTGCGGTCGGCTGTGCGCGTTTCGACAACTGCACGGGCAGGCCCTGCAGGTGGTGCAGCGCCTGGGTCAGCTGGAAGTCGCCGGCGCTGCCGAATTCGAGCGGCTTGCGCGTGCGTTCGAGCGCGAGGATGCGCATCTGCTCTTCGATGTCGTCGTGGTTCGTCGCGTCCTCGGGCGTGCGGTTGGTGTCGTTCTTGAGGTGGTGCTGCAGGTCGGCCTCGCGCATGCGCAGCGCGTTCAGGCCGTCGCCGTCGGCGTTCTCGTCGACCGGGATGTCGGGCACGATGCCGCGCGCCTGGATCGAGCGCCCGCTGGGCGTGTAGTAGCGCGCCGTCGTCAGTTTCACCGCGGTATCGCCGGCCAGCGGGCGGATCGTCTGCACCGAGCCCTTGCCGAACGTCTGGCTGCCGACGATGGCCGCGCGCTTGTGGTCCTGCAGGGCACCGGCAACGATTTCCGACGCCGATGCCGAGCCCGTGTTCACCAGCACGACCATCGGAATGGTCTTGTACAGGTCCGGCACCTTGTCGAGCGGGTCGGTGCCGCGGCTGAGCAGGTAGTATTCCGGGCTGCCGTAGAAGCGCGCTTTCGAATCCTCCAGCTGGCCGTTCGTCGAGACGATCTCGGCATTCTTCGGCAGGAACGCGGCCGCCACGCCGATCGCGCCCTGCAGCAGGCCGCCCGGATCGTTGCGCAGGTCGAGCACGATGCCCTTCAGGTCGGGCGCCTCGCGCGCCAGCGCGGCCAGCTTATTGGCCAGGTCGTCCACGGTCGGTTCCTGGAACTGCGCCACGCGCACCCAGGCGTAGCCCGGCGCGACGATCTTCCCCTTGACGCTCTTCTGCACGATCTCGTCGCGCGTGACCGTGAACGACAGCGGCGCCGGCGCCTCCTTGCGCAGTACCGTCAGCACGACCTGCGTGTGCGGTTCGCCGCGCATGCGCTTGATGGCCGTGTCGAGGTCCATGTCCTTCACGGCCGCGCCGTCGACGTGCGTGATCAGGTCGCCGGCGCGGATGCCGGCGCGCGCGGCCGGCGCATCCTCGATCGGCGTGACGATGCGCACGTAGCCTTCTTCGCTCTGGTTGATCTCGATGCCGAGGCCGACGAACTTGCCTTCGGTTCCTTCGCGCAGCTCGCGGTAAGCCTTGCGGTCGAGGTAGGCCGAGTGCGGGTCGAGCGCGCCCACCATGCCGGAAATGGCCTGGGTGAGCAGCTTGCGGTCTTCGACGGGCTCGACGTAGTCGGCGCGGATCGTGCTGTAGGCGTGGGCCAGCCGGTGCAGCCCGGCGATGGGCATGCCGTCCACCGGCTTGTTGGCCAGGGCCGAATATTGCATCGTGACGCCGACCCCGAGGATCACGCCGAGCGTGACCAGGGCGGCGTTCTTGAAGCTGGAGCGCATGGAAAGGAAACGAGATGGTGACTGCGGTCCAGTATAACCGTCCCGCGCCCCGGACGTGGCGCCCGGGCCCGCAGGGGACCGCCGGCGGCCGTCAGGCGACGGCGCGGCGGCCCGACGGCAGGGCGCCGCGGTTGCCGATGATGCGCGAAAACAACTGCAACTGGCCGTTGGTCGTGTCGTCCCAGCTGAACCCTTCCGCGTAGCGGCGGGTGGCGGCGTGGTCCGGGTAGCTGCGGCGCAGCTCGGTCAACGCGTCGGCGATGCCTTTCGAGGTGCGTTCCTTCATCAGGACGCCGGCTTCCGGCGCGGCCACGACTTCCGGCGTGCCCCACACGTTCGAGGCGACGACCGGCGTGCCGCAGGCCATCGATTCGAGCAGCACGTTGGCCCAGCCTTCGCGGCTGGACGCCAGGATCATCGCGTCGGCGGCATTGTAGTAATGCTTGAGCTCGGTCTGGGCCACGGCGCCGAGGAATTTGACGCGGTTCGTCACGCCCAGGCTGGCGGCCAGCGCTTCCAGCTTCTTGCGCTCTGGGCCGATGCCGGCGATCAGCAACTTGACGTCCGGCAGCATCGGCAGCGCGCCGATGGTGAGGTCGTGCGCCTTGCGCGGATCGAGCACGCCGACGGAAATGACGGTGAAGCCGTCGATGCCCAGCTGCGCGCGCGCGGCGGCCCGGTCCGTCGGGACGAAGCGCTGCAGGTCGACGCCGTTGCGCAGCGCCACGATGCGGTCGCCCGGGATGCCGAGGCCGATCATTTCCTCGCGCAATGCCTGGCACACGGTGATCATGCCGGCCGCGTTGTTGGCGGCCCACATGAGTTGTTTTCGCGGCAGCGCGTACTGCGGAATCAGGTTAATGTCGGTACCGCGGGCCGTGATGACGACGGGTTTGTTGAAGTACTTGCCCAGCATCACGGCGGCCACGCCGTCCGGATAGAAGTAATGCGCATCGATGACGTCGAAGTCGTAGCCTTCGTCGATGATGCGTCCGATTTCCTTCTTGCAGGCCTGGGCCATCAGCCACGGCGCCGCCGTCATCCCGACCTTGGGAATGACGAGGTAGCGCGGGTGCGAGACCGGGATGTCGTAGCGGGTCTCGGACGCCGGCACTTTCGAGAACGCGGCGTAGTCGCCGAAGCGCGGGTGCTGCGACGGGAACCAGGGCACGGGGGCGACGACCTTCGATTCGACTTGCCCGCTGGCAAGCAGGTAGCGCAACCGGGTTTCGACAAAAATGCCGTGGCTGGGTTTGACCGTGTTGGGGAACAGGGAACTGAATGTAAGAAGCTTCATCGACGATCTTCGCAGGGCGAAAGGGGGGAGCGTAGCCGCTATTATGTAATAGATTGCAATCATTCGCCTTTTCCAATGGTGCAGTGCGTCGTTTAATGGCAAAAATGCAAACGTGTAGCGTGCTCGTCAGAAATCTATGATAAATTCGTCTAGTTATTAGCCCGGTGGCAAGCCCTCCGGCCCATTCCCTCATGAGTCGAACCGGCATGCAGCACGGGCGTCCCATGGTCCAAATCTCAATCTCTAGATTATGAAAATTTCCGTTATCGGGACTGGTTACGTCGGACTGGTGTCTGGCGCCTGCTTCGCCGACGTCGGCAACACCGTACTGTGCCTGGACGTCGATACGCGCAAAATCACGATGTTGAAGGACGGGATCATCCCGATCCATGAACCCGGCCTGGATACCCTGGTGCAGCGCAACGCGGCCGCCGGCCGCCTGCTGTTCTCGTCGAACTACGACGACGCCGTCAGCCATGCCGACATCATCTTCCTGGCCGTCGGCACGCCGCCGGACGAAGACGGCAGCGCCGACCTGACCCACATCCTGTCGGCCGCGCGCAGCATCGGCGAGCGCCTGACGAAGCCGGCCGTGATCGTCGACAAGTCGACCGTGCCGGTCGGCACCGCCGAGAAGGTCAAGCGCGCCATCGCCGGCGAACTCGAGAAACGCGGCGTCGACGTCGCCTTCCACGTCGTGAGCAACCCCGAATTCCTCAAAGAAGGCGCCGCGATCGACGACTTCATGAAGCCGGACCGCATCGTGGTCGGCGCCGACGACGCCGAGGCCGGCAAGCTGATGCGCCAGCTGTACGCGCCGTTCAGCCGCAACCACGAGAAGTTCGTCGAGATGGACATCCGCAGCGCCGAGCTGACCAAGTATGCCGCCAACGCCATGCTGGCCACCCGCATCAGCTTCATGAACGAGCTGGCCAACCTGTCCGAACTGCTGGGCGCCGACATCGAAGCCGTGCGCCTGGGCATCGGCATGGACCCGCGCATCGGTCCGGACTTCCTGTACGCCGGCATGGGTTACGGCGGTTCGTGCTTCCCGAAAGACGTCAAGGCACTGATCAAGACGGCCTCCACCCACGAGCAGGAACTGCACCTGCTGACCGCGACCGAAAAGGTCAACGACGCCCAGAAGAACGTGCTGTTCAACAAGCTGGTGCGCTTCTTCGGCGGCGCCGACAAGCTGAGCGGCAAGACGATCGCCCTGTGGGGCCTGTCGTTCAAGCCGAACACGGACGACATGCGCGAAGCGCCGAGCCGCATCCTGATCCAGTCGCTGTTCGCCGCCGGCGCCAACGTGGTCGCCTACGATCCGGTCGCCAGCGAAGAAGCGAAGCGCGTGCTGCTGGCCGAGCATGGCGACGACAAGTACAATGCGCAGCTGCGCATCGTCGAGTCGGCCCGCCAGGCCGTCGAAGGCGCGGACGTGCTCGTCCTCGTCACCGAATGGAAGGAATTCCGCGCGCCGGACCTGCCGTTCCTGGCCCAGAATCTGAAACTGAAAGCCGTGTTCGACGGCCGCAACATCTACGATCCGGACGCGTTCGCCGCCGCCGGCCTCGTCTACGAAGGCATCGGCCGCCGTTCCGGGAAAGCCGCGCAATGATGCAAGCTGCAACCTCTCAAGGTACGATCCTCGTCACCGGTGCCGCCGGCTTCGTCGGCAGCGCGGTGGCGGTGCGCCTGGCCGCCATGGGTCACACCGTGGTCGGCGTGGACAACTTCAACGACTACTACGACCCGGCGCTGAAGCAGCACCGCGTCGAGGCGCTGTTGAAACCGGCCGGCGTACCGTGCGAGACGGTCGAACTGAGCGACGGCGCACAGGTCGCCGCGCTGTTCGAGCGCGTCAAGCCGGCGCTGGTCGTGCACCTGGCCGCCCAGGCCGGCGTGCGCTATTCGCTGAAGAATCCGGCCGCGTACGTACAGGCCAACCTGGTCGCGTTCGGCTACATGCTGGAAGCCTGCCGCAACCACAAGGTGCAGCACCTGCTGTACGCCAGCAGCAGCAGCGTCTACGGCGCCAACGCCAAGACGCCGTTCAGCGAGGACGACGTCACCGACGCCCCGGTGTCGCTGTACGCCGCGACCAAGAAGTCGAACGAGCTGATGGCCCATTCGTACAGCCACCTGTACGACATGCCGACCACGGCGCTGCGCTTCTTCACGGTGTACGGTCCGTGGGGCCGGCCGGACATGGCCTACTTCAGCTTCGCGCGCAAGATGCTGGCGGGCGAGCCGATCCCCGTGTTCGCCGAAGGCAAGCTGTACCGCGACTTCACCTACATCGACGACATCGTCGAAGGCGTCGTCCGCCTGCTGTTCAAGCCGACCGTCGTCGAGGGCAAGCCGCCGCACGCCGTCTTCAACATCGGCAACAGCACGCCGGTGCAGGTCCTGGATTTCATTCGCACGCTGGAAACCGCATTCGACGTGCAGGCCAAACTGGACTTCCAGCCGATGCAGCCGGGCGACGTGCCGGCCACGCACGCGGACACGGCCAAGCTGCAGGCATGGGTCGGTTACAAACCCACCACGTCCTTGGAGGCAGGCTTGCGTGAATTTGCACGGTGGTATAATCAGGCCACACGTGAAAATGTTTCCTACCTGAAATGAAAAAAGTCCTCATCCTCGGCGTCAACGGCTTCATCGGTCACCATCTCTCCAAGCGGATTCTGGAAACGACCGACTGGGAAGTGTATGGCATGGACATGAATTCCGAGCGGATCGCCCATCTGCTCGACAATCCACGCATGCACTTCTTCGAAGGCGACATCACCATCAACAAGGAGTGGGTCGAGTACCACGTCAAGAAGTGCGACGTGATCCTCCCGCTGGTGGCGATCGCGACGCCGTCGACGTACGTGAAGGAGCCGCTGCGCGTCTTCGAACTGGACTTCGAGGCGAACCTGCCGATCGTGCGTTCGGCCGCCAAGTACAAGAAGCATCTGATTTTCCCGTCGACGTCGGAAGTCTACGGCATGAGCCACGACGCCGAATTCGATCCGGAGAACTCGGAACTGGTCTACGGCCCGATCAACAAGCCGCGCTGGATCTACGCCTGCGCCAAGCAGCTGATGGACCGCGTGATCTGGGGCTACGGCATGGAAGGCCT
>Ga0308161_1004796_pt1 | contig 12198 bp, 10 predicted proteins | sample PhyFR2_FD_201034 | JGI IMG/M metagenome (GOLD analysis project Ga0308161, IMG submission 201034) | Phyllosphere microbial communities from UC Gill Tract Community Farm, Albany, California, United States - DLSLF.R2 | ecosystem: Host-associated > Plants > Phyllosphere > Unclassified | place: USA...
ATTTCGGAGGTAATGTCGCCGAAGATGTTTTCGCTGACAATGACATCAAAGCGCTGCGGATCGGTCACCATATACATGGCGCCGGCATCGATGTAGAACTTGTTGCTCTCGATATCGGTGTTGCGAGCTGCGACCTCATTGAAGACCTTTTCCAGCAGGACGTTGCTTCGCAACGCGTTGGACTTGTGCAAAAGGGTTACACGGCCGGGGGTGCCCCGCTTCTTCCGGGCGCGCGCCTGTTCGAAAGCCACATCGAAGAGCTTCTCGCTGGTGGCTCGGGTGATGGTCATCCGGTCGGTGGCTTCCGCGTCGTTCGGCGCATGTTCGTCATGAAGACCGGCGAACATGCCCTCGGAAGTTTCACGGATCACCAGCATGTCGACGTGTTCAGCTTTGACGGCGGAATTGACGCCAGCGAATAGTCGCGCTGGACGAAGGCTGGCGAATAGCTTGTAGTGAGCTCGCATCTCGACCTGTGCACCGAGTTCAAGTCCCTCAGGACCGCGCACGTCCGGCAGCCCCATAGCCCCGAAAAGCACCGCATCGGTTTTGCCGATTTCGTCCATGTCGTCCGCAGTGATCTTCCGTCCGGTTCGGCGGTAGAGATCGGCGGAGAAATCGTAGTCGATATAACCCAACGTGTACCCAAAGCTTTCCGCTGCGCGGTCAAGAACAGCCCTGGCTGAGTCAATAACTTCGGGACCGATGCCGTCACCGGGAATCACGGATATTTTGTAGTGCGCCATTGCCTACCACCCTTTCCAATTTTCCCATCTCATGGGATTGAAGTGCTACTTAGTGGGAATACGTTATCAGTCGCTCTGCTCGTTTTCCATAGTTCTTGCGACTTTTCGTATTGAATTTTGGTAAAGGATTCCCATACAGTAGGAATCGTTGATATCCAGTGCATAAATGAGGTCCGAAATTGTCTGAAAGTACGGCAAATCGCCAGCTCGAACGCATCAGCTTGATCCTTGACGCACTGGAATTTGGTGAAGCCACTGCCAGTGAGTTGGCACGAATCACCGGATTATCAACCTCAACCGCGCATCGCCTCGCACTGTCATTGACGGATTTCGAATTCCTCAAGAGGGAATCGTCCGGGCACTTCAGTCTTGGGCGGCGCTTTGTCCGAAGCCGTCTGGAAATCATCGGATTGGGCCACCTCACCGAGCTACGCGATGCCACCGGAGAGACGGCCCAGCTGTGGATTCGACGAGGCGACACCCGTGTCTGCATCGCCTCGGTTGATTCCCGCCAGGAACTCAAAGCGACATTGCCTGTCGGCGCAAGCCTAGCTTTGCCACATGGTTCCAGTGGCCGACTGCTTTCCTTCGAATCCGAAGCCATGGCCTCCGTCGAAACGAATGGCTGGGTCGAGTCCGTGGGGCTTCGCACACCAGGGCTGGGTTCAGTCAGCGCACCGATCCTGCAGAAGGATCACACCGTCGCTGCCATCTGCCTTGCCATGCCGCTCTCCCGCTGCAAGGTATCACCGGGCCAGGATCACGGGGAATCCCTGGTGCGCACCGCTGCGAAGATCTCTGAGGCGTTCAGCAACCAGCGGTAGATCCATAACGGCGACGCCAGGCAACAAGGCAGCCATAAGGCGCCTGATGCAGGAAACGAGATTGAGCCACCTCAGGGGTGGCTCAATCTCGTTCTAGCAGCCTTTGCCCGACCTAGCCGATAGGCAGGAACGGAACAAGCATCGTGGTCAGGAAGAGCACGAACGCTCCGCCGATTCTGTTGGTCAACGCTGCGAATGGCATCAGGTGCATGCGCTCGGCGGCACTGAGCACAGACACGTCACCCGATCCGCCGGTATCAGCCATGACCAACCCTGGGGTGATTGCGGCTTCGACAAAGTTGAACTTCAACAGCCAGCCAACGAACCCGGAACTCAATGAAGCAATCAGGACGGTGCAGATGACCAAGATGATGAACATCGGGTTGATCAACGAACCGAGTACTTCACTGATGTTGATGTAGGAGATGCTCACTCCGACCAACAGCGCGGGAACCATAACGGCAGTCACCATTTCGCCCCAGTCAGTTGTCGACTCCTCCAGATCCTTGGGCAGCAGGCCAAAGATCTTCAAGGCGGCGACCGCGATGATCATCCACGCGTAGGGATGAAGGAATTCGAAGAATCCACCAAGTAGCTCTCCGAGGACAAAGAGCACTGCGGTGAGCGCCAAGCCCTTGCCCAAAGTCAGGAAGCTGGCGACGGTGCGCTTTGGCGGGTTGGCCAGTTCCTGGCGAGAACCCTTGACCCGCATCAATTCGCCATTGCCGCTGAACCCGACGAACAATTGCTTGCGCTTGCCGATGCCGTTGAGGATACCTGCAAACAGGATGCAGAAGATGTTGGCCACGACGACTGCCGACATCAAGTCCCCCATGAAGGCCGAGGAATCTTCACCGGTGCGGGCGCCAAACATCTCGCTCATTGGCACGGCGCCCAGGCCCAAGCCACCAGCCATGATCGGAGCAGCGACGGTGAGCACAGCGGTCCAGAAGCCGAAGCCCGTGGCCGCGCCGATCAGTCCGGTCAAGGTGAAGGACAGCAGAACACAGGCAAGCATCGGAATCACGAATCGTGGGCCGGCTTTGATCAGCAATGCCCTAGGTGCACCGAGGATCGACCCGGCAATCACCGAAGCGACGAAGAAGTCCAGGAATCCGTGGGTGGTGACGAAGTCTGTCACCACGACCTGAATGGCTTCCGGCATGACCCCGAAGAATATGAGCGTCGCGGGAACAAAGGTGCACAGGATCGTGGGCAAGCCGAAGTCTCGCACTGCCGGGAAGAGATTGCCCAACCAGATCAGCAACCCTCCCAGAAGCATAGATACCGCAAACCCCGGAAGCATCCCGCCAGGGAGCTTTCCGGTCAGCGCAGCGATGAGGACTACGGCAGCCAGAATGGCGTAAAGCCAGATGGGCATGCCAGCGATTTCTCCGTGCCGCGAATTCGAATGATGGGCGCCCTTGGGCACTTGGGCCTTTCGAATCAGCTGTTCCAGCTTATCGCTGTCATCATTGCCAGCATTATTCGGAAGCTGCGCTTCCTGTTCGATCTTTGACATGTTTTTCTCTCAATGGTTGAGGCGTCATTGCCTAGTTGGTTGAAAGTTCTTCGGCCTTGATCGGCCGCCCGGAGCGGACAATCGAACGCGCTAGCTCAGTGGCCTCGTTCAGCTTCACTTCATCGATTCCTGTCTGATGTCCTCGGGCATGCAGGAATTGGACAAGTTCGGCGGTGGACAGGTTCCCTGCGGCGCCAGGCGCGAAGGGGCATCCGCCAAAGCCGCCCAGGGCCGCATCAAAATGAGTAATGCCCGAGGCAATGGCCAGAGCCACCGTTTCCAAAGCCCGTCCGTGCGCGTTATGCAGGTGCAGGTAATGAGTCAGATCCGGTTCAGCATCCTGGACGTATTTCACGCTGTCCATGAGCCGCTTTGGCGCCGTGGTTCCCAAGGTATCGGCCAAGCCGATGTCCTTGATGCCCATCTGCCTGAACGCCCTGACAAGCTTCAACAGCCTCTCCGGGTCGATCTCCCCTTCGAAGGGGCAGGTGAACGCAGTGGAGATTCCCGCAAAAAAATTCAGTTGCGGATAGCCGGCGACGTCGGCGGCCAATGATTCCAGGGCTTCATCAATGCCGGCCCCGGCATTGGCGTTGCTGTGTGCCTGGCTGGCCGAGGCTACCACTTGAATCTCCTTTGCTCCGGCGGCCGCCGCCCTGCTGATGCCTTTTCCATTCAGGGCCAACGATGTGTAGCGCACGGCTGGATTCCGAGGAAGGCGTTGAAGAATTTCGGCGGCATCAGCCATCTGCGGAACCCTTGCGGGGTTCACGAAGGAAGCCACTTCCATCCGCTGCACTCCGGCGACGGCTAAGGCACCCGCGATCTCCAGCTTTCGCTCGGTATCGACGATGACCGGTTCATCCTGCAAGCCATCACGCAGGAAAACGTCGGTGATGTGGATCTTCATCAGTGCGCCGCCTTGGCATTAGCCGCGGCGATTTGCTCTGCATCAAATCCGGCAAGATCGCGCAGCACCTGTGCGGTGTGTTCGCCGAGGTCTGGACCGAGCCAACGCACGTGCCCCTGGTGGCCTGGGATTTTCGGAACCACTCCGGGGAATCGCACGAGCTCCGGTTCGTCCTCCACCACGACTTCGTGGGTTTGAATCATGTCGCGGGCCAGGTAGTGCTCGTCTTTGGCGATGGACGGCGCATCAAAAACGGGTGCTGCTGGGACGCCGGCGGTTTCCAATGCTTCCAGTACCTGCTCCAGGGGCATGGACTGGGTGAATTCCTCGATGGCGCCATTCAGCTCGTCTTCGCGCATACGACGTGCCTCGGTGGTGAGCAGTGATTCATCCTCGGCCAGATCCGGCCGGCCGATGGCTTTCATCAGGCGGACAAATACCGCATTGGAATTGCCGCCGATCACCACTTCTAGCCCGTCGCCGCAGTTATAGGATCCCGTCGGCACAACACCTGGAAGCCGGCCCCCGGTACGCTGGCGGACCATCCCATAGGCATCGTAATCAGGAACCAGGGATTCAAGCAGCGAGAAGACCCCCTCGTAGAGCGCCACGTCGACAACGTTGCTGCTATTTTTTGCGCCGCCTCGTGCCCTCTTGAACATCAGCATCAACGCGCCGATTACGCCATAGAGTCCAGCGACGGTGTCCCCCATGGAGGCTGCAGAACGGCCAGCAGGCCGGTCGGGTTCACCGGTGACGTAGCGCAGTCCCGCAAAGGATTCCGCCGAGCTGCCGAATCCTGCGCGATCCTTGTAGGGGCCAGTTTGCCCGTAGCCAGAGATGCGCACGATGACGAGATCCGGGTTGATCGCTGTGAGAATTTCCGGGCCGATGCCCCATTTTTCCAGGGTGCCAGGGCGGAAATTCTCGATGAGCACGTCGGTGGTCTCGACGATCTTCTTGATCGCTTTGACTCCGAGTTCGCTTCTCAGATCCAGTTCCACCGACTTCTTGTTCCGGCCGATAGTGCGAAAGAGCATGGATGTTTCACCGCGGGTCTTGCGCCAGTCGCGCAGCTCATCCCCGCCGTCAGGGCGCTCGATCTTGATCACCTCGGCACCGAAGTCCCCGAAGACCCGTCCGGCAAATGGGGCGGCGATGAAGTTTCCCAGCTCCAATACCCGGATGCCAGCCAGGGGCAGATCCTGTTCGTCTTCGTTCAGCCGATTCGTCATCGAAGCGTCCTCAATTCCTCTATCCTTGAAATTCACATCCCACCCAATGGGATTGCCTTCCCTTTTGGCGGTAAGACTGTAGCAAGTGACATGGAGCACATCAAGTGCTCCATCAAAACTTTTTCATTCCGGTGCCTCCCAACACTCCGGTACTGGCAATCGTCCACCCCGATCAGCGCGACCATTGGCAGCAAGCCCGCCTGTTGCAGCGCACTAGACTTAACACCATGACTGCAACGCTCGTGGCCAAAGACCTCGCAGGTGGCCACGCCCACCGAACCCTGTTCTCCAATTTGAACTTCACCGCAACCACTTCCGATGTTTATGGCGTGGTGGGAGCCAACGGCGCAGGAAAATCCACGTTGCTCTCTTTGCTGGCCAAGGCGGCCACCGCCCAGTCGGGCACCGTGAGCACAGCCCCTGATTCAGCGTTCATCGGTTGGCTGCCCCAGGAACATGAACGCGTCCCCGGCGAAAGGATTGAAGCCTACCTGTCCCGTCGCACCGGGTGCGCGCAGGCCACAGCGCGCATGGAAGAAACCGCGCAGGATCTGGGCAGTGAAAAGCCAGGTGCCGATGACGCCTACGCGACGGCATTTGACCACTGGATGGCTTCCGGAGCGATGGACCTGGAGGATCGGATCCCCGAGGTTCTCGCGAAGCTGGGCTTCACCCTGCCTGTTGACACGGAAATGTCTGCCCTCTCCGGCGGGCAGGTCGCGCGGGTCGCATTAGCCGCCCTATTGCTCTCGCGCTTCGACATCGTCCTGCTCGATGAGCCAACCAACGATCTCGACTTGGCCGGACTTGAGCTGCTCGAAGAGTTCATCAACTCCCTGCGTGCACCGGTCATCCTGGTGTCGCACGACCGCGAATTCTTGGCACGCTGCACCACCGGGATCATCGAATTGGATCTGGCGCAGAACAAGGTTGCCGTCTACGAGGGCGGGTACGACTCCTACCTGGCCGAGCGCGCCATCAACCGCAGCCATGCCCGGGAAGCCTATGAACAGTTTGAAAACCAGAAAGCGGACCTCGTAGCCCGCGCGCGAACCCAGCGCGAGTGGTCATCCCAAGGCGTGCGCAACGCCATGCGCAAAGCACCGGATAATGACAAGATCCGGCGCCGTGCCAACAGCGAATCCTCGGAAAAGCAGGCCGCCAAGGTCCGCCAGATGGAATCGCGCATCGCCCGCTTGGAAGAAGTCGCCGAACCGCGCAAGGAATGGGTCCTGCAGTTTTCCATCGCGGCTGCGCCACGGGGCTCATCGGTCATGTGCACCCTGAACGAAGCTCAGCTCACCCAAGGCGATTTCACCTTCGGCCCGGTCTCGGTCCAGGTGAACGCCGCAGATCGCATCGGCATCACCGGTCCGAACGGCGCCGGCAAGTCCACGCTGCTCAATCTGCTGCTCTGCAAGCAATACCCCGACCAAGGCACCGCGTCGCTGGGAAGTTCGGTCAGCATTGGTGAAATCGATCAGGCCCGCAGCCAGCTTCCGGGCGACCTGCCTCTGGGCCAGGCCTTTGAGCTGGCCGTCCCTGAATATTCTTCGGCTGAGGTACGGACCCTCCTGGCGAAGTTCGGGCTCAAAGCGGACCAGTCCAGTTCCCTGGTTGCTTCGTTGTCCCCCGGCGAGCGCACTCGTGCGTCGATGGCATTGCTCCAGGCCCGTGGGGTGAACCTGCTGATCCTCGATGAGCCGACCAACCATTTGGATGTCCCTGCCATCGAGCAGCTGGAGGAAGCGCTCGAAGCCTACGAAGGTTCCCTCCTGCTGGTGACCCACGACCGGAGATTGCTTGAGAACGTCCGGCTGACGACCCGCTGGGAAATTTCGGATGGAAAGCTCACCGTCCAGTATTAACAATTACTGAACCTAAGGTCTTTTAGGGCTAGTTCACAGTAGCCCGCCGTAAGCTTGGTAGCAGAGGAGCCGAGACTTTCAGTTCTTTCGACTGAAATGTCGCCCGCTACAACAGCCAAGGATTCGACTTGAGTAGCAGTTCCGTACTACCATCCACCGCACCCTCGATCAGGCCGGGAGATCCCAAAAGCTTCTTCCACGTCAAGAAACTCGTTCAGGATGCAGGTTTATCCGGTCGCCGGCGCGGCCATTACCTGGGTCTTGGCACGGTTCTGACGGTCCTCATGGTTTCGGCCGTTGCCGGCTCCATCCTGCTCGGCCACAGCTGGTTCCAGCTGCTGATCGCAGCGGCCGTGGGCATCCTACTCACCCAGTTCGCATTCTTGGCCCATGAGGCCGCGCACCGCCAGATCCTGTCTTCGGGCAAAACCAACGACAAGCTGGGCCGGTTCCTGGCCAACGTGGTAGTGGGCATCAGCTACCAGTGGTGGATGAACAAGCACAACAAGCACCACGCCACCCCGAACACCATCGGCAAGGACCCAGACATCGAGTGGGACACGATCTCGTTCCAGCCGGTTGATGCCCAGCGCCAGCGCGGCTTCCTCAAATGGATCACGCAACGCCAGGGCTACCTCTTCTTCCCGTTGCTGACCTTGGAAGGCGTGAACCTCCATATCCAGTCGATCCGCTACCTGTTCACCGCGGAACGCACCAAGCGCCGCAAGCGCGAAATCGCGGCCATTGCGTTGCGCGTCGGCCTGTATTTCGCGTTGATCTTCACCTTTTTGCCAGTGGGCATGGCCTTTGCCTTCATCGGAGTGCAGCTTGCAGTCTTCGGCATCTACATGGGCGCTTCATTCGCCCCGAACCACAAGGGCATGCCCATGGTTCCCGGGGATGCACGCATCGACTTCTTCTCCCGGCAGGTGCTCACTAGCCGCAACATCATGGCTCGCTCATCATGGGGAAACCGGGTGCTCTCCCACCTCTTCGGCGGACTGAACTACCAGGTCGAACACCACTTGTTCCCATCGATGCCCCGGGCAAACCTGGCCGCTGTGTCGAGCATCGTGCGCCAGTACTGCGATGAGCACCAGATCCCCTATACCGTAGCGAGCATCCGGGAATCCTACGCCCAGGTGATTACCTATCTGAACAAGGTGGGACTCTCGGCACGGGATCCATTCGACTGCCCAATGGTTTCCGGGTACCGCGTCAGCTCCTAACAGCCACCCCGAGATCCATGATCAGCTAGGAATTCTTGCCTTCTTTGGCGAGGATTCCTAGCTCTTTTTCTTTCAGATCGAAGATGGCCATCGAGCCGTCATCTTGCAGCTTGCCGGTCGCGGCTCGCGATAGCCAGTCGTCTACGCCCTCGCGGAACATGCGTGTGCCGCCGAGCGCTATGAAGTCCACGTCCGCGGCTTCGGCCCATTGCCCGAACAGCCGATTGCAGCCATCATGCCCGACAACGCGTCCGTCATGGAGAAGCTCAAGCCATGGTTGCCTGTGGTCCTTGCTGCCCCAGAGGCCAAGCAGTTGTCCAGCTTTCACCGTTGCTCCCCTTTCCGAGGGTTATACCGCAGGGTATCAGGGCTGGGAGTCCACCGGCTGGCTTGGTTCCTTGGGACCAACGACGTCGATAGCGCCGGTCACCGTGCGCTGTACGCCCGTGGTCACGGGGACATACTCTTCGCGAGTGGATACCGCTGGCTTCCCGTGGCCGTGGCGCATGTCGGCGACCGCCACCAGCAAGGTGGCGATGACAAGCACCGAGATCGCCACGAAGGAAAGCTCCATCGCCACAGAGTACCCGGCAACGTGATTCAGCCCGTAGAACACGGCGGTAATCACCGCGATGCCCACCGCCGTGCCAACACGCTGCGAGGTCTGCATCAGTCCCCCGGCGCTGCCCGAGTTAGCCACCGGCACTTCCATGAGGGTCAGCGCCTGATTCGGGGAAATAATGAACCCCTGGGCGATGCCGATGAAGGCCAGGGACAGAAGCATCCACCACACGTTCAGGCCAAGGCGATCTTCGAAGAACACCACGGCAATGGTGGCCAGCAAGCCGAACAGCGCACTGAGAGTGCCGCCGATGACGAGCTTGCGACCCAAGGTCGTGGCATAGCGCCCAGCGATATGCGAACTGAAGGCCGACAGCAATGCGGCCGGCAGGCAGATCAGTCCTGCTTCGAGGGCCGTGAACCCTTGGGATGCCTGGACATAGATGGCTACCAGCACCCAGACGCTGGATACGCCCATGAAGTACAGTCCCGCGATCAAAGTTCCGTTGGTGAAGCTGCGGATCTTGAACAGCGCCAGCTCGACCATGGGCTCGCGGCCGCGTTCCTTGTACTTCTTCTCCCACAGGACCCACACGGCCAGCAGGATGACCGCCGCGGCCAGAAGCCACCAGAGCACCGGGTTTTCCCGGCCTTGGACGAAGGGCAGCAGCAAGGCGAAAATACTCAGGGCCAGGACGATTCCGCCCACCGGGTCCAGGTCAAGCTTTCCAGCGGGTTTGGTGAACAGCGGTTTCGGAAGCCACAGCACCGCCAAGACGATGGCCAGGATCCCCACGGGCACGTTGATCAGGAAGGTCGACCGCCAGCCGGCATCGGCGCCAAGCCAGTTGATCAGCAGTCCGCCCAGGACCGGTCCGACAGCGACCGAGAATCCGACCACGGTGCCGAGCAATCCGTAGGCCCTGCCTCGTGCCGCACCGCGGAAGTGTTGTTGGATCATGCCCATCACCTGGGGGTTGAGCAGGCCGGAGCCAACACCCATGATGAAACGCGCGATATTCAGCAGCATCGGATCCGCTGCCAGCCCGGCCAAGACGCTGGCGGCGGTAAAGATCGCAACACCGGCAACGAACATGACACCGCGGCCTAGTAGGTCGCCCGCACGCCCGGCAGCAACCAGCACAACGCCGAAGGTCAAGGCGTAGCCGGCCAGCACCCATTGCATATCGGCTTCACTGGCCTGAAGCGTCGACCCGATGGATGGCAGCACCACGTTGACGATGCTGACCGAAACAAGCGACATGAACATCGCTGCGAGCAAGACACCGAGAAGCCGCCACCGCGCCCCAGCTGATAACTCGCCGGGCTCTTGGGATGATTCTGGCTTGCTTGGTGACATCGGGGCAACTTTCCAAACGGTATTCGGCCGCAGGAGCGCGACGGTTCTGAACCGTTCAGCGCCGCCTGATCACAAAATATTCCCTGATGAGGAACTTTCAGCCTGGGTTGAGCTAATTTTCGCCGTTGATCTGCAGCAGTCGTTCGACGGCGAGTATTCGCAGCTCGATGACCTCGTCGAATAGCTCATCACTGGTTTGTTCTGGCAGCCCAAGAGCCTGTTGCGCGTATGGTGCAGGAACCTCGGGATAAAAATCCAGCCACTCTTTGGGCACCGGATGGCTGAAGAAGTCCGGGGCTCCTGGGACCCGCCGGTCATAGAAGTAGTCGACATGCAGCACAAATCCCAGAACGTCGCGTTCCAGCGCGCGAACCATGCCCACTGCCTGCTTCAGGGTCAGCCCCATCTCGACGTAGAACTTCAGCACCCGTTCCATCAGCTCGGTGCGGCGTGGACCTGGCATGACGTGGATTTTCTCGTCCATGCTCAGCTGCGAGGCGCGAGGGAAAGCCCTGTAGGCAGATCGAGTAGCGCTGTAGGCGTCGCGCACGCTGTCTTTCCAGTGGGCGCAGTCGAATTCGACATTCGGGCTAATGGCCAAGAACTGTTGCATGGCAAGATTGATAACTTCTTCGCGGTCTGCCACATAGTTGTACAGCGCCCGCGGAGTCACCCCGAATTCTGAGGCCAAGCGGTGCATGGTCAGGGCGCCATAGCCCTCGGAACCTGCGATCTCCAATGCTTTTTGTCCCAGCAGTTCTTTGCTCAGACTTGCAAACTCTGAATCCTTGCGGGGGCGCCCGCGGCCGCGCTTGGCGGGTGGCGCGGGGGAAGTTTCCTTATTATCGGCCATGTCACGAGAATATACGGAAGTTCCGAGTAAATCTGCTTTGTTAGCATCGACCCGCTAAAACAGCGCGAGCAGCTTCCTTGCCCGCTCGTGCCACATGCCAGCAGCCACCGCCAAGTGGCCGACGGCGAAGGACACGCCTCCGGCCAGCCATGGCCATAGCAGGACCGCATTAAAGGTCGATGGCAGCGCGGCGATGGCCCCGGCCACCATGACCAGCAACCCCGCGACCACCAATGCGATATGGGCAGCCTTCCACCGGGTCGGGAGCAATGCTGCAAGAACTGCCAGCAGCACTGCAGGTGCCAGCACCAGCCATGCTGCGCCGGCAAAGTGGGCCAGCCCCTGGTAGGTGGCCAGGGCGATGGCCGCAATAAGCAAGACCGCGGCAGTAGCCAGCCAAGCAGGGCCCGGCCGGGCCATCGAACCGCGCATCATCAGCAACGGCGTGAAGACTTGGGCCCATAACAAGAGTGTTACCGGGATGAAGTACAGCGATAGGATTCCTCCGCCGAGGCACACTGCGGTCATCGCTACCGCCCCGAGGACCTGAAGGGCCATTCCGAAAGCGCCGTTGAGCCACAGCGGCAGCAAGCTGAAGACGACCGGGATGAAGGCAAGCCAGATCAGCTGGCTGCCAATGGCTTCTTCAAGTCCTGACAACCAGCCGTTACCCGATGACAGGTACTGATCGATGCCTCCTGTGCCGATGAGCGCCTGCTGCGGCGGGGCGAATAGAACGACGATGACCGTCATCAGGGCCAGCGCAAAAATCGGCCAGGCAAGAATCCTCGTCAGGAAATGCTTTCCGCTGCGGACTTCCAGGTCTTCGGGTTCTGTTCGTTCAAATTTGCGTGCGCGGGTCGCTGGCTCCCCCAGCAAGTTGATCAGTTCGCGCTTGCGGCGTCCGCCATCTGGCAGCCGGAGGATCTCTTCACGTGTTTGTTCCAGGACCTGCTTTCGTTCCTGTTCGGAGAGGAAATCCAGGGCGCGACGGAGCTGCTCCAAATAATTGCGGGCAGCGCGCGGCAGATAAGACTTCATGCTTTTCACTTTACGTGTTCTTTAAAGCCGACGAGCGCAGCATGGCCGG